>Ga0137362_10003942_pt1 | contig 9987 bp, 7 predicted proteins | sample MadtaG_2_FD_104801 | JGI IMG/M metagenome (GOLD analysis project Ga0137362, IMG submission 104801) | Vadose zone soil microbial communities from Angelo Coast Range Reserve, California, USA - Mad1_100_16 metaG | ecosystem: Environmental > Terrestrial > Soil > Vadose zone | place: USA: California... | reverse complement strand
CAGATTCAACAATAATCATGATGACAACAAATGGATCTTCGGACACCCTTACACTCATCCCGCAGCCTCGCGCTGAGGTCGTGTCGGGTGTTTTGCCCCAAAGTGGCTACGCACAGGATGGGTAAAGGACAGCCCCCGGTGGCCACCGATGGCAGTGACCTTGTGGGCATTCGATCATAATAGTATACTATCTTAGGTTACGCAAAGGGTGGTCACAAATTTTGCATTGAATATCAAAAGGTGTGGTATACGAAACTCAAGCTCGTGATGTAGTATGTGTTCTTTATCTGAAACTACTGGGGTATATCGTAATGCGCGCGATCATCACCTGAGGTATGCGGCCAGGGCCATCCTGCTTCTGCTCATGCCCTCAGTGTGAAATCTCAGCCTGATCAACACGGAGCCAGTGGCGTCCACACAATGGACCCGATTCTATCTTTAAATAACAAAAACCGCAAACAGTACAGTACTAAAAGAAAAGTGGCGTTTAGCACGGGCCACGCGGAAACGGCCCTCTCATCACAACCTCGTCGCCTCGCCATTTCCTTCCTACCACCCTCTGCCCAAAGCCTGCCTCCGGGTCACTGCCCTGCGGAGGTTCCGCGTCCAGCTCCCCGTACTGTGATGCACTCTACCCAAACACGGACGTGTCCTTCAGTTATCCGGTTTGCCGGGTGTGTGCCAAGCCGATATCAGACTAACAGACCCTGGTCAGCAGACTGACTCGTCGTCCACCCCAAAACAGCCACTGTGTTGGCACTGGTGACGTAACCGACCCAGCGAACGTGGCTTCCTATATCTTCCCGCTGGTTTTTGTCTGAGTTATGGGTTCCGTCCCAGATACTCTGCCATCACCATGGGCAATTGCTGTGGCGGTAGCGCTACCGTACCTTCAACCCCAACTCGGCCGCCATTGCCCGCGCCCACGCAGGAGACGGCTCCATCATCTCATCCGATACCCTCGTCATATGCCCCTTCATCGAAAGGCAGTCCCGGAATGCCTACGCTCAATACCGCTCAACACGATTATGAAATGACCTCGACAACATCGCCCACATCTACCGCGGTAACGCCTGAGCGTCAGGATCCTACGTCCTCGCAACGCCGCCGCGATGATATGGACCATCCGCCTTCGTCATCCCGTTCCAATCCACATCCCCAGGAAATTCGTTCGCACCCATTCCGATCCCGTGGAGTGGATTCTCCAAACCAAATCCCAACCGAGAGACAAGAACGCTGCTCGCATTTCCCTTCAGCTCTGCAGAGCCTACTTCCTAACGACTTTAGGTATATGGTCAAACATCGCCCTGTCAGCCATAATAGCTAAAGTACCATCATTCACAGGTTCAGAATTCTCGTTGTGGGAAAGGTGCGTATTCTCCATCACACAGGCCACAGACGCAACTGATATCGCGTTTCATCGCAGCGAGGTTCTGGCAAGTCCTCACTCATCAATGCCATTTTCGGTGTGGATATGTCGGTATGTACCCAGTCATTGTTGCATTTCTCCGTCACCCACTTACGCGCCTTATAAAATTAAAAAGAAGGCACCGACGAATGTTTCCGGGAGAACTGCTGAATTTCGTCCCCGCGACAACCGTCATCTTATAGTTCATGAGTGTTCGGCATTTGGACCCGGAGAGTTGCAACCCATCAGAGATTTTATCACGAACCGTAACCACAAAAGCCGCCAAGCTTCGGAAAGATTACACGCAATTTGGTAAAGCAATGTTATGTGTGCGATTGTTAAATTGTGCGGCTGATGCGAACTTAGGATATGTGTTCCGATATCGGATGTTATTGATGGACAGTTAGACGAGGGGTTGGACCTTATTCTGGGCACTGGAGGTGAGGGCTCTTAAAAAGATCTCACTATCGAAATGAACATATGACTTTTAGTGCCTCTCGTTATCGTCTTCACGATGTTCGACTTGATCGTTCCTAACTTTTCGTCTCATGGCGATGAACATGAGAGAACTAAGGCTACGGTATACGCGACGTGGGAGGGACACTGTCGCGCTCTGTTCGGGAATGCGCGGGCCGAGATTGTTTCCAGTAATTATTCTCTCGTATGCGTGTTGCGCAGAAGAGTGGTCTCACGCCTTACTTTGTTTCAGCACAGCCGGGGTTTTCCGGTCTAATCGACAAGCTAGTCGCAACAACAGATGGGGTCATCATCGGTCACTCACGCAATATCTCTGCATCGTCCGGAACACAAAGGACACAATCACGAATGTCCCCTGTGACACTTTCGTGGTCTGTCTCACAGAGAACAAGCCGTGGCATTAACATTCAGGCCGTTATTGAGTGCGTAACCTCAATTCTACTTTTAAACTTTACTTCTCATACCGCACGACAGGGTTGGACAAAGCCGTGAGTGGATTATGTCTTCCAAATAAGCAACTCAACAAGATTACTTGCCCACATAGGATATTGGCGTCGTCTCGGGTCCAGTGAATATTTTGCTGGACAAACCCTAGCAAACTGTGTGGAAGTTATTCATTCGGATATTGTTGGCGTCTGGAACCTTCCTGATGAGGGCAGGGTATGTCTCCTTTTCATCATCTTTGTCTTACTTGCTTAAGGAGATCAGAACTTGTCAAGCAAAGTGTTCAAAGCGAGGATTTCTCATCTTATCCAGGATTTAAGTAGGCCACCTATCAGTACCTCATCAAGGTGAGCGCAAGTATCAACTTCATTGATTTAAATTAAATGTTCAACACATCTATTTTCTTGCGGACCTAGATCAAATGGCACACCAGATATGGGAGCTTCGTGGCTGAACGGTCGTTACGACAATAGGTAAGTGAGCTCTTCTTGCATTACATACTCGACCTCAACCCCTTCATCAGCAATGAGGATATCTGCCTTGTCGTGGGTTATATTGTGGACCTAACTCTTATCCTCTGTGGCGTTTTCGGGTCTCATGGCAACGTATCACCCAGTGGTGTTCACTCGGTGATAAACAACTTTGCTAATTCTAGACCCAAGACGAGCATCCACAGCGAGATTTGCAACTTTATCAGAATGCTGAACCAATACGAGCATCACGACAACGATGTCGTCATGGCCAAAATTAGTGACCTGATCAAGCGAAACTGTGATTCGCCCTCTACCCGCATGTAAAAGGCTACTCTAGGCGTCAGTGAACGACTAGCGTTCCTAACTCCCTGACACGTCAATACATTCGTCACGTATCATCTTTTTACCCACGACATTTTCAATCTTACAACAACTTCCTCAGGCTGTCCGCTTCCCTCTTTCCCTTTGTACTTCAGGTTCTTTAGGTCCCCCTTCTCTCATCAACCCATTACATATCTGCATTATGTTATGGCTTTATTGAATAACGCTAGTGTGCTTAATAACTTACTGTACAGCACTGGTCCCTACTGTACTCGTATATCACCTCCTACATCCTTCAGTTGGCACGCCAGGCGTGCCGTGCATCAAGTCAACACCTCATATCTATCCGCAATACACCAACAAGGGCTAGCGATATCGTTCATTTGGACGGCGAACGCTTTCGATTTGCCGTCAACAAAGCGAATTACGTGACCTTTGCGAGAAGGACGAAGGCGACAAGATTGGGCACAGCCACTGTGAGGGCTTCTTCTGTGAGACATTATTAATGATGCCGTTGGCAGTGAACCGGCCAAACTTCAAACTTCAAGCCTTACAGCATAGGCTTGAAGCCATGGATCTTCGCTCCGGTACTGTAGGAATGAGAATATACACAAGGGCCTAAAAGAGGGACAAGGGAAGAAGTCGTGGCTGAACCTGACCGTTGCAAGGGTGCCGGAGGCGGCGGTCATCGTGACTGTGTCTCATAGCCACTGCAACACGACTCAGTGAAAAGTCCGCAACTAAAACGTGGTGGCCTTCAAGTTACAGACAGGTGCGAGTTGTAGCCTTTTGGCGGCACTCTACTGTCTGGCCGCGCGGTCTTGTGGTCCCAAACTCGCTTACTTTCGCAGTTGCCCCCGTGGGTAGCGCCCTTTCGCACAGTATTAGTAAACCCGCGATCAAAAATGGTGGCGAACCGATGAGATCGATACTGTCAAAAATTCCGAGGATCCAGAGAAACGCGATTTCGTTACGGAAAATGGGAACGCCCTCGTCATGGGTGTTCGCTTGTCGGGGTTCTGAGTAGGATATGAAATGGTCCCCTGTAAACTTCGGTGTCTTTTGCCTCGTCCACGTTGCCGCTTATGAACACGCTACAGTATAGCTATTTTTACCTTCAACGTAACGCATAGTATTTTCACATTGACTCTTTGTCCTTGCAGTAAACTTGTGTGGGGGATGGTATCCGCGTAAAAATTGGTGTATCATGGTCAGGATATTTCAATTCTTATCCTCGGCAACATGATCATGATGGTGATGGCCCTGTAAACATTTGATTCCTCCGTGTGTTGGGAAAATATAAATGGTCAATGGGGACATGATCCCTGATGAGGGAGTCAACATCGTGTTCCGGGTTGAAAACAAACAAACATTGGGCTCAGTTATTTGAAAATAGCCATCCCGCGCAGAAATTGTGAGCTGGAGGTCTTCATGACTTCATACTGTAGACCTGGATATTATGCCGGACATCTGAGGAACGAGATGTCATTCCTTGTGCGAGGTGAAGGAAAGGATAGTTGGTACTGTACTCATGATCGAGACAAGTCGTTGCGTGGCTAGTAGCGCGTGGCCACCGACTCGGAACACTGGCATCCCAGTCGCGACTTGAATTGAACCACATGGCTGATTCATTCATTTCAAGTTCATTTGCATGATGTCGAGAAATTTCACACATATACCACGTTGTTTGATGCGCTCTATTGCCAAGATCCGTACGCTGTGTCAGTCCTACCTGACACATTCATACCTTGACTCATACAGTTTCTGAGGCAGCAGAGTACTGTAGCTAACAGTGTGCCACACACGCATGGCATCCTCCTGTTTTTTTTTTCCGCCGCCCATCCTTCCGACTTTCTTGGAGTCTTGGACATCTTCATCATGATAGATTTCGTGCCAGCCACCGTTCTTCACTGATCCACTGCCACTGTGTTCCCCATCATCCCGTGGGAAATTGCTGCGGGACTCGGGAGTACCACTACCGTCCCTTCTTCGTCCCCATTGCCGCTGCAACCCATGCAAGCAACGCCAGCACGAGAAGTACCCCGGCGTGTGGTGCCTCCTACTTCACCGCCCCACGACCCCCAGCCGCCAACCGCTCACCACCGTGCGGAGAGTACTTTCTGACAAACTCATGTATGCACCCAGACGCCATGTCATACACCGTAGCTACTAGTATAATCGTTTGAAGATTTAGGATTCTCGTGGTTGGCAATGTGCGTACTGACCGTTATGTGTCTCGGTACAGGTCTAACCTAGTAAACCCTCTTCTACAGGTCGCTCCGGCAAGTTATCGCTCGTCAATTCACGAATATCCTGAGTTTGAACCCGGATGGGATCAAAACAATTTGAATGTCTCGGAGTTTATTGAGCATCGCACCGGTGAAAACTGCTCAACATTGGAAAGATTACACTTTGTTTGGTTGAAATGTCATGTTCACGATGGAAGTAACGATTGTCTGATGAAGGTCAATCCAGGGTGTGTGTGCCTAGGTTAGATGTTATCTCCAAAAACCTTGGAGACAGAGTGGAAGACATTCTCGGCTCGAACAGAGGTGAGCCCCTCAGATGCACCACCTGTCTACTTGACTAAACGCTCAAGCGCTCAACAGTAGTACCCACTGTCCTCGTGGGCACGACGTTCGACCTGTTTATCTCCCAAGTTCTTTTCGATATTGCTGGGTGTGATGCTTGGCACCATGAAAGAGCGAGAGGCTCCGCACACATGAAATACGAAGAGTCCCGTCGCTCCCTGTTCCGTTGAAAACTCAGGGATGTGCCAGTTGAGATTGTTTCTAGTACTTACCATTCTATATGTTTTGCGTTGAAAGACGTTTTACTTACTGTCTTACTTCTCGCGAAACAGGGATATGACGATCTCCTCGAAAAACTGACTACGACCACTCACAAGCTCATCATGGCAGACTCCCGTAACGCGAGTTGTCGATTGAGCAGAGGGTCGGTCATAATCTGATCATTCAACCCTCTATAGAGTTGGTGACGTCTTCGTTCGTTCTGTTCTGCATGATCTCATAATCCTCCACAGAATCGGGTGTTGTGAGTACAATGCATCGATCCCATATCACTAGATAGACTTTGACTCGTTCCCTCTCACGCATAGCATATTGGCGTAACCTTTGGTCTAGTCAACACTTCGCTGACCAGCCCCTTGAACACCGCGTTGACGTGGTTCATACCGATATTATTGACGTCCGGAAGCTCCGAGATAGTGATGGGGTCTGCCTTTCTTCGTCTCTGTCCTCTTGTTCCCTCTGTGAGACCAGTATCTTTCGAGCGCAGAATTCAAGTCCAAGATGTCTGACCTTGTCAAGGATCTAGCTGAGCCACTGACCGAGGTGAGCACGATTCAATTGTAACCCAATACCGGAACTAAGGATGTTTCCGGTCATTGTAGTACACCAGCTTCGTGGCGCCAAGGCTCCATACACGAGGCATACAGTTTGTACCTAGATAGGCAAGCACCCTTCTGTATTCACTTACCAACTCTACCTAATTGGGCATATAGCATCGAAAACACCCGTTACATGGTGGGCTACATCGTAGACCTGACCATCATTTTACATGGCCTCTTTGTTTCTACCCACGAGGATGTAACAGCCTGCAAAGTTCAAGAGGTCATGAACTATCATGTCTGGACTCCAGGAGCGCATGCACCACGACATTCGCCGCTTCATTACAGACGAGGGACCATCCATGTATTGCGGGAATGACCTCGTCATGGAGAAAATGATCGACTTGATCAAAAGGTTCTGTGTCCCCCCTACTGCAAGTAGGTGTCTTACTTGAGTCACACCGTACCGACCATTCGACACTTGCTCAATGGGATGAGAAAAGTTATTGTACAAGGCACCCACCGACTGGTGCATCTCGTGCTCCATTTTTACATCCCTCTGCTGTTACAGGTCACTTTCTGTCTCCTGTAACTTTGGCCTTCACATAGATTTTCTTTCTGCTTTCTGCCCACAATATGCATGGATACCTCCACCGTACCAGTAATTTATTCAATGCATTGACCTTGATATAAACACATTAAACAAATTGTATTGCCGGGCTGAGGCCTCATCAACCCTCAGCAGACCCCCACCAGTTACATTGAGGTTTTGTTTGTCTTGACCATATTGACTTCAGTTGAGATGGACTAGGAGATACGTGTCGAGGACTCGAGGCTACTACTGAGCATGAGCTCGTGGAGAGCGAACTCGTCACGGCAATATCGGCCGTGCTAGTGATCGCTCACCTTGAGTTGCTTACACTGAGGTTATCTGACGTACTAAAGATAGACATTGGGAATAGGATTCTCGCTTGTGAGCTTAGGCTCTTTCCTGACGCTGATTCCCAGGCTGAGCAAACGGCGCTGACGGAAATTGCCGTCACAGTTCTGGGCCAAGCGAGCCCTGTTCCGAGTAATTTCCGAGTCATTTATTTCGTGACCATCCGTATATCTCCGCGCAAGCATTGTGATCGTGATGTTTAGGACGGGAAGTCATCAGAGTGATGTAGAGCAAGGTCCACAAGGTGAGTCTGGGATGTTCACTTCCTTTCTTCGAAGTGCTGATTGCCATGTGGTCAAGAAGGGTTCCCCGAAGGGTCCGAAGTGATCGCATTGCAAGAGGGATCAGCTCAGCCACCGAACGATGAACATCCAAATACTGGTACGTATCTCATACCAATAAGGGTGGAAATTTGATGATCCGATGGTATGGTCCTTGAAGGCATGAATAATGGGAACGATCCAAGTCCGAGTCCATCCCCCGAACAGCAGGATTTTGACGAAGATGCTAATGACTTCTGGTCCCTATATGGAAAAGAAGCTAAGAGTCAGGATGAAGCACGGATAGAAACCTTGAAAGGTGATATGAATGGCGTCCTTATTTTCGTATGTGCAATGTTTTTTTCTGCTCTGCCAGTATTGATGTCGCTCTCACTCCAGGCCGGTTTATTCTCTGCTGTTCTCACTGCGTTCGTCGTGCCAAAAATCCAGGATTTGAAAGTGAATCCCGCAGATCAGTCGGCATATTACCAGAATCAAACCGTTCAGATGCTTGATCGAATATCGCAACAACTCGCATCAATGGGCGACCCAATATCAACCGATTCTAACCCTCCATCGCCTTACCCGACATTTCGTCCATCGGCGTCTGACCGTCGAGTGATTATTGTCTGGCTTATAAGCCTCGTATGCAGTCTGTCTGCCGCCCTTCTTGCAACGCTCGTTCAGCAATGGGTTAGGGCATATATGCGCATCTTCCAGCAGTCCAGCAACCCTTTGAAGACCGCGCGAATTCGAATGTTTTTGTTCGAAGGCGCAAGACGCTTGCCAACGGTCGCGGAGTTCGTCCCCGGGCTTATCCACATCTCTCTCATACTTTTCTTTTGTGGACTCTGTGACCTTATCCTGCACATCGACCAAGCCGTCTTTATTCCCACCCTGGTTCCTATCGTCGTCTGCGGATCCCTCTATCTTTACTGGGTGGTTGAATCAATCTGGAACCCCCAATCACCCTATCGAACCCCATTCTCAGGCATCATTTGGTTTCTCATCCAAAACCTTCCTCGCCGATCTCACTATAATTCCATCCCTAAAAAGGGGGCCAATCCTGCGAACATGGAAGTACGGCAGGAACATTATGCGATGGAGACCCCAAGCCGCAAGGATCGGGACGTGCGCGCCGTTCAGTGGCTAGCTGACAACATTAATGGGAGCAACGAGACACATACCTTCGTACTGGCAATCCCCGGCTCTTTCAAGCAGGAGTGGGGAAGGGATGTTTGGAAAAAGGTCGTGAGCGACGACCGGTCGACGTCCCATGCTAACCTCCACGCCCAACTTCATCCCGGTCCCCAACGGGCGTTTACACGCGAACGATCCACCGTCTACGAACTCTGTAGATGCGTGCAGAGCTTTTTCGATGCCTACAGTGACGAAGGAGATTTCATAGACGCGAAGGAGCGACGTAGGCGTATGCGCGGATGCGTCGAAACCGCAGCGTCCCTTGTATGCTGTGCCGGTGTCGAACTGAGTTTTTTTGGAAAGGTCGAAAAGGGACTCATCAAGGTACTTAGCAAAGTGGGCGACAAAGAACAGACAAACGATCCATCGACAATCATATCGAACCCATTGTTCACCGTCCGCTGGACATGCCTCTCACTCGTGGCCATCTGGAAGATTGTCGACGCCAACACGCTACAGGAACTAGTAAAGTTCACACTGGACGGATTTGCAGGCCTCCAAGAGTATGGTATGCTAAACACGATAGCGTTGATGGCCATTGGTCAAAGGATCGACGATTATCTGATGAAGGCATGGGCGCCTGTTGTGGACCTTCATCTAGCATTTGAGCCCTGGAGCCTGAACAGGACGGAATTAGACATCAGAGGGATCCTTCAAAGTCGCGAAGAATCGATTTCCGAGCTGGAGCGTATCGCCGATGAGGCCGTTGGCGTGGAGGCCGTTGACTGGCGAATCTCCCTTTTCCAGAAGAGGATGAATGAGATCACACACGAGTTGATGCAACGACTCCCAGGCGTATCTTTTAACAAGCTCGACTCCGCCTCACCTATTATGATAAGCAAAGCCTTCGATTTCCCTTCTGTTGGTACCACTCCCGTTCCTCCACAATTAATATTCCCCGGGCAGCAAATTCAAAGCATATGCACTCTCGGCCGAAGATTGCGCGATATAATCGATGGACATAACGCTGAAGGGCACGAGGAGTCCCTCCAAAGCTTGGAGTCCCTCGGTGAAATCCCCGTGCCATTGCGCGGACTCAATTACTTGATGAAACGGCAGCTCTGGCGTCTGCTGGACTTACGTGACGGCCGCGGTCTCGGATTTACCGTCGAACT
>Ga0137362_10003937_pt1 | contig 9990 bp, 7 predicted proteins | sample MadtaG_2_FD_104801 | JGI IMG/M metagenome (GOLD analysis project Ga0137362, IMG submission 104801) | Vadose zone soil microbial communities from Angelo Coast Range Reserve, California, USA - Mad1_100_16 metaG | ecosystem: Environmental > Terrestrial > Soil > Vadose zone | place: USA: California... | reverse complement strand
CTGCAGGAAGGCAGCATCACCCCGCTCGACCGCACCTACTGCAACGGCGAGTTCCATCTGGGTACCTCGACGTTCAAGGACTGGAAAGAGGGTGGCCACGGCACGGTCGACCTCCACCACGCGATCGCGCAGTCCTGCAACATCTTCTTCTACGAGGCGGGACTGAAGATCGGTGGCGCGGCGATCGTGAAGTACGCGAACACGTTCGGCTTCGGCCAACCCACGGCCATCGACCTGCCCGGGGAGAAAAGCGGCCTCCTGCCGAAACCCCAGGTGGCGCGTGGGCGTCAGGGAGGGCGTGCGTACCCGCCCGGTGAGACGGTCAACATGTCGATCGGGCAAGGCACGGTGCTCGTCACACCGATGCAGATCGCGCGCTTCATGGCCGCGGTCGCCAACGGCGGTGTCCTCTGGCGGCCGCGTCTCGTGCAGCGGGTCGAGCGACCCGATCGCGTCGTCTGGAGCGACCAGGGGCAGGTCGCCGGCCACGTCGAGCTCTCGCCGGTGGTGTGGGCGTTCCTCCGCCAGAGCCTGTGGGCGGTCGTGAACGACAACGGGACGGGTGCGGCCGCGCGGATTCCCGGGCTGGACATCGCCGGCAAGACCGGCACGGCGCAGATGATCGCCAAGTCCCGGGCCGACAAGGGCCAGGACCACGCGTGGTTCGCCGCCTTCGCGCCGGCCAAGGCGCCGGAGGTGGTCGTCGTAGTGCTCGTCGAGCGCGGCGGGAAGGGTGGCCAGGTCGCCGCGCCGATCGCGCGAAAGATCCTGAATGCGATCTTCTTCGAGAAGATCGCGGCGGTGGAGATCGCCGGCTAGTGGTTCGGATCGACCGGCGCCTGCTGCAGAACGTCGACTGGCTCCTGCTGGTGACCGCGTTCGGACTGGTTGTGATCAGCACGGTGACGCTCGCGAGCCTCCACGTGGGGCGGGCGGGCGGCAGCGTCGTCGTTCGACAGCTCGTCTGGTTCGCGATCGGCCTGGTCGTCATGGTGTTTCTGGCCGGCCTCGACTCCCGAAGGCTCGTTCGCGCCGCGCCGGCCCTCTACGTGCTCGGGCTCGTCGGCCTGGCGTCGGTTTTCGTCCTCGGACGGACCGTGTCGGGCGCGCGGCGATGGATCGTGCTCGGTCCACTGTCGATCCAGCCGTCCGAGCTCTTCAAAGTATGCTTCTTGCTCATGATGGTATGGGCCTTGACGTCTCGCTGGGCGCAGCCGGTGGGCAAGCTGACGCTGATCATGATGCTACCGATGGTGGCGGTGCCGGTCGTGCTGATCATCAAGCAGCCCGACCTCGGCACCGCGCTCTTGCTCGTTCCGGTGCTGGTCATTCTGTTGATCGGGGCCGGCATGCGCCTCAAGCTCTTCGGGGGCCTGGCCCTCGCGGCGCTGTCGGCGCTGCCGCTTGCCTGGTTGGCGCTGAAGGAATACCAGCGCGAACGGATTCTCGTCTTCCTGGACCCGTTCCGCGATCCGCTCGGGAGCGCGTACAACGTGATCCAGGCCAAGATTGCGATTGGATCGGGCCAGCTCCTGGGGAAGGGCGTAGCCGGTGCGACGCAGAGCCGGCTGGCGTTTCTCCCGGAGCGTCACACGGATTTCATCTTCGCCGTATTCGCCGAGATGTGGGGGTTCGTCGGCTGTCTCGTCCTGCTGCTGTGTTATGTCTTGCTCCTCCTGCGGGGCTTCGACATCGCGGCGACCGCGCGCGAGCCGGTAGGTCGGCTCGTCGCGCTGGGCGCCACGTCGCTGTTGGCGGCGCAGGTCTTGATCAACGTCGGGATGGTGACCGGGCTCCTGCCCGTCGTCGGGATTCCGCTGCCGTTGATGAGCTACGGTGGCTCCTCGATGGTCGCCTCCTTCATGACGCTTGGCCTCCTCCTCTCGGTACGAATGCGGCAGTTCCAATGAGACACGGACGACGCGGAGATATGACGCGGGCCGCCGTGTCGACGAGGTGCTGCCGTGCGCAAACGGATCGTCGTCAATGCGGGCCTCACCGAAACCCGAGTCGGAGTCCAGGAGGGTAATCTCCTCACGGAGCTGTATGTCGAGCGGCATCGACACCGCTCGATCGTGGGGAGCGTCTACAAGGGTGTCGTGACGAACGTCCTGCCGGGCATGCAGGCGGCGTTCGTCGACATCGGGCTGCAAAAGGACGCCTTCCTCTACGCCGGCGACTACACGACCAACCTCGGCGACCTGGCCGGTGCGATGCTGGCCGGCGGTGACGAGGACGGCGACACCGACGCCGATGTCGATATGGAGGAGCTGGAGCCGCGCCGCGAGACGGCGCCGATCGAAGACCTCCTCCACAAGGGCCAGCCCGTTCTGGTGCATGTCTCGAAGGAATCGCTCGGGACCAAGGGCGCGCGGATCACCTCCTTCATCTCGCTGCCCGGGCGCTATCTCGTGTACATGCCGCAGGCGCGCCACATCGGCGTCTCGCGCCGGATCCGGGACGACCGCGAGCGCGAGCGGCTGCGCGCCGCGCTGCGCTCGGTAACCTTGCCGCCGGGCGGCTTCATCCTGCGTACCAACGCCGAGGGCAAGAGCGAGAGCGAGTTCGCCGCCGACGTCGAGTTCCTCACGCGGCTGTGGGCTCAGGTCCAGGCGCGCTTCGAGCAGGCGTCGCCGCCCGCGGTCTTGCACGAAGAGGGTGATCTCACGTTCCGGGTCGTGCGCGATCTGTTCTCACCGGAGGTCGACGAGTTCGTCGTCGACTCACGCGAGGTCTACGACAAGTGCGTCGGCTACGTCGAGGCTCTCGTGCCGGCGCTCCGCGACCGGGTGCGACTGTGGGAGGAGCCCACGCCGATCTTCGAGGCGCTCGGTATCGAGAAAGACATCGAGAAGGCGCTCCGGCGCCGCGTCTGGCTCAAGTCGGGCGGGTACATCGTCATCGACCACACCGAGGCGCTCGTCTCGATCGACGTGAACACCGGCAAGTACGTCGGCAAGCGCGACTTCGAGCAGACGGTGCTCAAGATCAACCTCGAGGCGGTCGGCGAAGTCGTGCGCCAGATCCGCCTGCGCGATCTCGGCGGGATCATCATCATCGACTTCATCGACATGGAATCGGCCGAGCACCGCGAGCAGGTGTACCGCGCCCTCAAGCGCGCGCTGGCCGAGGACAAGGCGCGCACGAACGTGCTCGAGATCTCCGAGCTGGGCCTGGTCGAGATGACGCGCAAGCGCGTGCGCCAGGACCTCCGCTCGTTGCTCTCGGTGACGTGCCCGACGTGCAAGGGCAGCGGCATCACGAAGTCCGACGCGACGCTCGCCGCCGAGATCTTCCGCGGTGTGCAAGCGAAGGCGAGAACCGCCGAGGACACGAACGGCCGGGAGGTGGTGATCCGCGTGCATCCCGACCTCGCCCGGTACTTCGAGGGCGACGGGCAAGAAGGGCTGGAGCGGCTCGCGCGGGCCCTCGACCGCAAGATCACGATCCAGCCGAACCACCCGGACCGCGAAGCCTACGAGGTGAAGCTGCGCGGGGGCGCGCCGCAGTGAGCCGCTGATGGCGCGGCAGCGCCCGTCACGAATCAGTCAAAGCAGGCTGGTCGGCGACCTGAAGCTGGCCGCCAAGCGCGGCGACCGGACGGCGCTGTCGCTGGCCCTCGACCAGATGCGTACCTTGGCCCATTCGCCGCGCTACTGGGAAAAGTATCTGTCGCTCCTGTCCAACCCGCTCGCTCGCCTCGTCGACCTGCTCGTGATCAAGCAGGGCGACCGTATCGCGTATCAGAAGGGCTGGAAGCTTCCGCGCCCGCAGCCTGCGAAAGCGAAGACCCAGAAGAAGGGGGCCAGGACGAGCGCGGGGAGCCGCCGGCGGACGCCCACGGCGGAGCAGCCGTCTCTCTTCGACGTCTGAGCCTCTCGTCGTCTCACGCGCGCGTGTGTCGTCTATCCCGCGGCCGGCGGTGGCGTGGCCGCATCGCGCTGAAGTAGCCCGCGATCGCCGCCGTGCTCATCCGCTCGGCCTGGCGCTCGAGTCCACCCAGACCACGCAATCGGGGACGCCAGGTTGACGGCGGCGCGGCGCGGGTTGATACTACCCCCAGGGGGTATAGACCCCAGGGGGATAGGAATGATCAACGAGGAGACGAAGGCCAAGGCCCTCGGGCGCCTGCGCCGGATCGAAGGACAGGTGCAGGGTCTCCAGCGGATGATCGACGGCGAGGCGTACTGCGTCGACATCCTGCTCCAGGTCTCGGCCGTGCAGGGGGCGCTCGAGCAGGTCGAGAAGCTCCTGCTCGGCCGGCACATCGAGTCATGCATGGCCGACGCGCTGCGCACGGGCTCGAAGAGCGAGCGCCAGCAGAAGATCGACGAGCTGCTCGACGTGTTCGCGCGCTTTCGAGGCAAATGATGCCGGAGCAAAAGGCGGATCTCGTCGCGCCCGTCCGCGGCATGCACTGCGCGGCGTGCGTCGCGAAGGTCGAACGCGCGCTGACCTCGACCCCCGGCGTCGATCAGGCGTCGGTCAATCTCGCGACCGAGCAGGCCAAGGTGTCGTTCGATCCGGCCCTGACGAGCGTGGAGGCGCTGCGGGCGGCGGTGGCCGCCGCCGGCTACGAGCTGGCCGAGCCGCGCTCGGGGGGCGGACCGGTAGACGAGGCGGAGCAGGCCGCGCGCGAGGCCGAGCAGCGCCGCCAGCGGACCCGTCTGGTCATCGGCGCGCTGCTGTCCGCGCCCGTGCTGCTGGGCGGGATGGCTCACCTCCTGCCGTGGGTGCCGGCGGTCCTCAAGAATCCGTGGGTCCTCCTGGTCCTCACGACGCCGGTCCAGTTCTGGGTCGGCTGGCAATTCCACCGGGCGTTTCTGCACGACCTCCGGTACCGGAACGCGTCGATGTCGACCCTGGTCTCGGTCGGGACGAGCGCCGCGTACTTCTTCAGTGTCGCGGTCACCGTCTGGCCTCACGCGTTCCCGCAGCGCGGGGCGATGACGTACTACGACGTGAGCGCGGTCGTTATCACCCTCGTCGTGCTCGGGCGCTGGCTCGAGGCGCGGGCGCGCGGGCGGACCTCGGAGGCGATCCGCCGCCTGGTGAGCCTCGCGCCGCGGACGGCGCGGATCGTTCGCGACGGGGCGGACGTCGACGTGCCGACGGCGGACGTGCGGGTCGGCGACTTCGTCCGCATTCGCCCGGGCGAGCGTGTCCCGGTGGACGGGGTGGTCACCGAGGGCGCCTCGACGATCGACGAGTCGATGCTGACCGGCGAGAGCGTGCCGCTCGAAAAGCGTCCGGACGCGAAGGTCTTCGCGGGCACGGTCAACCGTACCGGCAGCTTCATCTTCCGCGCGGCGCGCGTCGGCAGTGAGACGACCTTGGCGCGCATCGTCCAGCTCGTCGCCGACGCGCAGGGCTCGCGCGCGCCCATCCAGCGTCTGGCCGACCGGGTCGCGGCGATCTTCGTCCCGATCGTGCTGGCGATCGCGGGGCTGACGTTTCTCGCGTGGTGGATCTTCGGCCCCGCCCCGTCGGCGCTCTACGCCCTCACGAGCGCGGTGGCCGTGCTCGTCATCGCATGCCCCTGCGCCATGGGGCTCGCGACCCCGACCGCGATCATGGTCGCCACCGGCCGGGGCGCCGAGCTCGGGATTCTGGTCAAGAGCGCCACGGCGCTCGAGCTGCTCGATCGCGTGAACACGGTCGTGTTCGACAAGACCGGCACCCTGACGATCGGGCGTCTCGTAGTCACCGATGTGATGACCGGCGACGGAGTCGCCGAGGACGAAATCCTGGCGCTCGCGGCGGCCGCCGAGCAGGGCTCGGAGCACCCGCTCGGTGAAGCGATCGTCGCGCGGGCCAAGGAGCGTGGCCTGGCGCTGCCGCCGATCAGCGAGTTCACGACGGTGCCGGGTCAAGGGATCGACGCGATGGCAATGGACGGCCGGGTGCTCCTCGGCAACCGTGCGCTGACGGATGCACGCGGCGTCGACGTCGAAGCGCTCGCCTCCCGGGCGCGGACGCTCGCCGCCGAGGGCAAGACCGCGGTCTATCTGGCGTTGGGCGGCCGCGCGCTCGGCGTCATCGCCGTCGCCGACGTGCTGAAGCCCGAGGCGGCTGAGGTCGTCGAGGCCCTCACGCAGCGAGGCCTGGACGTCGTGATGCTCACCGGCGATGCGCGGCCGACCGCCGAGGCCATCGCCGCTCGCGCCGGCGTGAAGCGTGTTCTCGCCGAAGTCCTGCCCGAGGACAAGGCCCGCGTGATCGCCAGACTCCAGGGCGAAGGGCGCCGCGTCGCGATGGTGGGTGACGGCATCAACGACGCGCCGGCCCTCGCTCGAGCCGACGTTGGAATCGCGATGGGGTCCGGCACCGACGTGGCGATCGAGGCCGCCGACGTGACGCTCGTCCGCGGCGACCTGCGCGGTGTCGTGGCCGCCGTCGACCTCTCGCGCCGGACCATCCGCATCATCAAGGAAAATCTGGTGTGGGCGTTCGGCTACAACGTCGTGCTGATTCCCGTGGCGGCGGGCGTGCTCTATCCGATCTGGGGAGTCCAGCTCTCTCCGATCCTGGCCGGCGCCGCGATGGCGTTCTCGTCGGTATCCGTGGTCACGAACAGTTTGAGGCTCAAGAAATGGCGGAGCGAGGCCGGCGTCGGCGCGGCGCGAGCCCAGCTCGGGAGCTCGAAAGGAGATCAGCCGATGGCCGTCGATCCCGTGTGCAAGATGACGGTGGAGCCCGCGAAGGCCGCCGCGCAGTCGACGTACCGAGGCCAGACCTACTACTTCTGCGCCGTCGGGTGCAAGCAGCAGTTCGACAAAGAGCCCGAGAAGTATCTGTCCAGGTGATCCCGTGATCGCCCCGGCGCTGCTCCAGGGACGCGACCGTTACGAGCGCGCGATGGACGGGTGGGTGGACAACACCCACCCGGATGCGTTCACCCACACGGTCGTGCTACGCGACGACGATCAGACCGTGGAGCTCTCGGTCGTGGCCGAACCCTCGCCGAGCTATCTGATCCAGGAGGCGCGCTGCCGGCGCGTCGCCGGCGCGCTCGACCCGGCGCTGGCGGCGAGCATCGAGAAGCTCGCCGGGACGCAGATGATCGGCGGCTTGAGCCGTCGGGTCGCCGAGCTCACCGGGTCGGGTCCGGGCGCCGGCTTCGTGCTGGGCGCCGTGGTCGAGGTAGCGCGTCTCGCGCGCCAGGTGGCCAGGCTCCCCGCGGAGCGTGCCGCGCGCGCGGCCGGCGGCAACGCGTGGGAATGCTGGCAGCTCGACATGACCGGCTGGGTCGACCTGCCGAACTCGTGCTTCACGTACACCGATGCGGGACGGAGCCTCTTCGCGACGCGCACGATCACGACGCCGATGCAATCCGATCTCTACAGCTCACGACTGGGGCAGCGGCGCGTCTTCGAGCGCCGGAAGGTGGCGCGGCTCGCGCGCCGGGACGGCCGCCTCGCGCTCTTCCACTCGATGCACGACAACGTTCACGGATTCGAGATCACCTACGAGATCGATCTGGCGACCGGGACGATCGTGCGGGCCGAGCACGTCACGCCGCGGCTGCCGTACATGGGCATCTGCTCGGAGCCTCAACGGAAGATCGCGGCACTCCTGGGCGAGACCGCTGACGATGGGCTCCGCCGACGAATCCAGGGACATCTCGGCGGCGAGACCGGCTGCGCTCAGCTCTACGACCTGACGGCCGACCTCCTCAAGCTCCTGGCCTGAGCGAGCGCGGGATGGCCGACGCGCCAGCGCTGCATCGCGACCTGGTCGACGCGCTCGTCCGCCGCGGAGCGATCACGGACCCACGGGTCGAGGCGGCGTTTCGCGCGGTCCCGCGTCATCTCTTCCTGCCCGACGTGCCGCTCGCCGAGACCTACCGAGATCAGGCGATCCCCACCAAGACCGTCGACGGCGAGGCGATCAGCTCCTCGTCACAGCCCGAGATCATGGCAACGATGCTCGAGCAGCTCCGGCTCGAACCGGGGCTGCGCGTCCTCGAGATCGGCGCCGGCACCGGCTACAACGCCGCGCTGATGGCTCATGTCCTGGGTGAAACCGGCACGCTCGTCACCATGGACATCGACGACGATATCGTCGACGGCGCCCGGGCTCACCTCGCCGCTGCCGGCGTGAGCCGGGTCCAGGTGGTCCTGGGCGACGGCGGGCTCGGGTATCCCGACGGCGCGCCGTACGATCGAGTCATCCTCACGGTCGGCGCGTGGGACGTCGCCCCGGCGTGGTGGGGAGACCTGCGGCCTGGCGGCCGCCTGGTGCTTCCGCTCACGGTCGGCGGCTCGCAGAAATCGGTGGCGTTCGTCCAAGCCGGGGATCATCTCGAGAGCGACTCGGTCAGGGACTGCGTCTTCATGCGACTGCGAGGCGCGTTCGCCGGTCCACCGACTCGCGTCGAGCTCGGCGACACGCCGGGCCTCCGCCTCTACGTCCGCGATCCGGGTGCGGTCGACACGGCAGCGGCCTACGCGCTCCTGAAGAGCGCAGCCGTCGATATTCCGACGGGGGTCGAGGTGGTCGGGCGCGAAGTGGCGGGAAGCCTCGTGCTGTGGATCGCGCTTCGCGAGCCGAGATTCTGTTGGCTCGAGGCCGTCGGCGCCAAGGCGGACAACCAGCCCGTGCCCCAGCTGTACGCGGTGCCCGGCAAGTATCGCTCCGCAGCCGGCGTATTCGAGGGTACGAGGGCTGCCTTCTTCATGCGCCGGCCCGGAGACCTCGCCTCTGCCGGCGCGGAGGCTCGGCCCTTCGAGCTCTACGCGCGAAGCCTCGGCGAGGGGGCCGAGCCGGGACGGCGGCTCTATGAGCACGCTCGGGCCTGGAACGCGGCCGGGCGTCCGGGCGCCGATGGGCTCAGGATCCGCGCGCTGCCGATCGACGTCGCCTACAGGCCCGCCGCCCACGAACAGGTCATCGAGAAACGTTGGACGCGACTCGTTCTCGACTGGCCCGTTCGGACCGGGCGGGAAGCGTCGAAGCCCAGATAGGTATCGAGGTACAGATCGGGCGTGAATCCGACCAGCCCGATCGCTTCGGGCGAGCGCGCGCTTCGTCGCACACCCGATTGAGCACGGCCGCGATCGACGTCCCTCGCTGACGTTCGGGCGGCACTCGACCGTGGGCGCCGTGTATACTACCGTCGGCATGCAGTTCCTGCCAATCGGCAAGCTTCGTGCCGAGACGCTGCAGGCGATCTTCGACAAGCACCACACCAAGGATCCCCGCGTCGTCGTCGGACCCCGGGTCGGTGAAGACGCCGCCGTCATCGACATGGGCGACCGGTACCTCATCGCGACGAGCGATCCCATCACGTTCGCGACAGCCGAGATCGGGTGGTACGCCCTTCATGTCAACGCCAACGACATCGCGGTCCGCGGTGCCCGACCCCGATGGTTCCTGGCGACCCTGCTCCTGCCAGCCGGCGCCACCAGCGACGCCTCGGTCGAGGCGCTGTTCGCCGATCTGCACGCGGCGTGCGAGGAGCTCGAGGTCGTCCTCGTCGGAGGACACACGGAGGTCACGCACGGCCTCGACCGCCCGATCGTCGCCGGCACGATGCTGGGCGAGGTCGACAAGGACAAGCTCGTGACGACGGCCGGAGCGCGCGTGGGGGACGCCGTCGTGATGACCAAGGGCGTTCCGCTCGAGGGCGCGGCCATCATCGCGCGCGAGAAGGAGGCAGAGCTACGGGAGCGCGGCGTGTCGCCGGCCGTCATTCGGCGAGCGAAGGGCTTCCTGAAGAACCCGGGGCTCAGCGTCCTGCCCGAGGCCGAGATCGCCTGCGAGCTGGCCACGGTTCACTCGATGCACGATCCGACCGAGGGCGGGATCGCCACCGCGCTCGTCGAGCTGGCCGACGCTGCCGGGGTCGGGCTCCGCATCGACCGCGACCGCATCATGGTGCTCCCGGAAGGTCGGGCGCTCTGCGAGGCCTTCGGGCTCGATCCCCTCGGCACCATCGCGTCGGGCGCGCTCCTGATGACGTTGGCACCGGCCGACGCCGGGATCGTG
>Ga0137362_10003934_pt1 | contig 9990 bp, 6 predicted proteins | sample MadtaG_2_FD_104801 | JGI IMG/M metagenome (GOLD analysis project Ga0137362, IMG submission 104801) | Vadose zone soil microbial communities from Angelo Coast Range Reserve, California, USA - Mad1_100_16 metaG | ecosystem: Environmental > Terrestrial > Soil > Vadose zone | place: USA: California... | reverse complement strand
TTCTCGCATGCGTGGCGGCGACGGCGCTGAGCACGTCCGGGCTCGCCGCCGAGCCGCAGTCGGACGCCAAGAACAACTCGGCCAACAACCTTCAGGAAGTTGTTGTCAGCGGCTTCCAGTTCGGGGGCGCTGCCACACCGCTGAAACTGGACCTCGATCCGCGCAGCGATACCGCTTCGGTCACGTCGTTGTCGGCGGACGATATTGCCAGGCAGTCTCTCAGCACCAACAACGATCTTTTCCGATCGATTCCCGGTATGCAGGTCGGAAACTTCGGCCAAGTCGGTATTGCTAACGGCGTGTCACTGCGCGGTTGGCCGGGCGCGAACGACAGCTCCGCCGTTGCCTTCTATCTAGATGGAGTCCAGCGCAACGAAGCATCCGGAACGGGAGCCAACGGCTATTTGGACATCAACCCGCTGATCCCCGAAGTGCTCAACCAGCTTACGGTCGTTAAGGGTCCCTTCGACACCCGATATGGTGGAAATTTTGCGCTCGCTGGCTCGGCGGTAGCGACGACGGCTGACTACTTGCCGACGAGTCTTTCCGTAACGGCGGGTCTCTACGAACGGGCCAGCGTTTTGGGAATCGTCGGCTATCGTAACGATGCGATGACGTACTATTCAGCCATCGAGGGCCTGCACGACGAAGGTTACGGCCGCAACGGTCAGCAGAGCAAGCTGAGCACGTTCTCAAAATTCGGCATGAACGTTGGTGGCGCACGAGTGTCGCTCAGCCTGCAGACCTACAATCTGACTTACGGCAGTCCGGGGTATCTCGATCTTGAGAACATTCTGAGCGGCCTCATAAGCCCTGGCAGCGACGTGAGCCACACGGACGGCGGGTCAAAAGACGAATACACTGTTACGGCTCGGTACCTTCGCGGTGACGCCGAGCAAGGCGTCGACGTCACCGCGTATGCGGACTACGAGAAGCGCCATCGATTCGCCACTTTCACACCGTACCCGCAGACACGCACGAGCGACGACCGCACGTTTTACGGCGCAAGCGTCGAGCCGCACAAGCGCTTCGGGCTGCTCCGATCCGGGGATCTGGACGTGATGGTCGGCGCAAGCGTACGCCACGACATCATCAAGACGACACAGCTTCCGAGCATGAACGGCAACCCAATCTGGACGCCGGACCCACTCGATATTTACGGCTACCATCAGGCCGATATCGGTCAGACGCAGGCCTCCGGCTACGGTGCGGCAACCTTCAAGCCGGCCAACTGGATCAAGCTCATGGCCGGCGCGCGCTACGACTGGTTTAACTACGACATCAACAATCAGGCGTACGTGCCTGCGTCCAACTCTTTTGCAAACGAGGTAATCAGCCCGAGCACTGGGCAGTTTAGCCCCAAGGGGGGCATCGCGATTCAGCCGCTTCGTGACTTCACCATATTCGCCAACATTGGCAGAAGCTTGACTTCGCCGGATGCAGGCCGGGAGCTGCTCGGCAATCCCAATCTCAAGTGCTCGATCCTACTCACAAAAGAAGCAGGTGCCTCATTTAACTCACAAGATGCGCACATTCACCTGCAAGCAAGCTATTACACGACCAAGTTCTCAAACGAGATCACTTTCGTCGGACTCACGCCCGTGAATCAGGGGGAAACTATTCGGAAGGGATACGATCTCGAGACCTCCGCATTGGCGGTTCGTACCGACCGGCTGGCCATGCGGGTGTACGGAAATTACAGCCACATTGATGGGCGTCTCGAAAGCGGCGGCCCGATCCCGAACGTTGCAACGTGGGTCGCAAGCTACGGCTTGCATGCCGACATCACGCGGAGCGGTACATCGGATGTCATTCAAGCGGACGTGGGACAACAGTGGACGGGACCACAGGCGCTCGATGCGCCCGAGACGCACAGCAGCCCCTCATCGAGCCGCGTCGCAGTGCGACTAAGCTATCAGATGGCGGAACGTCACAGGCTTCGTTTGTGGACGGACGCAATCGTTTATCCCAGCAACAATGGCCGGTTTAATGAATTTGGGTTTGTGCTGGCTGGTCGGGTGTACGTGGCGTCATTACCTCGCGTGCAATGGACGGCGGGCGTGGCGATGGATTTCGAGTAATTCGCGTCTGACGAGCGATTCGGCCGGAACTGAGCATGGTGCGGACGCTCAAATGAACGAGCGCTACTCCAAGCGCACGCTGTCGCACGCGGCGGAGCTTCATCGAACACTCATCGCCTTCGATGCGCACATCGATGTTCTTTTGGAGTCGGGAACCACGCAGCAGACCCGGGAAACAGGCCGGTTCGGCATTTCCACTGCGTTGCGGAGCGGTCTAAGCGGCGCGGCTCTAACGGTCCATGCGACGGGACACCGCCGGTCCGAAGCGGCTTGCGCAGCGGCGCGTCGCGAGCTTGAAGCACGTTACTCAACTATCACCAGAATGGCTGCCGCACATGCGGATCGCGCGGCCATCGCTCGCTCACCCGGCGAATTTCGTTCCATCGTTGCTGCGGGCAGGTTTGCCATTGTCATCAGCTTCCAAAACGCAACATCGATCGGCTGCGATCTGTCTGCCTTGGACGAATGGGCAAAACGCGGCGTGCGCATGTTCGCGTTCAACTTTATCGGAAACAACCAATGGGGCGATTCTGCACGACCCTATCCCTTCTTCGGCGGCGATCAGCGCTGGGGCGGGCTCTCCGAGCTCGGCAAGGCGGCGGTTCTGCGCTTGAATGAGCTGGGCGTTATCATCGATGTCTCGCAATCGTCCGGCGAGGCACTCGCTGACGTGCTTGCGACAACGAGCGCCCCGGTCGTTGCATCGCACTCCGCAGTGCGAGCAATCGTGGATACTGACCGAAACCTCACGGACGCCGAGCTGCACGCAATCAAGGGCAACGGGGGTGTTGTCCACATGGCCGCGTTTGCGCCCTACCTCCGCAACTTGGAGCCGGAGCTGCGCGTAGAGCTTGATCAACTTTGGATTAGATATGGTCTGCCTAAGCCGGCGAGACTTTCAGACGTCCTCTCAGTTAATGATCATGAAACAGCGCAGTGGCCCGAGGAGAGATTTTGGAAGTTCCTGCACGAGTTTCACGAGCTGCTGGACTTGGATCATCCGGTAGCCTCTGTTCGAGACCTCGTCGACGCCATCGACCATGCTGTGCGGGAAATCGGTATTGATCACGTTGGCATCGGGTCAGACTTTAACCACGGCGGCGGTGTAGCCGGTTGGCAGGATGTCAGCGAAACACAGAATGTTACCGCCGAGCTGATCGAGCGCGGTTACCCCGACGGCGACATCGGCAAACTGTGGGGCGAGAACTTTCTGCGGGTGTGGCAAGAGGTTGTCGACCGTAGGCGCGCCGGCGCACGCCTACCGTGAAACAAACAGCCGTGATTGCGGGTGTGGGCATGACACCCATTGGGCGGCACCCAGATCGGACACTCTCTAGCCTGGCTCGGGAAGCAGTTCTGCTCGCGATCACTGATGCCGGAATTTCCATAGACCAGCTCCAGGCCGTCTGGGCCGGCACGGCTGGCGCGCCAATCATCACCGGGCAGACGTGCATTGCGGGGCAGCTCGTCGTGCGCGGCCTTGGCCTGGGGCGCGTGCCCGTGGTGAATGTCGAAAACGCCTGTGCGACCGGCTCTACAGCATTCCAACAGGCCTGCAGCATGGTCTCGTTGGGCGCCTACGACATCGTCCTCGCGTTTGGCGTCGAGAAGCTCTATCACCCCGACAAGGCGAGAACCCTTGCCGTCTTTGAGGGTGGGGTCGATGTTGACAGCCCGCAGGAGCTGGCAGCTTTTGTCGGCGTCGACCCCAAGGAGCCCGGGCCGAGCGAGCGCCGCTCACTCTTCATGGACATCTACGCACGTTGGGCGCGGGACTACATGCTCCAAAGCGGGGCCACGCTGCGTGACTTCGCCAAGGTCTCGGCAAAGAATGCCCAGCACGGGAGCCTCAATCCGCTCGCGCAGTTTCGCAACGTCGTCACTGAGGAAGAAGTGCTCGATTCGCCGCTAATAGCCCCGCCGCTCACGCGGCTGATGTGTTCGCCAATCGCCGATGGGGCGGCCGCGGTCGTCATCGTTTCTAAGAAGGCCGCACGAGAGCTGGGCGTGCGCAAGCCCATATTCGTGCTCGGCTCCCTGATTGCGAGTGGATTCGACTGTGCTTCAGGTGAGACCACGCTGGCGCAGACGGCGGCTCGGGACATGTACGCCGAAGCGGGCATGTCTCCCGCCGACCTTGACTGTCTGGAGTTGCACGATGCAACAGCTCCCGCGGAGCTGACACTTTATGAAGATCTGGGTCTGTGTGCGGCGGGGGAGGGCCCCAAGCTGATCCGAGCAAACGCGACAGCCCTCGGCGGGCGCATTCCGGTTAACACATCTGGAGGTCTTATTCGCAAGGGTCACCCCATTGGCGCAACCGGCCTTGCGCAAATTCACGAACTGACGCTTCAGCTGCGGGGTGATGCCGACACACGGCAGGTGCTGGGTGCACGGACCGCCATGGCTCAAAACGGAGGCGGATTCATCAAAGCGGACGTCGCCACAATGACGCTAACAGTTCTGGCTCGCGGAGGTGCGTAAACTGCATGACGCACCGCACGGGCGCATCTTTATGTCATACCTGATTGACGTCCAGCGGCAGTTCTGCGCTGGGCCGGATCATGATGAACCGCCGGCCACGCTGACGGAGGGCGGCAGCCAGGCGCTGCGAACGCTCCTCGCACTATGAGAGCGAAGCATCCGGCAGTCTGGCAGCCAATTGGGGTTGGCTGATGTTGAGTGAACACCGAAGTGGCGCCGCAGTCCTGCAGGTGCTCGAGACCGGCAACGACCGCGCTGCCAGCTCCCTGGCGACGGATGCAAGAATGCCGCGTGGGGCTCTGACCATGGCATGGTGGGCAGTCTGCAGCGCCATGTTCTACGTATTCCTCGGAGCAACGGTGGCGCTTAAGTACGGCACAACCAACGCTCTCGTGGGCGTGTCGGCGGCCGTCATCACGTTTGGCGTGTTAAACGGCGTCTTCGTCCGCTACGCCGTGCGCACGGGCTCTTCGAGCTCAGTGCTATCGCGCACCATGCTGGGCACAAAAGGCGGCGCCATTCCGACACTCATTCTGTGCGCGACCTGCATCTACTACGCGGTGTTTGAAGGATCGGTGCTCGCGGTAGCCGCTTCCAAGGTTCTGCCGGGGTTGAGCTATCAAAATGCTGTGCTGCTGATTGTAGTCTACAGCACACCCCTGGCCGTAGGCAGCGTCCAGAAATTTTTCGACAAGTTCAATGGCATTCTGTTGCCGTTCTACCTCCTGGGGCTTGCGTTACTCGTGGGGCTTACGGTTTCGCATCGTGGCTATTCGAGCGCATGGCTGCACGTCGGGCCAGCGGTGACATCACGTGTGTGGTCCCCATGGAGCAGCTTCGTGGCCTATTCCGGCATGCTGGGGCTGTCCATGGTCACCATGGACTTCGCCCGCTTCGGCCGAGTACAGGATGAGACCTATCACGCCACCATCAACTTCGGGGTGCCGTTTTACGCTGTCACGCTGTTGCTAAGCGGGACGGTCGGCATATTTCTCATCGGAACAATCCGGCCGGAGCAGATCACGGAGACGTCGGTGGTTGATGTTTGCCTGACGGTGCTGGGTGGCGGCGCAGGTCTCGCCTGGGTGTTAGTAACCCAGACGCGCATCAATAGCGCGAATTTCTATATCGCCACAGTCAATCTGCAGGCGTTTCTGGAAGAAGCGCTCGGCCTGCGTGTACCTAAAGTGCTCTGCGCCACGATAATCGGCGCGGTGGTGCTGCTGTTGATGCGCACTACGGACGTTTTTTCCTACATTCTCGCTGCGCAGCGTTACCAGGGGATATTTTTGACTGCTTGGGTCGGTGTGGCGGCCGCGCATATAACGGCGGCATTACGCTCGAGTCGTGGGCGGGCCGGGTCTGGTGCCGCCGCTGCACGAACATCACACGAACCTCTGCCCTACCGCTGGCGCGGCATCCTGTCCTGGTCCTGCGGCGTCATCGCCGGCTTGGGGCTGATGGCGCTTGGTGGTCTCGCCGTCACGTTCTCCGCGCCGGTCACGCTATTGATGGCCGCGCTTGTTTACCGACAGCTTGGGGTCTCGCCAGCGCGCACTTGAGTAGTACGGAGCGGAATTGGCCAGCGGACCATCGAGCGTGCGAGCGTGCAAAGAAGGTCGCTGGTGGTGCAACCGGCGGCGTGTTGTCTTCTGCGTGATATTCCCCTGGAACTGCGATGCTATCGGACACCGGCAACAACTCGGATTTTCCCGCCGGTGCACTGAATCTGCTTCTTGAAGGCGCAAGCTATTGATTTAGCGGCGCTCCCTACGGGATTCGAACCCGTGTTACAGCCTTGAGAGGACCGCCTGTTTTCTTCAGGGATATTTGAATGTGAACCGCCGAACAGTAAATTATGTGAATGGTCCTGAGGCCAAAAAGAGCCTCGGTGCGGCAGGCGGCTGGCACCCGATCGAGGGCTTGTCGGGCGCCTCCTCGACGAGTCGCAGGCCCGTGGCGAGTTCGTCGTTTCAATCGATCATCTGGCACGGGCCGGCAAGTTGACCCCTTTGGCAGTGCACCGACAACTCGAACGACTTGGGTCGCGAGTTGCGCGTCTGCCTGGCCGTCCTTCCGCCTATCTTGTGGTGCCGCCGGAGCATCGCGTTCGAGGTGCGCCACCTGTCGCCGCGTGGTTGGACGCCTATTTTCGGCATCGCGGCCAGCCCTATTACCTTGGGTTGTTGTCAGCGGCAGCGTTGCACGGTTCTTCGAGCCAGGCCGTGCAGGTCACACAAGTGCTCACCACCGAGCCCATGCGACCGGCGGACATCGGGCGCCTGCATTTGGATTTCTACGTGAAGTCGAGCCTCCCGCAGACACCGCTTACCACCTTTGTCGGAATGCCAGCGCCTCTCGCTGTCAGCTCTCCCGAAGCGACCGCACTTGATCTGGTCGCCTTCAGCCATCGTATAGGCGGCATCCGCCGCATCGCCGAGGTGATTTCAGAATTGAAGAGCACGATGACGCTTGCTGGTCTTCGGGCTGCGCTGCGTGCAGAGCCGCAGATAGCTGTGAGACAGCGGCTCGGTTTCATGCTGACCGTTCTGGGCATGGAACGAATGGCCGAAGAAGCGAGACGGTCTTTACCCGATCGCCTTGCCGTGGCCCCGCTGCAGACGCGGACGGGCGCCAATGTGAGCGGAGTCATTCATCGGCCCTGGATGGTGCTCGACAACATCAGGCTGGCGAGTGATTGGACATGACACCGTTGACCCTGCAGGACGTTTTGGCGCACCAGGTCTCGGTTCCGTGGCCCGAACTCTATCAGGTCGAACAAGACTTGCTGTTGAGTCTGTCGATGCACGCCATCTTCGAGGACGCATTTCTTTCGACACAAGTTGCCATGCGGGGTGGTACCGTGTTGCACAAGGTGCATTTGGCACCAGCGGCGCGCTATTCCGAAGATATCGATCTGGTGGCTGTAGGAGAACGGCCGGAAGGCCACATCGGGAAGGCGTTGTTGCGCGTTCTGCGTCCGGTGCTGGGGAAAGAAAAATCAACGGCATGGGCAACGCTGCGGTTGGCAGTGTGCAACGCGGCCAGGCCGTCGCGGATTTTGCGTTGCGTCTACAAGGTACCGAGCGTCACCGCTCCGGAGAGGGAACTCACCGTCGAAGTCGAGACAAACGTGTCCGAGCGAGTCCCGAAGTATGAGTTGCAGCGATTGCCGTTCGAGTTGGAATTCCGCCGTCGACGCCTCACGAGCACGATCATCTCATACAACATCAATGAAATGTTGGGTACGAAAATGCGGGCCTTGTTCCAGCGCAAGAAGGGGCGGGACCTCTTTGATCTTTACTGGGCTCTGACCTCTCAGTCGATGCTGCCCGTGTCACTCGGCGACATCGTTACGGCCTTTCAGCACTACATGCGCGAAGAGGATACCCGAGTTCCGCGGGCCGAGTTCGTCGCACACCTGTACAGCTGCTGTGGAAGACAAAGCCGGATTCTGTACAGACATGGCTCCGTTGCTGCGCCGCGGCGTTGATTATGATCCGCAAGAGGCGGGCTCTTATGTGGAGAATCAGGTTCTGGCACTGTTGCCCGAGTGAGACCGGGGTCTGGTATCTTGGAAAGGATCCGAGGCGCCGTCGCGCGCTGGGCGGGGACGTAGGGCGTGCCTCGATCACGCAAAGCACTCTTAGAACTGACGGCCGCCGATCTCCTGGCGCTATGCGCTCATCCCGTTCAGAAAGCGCGGTTGTCGGACGCCGTCGCATTTGCCAACTCATATGGCGGCGATCTCCTCATCGGTGTCCAGGAGCCTTGAGCCTTCGCAGGTACGTGCCGAATAGCCGTCGTACCGCCGCTCATCGACGGTAACAAGCGCACTGCGCTGCTCGCGACACGCGCATTCCTTTTCCTGAGATGCCGATCGTGGTGGATCCATTGGATTCTGCCCCGCGGTTCATCGGACAGAGCTAGACTCGCCGAGCTCCTGCGCCGCGGCTCGCGCGGGTCCTTAAAGTTTCTCCGCAATCTCCACAATAAGCTCGAAAGGGGACGAAAGTGCGCACTGTTGCCAGAACCGTCTATAGCGTGATGGTCGCCATCGGGGCCACCTGTCTTTCAGTTGCCTGCTGGCCAGCCGAGACTTATCGGCCCATCAATGCAACGATGGCCGACAAGACGATCACGTTGACGGGACACGATCTGTCGGTCGACCAGCTCGTTCAGATCGCGCGCCATGGCGCGAAGGTGGCGATTAGCCACGAGCTACGAGACGGTGCGGCGGACTCCTTCGGACTGGTACTCGAGGCGCAAGCTGAAGGCGTGCCCGTCTACCTATTTAATCGCAATCCCGGCTCGGGTCGGGAGATTGTTTCCCTGCGCGGCGCCCCCGATTCACAGGAATACAAGGCGGAATTAGCTCGTCGTTACGAAGGCACTTCAGGCACATTTCCGACTTTCGGTTTCGGCGAGGAAATTCCCGATGAGGAAGTCGGCCGCGCCATGCTCGCGGTCGACCTGAATAACATGCGTTACTTGGCTGCCAGTCCAGCATTCGTCCAAGGAATCGCCGACCTGCTGAATCACGGCGTCACGCCCGCCGTTCGCTGGCGCGGCGCAATTGGAGAAGCGGATTTTGTTCCGACTGGGGCAGTTTTGCGAGGGCGTGGGTTCGCGTACTACCAAGGCGTCCGCATGCCAGCCTCCGAGGCGCTAGCGAAGGCTGGGCTGCGGCCGATCAAGTTCGAAGGCGCCGACGGCAATCTTATTACCACTAGCGCGCTGACCGCAGGCTTCGCCGCATTGCTGGTCCACGAGCTTCGCGAACTCATTGAGTGGCACGACCTGGTTTGGTCAATGGATCTCACGGGCATGAATGGCAGCATCGGGCCGTTATCGATGCCGGTCCAGGCGACGCGGCCGTTTGCATGGCCAAATTATGCCGCCGAGCGTGTCCTCGACATGCTGAAGGGCAGCTACGTATTCAATGATGAGTACCGCATCATTCAGGATCCCGAAAGCCTGAGAGCCACGGTTTGGCGGGATGGGGGCGTCTGGCAGGCGTGGGCGCGCTTGCGCGACAGTACACTGATCCAGATGAACTCGACCGACCATAACCCGACTGTTCGGCCCGACGTAGCACCGAGCGACTCGTGGGAGCTGGCGACGCCGCAGCTCATGAAATACTACGTCAAAGGCGGCAAGTACTCGCACGGCAAGCACGGCTACATTCTTTCAAACTCTGACTGGGACCCGTACCCGCTCGTCGATGATGTCGAAGCCTTTCCGATCGCGTTGGTCAACCTCATGGTCGCGGTCGTCCAGCGCATACATCGGTTCGAGGATCCCTTCTTCACGGTGACTGACGCCGCCACCGTACTGAAGGCCCGGAGCGGGCCCGCAGGGCCGAGCGGAGCGGGCGGCGGCGGCGGTATCGCGGATGCACTGTGGCAGGAGTTAAAGCCACTTG
>Ga0137362_10003933_pt1 | contig 9991 bp, 9 predicted proteins | sample MadtaG_2_FD_104801 | JGI IMG/M metagenome (GOLD analysis project Ga0137362, IMG submission 104801) | Vadose zone soil microbial communities from Angelo Coast Range Reserve, California, USA - Mad1_100_16 metaG | ecosystem: Environmental > Terrestrial > Soil > Vadose zone | place: USA: California... | reverse complement strand
CGCACATAGCGCCAGAGCTGCTGGCGCAGCTCCACGTCGACGCCCGCCGTGGGCTCGTCCAGCACCAGCACGGGCGGATTATGCACCAGGGCCTTGGCCACCAGAAGGCGCCGGCGCATGCCCCCCGACAATGTGCGCGCATAGGCCTCCGACCGGTCGCTCAAGCCCACCGCGGCCAGGATCTCCGCCGTGCGCCGTTCACGCTTGGGCACGCCATAGAGGCCGGCTTGCAGATCCAGTAGCTCGCGCGGGGTAAAGAAGGGGTCGATATTCAACTCCTGGGGGACGACGCCGATGGCGCTCGCCACATCCCGGGGGCACCGGTCGAGATCGAAGCCCCAGACATCCACCTCGCCGGCCGTCTTGTTCACCAGCTGGGCCAGGATATTGATCAATGTGGATTTGCCGGCGCCATTGGGGCCCAGCAGGCCGAAAAGGCTGCCCCGGGGAATCGCCAGATCGACGCCCTTCAGCGCCTCCTTGGCCGGGCGCTTGCCGCTGGCGGCATAGGTCTTGTCGAGGCCGCGGACGCGAACCGCATCGGCGGGAAGCACCATATTGTCCGGCATGAAACCTTCGGGAAAAGGCTGGCGACAGCGGGTTGATCCCGGTCGCGGCCCATGCGTATCATCCGCGCCAATTCGAGGTCAATCGCCAGACGAGCCCAGATATGCAACCGCCCGAGATAATAGAGGTCGACAAGGATAGAATTGGTTGCGACGGCGGCGTTGGCGCGCTGGGCCATCCGCTGGTCTATCTGACCATGGACAGCAGCGGCAAGGTCGATTGCCCCTATTGCGGCCGGCGGTTCATCCGCCGGGCCGGGGCGAAGGCCGGCGAGGCGCATTAAGGGTGGCGCAGCCCGTCGGGGTTCCCCCCGGCGACGGCGCCGGGGGTTTTCCGCGAAATGCCGGCGGTGACCCCTATTTCCCCTTGGGCAGCGGCAGGGAGGGCGCGGCCGAGTTCGCCAGGGCCATGGCCTTCATGGCCTCCTCCGGCGTCAACAGCTTCGTCGTGGTCATGTCGCTGACATGCCCGCCGGCGGCCACTGCCATGCTGCAGGCCGTGGCGGCTTCAACATTGGGAAATTCCATGACCGCCATGAAATCGTACTTGCCGAGGCTCATGTAATATTGGAGCAGCGTGCCGCCGCAGGCCTTGGCGACGGCGGCGGCCGCTTTCGATCGGTCTTCCGGCTTGGCCATGAGATTCTTGATCGCGCCCTGGGTATAGCGTCCTTGGAGCATGAAGAATGCGGCCATGTTTCACTCCCTGTGGTTGGGGCGCCGTCGTGGGCGCCTTTTTTTGCGCTGGTCGAACCCCCGGAACTTCATCTTCCCGGCCGTCTCGCCAGGATCGACCCATCTCCGTGGCTCTTTTTACCACGTTTTACCACGGGTTTGGCTGTTGGCGCGATGGCTCAGGAAGACGATTTAGCCAGCGGCCGATCCGGGACCCAGACATAGCCGTCGGGATCGACCAGATAGGATTCCCGCAGGCCATGGGGCTTGTCCGCGGCTTCGGCCAGGATCGTATGGCCCAACCTTGCCGCGGCGGCCGCCGCCCGGTCGGGATCGTGATCGTGGAGGCGAAGCTCGATGCCGGCCCCCCGCAGCGCCCCGTCGCCGGTCAGGCCCAGCAGCGGATGGCTGCCATAGGTATGATCGGCATGGACCATCCATTCCGGCCCGCTGCCATGACGCAGCACGGCGAAATCCGGATCGGCGTAGATCACCTGGGCTTCCAACACCTCGCGCGCGAAGGCGACGGAGCGCGCCACATCCTTGACCAAAAGCCCCACCTGGAAGCCGCGCAGCGACCTGCCGTAATCCTCCGCCGACATCCAGGGTTTCCGATCGCCGCGTTTCTTCGCCATGAATTGCCCCTATCGTTCAATCACCGACAGCAAACCAGCGGGATTCCGTCGTGACAAGGACCGGCCTCGACCGATCAAGGAACCACCCGAAATACGGCCACCCCCGGCCTTTGACCTTTGCCGGGGCTTGTGGTTGATTGCCGGCCTCCTGAAAGGCGGCAGATAACTTGAGCAAACCCAATAGTTTCCGCGGCGGGCCGGACGAGCGTGGGCGCTTCGGCCTCTATGGAGGCCGTTTTGTCGCCGAGACGCTCATGCCCCTCGTGCTCGAGCTCGAACAGGCCTACAACGCCTGCAAGGCCGACCCGAAATTCCAGGCCGAACTCGACTACTATCTCGAGCACTACGTCGGCCGGCCGAGCCCGCTGTTCTATGCCCAGCGCCTGACCGATCATTTCGGCGGGGCCAAGGTCTATCTGAAGCGCGACGAGCTGAACCATACCGGCGCCCATAAGATCAACAACTGCATGGGCCAGATCCTGGTGGCCCGGCGCATGAACAAGGGCCGCATCATCGCCGAGACGGGCGCCGGCCAGCATGGGGTCGCGACCGCCACCGTGGCCGCCCTCTTCGGCCTGCCCTGCACCGTCTACATGGGCGAAGTGGATATCGAGCGCCAGCAGCCCAACGTCTTTCGCATGCGCCTGCTGGGTGCCGAGGTGCTGCCGGTCAAGAGCGGCTCGCGCACCTTGAAGGATGCGATGAACGAGGCGCTACGCGACTGGGTCGCCAATGTGGCCGACACCTTCTACATCATCGGCACGGTGGCGGGCCCCCATCCCTATCCCGCCATGGTCCGCGATTTCCAATGCGTGATCGGCAACGAGGTGCGCTGGCAGTTGGCCAGGGCCGAGAACGGGCGCCTGCCCGATACGCTGGTGGCAGCCATCGGTGGCGGCTCCAACGCCATGGGGCTGTTCCATCCCTTCCTCGACGATACCGGCGTCGAGATGCGTGGCGTGGAGGCGGCGGGCGATGGCGTCGAGACCAAACGCCATGCGGCTTCGCTCGCCGGCGGGCGCCCGGGCGTGCTCCATGGCAATCGGACATATCTGCTGCAGGACGAGGACGGCCAGATCGCCGAAGCTCATTCCATCTCGGCGGGGCTGGATTATCCCGGCATCGGCCCGGAGCATTCCTGGCTGCACGATATCAAGCGCGTCAAATATGTCTCCGCGACGGACCAGGACGCGCTGGATGCCTTTCAGCTTCTCTCGCGCCTGGAAGGAATCATCCCGGCCTTCGAGCCCGCCCATGCGCTGGCCGAAGTGGGCCGGATCGCGCCCAAGCTGCCCAAGGATCATCTGATCGTGGTCAATCTCTGCGGGCGGGGCGACAAGGATATCTTCGCCGCGGCCAAGCATCTGGGCACGAAGCTATGAGCGACAATCGCATCGATGCGCGCTTCGGCGAGTTGAAGCGCGCCGGGCGGGCCGGGTTGATCACGTTTCTGACAGCGGGCGATCCCGATCCCAAGACTTCGATTGCGATCGTGAAGGCCTTGCCCGCCGCCGGTGCCGATCTGATCGAACTCGGCATGCCCTTCAGCGATCCCATGGCCGACGGCCCGGCGATCCAGGCTTCTTCGCTTCGCGCGCTGGCGTCGGGCGGCAGCATGAAGGTCACGCTCGCCCTGGTGCGCGAATTCCGCGCCGGCGATACGACGACCCCCATCGTCCTCATGGGCTATTACAATCCGATCTATCAGTACGGCGTGGATCGGTTTCTGGCCGATGCCAGGGCGGCGGGCGTCGATGGTCTGATCGTGGTCGACCTGCCGCCAGAAGAAGACGAGGAGCTTTGCCTGCCGGCGAAGAAGGCCGGCATCCATTTCGTGCGCCTGGCCACGCCGACGACCGACGACAAGCGCCTGCCGGCGGTGCTGCGCAACACGGCGGGATTCGTCTATCATGTCTCCATCGCCGGGATTACCGGCACGCGCTCGGCGGCCGATGCCGATGTCTCCAAGGCGGTGGCGCGTCTCAAGCGCCATACGGCATTGCCGGTCGCCGTCGGATTCGGCATCCGCAGCGCCGCCCAAGCCGCGGCGGTGGCCAAGGTGGCCGATGGCGCCGTGGTGGGATCGGCTCTGGTGGATCGGATCGCAGGCAATTTGGATGCCGGGGGCCGGGCCAAGCCGGACCTGGCCGAAGCGGTGCTGAGCCTGGTGCGTGAATTGGCCGCCGGTGTGCGGGAATCGAGGAGTAGCAGATGAGCTGGCTTACGAATTTCGTCCGCCCGAAGCTGCAGGCCCTGGTGCGTCGTGCCGAGGTGCCGGACAACCTTTGGGACAAATGCGGCCAATGCGGCCAGATGATCTTCCATCGTGAGCTGGAAGCCGCATTGCGCGTCTGTCCCCATTGCGGCTATCACATGCGCCTGCCGGCGGCGCGGCGCCTGGAACTGCTGTTCGACGAGGGCAAATACCAGCGCATTGAATTGCCCAAGGGCGAGGCCGATCCCTTGAAGTTCCGCGACCGCAAGCGCTATAGCGACCGGCTGCGCGAAGCCCAGACCAAGACCGCGGAGCAGGACGCCATCATCGTGGCCCATGGCGCCATGGGTGGATCGCCCGCCGTGATCGCCGCCTTCAATTTCGAATTCATGGGCGGCTCCATGGGTGCCGCCGTGGGCGATGGACTGATCGCCGCCGCGCGCCTTGCGGTTCTGCAGGAAGCGCCGCTCATCGTCATTCCCGCTTCGGGTGGAGCGCGCATGCAGGAAGGCATCATCTCGCTGATGCAGATGCCGCGCAGCATCATCGCCGTCGACGAAGTCAAGGAAGCGGGATTGCCCTATATCGTGCTGCTGACCGATCCCACCACCGGGGGCGTCAGCGCCTCCTTCGCCATGCTGGGCGATATCGCGATCTCCGAGCCTGGTGCCGTCATCGGTTTCGCCGGCGCGCGCGTAATCGAGGAGACGATCCGCGAGAAATTGCCGGAAGGATTCCAGCGCGCCGAATATCTGCGCGACCACGGCATGATCGATCTGGTGGTGTCGCGCGCCGAGTTGCGCGACACCCTGATCCGCATCGTCGACCTGCTGCGCCATCCCATGCCGCCGGCGGAAGTGGTCAATCTTCCCGTGCCATCCGCCGGCGAAACTCATGCTCAAATCGGCGCTAGCTGAACCGCCGCGCGGCAGCGATCTGGTTCTGGAGCGGCTGAACCGTCTCCATCCGAAGATCATCGATCTCTCGCTGGACCGCACCTGGCGGCTTCTGGGACGCCTCGGCCATCCCGAACGCCGATTGCCCCCGGTGGTCCATGTCGCCGGCACCAACGGCAAGGGGTCCGTCATCGCCTTTCTGCGCGCCATGCTGGAGGCGGCGGGGTATCGGGTGCATGTCTATATCTCGCCCCATCTCGTGCGCTTTCACGAGCGCATTCGCTTGGCCGGCAAGCTGATCGAGGAGCCCGCCTTGCTTGCCCTGCTGAAGGAATGCGAAGGCGCCAACGGCGCCGAACCCATCACCTTCTTCGAGATCACCACCTGTGCCGCCTTCCTCGAATTCGCCCGGACGCCGGCGGATATATTGCTGCTGGAGACCGGGCTGGGCGGGCGGCTGGATTCCACCAATGTCATCGCCCGGCCGCTGGCAAGCGTGTTGATGCCCATCTCCTTCGACCATATGCAGCATCTGGGCGATACGCTGACCAAGATCGCTTTCGAGAAGGCCGGCATCATCAAACAGGACGTGCCGGCGGTGGTGGGCCCCCAGCCCGCCGAAGCCTCGGCGGTGTTCGAGACCAAGGCCAAGGAACTCGGGGCGCCGCTCTGTCGCTACGGCCATGAATGGCAGGTGGAAATCGCGGGCGACGGCATTCTCTTCACCGATCGGGCCGGCAAGCGCCGCCTGCCGCGCCCCGCGTTGCCGGGCGATCATCAGATCCCCAATGCCGGCGCGGCGCTCGCCACCCTGCCCTTTCTCGCCGGCTTCACCATCGACGAGAGGGCCCAGGCCGTCGGCCTCAAGCATGTGGAATGGCCGGCGCGCCTGCAGCGCCTCCGCCGTGGGCCGCTGGTGAAAAAACTGCCGAAGGGCTGGGAACTCTGGCTCGACGGCGGCCATAACGCGGCGGCCGGCGAAGTCCTGGCGGATTTCGCCCGGCACTGGCGCCGGGGTGTGGAGAATCACCAGCCGCTTCATCTCGTTTTCGGCATGCTGAACACCAAGGAGCCCGTCGCCTTTCTGAAACCGCTGGCCCCCTTCACCAAGGATCTCCAGGCGGTGCGGATCGAGGGCGATCACGCCTCGCTCCCCGCCGAGGAAGCCGCCGCCGCAGCGCGCGCCGCCGGCATGGAAGCCAGAACCGCCGAAAGTCTGGGCGTGGCGGTTGACCGGATCGTCGCCTCGGCGAACGGCCCGGGGCGCATCCTCATCTGCGGCTCGCTCTATCTCGCCGGTGTCGTCCTGGCGGATAACGGATGAAACGAAAAACGGCCGCCGCCGCGCGCCGGGCATTTGGTGCAAGGCTCCCAAAGTTCGCGCTGCGGGCGGCCCGGCCCATCGACTACGGTTTTGCCCGCCAGCTCTCCTTTGCCGCCATGCGCAAGCTGGTCGACCAGACGCTCGGCTGGGACGAATATTCGCAAGACGCGGCCTTCGCCCGCAAATTCGTCCTGAGCGAGGTCCGCATCGTCACCCTGGCCGGCAAGGACATCGGCTGAATTCAGATCCAGGCCGACGACCGGCGCATGAACCTCTGCCAGTTTTTCATCGCGCCGGAATGCCAGGGCCGCGGCATCGGGGGCGCTGTGTTGAAACAGCTTCTCGCCGAATCCGCAAAGCGCGGACAGGCCGTCACCTTGTCGGTCATGAAAGGCAGCCGGGCGCTCGCCTTCTATCGGCGCCACGGCCTCCGCGTGAGCGATGAGGATCGCTACAAATTCTACCTGCGCTTCGAGCCCAAGCGCCCCTTGCGGGGAATTGGCCCCTCCATGGGCATGCGGCGCGGCTGAGGACCATCAGCGAACGCCGAGGCAGAATCGAATCGATCGCGAAACCCAAAAAGAAAAACCCCGCCGAAGCGGGGTTTTCCTCAGAGAGGAGCAGGCTTGGTTTCAGAGGACCGATTCGACCCACTCGAGAAGCTTGTTCTTCGGCAAGGCGCCGATCTTGGTTGCCGCCACCTGGCCGTCCTTGAACAGCATCAGGGTCGGAATCCCGCGCACGCCGTATTTCTTCGGTGTCTGCTGATTCTCGTCAATGTTCATCTTGGCCACCGTCAGCCGGCCGGCGAGCGAGCCCGCCATTTCTTCCAGCGCCGGCGCAATCAGTTTGCAGGGGCCGCACCATTCGGCCCAAAAATCGACGAGCACCGGCGTCGACGCCTTTAAAACGTCGGTATCGAAGCTCTGATCCGTGATCTTGTTCGTCGAGCCCATCATCCCACCTTGTCTGGATTTGCCGCCCCGAAACGGGCGCCTCAATATCGCCTTAAAGGGTAGGGAGACGGGGGGGATAGGTCAAGGCGAGAGACTCTCCAGAAGTCCCTCCGGCAACTCCATAAGGCGCGGCTCTTCTGTCCATAGTAGGGCACAACGTATTGATTTATCTGGGTAAATTTTGCCAAGCGCGGCGCGATAGGCTGCCATCTGCCGCAGGTATGGCTGGGCGGTGTCGGCCGGGGTGCGGGGCGCGGGGCGGTTGGTCTTGTAGTCGACGATCAGCACCTCGGACGGGGTCACCAAAAGCCGGTCGATTTGCCCCGAAATGGCGATCCCATTGGCCAATTCGCCGACAATCGACGCTTCCGCCCGGCTGCCCGGCCCAAAAAGGGGGGCAAAGGCAGGATCGGCGAGCAGGCGCAGGGTTTCGCCGGCGATTTCCGCCCGAATAGCCGACGAAAGTTCCGCTCCACGGCTGTCGAGGAAGCGTTTGGCCGCATGCGCCCACTCCGCCGCTGGCAGGTCCGGCAGGGTCTGGAGCAATCGGTGAATCAGCCGGCCGCGGCGAAAGCGCTGGTCGCTGGCGCCGTTCAGGGGGGCCAGGACCGGCGGCTCCTCCCCCAGCCGCGAGGGGCTGAGGGGGCGCGAGGGCCGGGGCTCCGGCCGGGGCAAGACCCGAATCCAGGGATCGAGGGGCTTTTCGATCGGCCGCGTGCCGCGCGGGCGATCTTCATCGGACCGGGGTGCCCCGGTCTGGGGCTGGAAGAAGACCAGCCCCTCCCCCGCCCAGCCCGCCTCGCCCAGCTCGGCCCGGAAATCGAAGGGCGTCGATTCGGCCAAGCCCGCAAGACCCTGCCGGATCGTTTCATACCAGCAGCCGGTGGCCGGACCTTTGGCGCCGCGCCAGCCGCAGACATAAAGACGGTCCTCCGCCCGGGTCAGCGCGACATAGAGCAGGCGCCGGCCCTCCTCATCGCGGACGGCATTGGCCCGCGCACGGGCCGATGCCGCCAACGGATCGTCGTCGCCGACGCGGGGCGACCAGATCAGCAGCCCGCCCTCGCTCTCGTCCAGCCACAGCAGCCGCGCCGAACGGTTCGATTGATAGAGCGTGTCCGGCAGAAAGACGATCGGCGCCTGGAGGCCCTTGGCGCCATGCACGGTCATGATACGCACCAGACCCGGCCCGCCCGGCTCGCTCTCGCGCTTGATCTCGATATCGTCGCGGCCGAGCCAGTGGAGAAATCCCTGGAGCGAGGGGACATGCTCGCCCTCATAGGCGAGCGCCAGATTCATGAATTCCTCGATGGGATCGGCGGCATCGGGTCCCAGACGCGCCAGCAGTTTGCGTCGGCCATCGAGCCGGCCCAGCAGATCGGCATAGAGTTCATAGGGCGGCAGGAAATCGACCCTGGCCAGGGCTTCGCTGAGGAACAATCGCACCGCGGCGAATTCCGCGCGGCCCTGCAGCTCCGCCCAGAGGCTATGCTTGCCCCGATAGGCAGCCAGATCGAAGAGAGCGTCTTCATCCAGACCCAGCAGCGGGCTTTTCAGCAGCACCGCGAGATTGAAATCATCCTCGGGCAGCAGCAGGAACTGGCCGAAGGCGATCAGATCCATGACCGCGAGCTGTTCGCCCAGGCGCATTCGATCATTGCCGGCAACCGGGATCCCCCGGTTCTTCATCTCGCGCACCAGGGATTCCACTAGCGCGTCGCGGTGGCGCACCAGGATCAGGAAATCGCCGGGGCGCACCGGCCGACCGCGGGATTCCAGCGGCTCCTTGTGCTGGATCATGTCGCCGATCCGGCGCGCGATGAGCTTGGCCAGCCGCTCGCGCGGGGAATCGCCCGCGCGCCGCTCGCGCGGCGGCCGCCATTCGGATGCGGCCTCGCGATCCGCGGGCTCGGCCAGGGGCCAGACCTCGATGCGGCCGGCCTGGCCAACCCGCGCGGCCTGGTGGGCGATCTCGTGTCCATCCAGCGCCACGCCTTCTTTCGCCGTCGGCTGGGCGAAGACCGCATCGACGGCGCTGAGCACCGCTTCGGTCGAACGAAACGAAATGCTGAGTGGAACATCCTCCAAATGACGACCAATATCGGTCAGGCGCCGGTCGAAGTGATCGCGCACCTTCACCATGGCGCCGGGATCGGCGCCCTGGAAGCTGAAGATGGATTGCTTGGCATCGCCCACCGCGAAGATCGTGCGCGGTCCCGGCGCCGCACCCTCGCCGACGAAGAATTCCTCGGCGAGCGCCTTGATCACTTCCCATTGGGCGGGGTTGGTGTCCTGGGCCTCGTCCACCAGGATGTGGTCGAGACCGCCGTCGAGCTTGAACAGCACCCAGGGCGCAATCCCCGGTCGGCGCAACAGATCGCGCGCCGCCAGGATCAGATCGTCGTAATCCAGCGCGACATGGCTCTCCTTGAGCAGGCGATAGCGGCGCAAGATATCGTCACCGAGTTGGAGCAGCGCCTTGGTCGCCACCACCAGCTCCGCGGCTTTCAGACGCCGCTTCAGTGCGAGGACCCGTTCTGCCTCGCATTGCATGATCTCGACGACGTCAGGGAGAATTTTCTCCACCTGCTTCGTCGCCAGATTGGCGAGAATGGTTTGCGCCTTGGTCAGGAAGGCCTTGGCGTAGTCTTCCAGCCCCGCGGCGCGCCCCGCCTCGTTTGCAGCCAAAAAATCTGCGATCAGGCGGCCCCTCGGCTGATCAGT
>Ga0137362_10003932_pt1 | contig 9991 bp, 9 predicted proteins | sample MadtaG_2_FD_104801 | JGI IMG/M metagenome (GOLD analysis project Ga0137362, IMG submission 104801) | Vadose zone soil microbial communities from Angelo Coast Range Reserve, California, USA - Mad1_100_16 metaG | ecosystem: Environmental > Terrestrial > Soil > Vadose zone | place: USA: California... | reverse complement strand
GACCAGTGGCCGGAGCATGTTTGGGAGGAGGACGTCCGGCTCATGAAAGAGTCGGGAGTCAACCTCGTCTCCCTCGGCATCTTTTCGTGGTCGCGCCTCGAACCCCCCCAGGGCAAGTTCGACTTCGCCTGGCTGGACCGGATCATGGACATGCTGCACGAGGGCGGGGTCCGTGTCGACCTTGCGACCGCCACGGCATCGCCGCCGCCATGGCTCTCACACGCGCACCCGGAGATGCTGCCGGTGCTCGCCGACGGCGTCCGCCTCTCGCATGGGGCCCGGCAGCACTACTGCCCGAGCAGCCCGATCTATCGCGGCGCGGCCGGCCGGCTGGTGACGGCTCTGGCGACCCGGTGCGCGGATCATCCGGCGCTTGCGATGTGGCACGTGGGCAACGAGTTCGGCTGCCACGTGCCGGCCTGCTACTGCGACGTCTCAGCGCTGGCGTTCCGCCAGTGGCTGGAGCAGCGTTATGGGGAGCTCGAGGACCTGAACCGGGCGTGGGGCACTGACTTCTGGTCGCAGCGTTACTCGGACTGGGACGAGATCCTGCCGCCCCGGCGCACGCCCACCTGGCCGAACCCCAGTCAGCAGCTCGACTTCATGCGCTTCTCGTCGGACGCCCTGCTCGAGTGCTACGAGCTCGAGCGCGGGATCCTCACGGAACGCAGCCCAGGCGTCCCCATCACGACCAACTTCATGCGCTTCTTCAAGCCGCTGGACTACTGGAAGTGGGCAGAGCGTGAGGACGTTGTCAGCGACGACGTCTACCAGGATCCGGCCGACCCCGAAGCGGGAATGCGGGCGGCGATGGCCGGCGACCTGATGCGCTCGCTTGGGCACGGCCGCCCGTGGCTCCTGATGGAGCAGACCTCCAACCGCGTCAACTGGCGCGATGTGAACGTGGCCAAGGCCCCGGGACAGATGCGCTTGTGGAGCTACCAGGCGCTGGCCCGAGGCGCCGACGGCGTCATGTTCTTCCAGTGGCGCCAGTCACGCGCCGGCGCCGAGAAGTTCCACAGCGCGATGGTTCCGCACGGCCGGCCCGAGCAGTCGCCCACCTGGCACGAGGTCGTCAAGCTCGGACGCGAGCTCGGTCGCCTCGATCCTGTGTGCGGCACACGCGTGACCGCGGACGTGGCGATCCTCCACGACTGGGAGTCGTGGTGGGCGCTCGAGCTGCCGTCGAAGCCGTCGATTCGCGTTCGCCACGTCGACCAGCTCGAGGGGTACTACCGGCACATCTTCGAAGCCAACCTGATCGCGGACTTCGCGCGGCCGTCTGACGATCTTTCTGGGTACAGCCTCGTGCTCGCGCCGAGCGTGTATCTGGTCAGCGATGAGGCGGCGGCCAACCTCATCGCCTTCGTAGAGGCGGGCGGTACGCTTGTGATGTCCTTCTTCAGCGGCATCGTCGATCCGTTCGAGCACATCCGGCTGGGCGGCTACCCAGAGCCGTTCCGAGATCTCCTCGGCCTGGAGGTGGTCGACTGGTTTCCGCTGTCAGATGGCGAGCAGGTCAAGCTCAAATTCGCTGACGGCGCGCACGCGCAGGCCGACCTCTGGAGCGAGCTGATCGCGCCTTCGGGCGCCGAGGTGCTGGCGCACTTCTCGGGCTCGAGCCTGGACGGTCATCCGGCGGTCACAAGCCACAAGTTCGGGCAGGGCCGGGCGATCTACATCGCCACCCGGCCCGATCCCGCGGCGATGGGACGGATCCTGCGCACCGCCGCCAACCAGGCCGGCGTCAAGCCGGTGATCGAGGCACCGGCCGGAGTCTCAGCGGTGCGCCGGTCTGGGCCTCGTAGCTCGATCCTCTTCTTGCTGAATCACCGGGATGTGCCCGTCGACGTGCCCATCGCCGACCCCGGCGTCAACCTCGTGGACGGTAGCGAGGTGCACCGCGGATTGATCCGCCTCGGCCCGCGGGGCGTGGCCGTCGTCCAGGAGGGCTGGTAGCAGGAGCCTCAGGCGAGGTGGCGGAACGGCGCCGGCACGTAGCCGGCCAGCGCCGCGAGCCACGCCGGCGAAAGCGTTGCTTTGACAGCCGGATCATCTTGCGCGAGCCAGGCCAGGTGCCTGAGCGCGTGCTCGACAACCTGGTTGGCCGAGATCGATTTCGCCGCCTCGGTCGCGGAGTTCCGCGCCAGGTCCGCTCGCGTGATCGGCACGGATTCGAGATTCGGCGCCTGGTCCTCGCCGATCACGACCAGAAAGGTCAGGAACACGCCGCCGGCACCTCGACGCCACGACGTCGAGTGCACGAGCAGCGGCGGGCCCAGGAGGTTGGTCGAAAGGCGCTTGACGATCTCCATGGGATCGTCCTCGTCGTGCGATTCGATGTACCAGGCATCGGCGCCGCACGGGCCCGTGAGCACCAACTGATCTCCTCGCATGCGCACGACGAAAACCTCGGCCTGGACCGGCCCCTCGGTGCCCCATGGGGCAGGCGTCGCCGGCCTGGCGTGCTCTTTTGGTTTCAGGGTTCCGGACGCGCCCTCGAGAGCACGTCCTCCCGCGTGACCTTCATGTTGTGGGCCTCGCTGGCGTGCTTCTGCACGATCGGGACGAGTTCGTCCAGGGTCCCGCGCATGAGAATGCCGCACGCGCACTCCACCACCAGCACGCCTTCTGGGCTCTGTTTGCTCATCGGGGAATAGCTCCTTGCCGGCAAGTGTACGAAGTGTTGAGGCCCTTAAATGACCACAGCGAAACCCAGGATCACGATCGAATTCTGCGTCCCTTGAGACTACCTCGACCAGGCCGTGAGCCTGGCTGAGGAGATCATGGACGGTTGGGCGCCCCTGCTCGATGGAGTCGAGCTGAAGACAGGCAGCAAGGGCCGTTTCGAGGTGCTCATCGACGGGCAGGAGGTCTTCAGCAAGGCACGGCTCGATCGCTTCCCCGCCGAGGGTGAGGTCAAGAAACTCCTGGAGCCCAGGCTCGGACCTCCGCCCCGGTGGAGATCTGACCACAAGTAACCAATCCCGGTAGCTAAGGGCGAACCTCAAGCAGCATCACATCGGAGGAGTCGCCATGCGCATGTTCGGAAGAGTTCTCGTGACCGCGATCACCGTCCTCGGGCTGCTGGGAGCGAGCGCCGCCCCTGCGTTGGCCGATGAAAAGGGCAACCTCACCGACTTCTCGTCGATGACGGCCATCGCGGTGGGAGGCACAGTCGCTCGCGGAATTACCGGCGGCGGGCTGCCCTGGAAGATCACGTCCGGCACGGGCACGGTCAGCCAGCAAGGCGTGGTTGACGTGACCGTCACCGGCTTGGTGATTCCTTCGTTGGGCGGGATCAACCCCGCTCCTAAATTTGAAGCCACGGTGAGCTGTCTCACGCCCGATGGCGTGGCCAACGTATCCACGGGCAGTGCAGACGCCAGCCCAAGCGGGAATTCGCACATCCGTGCCGCGGTCGATCTACCACGTCCCTGCAAGGACCCAATCGTTTTCGTTGCCAATTTCCCGGCCGGTCGGTGGTTCGCGAAGTCGAACCCCGATTCGCAGCCCTAGCCCTAGTCTCCCCACCACGTGGGGAGGTCGCCCCTAACGCGAAGCGTTGGGGGTGGGAGGGGAGAAGGAAGCCGGGTTTCGCGCCCGGCTTCTTCCTTTCTGCGACTTGATCGCAGCATTGCTGCCTGTTTTTCGGTACTCTTTTCGCGCGATGCGTAGTCCAGCCGTTGCTGCTTTGGCCCCGCTCACCCGGCGGCGCGCCATCGACTACGTTCGCTGCGCCAGCTGCTTCTGTAGCTGACCGGACGTCCTGACCGGGGGTTCCCCCCACACGCGCCGGGCGCGTGCTCAATCCCAAACGTTCGGTATCACCACATCAGCGGAGGCGCATCCATTTGTCCAATCTTTCCGACGGCACATCTCTCGAGGGCTTCTCGAAGAACGAGTCCATCAAGGCAGGCAGCAATCACCTGCGCGGGCTCATCAAGGAGGAGCTGATCGAGGACACGCCTGCCTTCGGCGACGCCTCGGAGACGCTGCTCAAATTCCACGGCATCTACCAGCAGGACGACCGCGACCGTCGCAAGGAGGCCCGTGCGCGCGGCCTCGACAAGCACCACCAGCTCATGATCCGGACCCGCATCCCCGGCGGCGTGGTCTCGGCCGATGCCTACGTGGCGCATGACGAGATCAGCCGCAAGTGGGCCAACGGCACGCTTCGCGTCACCACGCGCCAGGACTTCCAGCTCCACGGCGTCCTCAAGGGCGATATCAAGAAATCGATCGCCGCGATCAACGAATCGCTGCTGACCACGCTCGGTGGCTGCGGGGACGTCGAGCGGAACATCATGTGCTGCCCCGAGCCGGTGGCCGACGAGTTCCATCACGACGTCGACCGTGCGATCGGCGCAATGGTCGCCGAGCTCACTCCCAAGACCCGCGCGTACCACGAGATCTGGCTCGACGGTGAGGTGGTGGAAACCTCGGAGCCCGAGGTCGAGCCTCTATACAAAGAGCAGTACCTGCCTCGCAAGTTCAAGACCACGGTCGCGCTCGAGGGCGACAACTGCGTCGACGTCTATGCCCACGACCTTGCCATCGTCGCGATGAAATCGCCCGATGGAACGCTGCGCGGATTCAACGTGCTGGTCGGCGGTGGTCTCGGACGCACACACAACAAGCCCGAGACCTTCGTCGCCGTGGCGAAGCCACTCGCGTTCGTCGAGCCTGGCCAGATTGTGGATGTCGCTCGTGAAGTCGTGGCTGTGCAGCGTGACTACGGCGATCGCAGCAATCGCCGGCACGCGCGCCTGAAGTACACGATCGCCGACCGCGGGCTCGAATGGTTTCGCGGCGAGGTGCAGAAACGGCTGACTTTCGAGCTGCAGCCACCGGAGCCGCTCGCATGGAAGCCGGTGGACGACCATCTCGGCTGGCACGAACAGGGCGATGGCCGCCTGTACGTCGGCATCTACATCGAAAACGGGCGGATCGGCGATGTCGGCGACGTGCGTTCGCGATCCGGGCTGCGGCGCATCGTCGACGAGCTACGCCCGCAGATCAGGCTGACCGCGCAGCAGAACGTGATCCTCGCCGACATCGAGCCTCCCCAGCGATCGCGCGTCGACGCCCTGATGGCGGAATTCGGGATCGCGCCGGTGGAATCCATTCCCCGCGCCATCCGGTACGCGATGGCCTGCCCGGCCATCCCGACCTGCGGCCTGGCCGTAGCGGAGGCGGAGCGGGCTCTGCCGGGCCTGATTCGCAAGCTCGCGTCCCTTCTCGATGAGCTGGGCCTGTCCGAGGAGCGCATCAGCTTCCGCATGAGCGGTTGCCCCAACGGCTGCTCGCGTCCATATCTGGGTGATGTCGGCTTCGTGGGCACCACGCTGGGCAAATACGACGTGATGCTCGGAGGCGATTTCGACGGCACCCGCCTCAACCGCGTGTTTGCCCCCAACGTGCCGATCACCGACATCCCAGCCCTGTTGCGCCCGCTGTTCGAGACGTTCCGATCAGGCCGCACGCCGGGCGAGGGTTTTGGGAACTGGACCGAGCGGGTCGGCTTCGACGCGCTTCGTCAGATCGCAGCCGCCGGGCGCGCGCAGGTCGCACTTCTCGATCTAGAAGTGAAAACGGCATGAGTGTTGCAGCTCCGCACCAACTAGATTCAGCGGCGCCCGAGGCGGTGCTGCGCTGGGCTTACGAATCCTTTCCGCGGGTCGCGATCGTGGCCAGCTTCCAGGCGGAGTCGTCCGTCCTCATCGATATGGCTGTGCGCATCCGACCCGATGTGCACGTGCTCACGCTGGACACCGGCCGCCTCCCAAAGGAGACATACGACCTCATCGACCGCGTCCGCAATCGCTACGCGATCGAGATCGAGGTGGTCTCGCCTGACGCGGGCGATCTCGCCGAGATGGTGGGCAGCCATGGCGTCAACCTCTTCCGCCAATCGCCCGATATGAGGCGGCTGTGCTGCGAGGTCCGCAAATCGCGACCGCTGGCGCGCGCGTTGCACAGGTATGACGCCTGGGTGACAGGCCTGCGCCGCCAGCAGGCGGCGACTCGCTCGCAAACTCCCGTAGTCGCGCCCGACCCCGAGCACGAGGGCCTGACAAAGATCGCGCCGCTGGCCTCGTGGACCAAAGACCAGGTCTGGGCGTACATCCACGAGCACGACCTCCCGCATCACCCGCTGTACGAGCGCGGGTACACGTCGATCGGCTGCGAGCCGTGCACCCGTGCCACCACACGTGGCGAGGATGAGCGCGCCGGCCGGTGGTGGTGGGAGCAGGAGGGCGAGGTCAAGGAATGCGGCCTGCACTGGAATGCTCAGCCCGTGGTGAAGGCATGAGCAAGGTGCTCGAGCTTTCCGACAAGCATTCGCTCAGCGTCGAGGCTCTGACGATGGCCTACCCCCATGGCGATCGTCTCCTGATGGCCTTGCAGGGTGTGAGCCTCGAGGTCCAGCGAGGCGAGTTCGTCTGCGTGGTGGGCGCCTCGGGCTCCGGCAAGAGCACGCTGCTCAACCTTCTCGCCGGACTCGAGCAACCTACGCGCGGCCGGGCCCACGTCCACGGTCACATGGCGCTCATCTTCCAGGAGGCGGCCCTTTTGCCCTGGCTCACCGCCGCGGGCAATGTCGAGCTGGCGCTCGAGCTGCGCGGGGTGCGCAACCCGGCACGATCCAGGATTGCCGCCGACCTGTTGCGCCGTGTCCATCTCGACGGTTGGGAACGACGCCGCCCCCACGAGCTTTCAGGTGGGATGAAGCAGCGCGTCGCGCTCGCGCGCGCCCTGGCTCAAGACGCCGACGTCCTGCTCATGGACGAGCCGTTCGCGTCGCTCGATGCGATCACGCGCGACCTGCTGCACGAGGAGCTCGAGCGCCTGTGGAGCCAGAACGGCCTGACCATTCTGTTCGTCACCCACAACGCCCGCGAGGCCGTGCGGCTGGGAGATCGAGTCCTGGTTTTCACGAGCCGGCCCGGGCGCGTCGCGCACGAGGTGGTCGTCGACCTCCCGCGGCCGCGCAGCCTCGATTCGCCCGAGCTGGCGGTGATCGCCGGCCGGATCACCGACCGGCTCAAGCAGGAGATGCGGCGCAATGGCTGAGTTGGCGGCCGAGCTCGAAACACGTGACGTCGCCGACAGTGCGCCGCGCTGGAGCCGCTCGCCTCGGCTCCGTTTGTGGTCGGGGCTCTGGCCGCAGCTGGTGGCCTTCGCCCTGGCGCTCGTGGCCTGGCAGGTCGTGGTGTGGTCGGGGTGGCGGCCGGCGAACGTGCTCCCCGGACCCTTGCCGGTGTTCCGCAGCCTCTTCGGCGATCTCAGCAACGGCGACTTCTACATCGGGGTGGCGATCACACTGCAGCGCGCGGTCCTCGGATATGGGATCGCAGTCGTCACCGGCAGCGCGGTCGGACTCCTGGTCGCCCGCGTGTCGATCCTGCGCAGGGCGCTCGGATCGGCTCTTCTGGGTCTGCAGTCCATGCCGTCGATTTCCTGGTTCCCCCTGGCAATTCTTCTCTTTCAGCGCAGCGAGCCGGCCATCATCTTCGTGGTCTTGCTGGGCGCCGCTCCAGCCATCGCGAACGGCCTGTTGAGCGGCGTCGATCACGTGCAGCCGCTCCTGGTGCGCGTCGGCCGTGTGATGGGTGCACGCGGCCTCGGCCTGTACCGCCACGTCATCCTTCCGGCGGCGCTTCCGTCATTCGTCGGCGGGCTGAAACAGGGCTGGGCTTTCGCCTGGCGCAGCCTGATGGCCGGCGAGCTCATCATCGCCTTCACGGGACACCAGCCTTCGCTGGGACAGCAGCTCCGCCTGGCTCAGAACCTCTCAAACACTGAGCAGCTGGTGGCGCTGATGATGGTGATCTTCACCATCGGCGTCATGGTCGACCTCGGGTTTGGAATCCTCGACCGCGAGATCAGGCAGCGATGGGGCCTGCTGGGAGTGGAAGCGTGAGCCGGGGCTTTGTCGTCTGGTTCACAGGCCTGTCCGGCGCGGGCAAATCAACTATCGCCAACGCGCTGAAGGCAGAGCTGGATCGGCGCGGCCGCCACGTCGAGCTGCTCGATGGGGACGAGGTGCGCACGCACCTGTCGAAGGGTCTGGGCTTCTCCAAAGAAGACCGCGACACCAACATCCGGCGCATCGGTTACGTGGCGCGGCTGGTCGCCCGCAGCGGTGGGGTCGCGATCACGGCCGCGATCTCGCCTTACCGCGAGGTGCGTAACGAAGTGCGCGCGCAGACCCCGGACTTCGTCGAGGTTTACATGCGCTGTGCGATCGAGACGCTGACCGAACGCGACACCAAGGGTCTCTATCGCAAGGCCCTGGCCGGCGAGATCGCCAATTTCACGGGCATCAGCGATCCATACGAAGAGCCGCTGCACCCCGAGGTGGTTTGCGACACAGCCCGCGAGACACCGGCCGAGTCACTCGCGAAGATCCTCAACGCCCTGGAGCGACTCGGCCACCTGCCACGCCCCGTGTTCGAGCGGCTGCCTGTGGGTGAAGAGCTGCACGCGCTCCGCGCCGAGGCGCGGACGCTCCCCCGGCTCGAGGTCGGACCGCGTGAGCTGTCGGACCTCTTCATGCTCGCGAGCGGCGGCCTGGCTCCGCTGGAGGGTTTCATGGGCGCCGGGGACTACGAGTCGGTGGTCAGCACCGGCCGGCTGGCCGGCGGCCAGCCGTACACGATCCCCATAGTCCTGCGCGCCGCTTCGGCGCCCACGGCGGACCGGATCGCGTTGTTCATAGGCGACCAGCCGGTCGGCATCGTCGACGTCACCGCCGCTTACCAGACCGACCACGACGCCGAGGCCCGCAGCGTGTATGGCACCGATGACGACGCGCACCCGGGCGTAAGGGTGCTCAAGGACTCCGGTCGATGGGCGATCGCCGGCAGCGTGGTGGCGCTGGCGCACGCCGCATCAGGATTCCCGGAGTACGACCTCACGCCCTCGATGGTGAGGGCGGTCAAGAGCGATCGTGGCTGGAAGACCATGGTCGGATTCCAGACTCGGAACCCGGTCCACCGCGCCCACGAATACTTGACAAAAGTGGCGCTGGAGATGGTGGACGGCCTGCTCCTGCACCCGCTGGTCGGGGAAACGAAGAGCGATGACATCCCCGCGTCTGTGCGCATGAGCTGCTACGAGGAGCTGCTGCGCGGCTACTTCCCGCCCGAGCGCGTGCTGCTGGCCACCAACCCCGCATGGATGCGCTACGCCGGGCCAAAGGAAGCCGTCTTTCACGCCATCGTCCGGCGCAACTATGGCTGCACGCATTTCATCGTCGGCCGCGACCACGCGGGGGTCGGCAGCTATTACGACACCTACGCGGCGCACCGCATCTTCGATGAGTACGCAGCCGGTGAGCTGGGGATCGAGATCCTGCGCTTCGAGCACACCTTCTATTGCTCGGCGTGTGGCGGCATGGCCTCCACGCGAACCTGCCCGCATCCGGCGGAGCGGCACCAAACGCTCAGCGGCACCGCCGTGCGCAAGCTCCTCGCGGAAGGCAAGGACCTGCCACCGGAGTTCACTCGGCCCGAGGTCGCGAGGGTGCTGCTCGAGGCGGCCAAGGAAGAGGCCACGGCATGAGGTACTACCCCGTGTTCCTCGACCTCACCAATCAACCCTGCATCGTGCTGGGCGAGGGAAAGTTCGCGTTCGAAAAAGCTGCCTCCCTACGCGAGGCCGGGGCGGTCGTTCGAGTCATCCCATCGCGTGAATACCGGACGGGCGACTTGACCGGCGCGCGACTGGTGGTGGATGCAAGCGAAGACCCGGAGATCAACCGGCTGAGCTGGGAAGAGGCCGAGGCCGCGGGCATCCTGATCAACGTCGTCGACCGCCCGGCCCAATGCCGGTTCATTGCGCCCGCGATCGTCAGGCGCGATCCCCTTCTGGTCGCCATCTCGACGTCGGGCGAGAGCCCGTACCTGGCGTCCGCGCTGCGCGTGCGTATCGAGCGCTGGCTCGGGCGCGAATGGGGGCCATTCGTGGCGTTGGTCGGAAACGT
>Ga0137362_10003930_pt1 | contig 9993 bp, 13 predicted proteins | sample MadtaG_2_FD_104801 | JGI IMG/M metagenome (GOLD analysis project Ga0137362, IMG submission 104801) | Vadose zone soil microbial communities from Angelo Coast Range Reserve, California, USA - Mad1_100_16 metaG | ecosystem: Environmental > Terrestrial > Soil > Vadose zone | place: USA: California... | reverse complement strand
CAAGTTACTGTAGTGCAATCAGATAGGTTCCACATCTACTAGCTTGTGCCATGGTTGGTTTGTCCTCCTCTCCTCCCCGCACTACCCGATGCCCTTTCCCTCGCACCGACTAACTAACTAACTAACTACGATCCATATAGTCTCACACCGTCGACATCCCTCAAGAACTAAAGGACTCGATCCGCAAGTTCAGGTTCACCCGACACAAAGGCAACGCCGCGCTCGTGGTCAAGATCAACAAGCAAAAGTTGATCATGGAGGAGGTGGACAGGTTTGACGACGATATCTCGCTCGAAGACCTCGCAGAAGGTATGTCATGTTACGGCTCCTCGGATCTTCGTCTGATTTACTGTACTTCCATGATTGCCCTCCCCGCCCGGCAGAGCTCCCAGAGTCCTCACCGAGATACGTCGTACTATCCTATAATCTCGTCCACAAAGACGGCCGAACCTCCTCTCCTCTCGTCCTCATCAACTGGGTCCCAACGTGCGAGACCAGCCTCCTCACCTTGCACGCGAGCGCCTTACTGGATTTCCAGAGCACCGTACGCCCGATCGACGTTGCAGTAGCTTTAACTTACTCACTGATTCCCCTTTCTATAGGTTGACGTCACCAAGTGCCTGGAAGTGCGTGATGGTGCTGAGGGCCTGACGAAGAGCATCCTTGAGGCCAAGCTGTCATCCTGAGGAAACGCACGAGACATCACAATCGTTATCGAGACATCCTTGACGCGGACGTACATAAGAAAGGAAGGAACGGCATTTGTACATTAGGCAGAAATACAAAGTGCAATCTCAGCTCAGTGGAGCATCAAACGCGTAAGGAGGAGTTACGGCACGGTTGCGGCCAGGCATCTCAAGCCTGCGAAGATGAACACAGTACAATACAGTATTATAGACTCGACCACTAGCCTCCGCTTAGGAATCTCACTGAAATTTTTCAGAATGTTGAACACTGACGGTGCATGCAAGGCTTCTCGCTGTCGTCGGCTAGCGCCCGGGCCCGCCGGCTTCCAATGAATGACCTCAAAACATCATGACCAACACTTAAAATCAGCCGTGTCATGATGAGCTATTATGGCGGTCAGCATTACATCCTCGGTTTCTCTAGAAGCGGTAGTTCTCTACAATGCCCGCGAGTACCCAACTGTGTCCAATGACGTGGATGACACTGCAAATCCACAGGCGAAAGAAAATGGGGTCTCCCAAAAATTCCACCCTGTACGCCTGGCTGAGCCACAATACTTGCGTCCCCATCCAACACGCGAGATATTTGAAAACCGAAGACCGTGACCACGACAAACGAGGAATAATGAGCGGCAGAAATGAGATATACCAAAGAAAATACTGCGATCGAGGACACGACCATCAATCCGTGTCAATCTCTACGTAACGAAGAGATAAAAAACATGGTACATACCTGTGAAGTGCAAACCTTGTTAAAGATAACAAACGTTGCCGTCTGGATGAACCACCCCATGATCATATCCCGTCTTGTACGAATGAAGAAAAGGCCCGAACTTAACGATAGGACTAACTGAGTGAGAAAACTTGTCAAAGGGGACCGAATGAACGCCCTCCACATTGACGACCGCGCGGGAGCGGACGTTAAAATGCTTGGGTAGGTGAGATAAATTTGATAGAAGTACGGAGAAAAGTTGTGTCGGTGATCCAAACGGTGGAGATGGTAGAGATACGTTTCATGAACGAAAGGGTATCCCCAACTGGTCCAGAAAAAATAAAAGGCCATTAGTGGCACAGCTATTGGAAAATCCCAACTACGAGAAGAAGTTTACGCACATGGCGTACATGGCAGTGCCCAGTAGGAAGAAAATTGCGGCGCTGATCGTTGTGAATCTTATCGTCTTCGCGTTCACAAAGACATCGATGTATCGGACTATTCTGGGGAACACGCCTCGCGGCTGCTGTTGCGTCTTAGTCTTCCCATCACCGTCCTGCCGGTGTTGGTGTTCCAAGCCAATGACGCCGACGCACGACACTCCGTAGATAACCGGATATATCTTCCAATGTGTGCTAAGCCCGAGTAAGATGGCTGTCCAATCCCACCACCCACGTAAGGCGCAGAAGAGTGTGAGAAGCACCAAGAGTGTAAGTACGGATTCTGAGGACCCTCTAGTAGAAATGCCGATCACAATAGGGTTCAGGAGGTGGAGGGCCACCAGGAGGGTTGCACGGCGTCCGAGTCGGTCGTCCTCCGATATAGGTGTCGATGGTGCGTTTTTACTGCCAACGTCTGAATCCGGGTTCGTGGAGGGGAACGCCGCACCCGTATCGTGTTTGGAAGGGGGCGACGCGTGGCTCGAACTTGCATCTGTGCTGCTCGTCGTCCTCGCAGCGGCACGCGGAAGAATTGTAGAGACGAGTAGCCTGTGCATCAGAATTCCTGCCAGAATGTCACATCCCGAAAAGAGGTATTTCCCGAATGATTTATGCAGCCACTTGTTGGGTGCGAGGAGAACCGCCAACAAAGGCGTGTAACGGTAGGTCTCTCGACGATAAGGGCTGATCGATGGCCGTTGTAGAGCGTCAAGGGCGGTTGCTTAGGACGTAACCGATATGAGACTCACTTCCCGATGTTGACCCACTTCCCAAGTGGGCCCTGGGCATGGTTTAGTGGCCCGGGGGTCAGGGTGAAGGAAGTTGCGTCGGTGAAGACGATGTAATCGACATCTGTGTATTTTACGAGTGAATGACGGTCATGCCATTCACTATAAACGACAAGAACGAGGCGAATGAGGGTCGAGAAGACAAGAAGTGGTCCAATCGAGGTGAAGGCACGAACGAGGGCGTTAAGTTTCATCAGACGACCAACTGCCACCATCTCGCGAGTGGCAGTCCAACTGACGTGGCAAAACGTAATATTCACGACCACTCAAAAACACAACCGAAGCACAAGGTTCTACCGTAGAAAATACCACTCCAGAAACTGAATAGGCACCCTTAGATCTGCGGCGTGGCACCGGTGAGCGTACAGCCTCACACATACGACATATCAACTCACGTATTGAGAGACCCAGCGGAACCCTGTTTATGAGGTCAACGATAGCTCCAGACAAGCGGAGAGAAAGGACTCACCCTCGCCATAGCCTTGTCGCAGGACAACTGAGCACATGAAGATCTCAATAGGGCGCATATCGCTCAACGGTACCTTGCCCTATGGCACAAGTCAACCCTCTGCATACGTGCCAGAGTAGACATACTACTTACCTTGCCCGTAGTCTGGTATAAGCCCAGATGGTGCCTAAGCTCTTCTTCGCTCACGGCACCTGGTGCATCGATCTTGTTACCGAGTATGAGGAAGGGTACCTTGGCGAGCTGCTCAATTGAAAGGAGGGCATCCAGTTCGGCCTTTGACTCGGAGAAGCGCTCAAAGTCGGCGCTATCGACGAGAAAGACAATGCCATCAACTTCGGGGAAATAGTCCCGCCAGAGACGGCGTGCTGTGAGGGATTGGCTCAGATGCGGAACTATGGTAGTAAGACTGCGCACACCCCGCACGCACCCTGTTGATGGCCACCCAAATCATATGTGGTGAACTTTACGTTGCCGATTGCAAGCTCCTCCGAAGCTAAAAATGAGGCACTTGAGCAAGCCATGCCAAAGCACGCGGGAACGAATGGACAGACTTGGGTGGAGCGTAGGCTGGAGGGTAGCCAGTCTATCATTCTTGAGCATGTGCAGGAGTGTCTGCGCGGCCCGAATCATTCAACGAGCAGAATTGACGTGTAAAATAGGCGTACTGTCTTTCCGGCGTTGTCCAGGCCCAGAAAAAGGATCTTGGCATTCTTATGCAAGAGACCTGGCAGAAGGTTGAGTGTAAAAGCGGAGAAGGGAAAGAAGGCGGCAGACCCAATTGAGCAAGGATGTCCCAGAACCAGTTGACGATGAACATTATGTGGAAGACGAGGAGAGAAACGGGCTGGCTGACGCTCGCGGCGTTGCAGTCGAAAAGTGCGTTCGGGTTAGACCTTCGGGCCTTTTCCTTTCTCACTGATCCCGTGACGTGCGTGTCGTGGCGTAATCACTCGGATGACGTGGATTTTTTATTCAGTGTAGGTGAGGTCTGACACACACTCTGCAACTGCGGAACAGAGTGTGTTCTTATACCTAACCAACTTCCCTCTGCGCTGAACAGAATCACCACGTTCTTCGTGGGGTAAGAGCAGAACGGGTACTGTCTAAAAATGTCGCGCTGGAGAAGAGAAGCCCGGGTGGGCCGGGGCCGGGCCTTTTTCGCTGTCGATTATTTGCAGTTGTTGTGTCTCTCGGACTTCCCACGGGTACCCGCAGCACTTGGCCAGTGCCAACGGCCGCATCATCCCGGCATCATCTCAACCCGGTGGCCGATTATGTTTATTGCTCCTGAACGATCATGATCACTGTATCTCTGGCAACCGCTCTGGCAGTGGCAGCGGCAGCGGCCGCGAATCCGTTTTCTGTTGCCGTCGTGGTTAGCCCAGTGCAACGATTCAGTCATGGCCTAAATACCCAAGACGCCTTGTTTCATCCTATCGCATCACCACCGGACACTCCTATACCGTTATGGACGCTAAAGGCGGTTCCGACTAAGGTTTACCGCCCTAGAAATCTGCGGGATCTACACGGTACGACACCGTGGGATCCCATCGAGGTCTTCGGACCAGACGTTGAAGACAAACATACCCTGTCCCAGCTCGCGCGTATGAGTGGAAATGCCTACGCTTTTCCAGGTCGGAAGAAGTATGACACCGATCCTGCTTGGAACGTCGTAAGTCGTCGTTAGCTTGGACGCGTTACAACTTAATTCATTTTGGCCTAAGAGCTTTCCTTTTGGTTGGGAAGATCCTACAGTAGGCTTTCGCGGACATGTTTTCGTGTCTTCCGACAACAACACTGCCATTCTTTCGATAAAGGGCACCACACTTCAAGGCCCGACCTCCAAGAAGGATAAATACAACGATAACCTTCTCTTCTCGTGTTGTTGTGCCCGCGTAGACTTTTCATGGATTTTCTCAACCGTGTGCGATTGCTTTTCCGGAGGCTGGACTTGCGACGATAGATGTTTGACCACGGCGCTCATTGAAGATAGTTTGTTTTATTCTGTTGGAATGGTGTGTATTGACATTTCGTCCGACTCTTTCTGGGCTCTACTCACACATCTGCATAGAACCTGGTCAAAAACCTCACAGTCATGTACCCGGATGCGAATGTGTGGTTAGTTGGCCACTCCCTTGGCGGTGCACTTGCATCCTTGCTGGGCACAACATTTGGCTTCCCCGCTGTCGCCTTCGAATCTCCAGGGGAACGCCTCGCCGCCCAGCGCCTTCGCCTTCCCATGCCCCCACTCTCAAACATATCAGGCCTTCCCATTTCCCCAGTTACCCATGTATACCACAATGCGGACCCAATACCACAAGGTGCTTGTACCGGCTTTCGTTCTGCCTGCGCTTCGGGAGGCTATGCTCTAGAGACGCGTTGCCATTTAGGCAAAAGCATCATATTCGACACAGTGGGAAAGATAGGCTGGAGTGTTTCGTTGAAGAATCATGCAATTAACAAAGTCATTTTGGAAGTCCTGGAAAGAGAGCAAGAGTGGGAAGAAGACCGAGACGTTCCGTTGGCAGTCGAAGAAAGTGATTGCACAGTAAGACGATCTAGAAACATCTTCAAAGCCTCTGTAAACTGATTGCATAACACCAGGACTGTTATAAATGGGAGTTCGGTAGTTTCAAGAACAAGACGTCGTAATCCATGTCATTGACATTGTGACATGTTGTACATATCTAATGTTGTTGTACCACCTAGTTAACAAAGCAGTTTCTACCTGAACCATAAGGGACCCATTCTGCTCCCCCAATCCACCGCCCCTGAACGTAAACTCTCTTTATATTCCGATCATCACCTGTGAAGAGGAACCGTTCTAACCAAGCCTCTAATTCCTTGTTCTTGGGAAATTCCACATGAAGTTCTTTGTCCACATCAGCACCCCAGAGACCCGGGTTACCTGCATCACCATGCACACTGACTACCAAAGCATCAAATGCATTCCCTGGAGCGAACGACCCTATGCGATCTTCCAAACCGCAAACTTGCGCGCCGCCAAGCGTTGCAAGATGCAGCAGCGTTGCGAGAGAAAGCTGGCGACCTTCATATGTGGATGCCGCTGATGAATCAGTGGATCCCTGCATCGACAAGACTTTCGACGCAATGGAGGCGTGCTGTACTGCGGTAAGAATGGAAGGAGAGAAACCGCCCGAGACATCTGTGCCAAGGCCGACCTGTGTTGGTGTCCGAGGACATACTGAGTGATCGACAAGCGGATTGATTAGAGTAAAAATTAATAACCTTAATTCCACGGTCGAGGAATTTACCAACGGGACACACCCCGCTGCGCAAGTTGAAATTGCTCGTCGGACAATGGCTCACCCCGGCATTCCTCTCCTTCACCAAGACGATCTCGTCTTCTTCCAGGTGGATCGCATGTGCGAGTACTGTGCGAGGGCCAAGTAGTCCGTACTTGTCGTACACGTCTGCGTATGAAGTAGCAGTAGGGAAGAGTTTGAGCGTCTCCCGTACTTCGTTCCGATTCTCGGATATATGCGTCTGGATCGGAAGCGATGGGTCGGCACGGGCTATGTCACCTAGTGCGGACAGAAGGTGATCCGAGCACGAGATGGCAAAGCGGGGTATTAGTGCGGGCTCTACCAACCGCGGCTGAGGAAGGGCACGAATGTGAGAGATAAGAGCACGCGTTGTGTCAATAGAGTCGAAAACTGTAGGTTCCACGTAGTCATCGGGCGAATTACGATCCATATTACATTTCTAAAAATACCACGGAAGTTGCTCAGCGCCGCAACGAGGTGTAAGGGTTGCCATAGATATCACGCACCCCGACAAAGGCACGTTGACCTGGTTGTGATGGTCGATGGACTTGAAGAGACGATTAAGAGTAGAAACTGCTTACCGTAGCTGTGGACTATATCTGCAAGTATCTTGGTGGCTTCAAGATGTAACGTTCCATAGTAGCAACAAGTAGTCGTCTACGGCATCAGAATTAGACGGTCGGCACCTCGGAGTGAAGACAAATGTTTCAAGCACCCCGGAATTGATGATCCGTTTGACTATCAAACTATATGCGTGACGAGCGAAATCTACGTCGGCGAATCGAGCCTCCATAGGGAACGTTATTTTCTGTAGCCAATCAAGCAGTTCGTATTCCTGACCACTGTAAATGTGTGAGCTTATGACCGCATGATATGGGAGGCACAGTCACCTGCCGATATTCGGGACTTGGGGCGCGTGCTACGTATAGTCGGCCATGATTGGATTGCGCACGAGTTTAGTGGGAAGTAAGCACACCGTATGGGTATCCACAAAGCCCGGAAGGATAAACTCTCCGTGTCTAAGGCTGACAAGGGGCGTGCTGAGTGAACCATGCTGAGCAAGGACGTTCTGGAGAGCAGACTCGTGTACGTCCTCTTCGATCCAGTCAATGTGACCAGATGGACCGACGGCAAGCAGACATCTCGGCAGGGCCTGGAAAGACGAAAGCGACTTTGGGTTGACAAAGGGGCCGTAGAAAATGTTCCTCGCTTCGGACGGTGACATTTGTGCGATTGTGTCAAGAGCTGAGCGCTGAGATACATTATCGGCACGTTGTATAGATACGCGGCATCGGCTAACGGCAGTGTCTATCTCTTGCGGCGCTCAGTGCGACGACAAGGCGTGTAATTACGCACACAATACAACACAAGAACAGTTCTTTCTACTAGCAGCTATGACCGCGGATGGACAAGATCAACTGCAAGCGAGGGAGTGAGTCCATGCACCGCGGAACACAAGGGATTTGAGCAGCGCAGGACAAGCTGGTTCAGAACTAACTCGACAGACGTACGGTGGTCCCCGGCCGTGTGCCTGACACTGTCGTCTTTGACTGACAGCGCTCGCGCTCGTCCCTCTCTCCTTTCCACCACGCCATGCCTTCTCTTCGCCGTGCCTTCTCCTCCCCCTCAGTGAGGGTATCGCCCTACCCCGCTCTTCCCAGCTCGCGTTCCTATCGCGCCCATCCACACGGCCACCGCCGGTCCTCTGGCTCTGATCTGTCTGACCGCAAGGTCTTGGCAGACATCGATTGGTGGCGCGTCGTCGATGGCCAGGGTGAGCGTGGTGGCGAGGAGGACGAGGAGGAGGCGGCGGAGGAGAGGGGCGTCGGTGAGGAGAACCCTGTGCCCGCCGATGCCGCGGATTCTGAGCCCATGGCCATTGCCTCCCGCAATGACGCGATCCCAGCACTCTCCATCACAGATCGCGATGAGGGTACCGCTGGCGTCGAGCCCGAGCGTCCCTCGACCCCAGTCGCGCCACAGAGTCCGCTGAGCGAGGGCGACGACCAAAATATCTTTGGGTTCTCGTTTCAGGTAAACGAATAACTTTTTTTCCCTCTCATTTTACTTTAGACTCTCTACTCACTCAAAAACACTTTTTATTGTTCTTCCTAATTTCTTGGAAATCGGGACCGTTTGGATGCCATAGTCTCACGTGTCCGGGCGTTCGCCGTCCGAGTCCTCCTTCGCGCTCAGGTCCCGCACGCCCATGCGGCGCAACCGTAACGCGTCAGAGTCATCCACGTCATCCGTCAGCTCCACCCCAGACTCGGACATTCTACGCACTCCCATCGAACGCCCCTCCTTCGCTGGCATGGGTTTCGCGGACCTCGGTCCAGAATCCCCGCTTTTCCACGAAGGCTTTGCGTGGCTTGGCGCCTTCCCGCTCGTCCCGAAATATGGCTTCCCTGGAAAACAACTTGAAGGCGTGGACCTAAATGACGACAAGATCCTTCCTGATCCCCTAATGTGTCGCGACGACCTCTTTGCTTGAACATCACCTCATTTCCTGAGATACCTTTACTTGATCCCCCCAAAAAGAAATGTCCTGATTATCTCCTTCCTCCTTCTTGTGCGCCCTCCACCCTCAAACCCTCCAAAAAGAAAAAAAGAAAAAGTCACCAGACGAACCGGCGTCCTCGCGCGGCGCTTCGGTTCTCTATAAAGTCTACGACAAAGTCTGGTCTTCTGATCTGTTTATGGTCGCCTTTCTCTCCTTGCTTTCTCTCTCTCCGTTTATCTAAGCACGTCATCTATCGCCTTTTGCTTGCATCCTGATGTTTTGGTTGCTTTGATGACTGTCATGCCTACATTTTACGATTTGTACCTGTTCTCTCACAAGCGACCGTTGTGTCCGAATACCCCGCTCTCCTCCCATGCATGTTGTCTCATCCTTCTCTTGTTTTTTGCATCTCATTGAACTCGTCTCACTGACGACCGCAGTTTTCCCTCTTGTTTTTTGCACGTTTCTCTTGTTGACGTCTACGCAGCATTTATTGTACGCATTAGACGCACGTCCACTCCCTCACTACATACTTTTTTGCTTATCGCATCTTCTTAATATTCGTTCAGACTGCGCTTGATGTCTTGTTGTGATGTGCATCCCTGATAATATCATAACTATTGTACAGAGACATACAAGGCATCCTAGCATAACTCGCTTCCCAAAGTGATGTCTTTGTACCGCGCTTGCAATTCAGAACAACTTGTGTTCATTGTTCGAGCGATCGTTATCCTAACACTGGCCCGGAACTGAAATAGGTGATAAAAAAACACACTGGTACACGTCACCAGGCACCAGCAAACACGAGAAGTCGCGGGAGCAATCATGTCCGATAGAAGGCCTAGGTAAAACGCCCTTAATGCTCCTAAGGACAAATCCGACGGTGCGAGGAGATGGCGTTTGGGCTTCAAGATATTCAACGGGACATTCCAGCAATCACCGTCGGCCCCGATACCTTGCTCCAGGGCGAAGGCGCAAGAGGCCCATAGCGCAGTGGTAGAGGAGACAGGGTTCGATGTTGAGGATTAGGTGCAGGAAAGGACGGTGGTGAACGCAGCGGTGGCCCATTGCTGTTGTGCGATGGAGGAGGAGGTGGTGGTGGTGGTTG
>Ga0137362_10003927_pt1 | contig 9998 bp, 8 predicted proteins | sample MadtaG_2_FD_104801 | JGI IMG/M metagenome (GOLD analysis project Ga0137362, IMG submission 104801) | Vadose zone soil microbial communities from Angelo Coast Range Reserve, California, USA - Mad1_100_16 metaG | ecosystem: Environmental > Terrestrial > Soil > Vadose zone | place: USA: California... | reverse complement strand
CGATCGAATACTGGCTCCACGATATAGGTTGAGTCCGGCGCCACGATACAGCTCCCTCCTCGTTCGACCCACTTGTCTGTGACGTTATGGGATAACTGATGTGGAACATCGCTGGCAGGCATCATGAGACCAACGGCGATTACGAAGCATCGACCTTCGAAAGCGTAGTGACGGCTTGCGAGTTGTGCCACGTCGTTCACCGTAGGCCAAACGGCGACATGAATATGCTCTCCAGCCTGATGCATCGCCATTCGCGCAAGCGGCATCCAGTGTTCCCAGCAAATCAATCCTCCCACTCGTACCTGACCAACATCAACCGACTTCAGCCCGCGGCCATCGCCGTTCCCCCACACCAAGCGCTCTGTGAATGTGGGTACGAGTTTAGGATGATGATTCGCCAGGCGGCCATCCGGTGAAAACGTGAGAAGGCTGTTATACAGCGTTTTAGAGCCAGGCCCCTGCTCGACGCGTTCATTGATTCCGATGACAATTCCGATTTGGAGCTCGCGTGCGATTTTCGACATCTGAGCGACTTCCGGCCCATCAATGGCAATGCTGTTCTCTCGCAGCTCCGCAAAGACCTCTTTCGTGGGTTCATGATTCCAAAGCGCGGCGTTTGGGCAGATATCGAGCCAAACGGGGTATCCGGGAATCCAGGTCTCCCCGAAAGCGATCAATGTGGCTCCTTGGCTTGCGGCCCTTTGAATTAGTTCGAGAGCCTTTGCGAGGCTTGCGGCTTTGTTGTGGTATACGGGTGCCGCTTGGGCAATCGCAACACGCACGATAGAAGTCGATTTCACAGTCACATTCACCATTGAGCAACCCTGGTCTCGCGCCTTGAGTGTGGTCTCAGCCAAACCGGGGCCAGGAGGCGTTCGTTGGATTTTCCCACATCTAGATCGCAACAATAAATTAACAAAAGGCCTATGTTCGCCGCGTCCATTGTAGCGGAGATGCTGTGGCGGCAATCCGTGGAATTGGGACCGGCTCATCTGATCACAGCCTGTAACCTTTGAGGCGGCTGCGCTTCTAACGGTCAGCGTGACTTGTCGCAGCTTCTGTTGATGGGTTTCTATCAAACACTCAACCGAGACGAAACAGGACGATCAGGTCTGCATAACCAATGGAGGAGTTTGAGTGAACACAGTCGGAATACTAGCAACGCTACAGGCCCGTCACGGTAAAGAGGCAGATGTGGAACGGTTCTTGCAATCAGCCGGTCCACTGGTTGAGGCGGAAACCGGAACCACAACGTGGTTCGCATTCAAAGTGGCACCTGCGACATTCGGCATATTCGATACTTTCAAGGATGAAGATGGCAGAAGTGCCCATGTCAATGGTGAGGTAGCGAAGGCGCTCTTCGCTCGCGCTGAAGAGTTGTTTGTCGCTCATCCTGATATCAAACCCGTGGATATCCTCGCAGAGAAATCCTAGTCGCGGCACATGGTTCAATACCGCAGCGAGGTCGACCAGAGGTGGAGGACTCTAAGGGTCCTCACCCTCTTACTCTCTGCTCGTTTGTGGGTGAAACATACTGATAGCTGCGGCTTCGATCGAGCTGCGGGACATTATTTATGCCGCGTGGATTCGAAGCGCAGATCGCGTAGACGATTCCAAACAATAACGAGAGGGATTACACCGTAACCGGTGTCTGTCCAGATGGAATAGACGTTGTAACCTTCAGGCCAAATGGCTCGTCAGAGTTCGAGCGATAGTCGATCAGCCATTGCCCGTAAAGACTGAAAAGGAAGTCAACGGTTTCGAGTCTTCTCCGTGGGATAAGCTTTTCGGCTCAATTTGATTCCAATCTCACGAGGAGATAGTGCAGGATGTATAACATTTCAAATCTTACGAAGCTGAAGCAACTCGATGAAAACGCTTCGGATGCAATGAAGGCCTTTTGGACTTTCGACAAAGCGGCGTTTGCACCGGGCGCGATCGATGTACTAAACAAGCAATTAATGGCGGTCGCAGTCGCGCTGACTACGCAGTGCCCATACTGTATTGAGTTACATGTCCAGTCCGCTCGCAAAGCAGGTGCGACGGATGCGATGCTTGCTGAAACGGCGGTCATCGCTGCGGCGATGCGCGCCGGTGGCGCGATCACACATGCAACGCATCTTTTCAAAGAGTAGCTTTGTTTGGCTCCCTGTTGGTGCCTTCCTAGTAGGATGCGGACGTCGCAAAAAAGCCCTTGCGGCGCCCCGCTTCCAGCTGAGGCTTCAGATATTCCCACAGCTCAGGACAACCACTCTCGATCTCAGGGCCCACCCGTTGGACGACCCTCTCGTAGCTCACCCCGTTCTCCAGCCAGCTTCCGCCTCTATTGGTGAGGTTCAAAAGGACGGGCATGCTGCGATCGATGGCCTTGGCAAAGCGAGCCTCATCCGATTCTCCCGCATCAAACTCTTTCCATAGCCCCAGGAGGAAGTCTCCTGTTTTCCTGGGCGCTAGTCCACAGATGCGTTCCAAAGCCCTAAGCTCTGCGGCTTTCCGTTCTTCCCAGCCGTCCTGTGCAAATACAAACCTGTCACCCGCGTCGATCTCGCCTAGATCATGTACAAGCAACATCGCCACCACGCGCGTGACATCGACTTTTAGCTCAAGTGTGCGGGCCATCGACATTGCGAACAAGGCGATCTGCCAACTGTGCTCGGCAACATTCTCGTAGCGCTCCTCCCAAATGAGCCGAACCTTTCTCAGGACGCCTTTCAACTTGTCGATTTCCAGCACGAATTGAATGGTGTTGGAGATGTCTGTTGTCGCTGCTTTTCGGACCATGTTCAGCCTCCTGTCTTTCCAGTATGTATTGAAGTCAGGGTCTGACTGTCCTGTTGTGTCCCAGCTTGCCGGATTGCATCGAGCACAACGCCGCGTGTAAGCAGCTCAGGCAGGACGTGGGTAGCCCGTTCGCTCGGCCCGGAAATGATTACGTAGGTAGGAACACCGCTACGCCCGACGCGACTGAGTTCGCTGGTAATCTCCGGATCGTAGCGAGTCCAGTCGGCGCGAAGGAGAACGTAGTGTCGACGAACTAACTCCTGCTCGACGCCACGATCTTGCAGAACCGCTTTTTCATTGACCTGGCATGAGAGGCACCATGCTGCAGTGAAGTCGACGAAAACAGGCTTGCCTTCGCTTCGCGCCTCATCCAGGGCAGCGTTGGAAAACGGTTGCCACTGCAAGCGATCGGATTGCGCTGTGAACAAAGGGAAAGCGAGTGCTATTGCTGCCATTGCAGCGGCAGCAAGATATCCCAAACGGCGGGCGGGCCAGCGGCCGAGTATCCATCCCCCGATAGCGAGAATCAGCAATCCGACGAGCAATCGGGCGACATGATCGATACCGTCACCTGCGGTGCTTCCGCTAAGGCGCCCATAGACCCAAATCAACCAGACGACGGTGAGGAAGAGGGGCACCGAGGTGAGTTGTTTCAAAGTCTCCATCCAGCGACCGGGCCGCGGCAACTTGCTTGCCCATCCGGGAACAAACGTCAGCGCGAGATAGGGTAATGCCAGGCCAAAAGCGAGAGACGTGAATACGGTGAAGGTAACGAGTGCCCTTTGAGACACCGCGAAGCCGATGGCTGCTCCCATGAGCGGCGCTGTGCAGGGTGTCGCGACGACCGTTGCAAGGACGCCTGTGAAGAACGAGCCGGTATAGCCACCTTTACGGGCGAGGCTGTCTCCGGCGCTCGTCAAAGTCATGCCCAGGTCAAACATGCCCGCCAGGGAGAGTGCCATGAAAAATAGGAGGCAGGTCATAGCGACGACGAAGCCCGGGGATTGAAGTTGAAATCCCCATCCGGCCTGTTTGCCTAGAGCTCTAAGCGTAAGCAGCGCTCCCACGATAATCCAAAATGAACAGAGAATTCCAGCTGTGTACGCCATCCCGTGCGCTCGCTGACGTGTCTTACTCTCGCCGGCGCTCCCGACAAGGGTCATGGCCTTCATGAAAAGCACCGGGAAGACGCACGGCATCAGATTCAGGATGATTCCGCCAGCGAAGGCAAGTGCAACCGCGAGAAGAAGCCCTGGTTCGTCGCCGCGATCTGAGTGTCCAATAGCTGGAGCAACTGGAACATCAAACGTGTATGACCGGCCGCCACTCAGCTTAAGGACGCCCTTAAGTTCTTTCGGCAGAGTATCGGAGGTGTCCGCTCGCTCAGTCACGAGCTTGACGCCGTCAGTTGTGGACTCTATCTTCTGTTCTGCCGCGTTCCGGATCGAGTCGTCGTCAACGGGATAGTATTCCGCCGAAGTCTCTTTCTTGCCAGTGACTACGCTGAGTGTCAGCATGTCGCGAGTCGCCGTGACGGCGATCTTAACTGAACTCGGCGCCTTGACCGGTTCCGCGCCAACAGCAGCGTCAATAAGCTTGTTGGTTTGCGAAGATGCCTGCGGAATGACCTTTAGGTTGAGCCCAAGGTACGCTTTTCCAGGAAGGCACACTTCTCGGCACACAAGCCATCGTACGTGCGCTTTAAGGTCCACGTTCCCAAGGGGAGTTTGCGGGGAGGTTGAAAGGTCAAACGGAAATACTGCGGTGCCCTCGTATCCGTAGTCCATCAACGGACCAAGCGGGAGTCTCGACGGTGCGGGATACTGCATTGGCCCGAGGGAAAGCCCCGTCGGCGCCGACCATGCCACAAGCGGAGGCTCGCCCGAGTCCCCGGCGTAGAACCAATAAACATGCCAGCCAGGCTCAAGCATTAGTGCTAAAGCGACTCGGCTCTTGCCGCCGGGCGCGATTGTTCCCGAATCGGAGATCAGCTCGGCGGTCAGGTGCTGAGACTTGACTGGTCCTGGCTCACCAGTTCCCGATTCACGAACCTGAGCGTAGCTGAATGAGGGAAGCGCCGACAAGACGGCGAGGAGAAAGAGAAGACGATTGCAAAGGGTTCTCATGTTGGACCTGCGTGCTTGCGGGAAAAAGAAGCTGCGCCGATGGCTCCCGGCGCAGCCCCGCGTTAATTCGTGGAAAGGTGGTCGATGGCATCCTGTGCAGACAGGCGATCGCCGTGGCTATGGCTAATCTTCTCGAAGACGACCGTTCCCTTTTTGTCGAGAACGAACGTAGACGGATACGCCGTCTCATGCGGCGCGTCCCAACGCAGACCATACAAATTCGTGACCTTATAGTCCGGATCCGTCACGAGAACAACATTCGATGGCAACTCGGTCTGCTTTTCAAGGAACTCCTTCGCGTGCTGATCCAGATCCGCGGGTGGTCCCGGATAAACCAACAGCACTCTCGCGTTCTTCGCCTTGAAGTCTGAGGCATGATCCATGAAATCATGAACCTGCTTTACACAGTAAGGGCACTGATAGCCTGGGAAACCTCGCAAAATCACGAGGACGAGATCGTGTCCACTCTGTTCCGTCGACAATGCGACAGTCTTTCCTGTTGGCGTCGACAGCGTGAAATCAGGCGCCTTAGCGCCCACGGCTGGGGTCTGGCCGAATGCGGACGCCACTAAAAATAACGCGCAGGCTACGGCGAGGAAAGATCGCCAAGCTCGACTAAGGTCAACTCTGGCGGTCATTGGGGCTCTGCCGGATGGAAGGTTAAAAGCGGACATGACTAGGGACTCCTCCTATGGAATGCCCATCTGACAAGCGGTTTCCAGAAAAGTTACAGTGAACTTTTCCCGTCATTCACTCTTTGGGAATAAGGTCGGCGTCGAGAGCAAATCAGCCTCCTGAAAGGGATCAGGGCCTCTTTGCGTGCGTCGGAGAAAGAAAAAGCAGGGATTGTTCAGGTCTGACGACTTACGTCTGAACAATCCCCACAGGGAACAGGTTGTTGATCAATTCAATCTTTGGACGATTGGGCAATTGATGGAGAAGCCAGCGCTGCCGAACGGAGCTCCGCCAGGGCCGGTCAACAATCCATCCTGGACGAAGGTCAATATCTGAAACTCCTCGCGAAGTTGACCCCGGTATCCCTGGTTGATAGCGTCCTGAGTCCACTCGTAAAGGTTGGCATCCCACGCCGGGCTGTAGTCCAGTGCGATCGTGGGAATACCGCCGAGTGTGTTGTTCGGCCTGAATCCATCCGCGAGGTCTGCAGAAAGACCCTGGCGCAGAGGGTTGTTGCAGCTTCCGGCCTCCGGACCGTTCGTTGCAATGAAGATGCGCTCGATCGGGCTGAAGGCACTGTCGTCGTGGCCCAAAAGAAGGCTAGCCATCAAAGGTGCGTAGGTGTTGTGTTCGATCGCCGCCGCCAGAGGGATGCTTGAGTCCATGGAGATGTACCAAACGGGTCTGCCGAAGCTGAAGCCGTTAACCAGGTTCAGCGTCACCGTCATGTTGACTGTATCGATGGCAGCCACCGCATCGTGGACCTTCGAATAATCAACATTTCCGTTGGGGAAATTGATCTCACTCGCGTCGACATTGTATGCAATCATTGGAGCGTTGTAGACCACGTTGCCAGCATTCGTGATCGTTTCAAACGTACTATAGTTTTTGTCTCCAATTTCCCCCGGAGCGAACGACTTCGGCGGAAATTCCTGTCCAGCGGGCCCCGGCACGATGTTCCGTTGGGGACTGAAATCCACAGTTCCTGCATCGAAGACAATGTTTCCGTTTGCATCGAGTGTGCCGGTTCTAGCAGCATTCTCCGCGAACCCCAGCTTGGCTGAGAAATTCAACCCCAGTTCGTTGGCGATTCCCTGGTCGGAAACGTCTGTGAGAATGTACCAAACGGTTTTGCCCTTAACAGTACCTTTGTAAAGCGGCAGGGTGATAGTCCCGTTCAAAGCATCGACCTTGCCTGAGTTCAAGAGTTGAACAGGTCCGACTAAGCTCGGATTAACGGTGGATGGAGGTGGCCCAAAGTATGACAGACCAACAGCGGCGCCGGTAGAGGCGGGCGCAGGGAATAGATTACATCCCGGCCCTGGACTCAATCGGGCAGTTCCGCCAAAGCCCTGCTCTGAGTTGAAGCCGGGCGAAGTCGCGGCAACCGACGTAGTGGCAGGTGTCGTTGCCGGAGTCGTTGCCACTGGACGTTGTGCCTTGCTGTGCACGGCCAGCATCTCAGGAGACACGGGTGGCTTAGCTGCCACAGTTTTTTGCGCGAACGCCGTTGATGGTACGAGACCACTCATCATTGTCGCACTGGCCAAGATGAGTAGCTTACTGGAGGAGAATAAGCGAGACCGCAAAGCGGACACACTCAGGTCGCTTCCGAAAGGGAAGCACCCACGAAATACTGGAATCATTGTCGAACTCCTTAGAGAGGCTACACGACGAGTATGTCGAGCGAAACCTCTGCACCTAGCCGTGTGGTTATAAGAATGATTGGCTCGCGATTAGTTACACGAAATGCCAACTATAATCACATTTTTTTGGTCACTAAGGCGACGACTAGTCCCAATAGATAACTACGATGCACTGTAACTTTTCGCGACCTAATGATTCTTATAACCGGAGTATTCGCGTAGCGCGACAATTGACTATTAACGTTGTCCTTGGTGGCTCATCATGCGAGTGACGAGTCCTTGAGGTGCGTTTACTCAATCGTTGACTGACGTATTCGTTAGAAGACCGAGTAGTGAGACGAGATATTAGTGTTGTGCCGTCTGCTTAGGTGACGTATCTAAGCGCAGGTCGCGTAAAGCGTCGCTCTTAGCATTTCGGCAGAGCGAAGGGAGGTAAGACTGGAAGCCTACAGTTGTATTCGTTTGTGGGACCAAGTATCTGCAGGCGTGATGCGGTGAGCCTAGCGAACCCTCTTCCGTCTGAGGGAATCAGTAGTTAACTAAAGAACCTTAGAATCTTCCTCCCCCTCGGGAAGACAAAACCAGCCCAATTCGGACGCGTGAGCGAAGCTCTCCCGCAACACGTTGGCTTGCTCTTCTGCGTTGAGCTTCGTCTTCTCGAAGGCACGTGTCACAGCCTTCGAGACAGATGCGCCGGAACGCAAAGCGCTCAGCAGCAGAAATGCTTCTCGATCAATTCGGCGATAGTAAACAGAATCGTCAAAGCGATGAACCGCTAACCAGACTCGTTCCTGTATCATCGTGGGAAGCTTCATGCGTGTCTGTGATTCGCGCCGGTTCGCTGCGCTGCTCACGATCTCGGTCTCCGGTGCGTGCTTCTTGACGGTGAGCACGAGGCTGTCGACCGGATAGCTCAATTCCAGCAGTTGGAGATGCGGTTGCAAAGACAGCTTCGACTCTGGTCCTATCGCCTGTGCCTCTTCCGTCGTAAGAGGCGTCCGATGCTTCCGACCGAATGCGTCCACATATGCCCACTCTAGCCTCGCGACATCGACAGCGAGGCGATGGCGCCGGCCAGTAAACTCCGGGTGTGCTTTGAGAAAGTCTGGCAGCTTCGCACCCAAATCCCGGAGCGTCCACGAAGTGGACGGATGCTCATTGAGATAAGCAAGAATCAAGAGATCGAAGCGCTTGGGGCCAAGCAACGCATTGAGGGTTGGGAAGTCCTCGGATACTGCGCTAATTAAACGGAACCAATACTGGCGATTGTAGATTTCAAGGCGCTCGAACGAAGAGAGACGATCGTTAGGACTGATATAGCTTGCCGCGATCGCCCCGACGGACGCGCCGTCATCCGTGGTATCCCGCATCTCGAAGTCGGCCGTTAGAGGTCGACGCACATCCTCCGCCATGCGGCGTTGAAGTTCGAGAAGCGTCATACGTGCGCCTCCTCGAGCTGTGAGATCTCCGCCGGAATCGCGCTAGACTCCGTAGCGAGCAGGAAACGATTCGCCTTGAGAGCCTCGCCGTGTACCTCTTCGAACGAGGGGATGTTGTCGTCCCACTCTAGCAGCGTTGCGGTTGGACCGCACCGTTCAATGGCCCGGGCGTACAGTCTCCATACGGGGTCGAGCACGGGATGGTCGTGGGTGTCGAGTGTGTATTTCTCAAACTTTGAGTGTCCAGCGATGTGAATCTGGGCTACGCGCCCAGCGGGAATGCTGTTCACATACTCCATCGGGTCGAAGTTGTGATTCTGGGATGAGACGTAGATGTTGTTTACATCAAGGAGAATGCCGCAGTCCGCGGTGTGGACGACTTCATTCAAGAACTCCCATTCAGTCATCTCCGAATCGTGATATTCAGCGTAGCTGCTGACGTTTTCCACAGCAACTGGAATTTCGAGGTAGTCCTGTACCATGCGCAAGCGCTCCGCCGTGGTGCGAATCGCTTCAAATGTATACGGGAGCGGTAGCAGGTCATGAGTATAGCGGCCGTCGACGCTGCCCCAGCAAAGATGATCGGACAGCCATGGAGTCTTAGTTCGCTTTGTCAGTTCCTTGATTCGCCTCAGGTGGTCACGATTCAGTGGCTGCGCACTCCCGAAGTACATGGAAACGCCATGCTGAACGACACGGTATTGGTCAAGAATCTGATCGAGGATCTTGAGGGGGCGGCCGCCATCGACCATGTAGTTTTCCGAGATGATCTCGAACCAATCCACCACCGGCTTCTTGGAGAGAATGTGGTCGTAGTGTGGAACTCTTAGGCCGATGCCGACGCCGTAGTCGGTGTATCCATTGAAACGATTGGCAGGCATTTGTACTCCGATTCTGGGTGACACAAGAGATTCGTGTAGGAGGTCCATTCGGGAGCTGAGCCTCCTACACGGGTTGAGGGTTACTTTTTGGAACCGTCGGTGGCGCAAGCGCCCTGACCCTTGCAGGCATTCTTGCCCGCGTGCGCCTTGTCGCCGCCGCCCTGGCCCTTGCAATCGTTCTGGCCCTTGCAGGCGTGCTTGGGCAGGTCCTTCTGATCGGCTGATACCGCTACACCGGCAAATGCGGAGGAGCTGGCGGTCGCTTCCGTGTGTCCGGAAACAGGTTGGGCGTTGAGACGGGCAGTGGTGCCGCCAAGAAGGCCGGCGTAAGCCGCGGCCAGCACGAGGTTGTTTACATCAAGGAGAATGCCGCAGTCCGCGGTGTGGACGACTTCATTCAAGAACTCCCATTCAGTCATCTCCGAATCGTGATATTCAGCGTAGCTGCTG
>Ga0137362_10003926_pt1 | contig 10000 bp, 9 predicted proteins | sample MadtaG_2_FD_104801 | JGI IMG/M metagenome (GOLD analysis project Ga0137362, IMG submission 104801) | Vadose zone soil microbial communities from Angelo Coast Range Reserve, California, USA - Mad1_100_16 metaG | ecosystem: Environmental > Terrestrial > Soil > Vadose zone | place: USA: California... | reverse complement strand
AGAAAAAGATTTCGGGAATGCACGCGGTAGTGCGTCAGCGCATCCGGCAATAGCACGAATGGTTCAAGCGCGGCGGCCATGGTGAAAAGATATTCGTCAGCTTCAAAAACCAGCGCTGCCGGTACCGGCAGAATTTTCCGCGCGAGATTCGCGCGCAGCGCCAGCCGGCTGGTACCGAAGTAGCAGCGGCTCAGACGGAAAAAAGTCGCCGCGGAAACGTCGTTCACCTGCAGCCGGACCGTTTCGCTTGGCAAAATTGTTTTTCGCGTGCCATCGTCGAATGATTCGATGAACCCGTGGCCGATCATTCCCAGCGCAGGATCTTCGCCAAATACTTGCGCAACCTTGCGCAATTTTCCCGGCGTCCACCAGTCGTCGCCATCCAAAAAAACAATCATCTCGCCGCGGCATTCCGGAATTCCCGCGTTGAATGCCGATGCCTGCCCGCCATTTTTTTTTGCAACCAGCCGCACCTGCGGCGCATATCGCCGCACAATTTCCGCGGTGCCATCCGTCGAGCCATCATCCACGACAATTATTTCGCGCTCCGGCGCAGGGAAATCCTGCTCGAGCACGCTGTTGATCGCGGTCTCAATGAACCGCTCGTGGTTGTGCGTATCGATAAGAACGCTGAGCTGCACGTCTACAAGATCCCTGAGAGGCTCTTGCCCGCACGGACTTAGTCCAATTTGCGGGTCAGGCAATACAAATACGGACCGACAAAGCTGTGCCATTTTACATATGGAAATGCGACAAGCGCTAGCGGAAAACAGGCCCGGTGTTTCGCGCGGCCCAACGCTTGCACCGCTCGCGTACGCAGCCAAGGCCGCACATGATTGCGCTTGGTTCTTCCGGATTTTCCTGAATCTCATCGCGAAACCAATGCGGCAATTCGGGAGCCAGCGAACGGGATATGCCGAAACGCAGCTCGTTATTGATTTGCTGAACCGCATGCGCCAGCAGGATGTGGCTTCAAATCCGATGGTGGGGTACCTACTGTGTTGTAGGTTTGTGTAACCAGCAGTACTTATATGGAGTGTTGGTCACCGCCAGCGACGCAGTTACGCCTTCCATTACCGGAACTGGTTCGATCACTGTTGCCGCGACCGCACCGCTTGCGATCACATCGGGTGCTCCGCCGCCTGGAACGGTGGGATCGGCGTACGGCTCGACCACCACACAAAAGCTAAAGTGTAGTTTTGCTGGAATTCCAGTGCATTTTGTCTGTACGCCGTGCGTCCCAAACGTTGCGGGATGCGGCGGATCATATCCGAATTGCTTTTTGCGCCACCCTCCGGGGACGACCTGCATCGAGATACAGACTTTTGTCGGGTTCATATTAACCGGCACGGGAGGAGTGCCGGCATACAACTGGATGGCATCGTCGCTTCCACCAGGGCTGGGCGTGAATACGCGGAACGGTAGGGTGTTGATTAGCGGCACACCGACTCCTGGAACCGCTGCAACTTACAAACCTGTGGTGACTCTGAACGACTCCGGGCTGCCGCCGGCACCGATAAGCGCGACCTACTCGATCGTGATCAGCAATCCGCCGCCTCCCGTTGTCAACGCGGCTCCTCTCCCGGGCGCAGCGGTAAATCAGCCGTTTAGTTTCACGTTCACTGCAACTGCCGGACTGCCGCCATATCAAAATTGGAAAGAAACCGGAACGCTGCCGGCGGGCATTGCGCCGCTCACGACTGACGGCGTTCTCTCTGGGACGCCAACGACGACAGGAGCGTTCCCAATCTCGATTACGGTGGAAGACTCCCTGGCGCAAGTCTCTGCGGCACAGGGTTTTAATCTCCAGGTCTATCAGCATGGCTTCAAAGCCACGGGAGCCATGGGAACTGCGCGAACCAGTCACACCGCCACGTTGTTTCCGGATGGAACGGTGCTGATTGCGGGGGGTGTAAGTGTTCCGAGCGCGGAGAAATACGATCCGAGCACCGGAAAATTTACGCCGACGGCAGGGAGCGTGACCCGATATAGCCATACGGCGACGCTGCTGGCCGACGGGAAGGTTCTGATCACGGGAGGAGGAGGACTCAACGGCGATGCGGTGCTGGCGACAGCCGAGCTATTCGACCCGAGCACTGGAATGTTCACACTGACGGCGGGGAGCATGAGCGTGGCCCGAACCGGTCATAAAGCGACTCTGAGCGATGGAAAAGTGCTTATTACCGGCGGAGGTTCCACAACAGCGGACCTGTTCGATCCGAGCACCGGAAAATTCACGCCGACCACAGGCAAACTGGTAACCGCGCGTGTCAACGACACGGCGACTCTGCTTGCGAACGGGAAAGTACTCATCACGGGCGGATTCAATACGGTTGGGCTCGCAACGGCGGAACTCTACGATCCCGCGACAGAAAGCTTCTCGGCGACCGGAAGCATGGGAACGGCGCGAGTCGCACATACGGCGACTCTGCTGAACACAGGAGCGAACACCGGCAAAGTGCTCGTCGCCGGAGGCTCGGGGCTTTCCAGTGCGGAGATATACGATCCCTCGACCGGAGTGTTTTCGGCGACCGGAGCTCTGGCGGTTGGGCGCTCGCAACACACGGCGACGTTACTTAATGATGGAACAGTACTCGTGGTCGGAGGGTCGGATGCGAGCAGCAATACCCTTGCGACATCGGAACTCTTTAATGCGACGAGTGGGACTTTCGCGGGGACGGGTGGGCTGCAAACTCCGCGTGAAGGGCACACAGCGACATTGTTGAAGGATGGAACCGTGTTGGCGACGGGAGGAGTCAATATCGGCGGAATACTTGCGTCGGCGGAAGTGTATCAGTAAAAAGTATCTTGTACGGACGAGGCTGCCGCGGGACGTTGCGCTCTGGAAATCTCGTGCGGGGAAAAGATGAAAATCTGAAGCCCCAGAAACAAGTAGAGACAGCGGCATAAAGCCGCGACTACAAACCATTGCGCGTTAAAACACGCTGCGGTTTTCTTCGCTGCGTTCGCGACGCATCTTTGGTGCATCTGCGCTGCAGGACTGTTCTACAAAGCCAAGACACGATTGAGATTTGCAGATTGGAACGCGTTCGGGAGGACCGCTAAATTCGAATCGTGGCGGATGCTATGCTGGCCGAGCGTGCGGCCGGGCTTGCGGGGTCGTGCGAGTGCGAAGAATGCGGATGGGAGCAAGAGTGGAGGCTCGGCGCTGAGCGCGGCGTGAAACCGGGAATAAGGAGCAAATGGCCGAGACCGCAGAGCAGGAAGAGATCTTGGGGAAGCAAAACGACGCGACAGGAGTTAGCGCAGGTTCAGTTGGGCCGGTTGCGCTACGCGCGCGGTGGCGCTGGCGGGCATTTGCGTTGGTGGGGCTGGTAATTCTTCTGTTTGCGGGGATTCGCTGGCGGCTGCGCGAAATGCCGTTGGAACGGGACGAGGGCGAATACGCCTACGCCGGGCAGTTGATTCTGCAGGGAATTCCACCGTACGAACTTGCTTACAACATGAAGTTGCCGGGGACGTATGTGGCGTACGCGGCGACTTTGCGGACTTTTGGCGAGACCGCTTCCGCGATTCATGTGGGTCTGTTGCTGGTAAACGGATCTACGACACTGCTGACGTTTTTTCTGGGGCGGCGGCTGTACGGAGATTTGGCAGGGGCCACTGCGGCGGCGAGCTATGGGCTGCTCTCGACCAGTGAAGGGGTGCTGGGCCTGGCCGGGCACGCAACACATTTTGTAGTGCTGATGGCGATGGCGGGACTTTTGTTTCTGATGTCGGCAAGGAAGTCTAAAAATCCAGCGGCATATTTTGCGGCGGGAATGTGCATGGGGCTGGCGTTCTTGATGAAGCAGCCGGGAATCGTGTTCATCATATTTGGCGCCCAGGAAGTGGTGTGGAGAGGCCTGAAACAATCGTCAAGGCGAAGCAAGTTGGCGATTCGTCTGGTTTTGTACGCGATTGGCGCGGCAATTCCGTACTTGCTCACTTGCGCTGCGCTTTATCGGGCGGACGTGTTCGGAAGGTTCTGGTTTTGGACGGTTTCGTATGCGGGGCAATACGCGACCTCCATGCATCTGAAGCAGGGTCTGAAGGCTCTGGGCGAAAACGTGCCAGAAGTTTTTTTCGGTGCTCCGGTGGTGTGGTGCTTTGCGGCCATTGGACTTCTTTCGTTGATGATAGAGCGAGGGAAAGGGGCTGCGCTGAGTTTCACGGTCGGATTGCTGGGCTGGTCGTTTGTGGGAGCGAGCGCGGGACTTTATTACCGCCGTCACTATTTCATCCTGATGCTTCCGGCGGTTTGCCTGCTGGCGGGGAAGGCAGTGGCATGGAGCGCCCAACAACTTGCGCGGGTAGTTCGAATCAACCGGTTCCGGTTGAGCGCGAGTTGCGCGGCCGTGTTTGCGTTGGGATGGGCGCAAGCACTGTACGCGCAGAGAGCAATTTTTTTTGAAATGAGTCCGGAGAGAATCGTGCGGCACGAATATGGAGGGAATCCGTTTCTTGAAGCGCTCGAATTTGGGAAATACATCAGGGAACATTCCGGGCCGGACGCGCGGATAGCGGTGCTGGGATCGGAGCCGGAGATCTATTTTTATGCGCAACGGCACTCGGCTACAGGATATATCTACACATATGGACTGATGGAGGAGCAAACGTACGCATCGCAAATGCAGCGCGAGATGATGGACGAGATCGAAAAAACAAAGCCCGAGTATCTGGTGAAAGTAATGGTTCCGGCATCGTGGCTGCGCAAGACAAATTCGGATGCCACTATTTTGTACTGGGCCGAGAAATATATCAGTGACAATTACCGCCTTGTCGGAGCGGCGGACGTCGCGACGGAGACCGCGTATTATTGGGATAAAGCTGCGCAGGGGTATCGTCCGCTGTCCAAATACAGCGTTTATCTTTACAAGCGGAAGATTTAGGCAAAGCGCGCAACATCCGCTGGCGCGTTTTGTTTCGTGCAAGCCTCACAACCAGGAAAAAGAAAGAACGGCAGATAACCCGCTGTTATACAAAACTGGTTAATGAGTGTGCGCGACGCCGGTTAGTTCGGAATCGGCAATGGTGGTGGCAGAGCTGAGATACGTGTGGGAGATGCGGTCGTGCCAGGTGAGTTCGTCTTCGTCCCACTGCGACCAGAGATAACCGAGGAAGAATGTTCCCGCAGAGAGCATGTAACCGGCGGCACGAAGAAGAAACTGGCGGGGCGACGGTTCTTCGCCGGAAAAGTCCACCACGCGCAGGCCGCGCAGCATCATGCCCGGAGTGGTACCGCCGAACACAGTGAAAAGCGAAAAATATTGGACATAGACGATGGCAAAGGAAGCGGCGTAAACGGCCGCGGACAATTTGCTGAAAGCGAAGTGGCCGCCGAGCGAGCCAAAGAGGGCAAGAAATCCGCCACAGGCGAAGAGCAGGCAAGCGGCATCAATTAAGCCAGAGAGGCGACGTTCGTCCATGGAGGCGACCGGGTAGAGGCCGCAGCGTTGAGAAACCGCGGATTGAGCCAGATCGGGCGAAGAATCCAGTGTTGCGATCGAAGGCGGCGGAACGGAGACATCAATAAACATTTGCGTCTCGTCGGCAGCACTCCGATTGGCGGTACGGCCGATGGCGATGGTGAAAGAGAAATCGTCTTCAAGAGCCGGAGGCTCGGCCAGGGCCACCGCTGAGGCTACAGCAGGCGAAATGGGCGGAGCTACAGCGGGTTGTTCGAACGGGAGCTCTGGCTGGCCGTCGTCGAGGGAATTTCTTCGCCTGCGCGCGCGATAGGAAGCCACACGGTCGGCAAGCTCGCCGCGCCAGACAGAGTCGGCGAGCTGGTCCGAAGTGGAGTTTCCGCGGGTCTGGTGCGCGGGAGGCGTCGCCGACGAGGCGGCATCAGAAAGATGCGAATCACAAAAACTACAGACACGTACTCCCGATGGGAGTATCGCGCCACACTGCAAGCAAGTTTTATTCACCGGTGCGTTTTGCGCTGCGGACGCTTCCACTCCGGCGAGGAGTGAATCAGATCGCAGAATAGCACACGGTGAAAAAGTCAATGAAGGAAATTAGGCGCGAGTTGCTAAAGAAGAAAGAGCAACAGTATGAGCTAAGGCAGCATCTGCTGTGCCAGCAGATCGCGGCTGAAAGCGATGCGACGGCCGAGAGCGACGGCGACAAAATAGGTGCATTGGGCGCTTTCGCGATCCGCCCATGACTGCAAGGAAGGTATGGCGCGCGCAATGGTGGAACGAATGAAGCCCAGGAAGTGGTAATAGGCGCTCACAGCGCGGAGCGAGCTGCGATCTTCAGGACGATCCGGGCAGAGATTGAGAAGCTGCACCACGCGCGAATAATCGTCGGGAGAGGCAGTGCGGGAAATTCCAGTAACCTCTTGAACTTCCTGGGAAAGAGCTTCCCTGGTGGAGGCCGCGATCAGCGAGCGGCAGTACGACACAAAAAACTGCAGCAAGATGGTCAGAGAGATGAACAAGATCAGAGCAGCGGTCATCGTGGGATCACCGCCAGGCTAGAGGGCTGCAAGCGTGCATCCTTCGGCAAGCGATAGAAGGCATAGGCCCAAGCAAAGGGAAGGAAACAACCGATGAGAGGATTGAGTGACTGGAACACGTAGCCCAACGATGGGTAGAGATTGCGAAGAGCGTAATTGGCGGCATAGAGGCTGAAGTAAACGCCCAGGGCGAGCACGATTTGAATTAATTGCGCGCGAGTTTCGCGGAGCTTCAAGATTGCAGCCCAAAGGATGTAAGTGAGAACCAAGCCGACAAAATAAAGATTCTGCGAGAGCTCGACGACAAAATGCGACATGAGCTTTCCGCTCGACTGTTGAACGACAGCAAAGGAAAACAGGGCGGTGCCGGACATGAGGACCACGGCGCCAAGCTGGACAAAACGCTCGGCGTTCAGCTCCTGAAAGACTTGCGCATAAAGGCTGCTGAGTGCGAAGAACAGCAAAATGGTGAGGAGGGCATCAGAATAATAGTAGAAGTAGGCGTAGGTGGAGGACAGCAGGCCGTACCGCTGAAGAATTTCAAAGCGAACGACGCTTGCGACAACTTCAGATGCGATGTAGAGGTTCAGCAGCAGATAACGGCGAACGGCCTGGCGCTTGAACGCACACACTAATACTGCCACTTCGAGAAGTGTGCAAAGAAGCCAGATAAGATATTGTAGTGGACCGGGCACGTCATTACCTGTCTTCGCGCCCTGATCCCTTCAGCGAATGAGTGAATCGCTGACCGGAATTAAACTACTTCCAGGGTGCCGGCGGAGTTGGTGCTCCACCATTTTTCCATGGCGCCGGTGGCGTAGGAGCTCCACCATTCTTCCATGGTGCTGGCGGTGTAGGCGCTCCGCCGTTTTTCCATGGCGCTGGTGGCGTAGGAGCTCCACCATTTGCCATGATTACAGAGCCACTGCCGCTATCTGCGACAGCAGTTTTCAGGCCCATTGCGCCGACAAGAATGACCAGCGCTGCCACAACCGTCAGTTTCTTTGACATTGTTCCTCCGAGGAACAGAACTATCCCGGAGGTACTGTACCGTTTTAGACACCAATGTCAAGAGGTCTGACGGGCAGACCTGTACTTTTTTGTCGAAATTGGCTCCCGACCTCTGCCGCTGGGCGAGTTGACCCTAGCGGTGAGGGAAGAGTCCTTGTCGACACGAGAATCCTAGGCTTTCGGAATGCGTTTCACAACAGTACAGTAGTACTAAAACCAGCGGCTCAGGGAGCCGGGTGGGGGCAAGAAGTAGGCGTAGTCGCACCGATTAAGGCGATCTTTAGACCGTGGCCGCGGGGCAAGAGCCACGAGTTGCACTAGGGCTTGACTCAATTGGAAGCCTCTACGTAGGATAAAAGGCTGCTTTCTGCCGGCGTAGCTCAGTGGTAGAGCGAGGGTCTCATAATCCCTAGGCCGTGGGTTCGATTCCCTCCGCCGGCACCAGAATCAAGAATAAAGAGTAGCAATCCCCCGACAGAAACGAGCTGTCGAAAGTGGCGAGTACAACAGGCGCGAGTTCAGTCAGATAAACCGTTAGACTACAATTGGAAAGAGCAAGCGCTGAAAGGTAGAATACCTCGCCGTATGAGCGAAGAGTCATGCGCGGTTCAATGCCCTGCAGGAAGCGGCGGCAAGGCTCGAGGCTTGCAGCGTGAGCCGAGATAGGCTGAGCAGGCGAGAGTGGCTGAGACAGGCAAGCCTGCTGGGTGCCGTGGTTCCGCTGGCTTTTCCGTCATACCCAGCCTTCGGCCAAGACGCTGTTCAAGAGCCGGAGAAGTTGCTGCCGCGCGATCCGGCGCCGGGATTGCCGGCAAAACTCTTCTCGTTTGATCCCTCCCTTTATCGATTTACAGCGGACGAAGATGTGTTCCTGGACGAAGTTGAACAGGCGTGCTTTCTTTATTTTTGGGAGCAAGCCAACGCGAAAACCGGCCAGATCGAGGATCGCGGATCGGCCGATGGCGGAACTCCACGAAATGCGTCAAGCGTCGCGGCCACCGGTTTTGGCTTAACGGCGCTATGTGTTGCGGCGCGAAGAGGATGGGAAGAAGACGCGGCGGTCAGAGACCGGGTACGTGCCACGCTGAGCTTCGCGCTGAAAAACATACAGCACCAGCATGGATTTATGTACCACTTCATAAGTGGAGAAAACGGCCAGCGCATCTTGAATTCGGAAGTATCGCCGATAGATACGTGTTTATTCCTTTGCGGAGCGCTCACCTGCCGGGCATATTTCGACGACAAAGAAATCCAGGGGCTGGCGACGGAACTTTACGAGCGAATCGATTGGAGCTGGATTTTACATGGCGGGCAGACATTCTCAATGGGTTGGATCCCGGAGCAAGGATTCCTGAAATCACGATGGGACACTTACAGCGAACTGATGATGATGTATCTGCTGGGTTTTGCATCACGCACGCACCCGCTGGCGCCGTCAGTCTGGAACGAATGGCAAAGGCCACGTTTCGAATTTGATCAAGTTCCATATATCGGAGCGCACGCTCCGCTTTTCGCGCACCAATATTCGCATGCATGGTTTAATTTTCGCGGCTTACACGACAAGTATGCCGATTATTTTGCTAATTCGATCATCGCGACGAAAATCCACAAGATGTGGTGCCTGGAACTTGCAGTGCGGTTCCCAGATTACTCAGAAGATTTGTGGGGAATCTCGGCGTCGGACTCGGAACATGGCTACGCGGTGTGGGGCGGACCGCCAGCGATGGGCAGGATAGACGGAAGCATCGTGCCGTGCGCGACGGGCGGGTCGCTGGTGTTCATGCCGAAAGAGTGCATTCGCGTGCTGCAGAACATTCGCGAGAAATTCGGCAAACGCACCTGGAAAAAATACGGTTTCGTGGACGCGTTCAATCCGCTGACCGGCTGGGCGAGTTCGGATGTGCTTGGCATTGACGCGGGAATAACACTGTTGATGGCGGAGAACGCGCGGACCGGATTCGTGTGGGAACAGTTTGGCAAGAATCCGGAAGTCGCCAAAGCCTTGGAACTGGCGGGTTTTCAGCCCAACGCGAAAACCTGAGTGTGCAGTTTCAGATTGCCTGTAAAGCGGCAGTTATGACAGACTGCCCGCGCAAAGAGTTCCGCAGTCCAACCACACAGTAATCAGAAAAATCAGATTGAGCGCGGGATGGAGACGATTGTGCCTTTGCCTGCAATGGTATTTGTGAATCCGGCGGCGGGTCGCGGTAAGGCAGGGCGCAAAGTGGCGGAATTGCGTGAAGCGTTTGCACGGCGCAAATATTCTGTGGAAATTGTGCAGAGCAACTCCGCAGACGAATTTCGCCGCGCAGTGCCGGCCGCGGTACGCGAAGGATGCGGCACGGTGATTGCCATGGGCGGCGATGGCACTCTGCATTTGCTGGTCAATGCGGTGGTGGGGCGCGACGTGCAGGTTGGCGTTATTCCAGCAGGTGGCGGCAATGATTTTGCGACGGCGCTGGGAATTTCAGGGAACGTTGAACATGCAGTCGAAGTGATCGTGCGCGGAAAAACTCGCATGGT
>Ga0137362_10003925_pt1 | contig 10000 bp, 14 predicted proteins | sample MadtaG_2_FD_104801 | JGI IMG/M metagenome (GOLD analysis project Ga0137362, IMG submission 104801) | Vadose zone soil microbial communities from Angelo Coast Range Reserve, California, USA - Mad1_100_16 metaG | ecosystem: Environmental > Terrestrial > Soil > Vadose zone | place: USA: California... | reverse complement strand
GCGGCCGGCCCGTCTGCGTCAGGGGTTCGCGAGTAGTCGGTCACGGTCACGGACGCCTGATGCAGACGGGCCGTCAGCGAGCCACTCCCAACCAGGGCCTCCGCATGACACGTTGCATGATATATCTACCAGGATATGACAGAGTCAGTGGTTATTTCAAACGAATAAAATTGAATGTACCTTATCATCAACCTTAAGCGCGTTCTTCCATATCCACTCCTCGTCATCCTCATTGAATTCAGACTTAAATACCTCTTTACAGATCGGACATGTGACGTGCTTTGCCTCATCGCCAGATGGAACTACAACAAACCGTGCCCGAAGCTCAGCATCACGCTTGGCACTCTCTGTAGTTGCAACGGCCTTGACATTTGATAAACGCGATGAGGCACCAGCGTCTTTGTCACCGCTACTAAAAGGCAAATCACGGATCCAGTCCTACACAAGCCCAGTCAATCCCAGTCCAAACAGGGCTGCCGTATTGCTCACCTCAGCACCAAGGAACCAACTGCGACTATGACCGCGGCCAACACTCTGCGATGCCTTACGATTCTGCCGGAAATGCATATCAAGATGCTCTTGCATGGCCCTCTTGCCCTGTGCCGTGTCGGAAAATCGGAGACCACACTGCTTACATTGTACGGGCATACGGTCATAGAGAAAATGCACTATGTTCGGGCGATGTCTGCCGGGAAGGTGAGCCTAGGATATTCGCAAATGGATGAACACTATACCTGCTGATATCTGTGCTTGAAAACTTCACATCCTCGACCAAGATAGCTTTCATATAAGCACGCCTGTCCTCCACCTTGGATTCACTCGGCCCCTGAACGTCAGTGGTCTGACTTTGGATATCGTCCTGTACGTGGGCCGTAGCACCAGCGCCAGTAGGCGTCGAGGTAGCAGATACTAAGCCGGCCTTAACCAGGGCCTCAAATAGACCGGTAATATTAGGGATAACGGAGGGAGACGTAGTTGGAACGGGGTTCACAGCGGCTGGCCTAGAGGTGTCTGTAGTCTGGAATTGTTGTGTAGAATTCGAGTAATTCTGACTGTGGGACGGTGGATACTGAGCATGTAGTGAGGCACCAGCGGGCACAACAGTCTGATGGTACGTAGATGATGGCGGGTATGACAATGCAGACGTATACTTGGTAGGGGGGACAGCAGGTGGGGGGGCGGGATTTGCGGAAGTTGGTCGAACAAGTGTACGTAGCTGAGCAAGGATCTGGGCCAGTTCTTCCTGCGACACACCAGATTCAACGTGTTGGCGTAGCTACTTTGTCATGAATAAAAAGAAAGAAGGTCTAGTGCATAGACGTACCTGTGATAAAATACTGATGTGGTTCTGTGCGACCGCATCATACGGGTTACTCTGAAGATTCCGTTCTTTTTGACGGAGGGTGAACTCCAACTCACTAAGGACTTGCGATTTCGAGACGAATGCATTGACAGAATGAGATGACTAGGACCCATTAGGTTATTAAACACAAGTGGAACGAAAGGAAACACTTACACCATGTGCAGGATTTGATGGCCATATGCCCCGCTCGATTGATACTTGAGGCCCAACCCCGAACAATTCTCGTCCGTTGGGGGCACCAGTTCGCCACGTCAGAAGCATTTCCTCCATTTTTCCGCGTGTTTGTTGGTCAACCTGCTGATAAGTTTCCAGAAACAGAGGCACCACGATAGACGCGAAATGACCAGCGTAGGGGTCGAACACATTTTTCGATAATGCGTCGATCAGATAAAACGCCGGAAGCTTCATCTCCGGAGGGACCTAAAAAGGAAATAGGGATGAGTCAGCAACCACTGTAAACACGCTATTGGTCGCCCACTCGTCGCACACCGCGGCGAGGCAACAGCGACTAAAGTAAATTTCTTTTCTGCACTCTGATCGTTTGTAATGTAGTGCAACTACAGACACGAATACATGACGAGTGACAAATAAATTTTTCGACAAGATGGCCACTCCATCTAACCCGTCACCCGAATAGGTGCACTCCTGGGAGAATAAAACGTGGATAACAGTGAGTCACTCACCCTGCGTATGTGAGTCTCAATGCACTGCGTGACGACATCTCCCCATCTTGAGAAGTCATGTGCATACATCGATAACCCTTGGATTATCACCCGTGAGTTGTCCGTCAGACCTGCCAGCCTAGCAGTATAATCACTGCGAAACGTTCCGGGATCAACAGGATAGATGAAGGGTGAAGGTAATGCATATGAAGGCGGCTGGGGAGGATAGGCATGCGGAAATGGCGGCTGACTATACGCCTGCTGCGGATATATTGACATTTTGCAGAAAAAACTCAAACGCTCGAGTGAACGCCTGGGTAGATGACCTTACAGGGAAATTCCAAAGAGCACTGAAAGGAAGTTTTACGAATATGCCGCGAAAATCGAGTTGTTCTGTCTGGCAGCAACGCACAGCTCACGACACGCCCTGCGACGATGATGGTGGTTGGAAAGAAACAAGTGGGGTAGTCGTGGCATCCGAAGCTGATGAATCAAACCCAGTTGAAACTCCGACAAATGAACACAATTCGCGCCACAGCGACGCCGACAACCATAAAGCTTGTGGTCGTTGCGGACAACCTCAGTAGTTATTAGCCCGAGGTATGTGTCCTGTTTTATTCTCAAGATACCTCATTCCGTTTTCTATCGTGCACTCGCCTGAAGTTGTGGGGGCGTTATGATCGCCGTACGATGGATGTGCTACTCACAAACCAGATAACGCGAGCTGTCATTTGCTAACTTATACCGTAGATGCGCGATATCCTCAAAACTGAAGAACTGGTGATTCCCGATGGTGTAACAGTCTCCGTCAAGTCACGAGTCATCGTAGTCACTGGACCACGGGGAACACTTACGAAGATTGTTCGCCATGTGAACATGGACATCCGTCTGATCAAGGGCAAGGCCAACAAGGTCACTCTCGCAGTCTGGCAGGGCAACCGGAAACACATTGCTTGTCTTCGAACAATCAAATCACTCATCTCTAACATGATTACAGGCGTGACAAAGGTTTGAGTTTATTGTGTGTGGCACTGCATTGACTTAACGGACCGAGTAGGGCTTTCTATACAAAATGCGTGCGGTCTACGCCCACTTCCCTATCAACTGCATTATCCAGGAAGATGGTCATAAACTTGAAATTCGGAATTTCTTGGGTGAGAAGGTATGATGTTCTGTTCCATTTGGATCGTTCTTTGACTTATGCTGACATATTGCCCAGACCGTGCGACATGTTGATATGCTGGGTGGTGTAACAATATCTGAAAGCAAGGCGCAAAAGGATGAGTTAATTCTCGAAGGCGCAGATATTGAGAATGTATCACAATCAGGTGCGCTCGTGGGTTAAACGCATGTGACGTTGTTCCTGAGGATTTCCCAGCTGCATCCATCCAGGGCATCTGTCGAGTTCGGAACAAAGACATTCGCAAATTCTTAGATGGTATTTATGTTTCTGAGAAGACTACGATCATTCAGGGCTGATTCGATCGAGGGCGTGAATGTACGCTGTCTACCTCAAAACTCGCATGTCAATTACAGTACCTAGCATCCTTTTATGACAGCATGTTCATGCATATATGTATGATTGACTCCAACTGTGAGTGCTATGCAACGGGAAGAACATCTTATGGTATGAAAGGTATCTTGGTCCCCACCTTTTTTCTATATGTGACATAATCATCGCCGAAGAATACGACCAAGGCGCGTTCCTCGGCTATAATGACACTTAGTATGAAGTACAACACTTGAGGAAGTGACGCACCTCTGATTCGGGACGAAAAGAATCGCATCAGTAGTACGATGTATACACAGAAAGATAAAGGGTTTTGCAGAACTAGCTGTGTTCCTAAGGCCCAATAGAAGAATCCAGCATAGGATGGATGTCTGAACCATCTACTTGTCGCGTTAACAGGGTAACGAAGAAGTGCGGAAGAAACCGACTAACGCATAAATGCCACCCGTCACTAGGTGGTGGCCCACGTTTTTTCGGAAGGCCACTGCATGGGAAAAGTTGGATGCGGCCTTGATCATAGCTGCGGATCGCAGGAATTGTCCGAGTAACACCGTAACAATGCCTGCGCCGAACAAGCATACGTAACATAGACAGCTTGAGAGGTTCATTCGACTTACCAGCGGATGACACGTACGGGAATGACTTGAGCGAAGGTCGGAAGTAGAGGACCAGGACATACTCAATCAACGCGAGGCAGTTGGCCATGTGATACATCCGGCCATTATTGAGCAGAAACGCTGCAAACGCTCAGGTTCTTTTGTCCAGAAACCATAATAAAAAGTACATACAATCAACGCTGACCTTCTCTCGGTTCCATCCAGCAGTAACGGCGAACTCTCCCCAGTGGAAAACTGACCACGATGCCACGAAGAAGGCAAGTTGATATGTGGTAAACCAAAAACTGCTAAGGCCACCACACAAAAATACCGAGAAACCAAGCGAAAAAATGGACCCTAAGAAAAATGATATTGTTGAAACTGCCAGCGGTGTGTTTGGGAGGGTTCCATGAGGTTGCGAAGCGGTCAGGTCGGGTATTGTCTCGAGGGGCCTGCTACGGAGACGCTCCCTTTCACGAATGCGTTGCTCGAAGGCGTCCAAGTGGACTGGTGCATCTACGTGGGGTTCAGCCATGGTGGATAGCAGATGAGATGGTAAACAATTGTGTGAGGCGGTTCATGTCAGACCGTGAGTATCAGAACAAAAGAACGATTTCATCGACTAACTTAGTACCGATCCGAGCTTTTGTCTGAATGCACTCCTGCAAGTGGCGAACACCTGTCGTTGCACGCTATGCGGCATACGTCACAGTAAGGAAAATCCCCGTTAGATCCATCGCACATAGCCATGCACACCCCTCGAAACTGCGTAACCTAGCTATCTGCGCACATATCGGTGAGTGACTATATGTACTCTCCCCCTTCGACATTCCGTATTCATTTTCCACAGACTCGGGAAAAACGACCCTGACAGAGTCTATTCTCCTCAAGTCATCGTTCATATCTACTCCCGGTTCAGTTGACACCGGAAGTACAATCACCGACTTTCTTCCCGCCGAACGCGAGCGAGGGATAACAATCCAGTCCGCAAGCATTCCAGTCAAATGGAGGGACTGGACGTTTAATCTCATCGACACTCCCGGACATGCAGACTTTGGGATGGAGGTCGAAAGCGCGAGTCGAGTTGTTGACGGTGCAGTGGTGCTTATAGACTCGGTGGAGGGAGTAGAGGCACAGACGAAAGGCGTCTGGCAACAGTTGGACAGGTGAGCAGGTAAGCCATTTTCTCGAGCACTTCACATACCTTAACTTCACCATACACCCAAGATATGGCGTCCCCAGCCGAATCCTCGTCTTGAATAAGCTTGACCGACCGGGTGCCTCGTTCCATTCCTCAATACTCTCGGTGTTGGCGCATCGCATACACCCAATGCCGGTGGTCCTTACTCTCCCTATAGCCTCTTTTGATCCTCAAGACTATTCTAGAGGCGAACCTGGTATCCAAGGCATTGTCGATCTAGTCAAATGGGAACTCTGGCGATGGTCATTGGATGGTTCTTTGTCGAGGCACACTCTGCCTACCAACGAGGAGGAAATCAGAGAATCTCAGCTTTTACCTGCGACTCATCCCCTCATCCCTCATCTGATTCCTGCTCGCACCACGCTTCTGGAGGGTTTAGCAATGTTCTCAAGTGAATTCATGGAACACCTGCTCGAATTGCCATCCCACCCTTCAGCATATTTAAGTGTCACCGCGTCTACTATATTTCCTTTCCTCCGGGCCGCAACCGTCAAGTCTGACATCCTGCCTGTGCTGTGTGGTTCAGCGATCAAGCATATTGGGACGGAGACTATCATGGACTATGCCGGGGAATTGCTTGCATCCCCACTGGATGTGTCGCACGGAACGGGTTCTCAAAATGCGGTCGGGCTTTTGGCATGGAGAGTCTCTTGGGATAAAAGACGCGGCTGGATGACGTTTGTGAGGGTTTATTCAGGTTCGTCTTGCTATATTCCTCTTCGCGACATTGAATTGACCTTTTATTAGGTACGCTATCCCGTCAGAGCGTACTCTTCAACAACTCCCGCGGCGTCAAGGAAAGGGTATCCAAGTTGTTGCTTCTATACGCATCAGAGGCTAGAGAGGTGGAGGAATTACCGTTTGGGTCTGTGGGAGTAATACTTGGCCTCAAGCACACTCGCACAGGTGACACACTGGTCTCGACGCACGGCCGATCTAAGGAGTCTCCATTTCCTGGTATTACCCCTCTGCCGGCAACAATGTCTGCGTCTGTCATTCCACATACCCATGCAGACCTCGAGCGCGTTGAAGATGCTTTGAATGCCTTGATACGCACGGATCCCTCAATACGGATGGAGACCCATGAAGGGCAATTGCTAATGCACGGTCTCGGCGCGCTCCACCTCGAAATCGTGGAGGGACGACTCAAAGACGAATGGGGGGCTAAGTGCGAGATCGGGCGGAGGCGTGTCGCCTACCGAGAAAGCATTGGACCTGATGAGTCTCAACCCTCCCTACTTGAATGGACCACAAGTATAACTGGGAAGAATGTGACAGCCTCTGTCTCCTTTTCGCTGCGACCTTTACTCGACAACGAGGTCGGTGATGGTTCCTGGGACGATAACGTTGTCCTACGAGTTGATGGCAACCCCCTACGCCACCCCGATACGCTTCATGATGAACAGGATCCCTGGGCTCATATCTCCCGCGGTATTGCGAGCACGCTGTCTAGTTCACCCCACACGTCTTTTCCTTTGTCACGAAGTTGTGTCCAAGTGACGGGCTTCAATCACCCACGTAATATGCCCAGTTCCATCTTAGCGGGTGCCAGCGCCATCATTCTCCGTGATCATGTCAAAAATCGAGGTAGAGGACCGATAATGGAACCCTATATCAGGATACGGGTGTCGGTTGGTTCTGATATCCTCGGGCAAGTCATTAAAGATCTCGTAGAACATGATGGGGAAATTATCGATCTCGACGAATCAAACCAACCTCTGGACGAAGAGACCTCTGCTCCGTATAGCCAGGAAGGAGTCTATGTCCCACCAAAATGGCTCTCTCCATCCACTATGTCATCAATAGACGTAGAAAATCACACCATCCGTCTCAATCGCTCTGTCTATGCCGTCGCTCCCTTGAGTCAAATGCTGGACTACTCCACTCGTCTACGCGCCATATCCGGAGGGCACGGCCGGTTCGAAACAGCCGCCGCAGGGTTTCGGGCAGTTAATTCAACGCGAGAGCTGGAAATCCTCAAAGAGATTGGACGCGCATAGAGCGAGAAGATCTTTTATTTTTACCTGAGACATAGATATATAGATGATAAAGCATTACTTCACAGCTCCTTAGCTTCATCCGCATCTGCAAAGAGCGCTGTTCCATCGAACTCGTCTTCTTCCTCCATATCCGCCCCACCTGCTCCTCCTGTAACACTTAGCATCTGACTGAATTGCAATAAGGAAGCGCTGCCATTCCATTCTTCGTCCATACCGTCCGTGTCGCGGTTTGTTGAACGGTCGTCATCGAATAATGGTACTGGCGGCAAAGTACGGAAATGTGAGTGACTGGGTGTCGCAGACTCCTCGTCGACGTCGGGAAGGAACAGTGGCGTTTTGGCCCGCTGACCACGGTTTGTACTAAATTCCGAGGCGCTAGGTGTGACACTCGGCGCTCTACTCACAGCGGAGGAGGTAAGCGATGGAGTGCGAGGGTAGGAGCCTGAGGGCTGTGGCGGCCATGGCTCGACAACGACACAGAGGCAACGATTGAAATTTGAGAATGCCCGATACTTTATATCTAGAGCGAGCTTCGGTTTGGGTTCGTCATCGTCGTCCACCACAATGGGTATTCCCGGGTCAGTGTCTTCAACATGCGACGATAGGGTTGTCATGTTAGAAGACTTGGCTTGAGTAGCACCCTGTTCATCCTCTACCACTTTCACATGACCTTTTGCGGTTGGATTAGAAGTTCCACGCGATTCCTTTGTTATACTTGCTTTTAAGTCCTCTGACATCTCGAAATCTTCGTCTTGATCCTCTTGTAGGTCATCGCTATCGCGAAGTCCTGAATCACTAGGGAGGTAATCATCTTCATCTTCGCCGTCCTGCCCGATTGCGCTTCCTCCTTGAGATTTGAGCCTTTTCTTTCTGGAAGAGCTCTTTTTTTGCTTGCCTGCTTTTTTCTCCGTCTCTGTGGGTGCGGTATCGGACTTTGTGACAGGTGTTTCTGGAGCAAGAACGAAGTCTCTTGACTGCGGGATTTATGATGAGATTGCTTGGGGTCTATATGAGCAACACTTACCTTCAGCAGAACAGAATAAGGCTCGGATTCACGTAAAAAGTAAGCAAATTGGTACGTGTCTTGATAGACACAGACCTGTAAATAAATAGACACTCTTTTCGGATAGGGACACACCTCCTCGATGTACATCCACGGTACCTTTCTTCGCACTTGCTGGTGCAGGTCCCGGTCCTACATGCGCATCAGATTCTGCTCTTAACTTGGGGCCGATCCTAGTATAAAGACATTAGCCAGAACCTTCGTGTGGACGACGGGGACATCCTTACTTTGGCCTGAGATCGGCAACAACTTTACGAAGTATCTGATTTGACATCCAGTCAACATGTTGGCTGTCCAAGTAGACCTGCAGATTAATGTAGTCTCTCAGATATTGACAATGCGCGATACAAAGGCGACCCTACATAAAGTGGTAAGATATTTGAAGAGGAGACACGAAGATAATAGCGGTTTCGTGTGAGGAAAGGCATTCCTAACTACGCGGATGCTTCCTGTCACCACTTTCTGGAGATGCCTAAAACGAAAGCTTCCATACGATAAAAAAACTTGAAGGCAGGGCCAGGCAACACTAGCGAAGATGGTCTGGAACACGGGCAGCTTCAAGTTGAATCCGGGTCACGAGTGATTGATTGATGCGGGAAGGTAATGGCGAAGAGCTTGTTATAGACGTGGTGCGCCTCGTACTAGTTAGTCGACTTAGGGGCCTGCGCCTGGCTCGCTACAGTACTTTAGCCAGCTGAAGCGCTCAGTTAGGCTTGCGTTCAAGTTTATGCAGGCATGTATGTTACGGGACGTCGGATGTTGGTCAATTGATACAGTATCTATCACATACAGACAAAAATGCTAGGGAACAGTGGGTTTATACAGTGTTGATCTATCAACCCTCCAGATCTTGCGCTCTTCACCCGAGTTCAAACATCATCAATCGACACTCCTGGACCAGAAATAATCGCTTTGATGAGACCTCTGCCGTCTTCCGACTTTCCGTTCTTTGTTGCGTCGAACGCAGCAATAGCGTCCTCAAATTTGAATCTAGAAAATCGTTAACCCGGAGATACATGGGACTTAAACACTGAATGAGCACCGATGCGTCACAAGCGGCCGCAAATCAACCTTCTTCTGCGCAGCGAAGGCAACCGCAAGACGATAGTCTCCAGGCTTCATTATGTCAGTCACGTTGCAATACGTGCGCAGGTAATACGTAACGTACCCCATAGCGGAAGGAGCCTTTGAGGACTAGCTCCTTTGCGAGCAAAGCAGTGATAGGCACGACCACCTCTGGATGGCCCATGCCAACCTGTAATTCAGTAAGAATGACATCATTCAACATAAAGCGAGTCTTCCCTGCACGAATGTCCCGCCGACCTTGGCAATGAGGATACCAGTTTGTATAGATACCTCAGCGCCGCTAGCATCTATTACGACGTCAATGGCCTTGCTACCCCGATCTTCCACGCCCAGATTGGCCTTCAGGAGATCTGCAGCTCTCTGGGAATACACAGTCGTGGGTTCACCCTCCTGAAGTGGTGGGGGACAGAACGCGTCTGTAGCTGCGTATGTTTTTGCGAAGTCCAGGCGGCTCTGCAAAATGTCGACAGCGATAATCCTCGATGCTCCGATGGCCTTCGCGACGGCCATACAGAGAAG
>Ga0137362_10003920_pt1 | contig 10003 bp, 6 predicted proteins | sample MadtaG_2_FD_104801 | JGI IMG/M metagenome (GOLD analysis project Ga0137362, IMG submission 104801) | Vadose zone soil microbial communities from Angelo Coast Range Reserve, California, USA - Mad1_100_16 metaG | ecosystem: Environmental > Terrestrial > Soil > Vadose zone | place: USA: California... | reverse complement strand
TGGCGTTGGGTCAAGCGCCGGCGGAGTAATTCGCGGCGAGCACCCTTCTCAAGACCTTGCCGCTCGGATTCATGGGCAGAGCGTCGAGAAACACGATTCGTCTGGGTCGTTTGAACGCAGCCAGATCGTCACTGTTGCGGCAGTGCAGGTCGACGGCTTCGGCAGTCAGACGCGGATCGCTCCTGACGATAAATGCTGCGACGATCATGCCCCATGCCGGATCCGGCAGGCCTACGACGGCGGCCTCCTGCACGCGCGGGCATCGATACAGCACCTCCTCGACCTCGCGCGGATAGATATTCTCTCCGCCCGAGACGATCAGGTCATCGGCGCGGCCATGGAAATGGTAGAACCCCTCGGCATCCTTGCTGAACAGATCGCCGGTGTAGAGCCAACCACTGCTGATCTTGCGGGCGGTCTCTGCAGGCTTGTTCCAGTAGCCCGCCGCGACCTGCGGCCCATGAACCACCAGCTCGCCGATCTCATCCGTCGAAACCAACTCGGTTGGCGGCACGTCGCGCTGCGGATCGCTCGTGACGACGCGGCAGCTGCTGATGAGAGTCGGCTTGCCGCAAGAGCCGGGCCGGCGCAGGGCGTCCCGAGGATGCAGCAACAGCGTCAGGCTCGCCTCCGTCATCCCGTAGCCGTTGTAGACGTTCTGGCAGAACTCACGGTGGAGCCGTTCCATCGTTGCGGCAGAGATGGCCGCACCACCCGTCGTGATCATTCGCAGGCTCGTTACATCAAAGTTCGTGAAGTGCTCGTGCAGAAGCATCTCCTGGATCTGGGTCGGCACGGCGAACAGGGTGGTGATGCGCTCCTGCTGCAGGGTTTCGAGCGTTCGCGCCGCCGAGTAGCGGCCGAGAACCACGTTGGTTCCCCCAACCATCAGATGGGGTATGAAGAAGGCCTGCATGCCACCGACGTGGTAGAGCGGCGCGATGTGCAGCGCGATGTCGGTGTGCTTCAGGCCGTATTCCATGGCGCAATTCATCGCGATCGCCACGTCATTGGCATGACTGTGCATCACGCCTTTGGGCCGGCCGGTCGTGCCCGACGTGTACACCAGCGCCGACAGCTGCTGATCCGACGGCAGGAAGCGCGGCTCGTTGCGGTCGCGCGTCTGCTCGGCGAGCGTATCGAAATGCAGATGCCCCGCAGGCACGTCGGCGGAGTCGGTTGCGCAGGAGATGAAATCATGAACGCTGTGGAGGCGCTCCTGGACTTTGAGCGCGTTCTCGCCCAGGTGGCGCCCGTAGATCAGAATGCGCGTCCCCGAGTCGTGCAGTATCTCGGCGACTTCGCCCGCCGAGAGCCGGAAGTTTACCGGCACCGCCACTGCGCCCAGCAGCTGCAGCGCGAAATAGCTGGTGACCGAGTTTTCGGAGGTGCTGACGTAGAAGGCCACCCGGTCACCGGTGCGCACACCCAGGTCCGCAAGCGCCTGGGCGAAGCGCCGCACACGCTGGTGCCATTCGCTGTAGGTCCAGCGGCGGGCTTCATACACGAGCGCGGTATGCTCGGGGTAGCGCTCGACGGTCTGCTCGAACAGCGATCCGATGTCCATGACTTGACTCAATGGCTCCTACAGGTTGAGTTTGATGTCGGGCAGGGCGCTGCTGGCGATCAGGTACTTCACCATTTCGGATGTGCCGCCCACGATGGTCAGCGCGCGGGCGTCCCGATAGATCTGCTCGGCCCGGCCGTATTCCCTGGTGAGACCGTCCCCGCCGAGTATCTGCACAGTCAGGTCTGCGCAGCGGTTGGCGGTCTCGGTCGCCACCAGCTTGGCCATCGCGGCTTCCTTCATCAGGGACTTGCCGGAGACGCCCCGGTCGTAGAGTTTGGCGGCGCGATATGTCAGCAGGGCGGCCGCCTCGATGAGCCAGCTCATCTCGGCGATCTTGTCCCAGATGAGCTGCTTGGCGCCGAGCTTCTGGCCGAATGCGGTGCGCGTCCGCGCGTGGAGTGTCGCAATGTCGAACGCCGAACGTGCCACGCCAAGCCCCGAGCCGCCGAGGACGATCCGCTCGAAGTTGAACATGTCGAGCATGATGTGGAACCCGTGGTTCAGCTCGCCGATGAGGTGCTCGACGGGAACCCGGCAGTCCTGCAGCGCGACCTCGCCGACGATGCAGCCGCGTCGCCCCATGAACGTGTAGCTGCGCGGAAAGCTCAGGCCGCGCGCATCCCTCGGTACCAACACAGCGCTCATGCCCTTGTGCGCCGTCGTGGTGGCGTCCGTGAGCCCGAAGACGATGTAGCAGTCGGCTACGGAGGCGTTGGAAATGTAGCGCTTCAGTCCGTTGATCACCCATTCGCGCTGCGCGGGGTCAAAGTGGATACGCGTCTGCATGCCCGCCGAATCGGAGCCGACGTTCTGCTCGGTGACACAGATCGCGCCAATGGCGCGGCCGTCGACTATGGGCGTGAGGAACCGGTCGCGCAGCGCGGGGTTGGCGTTGCGATGTAGCGCATAGGCGCAGCTCAGCGCGGTAGCGATCGTTGTCTCAAACGCGTAGTTGACATAGGCGGCTTCCTCCGAGAGCAGCGTCGCATGGGTGAGACCCGGCTTGCCGAGCGCACCGCGATAGAGCTCGGGGAACATGAGCCGCAGATAGCCGGCCGCGCCGACTCCCTGGACGGCGGCCTTCACAGCGTGCCAGTCCTGCTGGTCTTCGATTGCTGCGGCCCGCGGTGCGAGCTCGTGCGCGAGGAACGAACGAACTTCCTGTTGGAAGGAGGCATCGACTGCCTCGAGCAGCGGATTGTTGATCACCGGTTCAGTCTCCGTATTCTGCCGACAGATCGCCGCGGGCGGCCGATCCAAGCAGTGCGCTCGCGTCCTGCTTGGTGACGCCGACGATCCAATCAAGCACTTTGCGAACCGTGACATTGCGGCGCAGTTCGGGCAACACCAGCAGCCAGATTTCACGAACGATCAGCGGACTTGCGCCGCTCACGCGCTGCAGGTTCGGGCGCGCATCTCCTTCGACACAGGTCAGCAGTCCGGCACCATAGCCACGTGCGACGAGTTCCGTGTAAGCCGGTCCGCCGTTCACCGTCATCGCGACCCGCTCGGGTGGCACGTTCGTCTCGATCCAGCGGAACTCCGGCCAGCGGTCAGCGACCTGTGCGAAGCCGATCCAGGACAGGTCGCGGCGCCAGTCGCGATCGGCTTGCAGCAAGGACCTGTGCGCGTAGGCCGCCGATCCGAGCTCACCGATCTTGCGTACGGCCGATTGACCTTGAGCCGGCCGCACGTAGCGGATCGCGATATCCGCCTCGCGATGTTCGAGCACGGAATCGCGGTTCTCGCAGATCAGCTCCAGCTGGATGTTTGGATGCTGCGCGGGGAAAACGCCGAGGTGGCGGGCCAGGAAGCCGGTCACGAATGTCTGGATCACCGACAGCCGAACGACGGCTCGCCCGTGGTCTGGATCGTGCGTGAGATCGTCGTTCAGCGCCAGGCTGGCAGACTCCATCTCGCGTGCGCGGCGCACGACGATCATTCCGCGGCTCGTCGGCGCAAACCGGCCGTCGATGCGATCAAACAGCCGGGTCTGCAGACGCGCCTCCAGCGCGAAGACTCGGCGGCTGAGCGTGGTTTGGTGCACTCGCAGAGCCGCTGCCGCGGCCGCCATGGTCTGGTGCTGAGCGAGGGCCAGGACATGGCGCAGATCGTCCCAATCGATGTTCTTGGAATGCACGCGTACCTACCGGCTAAAAGCGCAGTGTGCCGCCAGGTCAAACCGGGACAGTGCACAACAGTGTCTGCATTTTTGCAAGGCGAACTTGCAAGTAATTGAATTGTAAGAGCCGATACACTGATTCAGGATGAGCACAACCAACTTGGCTTCAGGCTGCGGCAATGACCGGCAGAAGCGCGAATGACGCGGTGCTCGCAGCGACGATCGGGGGTCTGCAGTGACCGCAGACGGCAGCTGGCAACGAGACGCCGGCCCGGGTCTGTGGATCACGGATACGGAGCCGGCCAGTGTTGACACGCACCAGCTGCGCGCCGGCCGCCTCGCTCGGCTGCGCGCCATGATGCGTGAGAAGGACTACGCCGGCCTGCTGCTATTCGATCCCTTCAATCAGCGCTACGCGACGGGCTCGAGAAACATGTTCGGGTATTTCCTGCGCAACTCGACCCGCTATTTCTTCGTGCCGACCGAGGGCCCGATCATCCTGTTCGAGTACCCGCAGAGCGCGCACGTGTCGACCGGGCTCGAAACGGTGGATGAGGCGCGTCATTCGAAGATCGTCTGGTCGTCAGTGGCGGGCCGGGATGCCGAGACGGCGCGCCCGTTCGCCCAGGAGGTCGCCGATCTCGTTCGCGAGTACGGTCGGGGATCCACCAAGGTAGGGCTGGATCGCTGCGGACACCTGCAGGCGTTGGCCCTGGAGCGCGAGGGCTGCACCGTCACGGACTGTCAGCAGGAGATTCTGTATGTCCGCCGCATCAAGACTGCCGAGGAGATAGCGTGTCTCAGGCTGAGCATGGCGGCGGCGGAGTTCGCGGTGGCTGCGGTGCGGGAGGCTGTGAAGCCCGGTGTTTCCGAGCAGGAGCTGTTCGCTCTGATGTACGGCGAAGTTCTGCGCCAGGGTGGCGAGTTCATTGAGACGCGCCTCGTGAGCTCGGGGCCGCGCACCAATCCGTGGTTCCACGAGGCCAGCGGCAGACGCGTGCGGCCCCGTGAGCTGGTGGCGCTCGATACGGACGTCATCGGCTGCTTCGGCTATTACTCCGATTTCTCTCGTACGTTCCACTGCGGGCCCGGGCGGCCGAGCTCACACCAGAAGCTGATGTATCAGCTGGCCTATGAGCAGATCAGACATAACATCGCGATCATCAAGCCCGGTCTTAGCTATCGCGAAGTTGCCGAGCGGGCGTGGAGCATTCCAGAGCGGTTCGTGGAACGCCGCTATACGTCGGTCATGCACGGCGTCGGGATGCATGGGGAGATCCCGTATATCGCCCACCTGCAGGACTTCGCAACATTTGGCGGTGATGGCGTGCTCGAACCGGGGATGGTCGTGAGCGTCGAAAGTTACATCGGTGAGGTGGGTGGGGCGGAAGGGGTCAAGCTCGAGGAGGAACTGCTGATCACCGCGGCCGGCACGGAGCTGATCTCACGTTTCCCCTTCGAGGAGGATCTCCTCGGACGGGAGGTGTAAGTCCGGCAAACCGCATCGCACATCCTGAATGCAGCGGCGCCGCATGCATGTCAGTCGAGCGCGCGTGCACGTGCTTTAGCGAGACTCAACGTTCAATTACGGGGAGGCATCGTGAACTCCAATTACAAAGTGTCATCTGCAGTGGTGGCGATCCTGAGTGCGCACGCCGGTGCCGCAGCCTACGCGGCGGCTCCCGCCGATCAATCCGGCGCCTCCGGCGGTGTTGCAGAGATCGTTGTCACCGCTCAGCGTCGGGCGGAGAGCATCCAGAATGTGCCGATCACCATCCAGGCGCTGACCGGTGAAGCGCTGACGCAGCTCAACGTGGCCACGTTCGAGGACTCCATCAAATTCCTGCCGAACGTGATGATCACCGGCACCGGTCCGGGGCAGGACAACATCATCATGCGCGGCCTTGCGACCGCGAACTCGGGCACGCAGGCAGCCGGTATCGTCGGCAGCTTCCCCAACGTCGCGGTCTATCTCGATGAGCAGTCGGGACAACTGCCCGGCCGCAACCTCGACATCTATGCCGCCGACCTCGAGCGCGTCGAGATCCTCGAGGGCCCTCAGGGCACGCTGTTTGGCGCCGGCGCTCAGGCCGGCGTGGTCCGCTACCTCACGAACAAGCCGAAGCTGAACGTCACCGAGGGCAACGTCAGCGCCGGTTACTCGGGAAGCGCGCATGGCGATCCCGGCAACAGCGTCGAGGGGATGCTCAACCTGCCGCTGATCCAGGATACGCTGGCCGTGCGCGCGGTGATCTACAACGACTCCAGGGGCGGCTACATCAACAATATCCCGGCGACATTCGCCCGGGCACCGACCGACAAGGGCATTGTCGCCTACTTCGGCGGCGTCGTACCGCCCAACAGCGGCCCCATCAACAACAATGCCGTGGCGGCGAACGCGTTCAACCCCGTCACCTACAAAGGCTATCGCCTGTCCGCTCTGTATCAGATCAGCGACGACTGGGACGCGCGGGTCACGCAGGCGTACCAGAAGCTCGACAGCCAGGGTGTGTTCTGGCAGGAGGAGTACGACGGCACGGGGAAGACTCTGCCTGACCTGTCGGTTGCGACATTCAATCCGACCTTCGACCGCGACAGCTTCGAGAACACACAGCTGACGATCGACGGGCGCATCGGCCAGCTCAAACTGGTCTATTCTGGCAGCTACCTCGAGCGCAACGTCGAGGAGCAGCAGGATCTGACGAATTACTCGCGCGGCGTCTACGCCGGCTACTATCAGTGCAACTACCCCGGTTACCCGTTTGTGAACGGCTCGCCGACGCCCAATTCTCCCGGGTACTGCTGGTCGCCGAGCGGCTACGTGAAAGATCACGAGAATGCCACGCATCAGAGTCACGAGATGCGGCTGAGCACGCCGGACGATTGGCGCCTGCGCGCGATCGGCGGCCTGTTCTGGGAAGACTACACCATTCACGAGCAGACGGATTGGAACTACGGCAGCAGTCCGAACTTCTCGCCGGTCGGGCCGCCGACGATCGATCCCTACACCACTGCGCCGTCGCTGCTTCCCGTGACGGCCAACAACCCTAACGTCCGCCCGGCGGGCGACATGTTCTTCGACGACATCACGCGCGGCTACAAGCAGAAGGCGGCGTTCGGATCGGTTGATTTTGACGTGCTGCCGCACACTTTGACGCTGACGGCCGGCACCCGCTACTACGACACGGACAATTTCGAGGTGGGCTCCAACGTCGGCAGTTTCGGCTGCGAGATCTACGGCCCGTACAACGGCGGGGTACCGCCGAATCCCTGCGTCAGCACTCCCGCGACCGGCGTGCTCAGTAACTTGAACAACCTGGATGCGAAGCATCTTAAGAAGACCTATTCGGGTTTCAAGAGCCGTGGCAACCTGACCTGGCGCCTCACTCCCGAGGCGCTGGTGTACTTCACGTGGTCGCAGGGCTTCCGTCCGGGTGGGTTCAACCGCGCACAGTCGATCATCAAGCCAAGCTCGCCGATCTACGGCCTGTTCGTGCCGCCCCTCTCCTACAAGCCCGACACGCTGATCAACAATGAGCTCGGTTGGAAGACGCAGTGGTGGGGACGCCGCTTGCAATGGAATGGCGCGGTCTATCGGGAGGATTGGCGGGACGTACAGATCACCGTGTTCGATCCGGGCGTGACCGGCAATCTGATCTTTACGACCAATGGACCTGACTATCGAGTGAAAGGCCTGGAAACCTCGCTGGTTGCACGGGCGACGCTACGCCTGACGGTCTCCGCTTCCGCCGCCTGGAACAGCAGCGAGGTCGTGAAAACCCTTAACCTCGTGAATCCGACGACGGGCCAGCCCATCAACATCGTTAACCCGTTCGGTGCCCTCGGTGCGCCGCTCGCGCAGTGCCCGCCGTTCCAGGGTAACATCCGCGCTCGGTACGAGTTCCCGGTTGGGGTGTACGAGGCCTTCTGGCAGGTCGCTGCGATGCGCCAGGGCGGATCGTACGCATCGACGGACCAGCTGACAAAGACGCTCCAGGGCCAATCCGTTGTCTACTACGACCCGGGATTCACGACCTACGAAGCCGCCGCAGGCATCTCCAAGGACGGCTGGGCCGTCCAGCTCTACGGGCAGAACCTGACCGATGAGCGGGGGAAGCTGTTTTCGAGCTATAACCCTTTTGTCAAGGCGGTGACTGTCAATCGTCCGCGCACCCTCGGGCTTCGATTCAGCTACAAGTTCACGGAGGGCAAATAACAGCGCTGTCAGTTAACGTGTCGCCAGGCAAGGCGGAGGAGGCGACGATGAGGACGGCCGGCGCCGCAGGCCTCGCGCGCCGCCTGCTCGTGGGCGTCGGTGTGGTGATGTCCCTCTGCATGCCGCCGATCACCACGATCGTGCGGACATCTATGACGCGTGCCCATCTCGACCGCTTCGAGGCGCAGAAGACATCAGCCGCGCTGCCCGACGGAGAAACGCTCGCGTATCTGGACTTGGGCCCGCGCGACGGGACACCGCTGGTCCTGATTCACGGCTATACCGATAGCGCTCGAGATTGGCTACCTCTTGCGCCTCTGCTGACGCCGAAGTTTCGGCTGGTCATCGTCGATTTGCGGGGGCACGGGGCCTCTGACAAGCCGGACTGCTGTTACACTCGCTTCGACTTCGCCTATGACATCAAGCTGCTGCTGGATGCTTTGCACATCGAAACCGCCGATATCGCCGGTCACTCCCTCGGCAGCATCGTCGCTCAGACGTTCGCGGAGCTGTGGCCCGGCTCGACTCGGCATCTGGTCTTGATCTCATCCACGGCGACGTCCTTCGGGACAACGGAGCCGGGCGGCTCGCTCAATTCGGCCCAGCCACGTGCGCCGAGTTGGCTGACCGCCCTCGCACAACTCAAGGACCCCATCGATCCTGACTCTGCGTTCATGCGCGACTGGTGGCGGGAGTCGATGAGAATCAATCCGGAGTTCTTCGTGAGCCGCCAGCGGCACGATGCCGCCGCGATTCCTGCGCGCGTGTGGCGTGCCATCGCGGACCAGAGCCTCGTTGGCGTTGATCTGCGCTCGATGCTGCCACGGGTGCAGGCGCCGACTCTCCTCATCTGGGGTGGTCGGGATACGCTCGTCGGGGATGCCGGCCGCGACGCGCTGCGCGCCGGTCTTGTGAGAGCCGAAGTACGCACGTTCGGCTCGCTCGGGCATGACCTTTTCTGGGAAGATCCGCGAGCGGTCGCTACCGTCGTCAGCGACTTCCTCGTGAAGAAATAGCAAATGGGCGTTGGACCAGGGGGCGTTACGACGACGCAGTATGACGAGGCGCCGCTGCGCCTGTTTCACCTGCGGGTTGCCATCGGCAGCGCGGGCGGCGTGTTCAGCGATGGTTTTGGGCTCGGCATCGTCGGCATCTCCCTGAGCCGCGCCGCGCCGCAGCTGGGCCTGACGCCGGTCTGGATGGGGCTGCTGGGTGGCGCCTCCCTTGCCGGCCTGTTCGCCGGAGCACTGTTGACCGGACCTGCGGCAGATCGTTTCGGCCGACGACCGATCTTCGCTTATAACATGGCAGTTCTGGGCGTGCTGTCCTTGCTGCAGGTCCTCATCGGCTCCGGGGTCCAACTGCTGGTGCTGCGCCTTGCCATTGGATTCCTACTCGGCACCGACTACGTCGTCAGCAAGGCGCTGTTGACTGAGTTTACGCCCCGCCGGATCCGCGGGCGGGTTCTGGGACTGCTGTCCGTGGCCTGGGCGGGCGGCTACGCCTGCGCCTATTTTGTCGGCTTTGCGCTGGCCGGAGTCGATCAGGAGTCCTGGCGCTGGATGCTGCTCTCGAGTGCCGTGCCCTGCCTGCTGGTATTGCCGCTCAGAGTCACCATTCCGGAGTCGCCGTTATGGCTGAGCAATCACGGCTACGGCGAAACTGCCGCCCGCATCGTGCGCGCCAAGCTCGGTGCAGGCGTGGCGCCTCCGGTAAGAACGCCCGCGGCTCCGACGAGCCGCGGCCGCTGGCGACAGCTGGTGTCGCCTGCCTGGCGTCGTCGCACAGTTGTCGCATGCGCATTCTTTACCTGTCAGGTCATCCCCTATTTCGCCGTGGGCACGTTCGTATCGCAGGTGATGTCTGCGATGAACCTCAACAGCGGCTACCTGGGCGGCCTCATTTACAATCTTTCGCTGCTGGGTGGAGCGATCCTGGGGCTGAGCGTGGTGGACCGGCTCTCGCGCAGGAGCTTCTTGATAGGTAGCTTCGCCATCCCGGCGGCGGTCATGCTCGTCCTCACCGTATGGACCGGCATGCCAGCGGTTGCAATGATCGCGCTGTTCGCCGTATTCGCGGGCGTGCTGTCAGCGGC
>Ga0137362_10003917_pt1 | contig 10005 bp, 8 predicted proteins | sample MadtaG_2_FD_104801 | JGI IMG/M metagenome (GOLD analysis project Ga0137362, IMG submission 104801) | Vadose zone soil microbial communities from Angelo Coast Range Reserve, California, USA - Mad1_100_16 metaG | ecosystem: Environmental > Terrestrial > Soil > Vadose zone | place: USA: California... | reverse complement strand
TCATGATTTCCACCAGCGTGAAGCCGGCATGTTTTCGATTCAATTTGGTTAACATTATTTCTTCTATTGCGTTGGTTTACTGTTTGTTTGTGTTTGAGTTGCGATGGCGCGGCTTCTTTCGGCTGCGATCTCACAACTCATTCCCTGCCACTCCTTTCGAGGGGAATGGCAGGCGAATGAATCGTCAGATTCGATTACGGCCCGTAGGGCGACCAAAAACCGGTGCTGGCGACGTCGGATAACACCGCTAGATCCGAGGCAGGCACCTGTGGGATGGTATCGACGGTCTGAGAACCGTAGGTACTCCCCAGGAGACTCTTGCCTGTGTTGTATAGGATCGAATTCTTTTTCAAGTAGTTCGTCCAATCCGTGACCCCAACCGGGTAATTGGTGCTGCGATTGGTTTCAATTGCGTACTGGTCGACAGCAGCGTCGATCATACGCAGGTCATTAAGGATTCGGCTGGCTTGGGAACGTTTACGAGCACGGAGGAATCCGGGCACTGCGATCGCCGCCAAGAGCGCGATGATCGCAACTACGATCATGATTTCCACGAGGGTGAAGCCCCCGCGGCGTTTGTTAAGTTTGTTCAACATTGCTAACTGCTTTCTGTTTCTCTATTGTTTGTTTGATTGCGTTCCGAAGCACCCGCCTCGGAATACCCGTCTTAATGAGCACTCGCGATGCCAAGCGGCGGTCGTTTTAGAATTTCTAGAAAAGGGGCCCCCTCATTTGGGCTTAGATGCCCGGCTCCGGCGTGATTCTCGCTGTGCAAACACTACGGCAGCCGCCACTTGCCGATTGATCCGACATCGTGACTTCGCGTAAACTCCTCAGCCTATTTCACTTGCGTCCGGCACACTACGTTTTCGGCGGTGTTCTGCTTATCCGTGTCGTTGTCCTCGCTAGACTAACCGCTTCGCCATACCTCTTGCCGACGCGTGGAGACATGCATTTTTACGATGATTGGGCACAGCGGATTCTTAACGGCCAGCTTACTGATCACCTAGCCTTTTACGGCCTGCCGGGGTACGCTTACTTGCTCGCGGCCCTCTATAAGATTGTCGGCTACGGTCCATTTATTCCTGCCTTCCTGCAGGCATTACTCGATGCCGGGACGGCGGTGCTAATCTATAAGGTTTCGGTCGGCATTTTTTCGGGAACCGGCCTGCGCCGTGCCCAAATCGCTGGTGTGCTCGCGGCGGTGGGCTGGGCCTTTTTTGTCCCGGCGCAAACCTACGCCGTCGTTCTCATGCCTACCGCTTGGTTTGTCTTTATCTTTTGGCTTATCCTTTGGCGCATTGTCAGCCGGAAGAACGCGCCGACAAAATGGGGGGCATTAATTCTCGGTCTGCTGGTTGGCCTTGCCGCGACGGCAATCGCGACGATTCTCTTCCTCATCCCGTTGGTAGTCGGCGCAATCCTTCTCAAACCGGCGATTTCCACTCATTCCCAATTCCGCATTCGCATGAGCGCCCTCGTTCTGCTTTTCCTTGGCGCTGCTGCAGGTACTTCGCCCTGTTGGGTGCACAATTGTTTCATTGCCTACGACCGCGTATTTCTGTCCGCTCACAGTGGTATTAATTTCTGGATTGGAAATAATCCGGGCGGGATTGGTTATCCGCGTTTTCCGCCCGGTCTCCACACGGGGCAGGCCGCGATGTTGCAGGATTCTATAGACGTGGCTGAGTCCGCCGCTGGACACGCTCTCCCACGCGGTCAGGTCTCACAGTATTGGGCTGCGAAGGCGCGCAATTACATAACGAGTCATCCGATAGCATGGCTTCGTCTGCTTGCGCTCAAACTCCGCAATCTTTGGAGCGCATTTCAATACGACGATCTCAGCATCATCACCATCTTGCGTGAGCAAAACGTCACCTTGCCCGGAATTTATTTCGGCCTGGTCGCGGCCCTGGCGTTGCCAGCGATCTTTCTGGTTTGGAAAACAGCGCCGCTCTCACGTTGGATCGCCGTCGCCATCGCCCTGCATGTCCTCGCCTTGTTGCCGGTATTCATCACCGAACGCTATCGTCTGCCAATTGTTCCGGGCCTTCTTATTTTCGCCGCCTTCGGCCTGGTTGCGTTTTTTAATCATGTCGTGGCGGGCAAATTTCGCTGGGCCATTGCCTACGCCGCGTTTCTAATTGTCTCTTCCTATTTTATTTCCTGGCCGCAACGCGATCCATCACTTTGGGCGTTGGATGCCTACAACAGCGGTTGGCAGGCGCTCGAATCCGGCAATCTTCCCCTAGCGGAAAGAAAATTGCAGCTCGCCCGCGCTTATGTCCCAACGAATCCGGAAACCAATTTCGCTCTCGGAAACCTGCGGCTGGCGGAGGGAAATTCTGCGGCCGCTTCCACCTTTTATCTTACCACTCTACAGCTCGATGATCGTCACCGCGGCGCGCTCAATAATCTTGGCGTAATCGCCCTGGACCACAAGCAATTCGAACTGGCCGAACATTGGTTCCGGCGCGCGCTCGATCTCAACACTCGCAGCGCCAAGACTCATTTTCTTTTGGCCAAGACCTATGCCGCCAGGGGCGACCGCGCCGATGCCTGCGCCGAAATCGATTCCGCTGTTGCCCTAAGTCCACAGCAACCCGAGTTCCGTCAGTTGCGCGAAGAAATCCACCGCCAATGAAAATCGGGGAGATAACCGAGGTCGATCGGCGTGCGAACAGCGACCAAACCACGCATTTATCGCCGGGCTTTTGGTTCTTGCTTGCTGCCCTGGCCGCGACCGGGGCCAAGCTTCTCATTGCTTGGAACACCATCGGCACCAATGACACCGTCGTTTTTTTCCTGTTCGGCCGGGAACTGAGCATCCACGGTCTCGCCGAAACGTATCGCCGGGTCATTCTTTTCAATCATCCGCCGCTGGTTGCCTATTACCTGCGTGCGATCTACGACCTCTCAAATCTCTATTTCTTCACCCATAACAACATTACTTTTGCGTTTCTTCTCCGATTGCCGGGAGTTATCGCTGACCTCGTCTCGAGCCTGGTCGTTTGGAAATTGGCCGACGCAATGGGCGATCGTCGCCCTCCGTTCTGGGCGCTCCTTCTTTTTGCGCTTAATCCAATTTCGCTCATGATCAGCGGATTTCATGGCAACACCGATTCGGTCATGGTGATGTTCCTTGTTATCGCCTGCCTGATGACGGCGCGGCAGCAACCGATTCTTTGCGGTCTATTCCTGGGCTTGAGCTGGCAGGTGAAAATTGTGCCGCTCCTGTTCATTCCAGTGTTCGCTCTGTTCTGGCATAATCGTCGTCAGCTTCGCCCTTTTATCGCGGCCTTTCTCGTCACTACTGTGCTCCTCGCCTTGGAACCGCTTATTTTCTCCCCCATCGCTTACGCCAAGAATGTTTTGAGCTACGGAAGCTATTGGGGTCTTTGGGGAATCACGTATCTCATCCGCATCAGTGATTTTCAGCATCTAAGCCGGATCAGCTTTTTCGGGCTGGCACCGGCCGCCACCATTATCAGCAACCTACTTAAGCTCGTAGTCGTTTCCTTTGTTCTCTTCCTGGCGTGGCGCAGACGTGGCGGCGATGCTCACGGCCTTGTCGTTACGCTGGCCATGAGCTGGCTGAGCTTCTTCATCTTCGCCCCAGGCGTCGCCCCGCAATACTTCGTCTGGTTAACGCCATTCCTATTGTTCCTTTCGCCCACTTTCTTTGTCTGTTTCACCGCCGCGGCCTCCATTTTCCTCTTTGTTTTTTACAGCACCATCTCGCATTCCTGGGTCTGGTATTTTGGTGTTTCGACTAATGCCCTCAGCGCGGTCTGGGCTCCCTGGAACTTGCTTCCCTGGTTGACACTGATCATCGGTTCCGTCCTCATCTGGCGAAACAACGTGCCTCAACAAAGCTCAGCCCTTAAACTTCTCTCTCCGGCGCCAGTGGCCGGAACCTGATTCGTGACCGACCCGGCCCGACCTCGTCCCAGCGCCCTTCCCCTGATCGGAATATGCGCCGTCATCGCAGTGGGGATCTTCTTGCGTTTGCCACCGGCTCTTTTCGTTGAGCGCGCTCCCTTACATTTCCTGGAAATCCTGCATCCCCAACCTGGCTTTACCGGCGTCGGTTTCGACGAAAATCTCTATCGCGAATACGTCAAAACCCTTTCCCAGGCGGGACTCTCCTCGTATCCGGACCTGGCGGAAGGATACGTTAATCTGCAGACCCGACTTCCGAGCGCAATCCTGCCACCGACCCGCTTTCTCTACATTTTTTGCGCTTATCTTTGGCACCAAACCACCGGGGCCGACGCCCTCGCCGCCCTGAAAAATATCTCCAGCCTGTTCAGCATTCTTACTCTCGTGCTGACCGCGATTTTTTCCATCCACCTGGGCGGCGTCCGATTGTGCCTCGCCACCAGCGCGCTGATGGCGTTCGCGCCAACTCAAATCCACATGTCGCAGCACGCCCTGATTGATGGTGTTTTTGCCTGCGTTGCCCTGGCCTGTCTCTGGTTGCTCTGGGAAAATTTACAACGGCCGAACGACTGGCGCTGGCTCGCCGGCTATGGGATCGCGCTCGCCCTTCTCGTCCTGACCAAGGAAAATGCACTCTTCGCCTATTTCGGCCTGCTCGCAGTTTTGGCCGCGAGCTATTGGTTTCGAATCGGCATACTCACGCGTTTTCTCCTGGCGACGACCCTGGTCGGCCCACTCCTCGGAGTTGCCATCCTGGTGAATCTCTGCGGGTCGCTAGGCACCGCGACCCACATCTATCAATTGCTCGTAAGCAAGGCCGCCGTTCTGCCCTTTGCCCTCAAAACCGGGGACGGACCCTGGTATCGCTACCTTGTCGATTTATCGTTAGTTAGTCCGATTGTCCTCTTGCTCGCATTCGGCGCCATTTTCACGCTCAAACGAAGCAACTCCGCCGTGATCTTTCTGACGGCCTTCCTGGCCGCGAGCTTCCTCGTGATGTGCAATGTCCGCTACGGAATGAACCTGCGCTATGCCAACATGTGGGATCTGCCGTTGTGCTTCCTGGCCGCGAGCTATTTGGTGGCCCTGTTTGCCCGCTTCCGCCGAGCCGATCTTTGGCTCGCTCTTTCCATCATGGCGCTGTGCGCGTTCGACCTGCGGCAGTACCAGATCCTATTCGTCAAATTCGGATTATACGAGCTTGTGCCCGAAGGTTTGCTGCGGGCGCTCCAGATCTTGAAGTAAATTGGGCAGCGCATTCTGCCGCAATTCCTGGCTGGTGTTGATAGTCTCGCACAACAGATTGTTTACCGTCGGCAGGGCCTGGGCGCGCACAAAAATTTGATAGGAGAAGAAAGACCGACTAAGTGAAATCAACTTCTCGTTAGCCCAGACCAGGAGCCGGCTGATGAAATTGGTTCCGAGCGCCTTGGGATAGGGCGCGGGAATGCCGCGCACTTCGAGAATCTTGTAACCGGATTGCCGGAGCAATTCGCGCAGTGAACGAAAAGTAAAGAGGCGGGTATGGGTGGCGTCCAAGATACCTTTCTTCCCGTAATTGAACTGGCCCAGGAGTAGCATCAGGCGGGTCGCGAAAAATCCGATATTAGCGGTGGTGATAATCACTTCGGGGCGCTTGCAACCAGTCGCGAAACGCAATTCGTCCATGAAATCCTCCGGCCGCTTCAAATGCTCGATGATGTCGAGCATGAAGATTTGATCGAACTGGGAAACGTTGACGGGAAATTCCTTGCGATCGAGATCCCAGTGAATGAACTGCATTGTCTCCTGGCCTTCAGCCAGAACCAGACGGTCCATCCCCGTGACCGCGCACCCCTTTTTCACCAACTCGGCCCCGACATACCCGCGTCCGCAGCCGACATCCAGCACGTGAGCGCCGCTGCGCGCGGCATCGATCGCCATGGTGTGGGAAGAGGTGAACCCGAGCTTGAGGTCGTAGGTTTCTTCCGGCGGCGCGACATCGAACTTGCGATCGAAAAACAAATTCATTTGATGCAGCCGTGCCCGCACCATCGCTTTACAAACATTGAGGGCGTATTGCAGTCCGTTGACGTGACAGATTTCGTCGCCGTAAAAGGTTGGAATCGGCAGCTCGAGAATGCGGAATTTTTTCAGAACCAGCTGAATGATAATCTCGGTGTCGAAGTGAAAGGCCCCGCTATTGCATTCGAACGGCAGTTGCGCGAGCGCGTGGGTGGCATACAGGCGATAGCCGGAGTGAAACTCCGACAGGTTCGTTTGCAGCATCCAGTTTTGGAAAGTGGTCAGGATCTGGTTGCCGATCCATTTGTAGTACGGCATCCCGCCCGTTCGCGCCGCTTTCTTATCGATCATGCGCGAACCGAAGACGGCATCGGCTTCGTCCCGAACCAGCGGAGCAAGCAACTCCGGCAGTTTTTCCGGCGCATACTGGCCGTCGCCGTGCAGGAGGGCGACGATATCGAATCCGTGATCGATGGCGTAGCGATAACCGAGCTTCTGGTTACCGCCGTAACCCTGGTTCTCCGGCGTCCGGAGCACGGTGATTTGGAAAGGCGGACGTTGATGTTGAAAGCGCAACCCTTCGACGAAAGTATCGTCCGCCGACGAATCATCGATAATCAGCACTTCGACCGCGCTCGAATGCAGCGAAGACGGAATGCGGTTGAGCACTTCTTCAATCGTGCGCGCGGCGTTGTAGGCAACGATGAAAATGAGCACGCGTTTGCCGTGAAAATCGAACGGCGCGGAATCCACCAGTGGGGAGGAGGCCATGCCTCCGGAGCAGCTAGAAGCAGGCCAAGACGCCAGCGCCGCTCGCCGTCACCTTAGCTTCCATCTTTCCTGCGATGGCAGAGCAAGTAGGCTCCGAATTCGCCGACGACCTCAAAGTGCTCTTTCACCATTTGATTTGGCACATCGGATTGAAACTCGCGCGAGCGATTTGGCTCGTTCCAAAGATCGAAGTCGCGATTTAGCACCAGCCAATCGGCATCTTTCACATCCTCCGCCAAACGCGATCCGGGACGGTTTGCTGAAAAAGGATTCATCTCGAGGAAGTAGGTGGCCGGCCGCAACTGCGGCAGCATGCAATAAAGAAATGTATCAGTGCAATTGGTTCGGCGCAGATCGCCCGGTCCGATGAAGAGGCTCTCTCCAGGGGCGGACAATTTCTCAATTCTGTCGAGCAGGCGACTGGCCATTATTGTGGTTGTCCGCTTGTAGAATGGGAAGACACGGCCCTTGTGCTGAACAAAGAGCTGTTCGTCTTTCTGCGAAAAAATTGCGGCTTTGAATTCGTGCTTAAAGTAGGCAGTTACTTCCGGCGCGAGGAATTCAATCGTAGCGAGAATACCGAAGCTCGCGAACAGCACACTCTTGAGATTTGGTGATGGAGCGCAATCGCGAGACGCCAAAACGAGCAGCGACAACGGTAGCAGTCCGAGTGAAATGAAAGCGGCGCAGGTCAGATGTATTACGTCAAGACGCTGCATCGCCTGGGGGGTGAGTGCCACGCCCAATAGCGCCAAGGCCAGCAGGAGACGGCCGTGGACGTCGCGTCGCCCAGCGCGAACGCCAACAATACCGGCCACAAGATTGGTTGCGCTTGCGATTAGATGGGCAAAGAACAATCCGATCACATCTGGGTCGACTGAGAAAATGGGTAGGTGACGACCCGGGCTGGAGTAAAACACGGGGTAAAGAAACAAATTGTTGAGCATTTGCTGCGGTCCGGCTACGCAAACAAGCAGGATCAGCGGAATTGAGCCGACGGCAAAACCTGCAAGGTATCGCAAGCGCCGCGGGCGGCATATCAGCTGAAATAACGGAACGGTTGATATGATCACCGCCGGCCCTAGATCGACTCGATAAAGAACTGCTGCACCACCGAGCAGACCTCCCAGGAACACGCGCGCGTTCGAATTGGGATTAACCAAAAGGAAAAAAGAGCCCAGAGTGCATGCCACACCACCAAACCACGAATGCGCGGCGAGTTGCGAAAGAAGCAAAATCCAGCCAGCCAGCGCAGTGCAAGCCGCAGCCACAGCCGTGTTCCATCGTGAAACAAGAGCGAAGATCAGCAAAAGGACGAGTGCGCGATAAAGAAAGCCAACTCCGCGTTCCACCGAGATGTTCGCCCCGAGGAGGGAGTAGGTCGCGGCCAGAAAATAAATATTGGCCGGTCCGTAAAATGTCTCAAAGTCTCGATATGGAATCTTGCCATGTTGAATTAGTTCGGGATATAGGAGCAGCGATCCTTCGTCCATCGGCGAGCCGCCTCTCTCGAATGCGGGGATGAAAGGGAGTAACAACAGAACAAGAACTAAAGAGCCAATAAGGAACGTTCGCTGAGATCGCTTCCAGCTGCTATCTCGTGCGAGGCAATTAGGACTTTTGGCCGCTATGGTGGTGGTCGCGACCAGGGAATCGGCGGGATTGAACATACGCGCCATCAGAGCGCCTGTTATGCCAGCTAGATGTCAAACACCAGATCCGCTCTGCAGAGAAAGAAACCGTTCAGCGATCGTTTTGACCGATCGGCGACGGTTTTCCCAACTTAGAATCAGCAACAGCGAGCAACGGATCGATGACACCAGCAAAAGGCACTTAAGCTGCTGGAGGTTTTGGGATGAACCCCAAACGCGATCTGGGCCCGGCCTGCATTGTCGCGCTCGCACTGGTTGCCCTGACGCTGAAACTCGCGATCGCCTTACACCATCGGCACGAATGATGCCGTATTCTTTTACGGCTTCGCAAAGATTCTGAGCCAACGTGGGCTCGAATTTACATATCAGCACAACCCCTACTTCAATCACCCGCCGCTGACCGCTTATTATTTGCGCGGCATCTTAGCGTTGACCGAGCAACCCTGGTGTCGGGCTGCCGGCATTCATTTCCCTTTTCTCCTTCGCTTGCCTGGAATCGTCGCTGACTTCTTGGTCGTCCTCATCTTGCTCAAAATGGCAAAGACGGGTGTGTTTATTCCAATCTGGGCGCTGGCCCTTTTCGCAATCAGCCCGGTTTCGTTGATGGTCTCCGGATTTCACGGAAACACGGATCCGGTAATGGTGTTGTTTCTTGTTTGCGCTGCGTTTATGTGCCTGCGAGGAAAAGCCGCGCTGTGCGGATTATTTTTCGCGCTCAGTTGTCAGATCAAAGTGATCCCACTTTTAATGTTGCCCGTCTTCTTTTTCTTCTGGATCGCGCGCGGGACTGGTCTGCGATTCAGCGTCTTTACAATATGCTGCGTTGTGCTTTGGGCTCAGCCCATTTTTCGATTCCCGATCCCGTTTGCCAAAAACGTTTTGTTATACGGAAGCTATTGGGGCGAATGGGGGATTACCTACTGCCTTCGCCTCACGCATTGGCGGCCCTTCAATGGCAGGGGAACTTTCGATTTGCCGGTGCCTGCCGCCGCTACTGCACTATTACTCAAAGTCACAATTGTTGCTGCTGTGTTTGCAATCGCTTTTCGTCGCCGGAATTTGAATGGTCGTGGCTTGATTGATTCCATTGCCTACGCCTGGATTAGTTTTTTCCTCCTGTCGCCGGGTGTATGCATTCAATATATGCTCTGGCTTGCACCTTTCATTCTTGTTCTTTCGAGTTCGCTTTATTTGTGGCTCACCGTCAGTAGTTCCATTTCCCTTTTTGTCGTCTACAATGCAATTGCTCGCGGATTTCCCTGGTTTGTTGCCCTCTCAAATGGGAGAGATTCCGCCCTGGCCACATGGTCGCTGTTGCCCTGGATCGTGCTCATCGTCGGAACAATCGCGCTTTGGCGGAAAACTGCCGAAACGAACCTCGCTCTGCCTTTACTCAGACCGCGAAATCGCGTGCCGAAAACGTGTAGCTTTGGGCTCTTGAAAGATCCTAAGATCGGATCTGCTGTGGTGGAGACTATTTGACCACTTGCTGGTCAGCCTCTTTTCCCAGCGTAGAATCAGCAACAGCGAGCAACGCTCGATCGTCATTATCGTTTAGCTTCGCCAGCAGTTCCTTGGCGTGACGAATCGATTTGCGCAGAAAATATTCCGGAGCAGTGAAATCGAATGGTTGTTT
>Ga0137362_10003915_pt1 | contig 10009 bp, 6 predicted proteins | sample MadtaG_2_FD_104801 | JGI IMG/M metagenome (GOLD analysis project Ga0137362, IMG submission 104801) | Vadose zone soil microbial communities from Angelo Coast Range Reserve, California, USA - Mad1_100_16 metaG | ecosystem: Environmental > Terrestrial > Soil > Vadose zone | place: USA: California... | reverse complement strand
GCTAGGTTGACCCTCGACAAACACAGAGGAGGATAGCGCGCCTTATTTAAGTTGATAAGTGCTACGCAGTGTACGGCCGAAATTGAGGGTCGAACGGCAATAGGGAGGACTGAACGGTTGGGCGAAGAGGCGAGTCGGGCAAGAAAAAGCAAAGTCAAAAGCCCCGCCCTCCAAAACCGAGGACGGGGCACCCGGCGGGTTGAATGGTGGTGGCTGACAGAGGCGAACAAGAAAAAGCAAAATCAAAGGCCCCACGCTTTCAAAAACCGAAAGCATGGGCCACCCCTACCTGTCCGCTCATTTAGGCTGTGCCACCCGCCGGGTCGAGGTAAAATCCACCCGCGAGGATCCAGACCAGGTCACCAAGCGTCGTCGACGGGAGTGGTGCCATGTCAAAAGTGATTCTGTTACTTGTTCTCAGCTTGATGATTGCTTTGCCTGCTTGCGCAAATGTTAAAGTGGAAAAAATTGAATACAAAGGGTGGCGTAATTGCTATCGAGTCAGCAACAGTGAAGTGGAGCTAATTGTGACTAGCGACATTGGACCGAGAGTGATCCGCTTTGGATTCGTAGGCGGCCAAAACGTTTTCAAAGAATTTCCGGATCAACTGGGAGGAAACAGAGAAGAAAAGTTCCAGCTCCGCGGTGGAGACCGCGTTTGGAAAGCTCCCGAGGATCCGGTGGCGACGTGGGCGCCCGACAACATACCGGTCGAAATAACAATTACTGCAAACGGACTGATTGCGAGAGCTCCTGTGGAGTCACTGACAAGCCTACAGAAAGAGATTGAGGTGAAGATGGCTACTTCGGGCACGGACGTGACTGTCCTTCATCGCATTACGAACCGTTCTCTCTTCTCGCTGGAATATTCGGCCTGGGCGCTGACGATGATGGCACCGGGAGGTATTGCGATCACGGGTTTTCCGCCGCGGGGGAGACATCCTGCGAACCTGGAGGCCACCAATCCTCTGGTGATGTGGGCGTACACGAACCTGTCGGACAAACGCTGGGTCTTCACCAAAAAATATATGGTATTGAAGCAGGATCCGAGAAACTCCGAAGCGCAGAAGTTGGGGATGTTCAACCCAGATACTTGGGGTGCGTACGTTCTAAATGGTGAAACATTCATCAAACGCGCACATGTTAAGTCTGGAGAGACGTATCCGGATTTCGGGTGCTCTTTTGAGATGTTTACAAACAACGAGTTTTTGGAGATAGAAACACTCGGACCGTTGACGAAGCTGCCACCTGGAGAGACGGCCGAGCAGGCCGAACAATGGAGTCTGCATCGCGGCGTAAACCTCACGGAATTCACAGATGATGCGATTGACACTGCCATCTTGCCATTGTTGCGGGCAGGTGCGCGCGCAAATTGACGAGCGTCAATCGCTAGAAATCAGAAGCTAGAAACTTGAAATTGGAAAATAGAGAAGAGAGAATCCCTCCTTCCACGACCTGCAAGTATCCCGACTGGCTCGGGACAGGTGAGTTACCCGGCGCTCGGCAAGAGGAGGTTCGATGTCACCCTCGGATAAACCCACTCGCAGAGAGTTTTTGGCCACCACTTCCTCCGCTGCTCTGGGCGCCGCAGTGCCTTTTGCCGGCAGCCAGCTGGACTCACCAGCCGCAGACACTCCCGCGGCGCCGGGTGCTGAAGCGCTTCCCTATTCAACGGAAGAACTTTTTTCAAATGGGCCGCAACGCACTTACAGCGGCGACAGAGCCGCGCAAATCGCGATGCCATTGGGAGGAATCGGAGCCGGTTGCATCTGTCTCAATGGCTACGGCGGATTGCAGGATTTTTCTATTTGGAATCGTCCTGCAACAACCGCTTTGCCTGAGGGCTATTCTGGCACCAAGGCTGCTTTCGCGATTCTGCATATCAAAGGGGCTGCTCCGGTCACCAAACTTGTCGAGGGACCTTTCCCGGCTCTGAAGATCTATGATCAGGGACTCCAGGGAGAGGGATACCATCGCGGAGGGTTCGAAGGATTTCCGCGTTTCGAGAAATGTGTTTTCAAGGGAGAGTACCCGTTTGGAGAGGCTAAGATCAGCGACACCGCGGTTCCGCTGGACATCACGCTGACTGCCTGGAACCCTTTTATCCCGCTGGATGACAAGAACTCTGGGATACCTTGCGCCATCCTCGAATACACGTTTCACAACAAATCATTGCGGAGCGTGGAGTATGAGTTCTCCTATCATCTTTCTCATTTAGCTCCCGGATGCAACCGCGACGAATCGGCGAGCCGCAATACGGTGATCCCTGAAAAGGGCGTGTTTCTGCACAACCTGGAAAAACCGAATTCCGAAGGTTACGGCAGCGCTTGCTTGATCGGCATAGGCAATAGGCCACGAATCAAAGGCATGTGGCTTCGCAGCCCAGGATGGGAGTTCGACTCGCTGTCGGCGCTCTGGCGAGAAGTTTCCGAAGGGAAATTCACTGCGAATGAGGGATCAAACGAAATCGATACTGGTGGGAGGAATGGGGGCTCCATTCTGCTTGAGGGAGCATTAGCGCCAGGCGAATCGCGGACCTACCCTATTCTTATCACCTGGCATTTCCCCAATTGTTACCTGGAAGTTGGGGGCGTTCAGCCTGAAGTCAAAGGCGCTGCCGGGTGCCGTTCTTTTCCGGAAGGGACGCCTCCGCTGTGGCGCCCGTACTATGCCGCGAATTGGAGTGATGCCCGCGAAGTGGCCCTCTATGTCGAAGAACAGTACGCTTCCTTGCGAGCACGCACGGTGGCGTTCAAAGAAGCGCTGTTTTCCTCCACGTTGCCGCCGTATGTGCTGGACGCCGTCTCCGCCAATCTGGGCATCCTGAAGTCTCCCACCGTGTTACGAATGGAGAATGGCGACCTTTGGGGTTGGGAGGGCTGTTTCCCGGATGCCGGCTGCTGCCATGGTTCCTGCACGCATGTGTGGAATTATGCCCAGGCGTTCGCGAACCTTTTCCCGCCACTGGAGCGGACGTTGCGCGAACTGGAGCTAGGCCGCTCGATGGATGAGAACGGCCACGTGACGTTCCGGTCTGCACTTCCCGAAGGCCCAGTCAAACACGACTTCCACGCTGCTTCCGACGGCCAGCTAGGTGGAATCATGAAAGTGTTTCGCGACTGGCAGATCTCTGGAGACCTGGACTGGCTAAGGAAAATGTATCCTTTAGTGAAACGCAGCCTGGATTATTGCATTCGCGAGTGGGATCCGGACCACCAGGGAGGCCTGTTTGAGCCTCATCACAATACCTACGATATTGAATTTTGGGGACCGGATGGAATGTGCACCAGCATTTACCTGGGCGCTCTCTCGGCAATGACGCACATGGCCAGAGCTGTTGGTCAAGCGATGGATACCGAGTTTTATGGGGAACTGGCCCATCGTTGTGCGCGCTTTATGGAAGAGCAACTCTTTAATGGCGAGTATTTCCAACAGAAGGTGCAATACCTGGGACTGCGGAACGCCTCATTTGCCACCATAGTCGCTCACGTTGATGAACATAGCAGCGAAATGCAGAAACTTTTGAAACGTGAAGGCCCGAAATATCAGTATGGGAACGGATGCCTCTCGGACGGAGTCATTGGCGCGTGGATGGCGCGAATCTACGGTATCGCGACACCGCTCGCGCACGAAAAAGTTAAGGGACGCTGCAGGCGATCTTCAAGCACAATTTCAAGACCGATCTCAGCCAGCATGCCAATGCGCAACGACCAGGCTACGCCATGGGACACGAGCCCGGCTTGCTGTTGTGCATTTGGCCTCGGGGCGGCAAGCCCACGTTGCCTTTTGTCTATTCCGACGAGGTCTGGACTGGGATTGAATACCAAGTGGCCGCCCATCTCATCGCGGAAGGTTTTGTCAAAGAAGGATTGACCATCGTAAAGGCAATGCGCAGCCGCTATGACGGGCGGATTCGCAACCCCTGGAATGAATATGAGTGCGGCAATTATTACGCTCGCGCCATGGCCAGTTATGCGCTGCTTGGCGCGCTGGCGGGCTTCCGGTACTCCGCGGTCCAGCGGACATTCTGGTTTGGTCCTCAGTTAAGCGGCCGGCCGTTCAGGACCTTTTTCTGCACGGGCTTCGGCTTTGGCACCGTTGGCACTGGATCGCCGGAGCCTCCGCATTCAAATGCTTGAGGGTGAGTTGCCGATGGAAAAATTGGTGCTGGCCGATGGGAAGGAAACCAGGATATTGGAGTGGAAGACCACGATCCGGCCTGATTTTCCCGGGATCAAGACTTTTTGATCTCAGGCGCACAGGATTACTCACCCGTGGGTGCCGACCTCGGCGACTGGCTGCCCGATGCGCCGAACTTGCGCGTGGGAGTTTTGAAATAGCGAATGCGAATCAATCCAAGGCGTGCAAGTAGTCATAGTTAACCTTGATGGCGTCTAGCGCGGGCATGTCGGTGTAGGGAGGCTCCTGCTCCATGTAGTACCACTCGACTTCGGCCTTTTTTGCGGCGGTGAAAATGGACCGGTAGTCAATGTGTCCACGGCCAAGCTCGGCAGGCTTGGGACGGGAGCTATCATCGAGGCCCGCGCTCGGAGTTGCGGTGGGCTGGAAGTCCTTGATATGTAGCTGGCGATAGCGATTCGGATATTTCGCAAGATACGCGGCGGGATCGCGACCAGCCCCGGCCATCCAGCCAAAGGGGACTTATCCAAAGTAATCCGATGGTGCCAGAAACGCGGACGTGAGCCGCAATTACTGTGGCTTCTTGCACTCGCACTGGGAATGAAGCACGCGGGAATGCCAGGGTAGAGGATGCTCCGATGGGTCAGATCGAGGACGACCGGGCAGCCAAGTTGGTCCGATACGAGGGCCTGGGACCGATTCAGGAAATTGGATAAATTGTCTTGACCGAGCCTGGGAGCTTGGCATATATGGAGGCTATTCTTCTCGCCTTTTGGTGGGAACGCGCCTGCTAGGGTGGGAACTCTGCGAGTGGTTGAATAAGTGGCGAGTGGGGTCGCGGTGTGTGGCCAAGCGAATGGTCCGGTATCGCCTCCGCTGTGTTTTGCGTGTCTCCGCTGTCGTGTGCCTGCGCTCCGCTGTCTGCCAATCTCCTTGAATTTCCGAAAATGAAAAGGGGTGGATCCGTGAAAAAGATAAGCACAATGCTCTTTTTTACTGGGCTATTTTTAATACTTTCAACCATCTTGCAACCTGCAAGAGCGCAAACGGCGACCTCAGGGACTGTAATTGGAACCGTCACCGACCCGAGTGGCGCCGCCGTTCTCGATGCGACGGTCGTATTGCATAACAAGGGCACCAATAGTCAGGCAACCCAGAATACAAATGCGGCCGGCCAATATACGTTTGCAAACGTGGCTCCCGGCGAGTATCAGGTTGCGGTAAAAAAGGTCGGGTTCCGGACCGTGGAAGTCGCCGCCCTAACAGTGGATGTGGCGAAAAGTTACACCCTGGACTTAAAGATGGAGTTGGGCCAAGTTGCCGAAGTCGTTCAGGTTGAGGCTGGCGCGCATGTCGAATTGCAAACCACCGACGCCCAGGTCGGGAGCGAGGTTACAAGTGACGCGATGACAAGATTGCCGACCCTGCGCCGAAACGCCGCAGCGCTGCTCACGCTGCAGCCGGGTGTAACACCGGGGACGGGCACTTTTCCAAGGGTCGGAATGCGCGTCGCCGGAGCGATCGACGACCAGAATACTTTCACGTTGGACGGGATTGACGTCACGGACAATATAGTTGGCGGGCTTGGCGCCGACATTTCGGTCATCCCACTGGGAGTGGAGTCAGTGGAGGAATACCGCGTAGGCGTAAATAACCCGAATGCGTCATTTGGACGGGCCTCGGGTGGACAGATATCTGTCATCGGCAAGGGTGGCACGAACCACTACCATGGCTCAGCCTACTGGGTCCACCAGAATGACTTCCTCAACGCTAACGAGTGGGAGCTCAACCGAATCAACCTGCCCAGGCCAGTCATCCGGGACAACCGGTTCGGTGGGGCAGTGGGCGGCCCGATTTGGAAGGACAAGACTTTTTTCTTTTTCAACTACGAGGGCCGGCGGTTCCCGCAGCAGTCGTCGTTTACTCGTCTGATGCCAAGCAGTTTGCTCAAGCAGGGCACTCTGCAGTTTACGGACTGCTCGTCGGGGAAATTTGACAGCAAAGGCAATTGCACAGGGGGTGGCACTTCACGAAGTTACAGTCTCGCCACCTCTATGGGTTGCCCCATAACAGGCTCGAATCCCACGGGCGCTTGCGATCCCCGGGGACTTGGCATCAGTCCTTCGGTCGCAGCGCTTTGGGCACTGGATCCTGCGGGTACAGACCCGAGTGTGGCGAATTCCGATGGCCTGAACACATTGGGTTTTCATGGCACCGCCTCAGCACCGCTTTCCACCAACTTTTACACGCTGCGCTCTGATCACCAAATTAATGCGAAGTGGCGGTTCAACGGCAGCTACACATACTTCCAGACTAAACAGGTGTCCGGCGGGCAAGGCGCGCAATACGACATTCGTGGCGGCACCGCAAAGGCCACATCGACAGCGCCAACAGACCGGGATGCGATTATCGCAGGGCTGACGGGACAGATCACTCCTCACCTGTTCAACGCTTTCCACTTCGGCTGGGTGAGGTCGCGCCAGTCGTTCAACCGTCTGGCGCCTTCGTCCGCCGCGGCGCTTGAGAATATTGTTGGAACTGGTTCGTCGGCGGGGCCAATTGCCTTGGCACCGGGTCAGGCGGCGACAAACCTGGTGGACGCACCGATCGAAGTGGACACGCAGAGGGCGCGCTTCCAAAACAGCACCGGCCGGAACATCCAATACGTGGATGACGTGAGCTGGATTAAGTCAAAGCACACCCTGCAATTCGGCGGGAACTTCCGGCACATCCCGACAATTCACACCCGGAATGACAAGGTGGTGGGTTCACTGGCATCACTCGAGGTCTTGTCGGATGCAGACGTAAGTACGTTCTTGTCGGCTATTCCTTCGTCGGAGCGCCCGCCTACCTGTTCTCCGGCATCAACGACTTCTCCGGCAGTAACGACGAATTGTTTGCAAAAAGGAGACGTTCAACGGTGGGACCGTCTCTACGCGTCGACGCTAGGTCTCGTGGACAACGTGGGCATCCTAACCACGCGTGATGGCAAGCTGAACCCGTTGCCGTTCGGAACACCGTTGGTGAACAACACTACCCTGAATGCCGTGGAGTTCTACGGCCAGGACGTGTGGCGCATTACTCCTAACCTGACGTTTACCTACGGCCTATCCTATGGCTGGCAGACCGCACCGAAGGAAAAGCTGGACCGGCAGACGTTGGTGGTAGACACGAGCAATAACAACCAGCCATTAACTGGACCGGGATATATCGCGGCGAAGCAGGCGGCGGCGCTGCAAGGCCAGACGTATAACCCGACGCTGGGCTTCGAGCCTGTGCAGTCGGCAGGGCGCAACGTGTTTAATATTGATTGGGGTGATGTGGCTCCCCGCGCGTCAGTGGCTTGGACACCGAGTTTCGATTCGGGGTTCATGCACCGGCTGACCGGAAATCGGAAGACGGTGATCCGCGGAGGATTTGGCATCGTCTACGACCGCATAAATACCGTTCAGAGCGTGATCATTCCGATGTTGGGCGTAGGGTTTGCGCAAACGATTAGCGTCGGCGCTCCATTGTGTAATGCCTCGGGTACACCTGGAGCTGGTTGCAATGCAGCAGCAGGTGCGGTCAGCCCGGGAGCCGCATCATTCCGCGTCGGCGTGGATGGAAACCTTCCCGTACCAGCCGTTCCCTCTGTGAGCATACCGATTGTGCCGGGGACACCCTTTGGCGAACTGTTTAGTTTCCAGGACGATCCGAATACCAAGGTCGGACGAAGCCGGGCGGGCGATTTAACGATCCAGCGAGAAATCCCAGGCAACATGATTGTGGAAATCGGGTGGACGGGACGATGGTCTGACCGATTGCCGCAAGGGGTGAACTTCAACTCCGCCCCGTACTTCTTTGTTGACCCGACATCGAAAACGTCGTTTGCGCAAGCCTACGACGCGGTGGCGACTCAACTGCAGGCCGGCGTTTCCCCGTTGCTTGCGAACGGGAATCCCAATCCGGCATTCCAATCCCAGCCGTGGTTCGAGAACGAGCTCGCGGGCTTGATTGGTGCCTCGGGCTGCGCAGGCAAGTCGACAGCGGCGACAGCCACGCAATTCTTGGCAAGCGCAGCGGCTTCGACCTTCACTGGCGGGCTGGTGAGTTCGCTGTTCTCAGTGATAGATGGACGGCGGACCTGCCTTGGACTGCCGACATTCCAAAACCGACAACTATTCGACCTGCATATGCGGACGTATATCGGCAAGTCGAACTACAATGGCTTGATCGCCACGCTGCGGAAGCGGACATCTCATGGGCTGACGTTCGATGCTACTTACACTTTCTCAAAGACGCTGGACCAAAACATCTCGAACCAAAATCAGGCAGGAATCTATTCGAATAGCTATTTCCCGAATGTGGACGACGGACCCTCGCTATTCGACCGCAAACACATTTTCAACTTATCTTATGTCTACGATCTGCCACTGGGCAAAGGGCATCGGTTTAGCGGAGGATCCTTAGCTAATCGGCTCCTCAGTGGATGGTACACCACTGGGATCTTTTCCGCGTTCAGTGGCCTGCCGCTCTTCGTGACCGAAAGCAGCCAGGTGTGGGGGGGAGGCAGCATCTTCGGATTCAATGTGGGCATGATCCCGACCGTGAACCCGAACACCTTCGGCAACTCTGTGCACGGCGGCGTGGCCGGCTCGAGCGGGATCGGCACGTCCGGCGACCCCGCCAAGAAGGGCAGCGGCTTCAACCTGTTCGCAGATCCCGCAGCGGTATTTGGCAACTTCCGGAACGTGCAAATCAGCAAAGACGGGCGCACAGGCCGCTCCAACCCGCTCCATGGGCTTCCGTTCTGGAACCTGGACTCATCGTTGGGCAAGAAGACTGCGCTGACTGAACGGGTCTCAATCAGCATCCAGGCCGACTTCTTCAACATCTTCAACCACGTCAACTTTGTTGATCCGAGCCTCGACGCAACTCGGCCAGCTAGCTTCGGCGTCATTTCAACGCAATTAGTGCCCACCAGCCGGGACAACACGCTTGCCGACGGCAGCCGCTGGGTCCAGTTCGGCCTCCGCTTCGAATTCTAGGGCAGACAACTTCAATCGTTTTTCTGGCGCCGGGAGGGCACAACATAGACTCTCCCGGCGCCGTTTGACTTCATCGGCCCATCCAACGGAAAGCTCAAGGCGGTCCAGCGAAAGCCCGGCGTGCGCCCCTGCAATCCAAACTGCGCAGTCCTTGACCTGGCGCCGCTCAAGCTAGGGCGTGCTTGCGATGTTCCTAGCGCTCGTCGCCGAAGCGTTTGATGTCTTCGGGGCCTTCCCGGAGAGGACCTGCTGCGCGGCCTTGAACTAGTTCGCGAATCTGTTCGACGATGTCGGGGTTGGCGAGGGTGGTGATGTCGCCAGTGTCCATGTGGTTGGAAATGGCGGCGAGGACGCGGCGCATGATTTTTCCGGAGCGGGTCTTGGGCATGTCCGGAACGATGTGGATGGTCTTGGGCCTGGCGATTTTGCCGATCATGGTTTCGATGGTGGAGACGACTTTGTCCTTGATCGCTGTTGTGGTGGGGACGCCGGGCTTCAGTGAGATGTAGACGACAGGGACGCGGCCTTTGACTTCGTCCACGGCCGGGACGACGGCGGCTTCGGCGACTTCGGGAATCGTGAGGCAGGCGGATTCAACTTCCTTGGTGCCGAGGCGGTGGCCGGCGACGTTGATCACGTCATCGACGCGGCCGAGGATGCGGTAGTAGCCGTCGGCAGTTAGTACGGCGCCGTCTGCCGCGTAGTAAGGCCAATCTCGCCAGTCCTTGCTCTTCGGATTCTTGTTGTACTTTTTGTAGTACTGCGTGACGAATCGCTGGGAGTCGCCCCAAATGGTCTGCATGATGCCTGGCCAGGGATTCCGAATGCAGATGTTGCCG
>Ga0137362_10003914_pt1 | contig 10011 bp, 7 predicted proteins | sample MadtaG_2_FD_104801 | JGI IMG/M metagenome (GOLD analysis project Ga0137362, IMG submission 104801) | Vadose zone soil microbial communities from Angelo Coast Range Reserve, California, USA - Mad1_100_16 metaG | ecosystem: Environmental > Terrestrial > Soil > Vadose zone | place: USA: California... | reverse complement strand
TCCTGGGTGAGGACGAACGGGCGCTCAAGGAACTTGCAGCCAGCGTGCAGACCATGAAATTCTACCGCTGGTGGTACCTCGCCGAGCTCGACCCCCTTTACGAGCACCTCAGGGGCGATCCGCGCTTCCAGGCGTTGGCCGAACAGGCGAAACAGCATCGCCGCAGTCAGCGCGCATTGCTCGACGAATTGCGTCGCAAGGGCGAAGTGCCGAAGCGGGACTCGTAAGCGTCCTCAGCAGCAGCACAAGCGCCAGGATCGACAGCACTTCGAGCGAGAGGGCGCCTCCTCCTCCGGTGCGCTCGCCCGGTGGCGCCGTCGGAGGCTGCGAGATCGGAGGCGGCTGATCGAGGGCCGGGTTATCGACGACCGTGATGCGAGCGACCTTCCAGTCACTGCCTTCGCGCAGCGTGCCGGACACGTCGGCGAGTGCAACGTAACCCGTATCGTTCGGTTGAACGCCGCCGAAACCATCCGCATATATTCGCAACGTGCGACTCGAGATGTCCTCGCCGCTCCATCGCAGTTCGCCGACGCGCGTGTTGGCAAGGCGCGAGCGCTCGGTCGGTCTCGGCGCACCGTCACCCGGATCGAGGTCGGGCGCCACGGCGTAGCGCACGACGATCGGTCCCGGGGTGGCCGCGGGCCGCGTAATCGTGATGTCCGCAGACCCGGCTTCCTGAATTTGAAGGGCTGGTTCGGCGAACTGCAGTGCACGCAGCGCTTCGTCGTCCTCAATCGTCACTTCGATCTCGGGAACCCCGAGCCCGGCGCCGCCTGTCGGTTCGCTGAGCCGAACGCGAAAGCGCTCCTCACCTTCCGTCTCAGCATCGTCCACCGGGACGAGCGAGATCGTGCGCGGAGATGCGTCGCCGTCCGCCCACGTCAGCGTGCCAGCGGTCGGCACGACATCGGCCTCGTCCGCCGTGTCAGGCAGCAGTTCGTAGCGGACCGAAATCGGTCCTGCGCTACCTCCGGAACGATACACGCGTAGCTCACCGGGCCGCCGCTCCGTGATGCGCACCGCCGCGTCATTGAACCCGATCGATCCGACGCCTTGCGATGGCGAGACCTCCACACGTGCGATGAGGGTGCGTTGTTCGCCGAGTTCATTGATCTCCCAATAATCATCCGGGGCCAGTTGGCTCGTCCGTCGCGCGATCAGGAGAACGGCGCCATCCGACGCGGTGGCTGCATCGGCTACGTACCAGCTGGACCACTGCTCCGGCGTGCCGAGTGCGAGTTCGCGTCCGCGACCCGAGCGATCGAACGGCGCGTCGATCGTGCCTGACGCGTCGAGATGTGCGAGCAGGATGCGGCCACCGCCGTACTCGTACGGCTTGCTCCAATCCCCAACGACGACGTGATCTCCCGCAGGGCCTGGCAAGACGACGCGGCATCGCGCCGCACGCCACTTGTGTGCTCTGAATTGTGGCCGATTCTCTACACCGAGCTCGACTCGACCACCCGTAGCGGGCGCGAACGCCGGGTCGGGCCTGCCATCGCCCTGCCAGCGCTGCACGACCAGAGCTTCGGATCTGCTCCCGCACGCCATGAGCCGTGTGCCATCGCGGTCGGCTGCGAAGCTGGCGACTTCGTAAAAGGTCGAGTTGAGGTATGGTCACGCCCAATTCTTGACGACTCCGCCGGATGCGGAGATACGGGATAACTCCCAGCTATCCCAGGGGGCCGAGAAACCCGCGCTGGTGATGATGCTTCCATCCTGCATCGACACCATGGCCGACATGCGGTAGCGCGATCCAACGGGAACGGCCGACACCTCAGAACCGGGGAAAGACGCCGGTGTGCCAGTCGGCTCCAGTCGCTGGAGCAGGCCCGGGCCCGCTGCGGCGATGGCACCATCGGCAAGCAGCGCGATGCGGTCGACGCCGAACTCGCCGGCGCGCGCGACCCCGCCGACGCCGAATGTCGGATCGATGGTTGCATCCGACGAGAGTCTGACGAGCCAGCCTGGAGCACGGCTGCGACGCTGATCGTCAGGCCAGGGGCCGGATTCATTGCCTGTGAAGTATCCGGCGACCAGGACGCGGCCATCCGGGAGGAGGAGCGCATCAGTCGGAACAGGCGGTGCTTCGCTGCCGAGCCGCAGGTCGAGGTGTCCGCCGGGACCGAACGCCGCGTCCGGCTCGCCGTTTGCGAGCAGTCGCGCGACGGCGATAGACCCGTCACTTCGTGCCCCCGGATCCCCGCGCACGCCGAAGACGAGAATTCGTCCATTGGGGAGCGGAATGAGGGCGGCACTGTCAACCTGGCCAGGGATCTCGGTCTGACCGTGCGTCCCGAATCGAACGTCAAGGTCCCCGGGCCCGGACTGCGCGGGTTCGGCAACGCCCAGCGCGAAAAGGAGCCCGATTACGAGTACCGGGGAATGATCGAATCGAGTGCTATCCATGAGGCCTCCCGTCGCGAAATGGTTGCGGGATGATGGGGCCCGAATGGATGCGCGCAATCAATGAAGGCGCGCTGAATCGTTCTGAATCAATCTGAATCGGGGCTGGAGTGCGCAGTCAGGCGAACACGCGCCGCCCGAGCGATTGAAGCGCGGAAGATTTCTCCCGCCCTTCGAGGCTCCTAACGCCCCGGAGCGCGCGGGCCGCGTGCGGGCGTGAGCAGTGCGATGACTCCGAATGCCGGGTGATCGTAGTAGTTGCGCTCGTAGAAGCGAACACGTCGGCTCTCGTTGATCCTGAACGCCGTGCCTGGTCCTGCGCCGAGTCCTGCAGGCGGGGCGGGCATCGCGTAGGTGAGGGTCATGCCGAGATGCAGATACTGGCCGCGTTCGAGAAACACATTGCCGCTCAGGCCCGGAACATCGATGCCGATGCGCTGAATTGCGAAGCCCGCGCGTGTGCCCCAGGCGCTCGCCGTCTGCGACCACGCCGCATGCGCGACGGGCACGTATGCGCCGCTCGCGCGCAACTTGTTCTCCAGCTCCGTGAGTTGATACGACGAGGCCTCCAGCAAGCTGATGAAGTGCCCGACCTGCGAGGAGCCGCTGGCGGATTCCTCGCCGGCGGCCACCGTCCCCGCGTTGGCCGCGAGGCTCCAGTTCTCTGCGCCCGCCTCGGCGGAGGTCGCGCGAAACACGATGAGCTCGATGTTGTAGGCAGGGGTCGCGGCCTCCTGGGAGGCGGCAGGAAGCGTGCCCGCCAGGCAGGCGAGCACGGTGAGCGCGAGTTTTCGCAGCTGCCCGTTGTCTGAGCTCATGCGCTGATTCTACTGGTTCCCGGGCGGTGTTGGTGACGAACGAGAAATACTGACGCTCAATGGCGACGCGGCTGCGGCTGCCCGAGGAGGCGCTTGAGGAGTTCGGCCGCGAACTCGAAGCGTGCCTCTTCCGTCGGCAGCGCCCGCGAGATGCGCAGCTTCAGCGGACCCTCGAGACGGTACTCACGCGGCGCCTTCTGGATCATGCGCACGACCGTAGCGGCGTCGATCCTGTTGCGCTCCTCGAACATGACAGAGCCGCCTTGCGGCCCGAGATCGAGTCGCCGCACGCCGCTGGCGCGCGCAGCGAGCTTGAGCTTCGCGAGCTTCAGGAGACTGTGCGCAACAGCGGGCAGCGGTCCGAAGCGATCGTAGATTTCGGCGCTGAGCTCATCGAGGGCCTCGGCGCTCGCCGCGGCCGCAATGCGCTTGTACAGGCCGAGGCGCACGTGCACGTCGGCGACGTAAGCCTCGGGGAGAAACGCCGGCAGACGCAGCTCCACTTCCGTCGCAGCGGCGAGCGGCTTATCGAGCGCGGGCTCGCGGCCCTCCTTGAGCGCCTTCACGGCCTGCTCCAGCAGGTCCAGATACATCGCGAGCCCGATCTCGGTCATCTGTCCGCTTTGCTGCTCACCGAGCAGCTCGCCGGCGCCGCGGATCTCCAGGTCGTGGGTCGCGAGCACGAATCCGGCGCCGAGCTCCTCCATCGATTCGATCGCCTCGAGCCGCTTGGCGGCATCACCCGCCAGGGCCCTGCGCGGTGGCGCAATCAAGTACGCATACGCACGATGGTGCGAGCGGCCGACCCGGCCGCGCAGTTGATGGAGCTGCGCGAGCCCCATGTGGTCGGCGCGATTGATCACAATGGTGTTGGCGGTCGGCACGTCGATGCCGCTTTCGATGATCGTCGTGCAGACGAGCAGATCGAAGCGCCGGTGATAGAAGTCGACCATCAACTGCTCGAGATCCCGCTCACGCATCTGGCCGTGACCGATCCGCACCTTGGCCTCGGGGAGCAGCGTCTGCACCTCGCCGGCGAGTTTCTCGATCGTGCGCACTTCATTGTGCACGAAATATATCTGCCCGCCGCGGCGCAGCTCGCGCAACCCCGCCTCGCGCACTGTAGGCCCGTGCCATTCGATGACGAAGGTCTTGATGGCGAGTCGCTCCGCCGGGGGCGTCGTGATCAACGACAGGTCGCGCAGGCCGCCGAGAGCCATGTTGAGCGTGCGGGGAATGGGAGTGGCGGTCAGCGTCAGCACGTGCACGTTGGCGCGCAGCGCCTGCACCCGCTCCTTGTCGCGCACGCCGAAGCGATGCTCCTCATCGATGATGAGCAGGCCGAGATCCTTGAAGCGTGCGTGCGAGTGAAGCAGTCGGTGCGTGGCGATCACGATGTCGACGGAGCCCCGCTCGAGGCCCTCGATCGTCGCTTGCGTCTCCTTGGCGTTGCCGAAGCGTGACAGGGATTCGACGCGCACGGGCCAATCGGCGAAGCGGTCGCGGAAGTTGGTCAGGTGCTGCTGAGCCAGGAGCGTCGTGGGGGCGAGCACCGCCACCTGCTTGCCCGCCTGCACGGCCACGAACGCCGCTCGCATCGCAACCTCGGTCTTGCCGAAGCCGACATCGCCGCACACGATCCGATCCATCGGACGCTCGCTGGCCAAGTCGGCCAACACCTGGCGGATCGCCTGCGCCTGGTCCTCCGTCTCCTCGAACGGGAAGGCGTTGGCGAAGGCCTGATAGTCGAGCTCGTTGATGGCCAGCCGCAGGCCCTGCTGCGCCTTGCGGCGCGCGTACAGGTCGAGCAGCTCGGCGGCCACGTCGCGGATCTGCTCGGCGGCGCGCCTGCGCGCCTTCGCCCATTGATCGGTGCCGAGCTTGTGCAGCGGGGCGCTTTCGGGAGCGGCGCCCGTGTAGCGGCTGACCAGGTGCAGAGCGTGCACCGGCACATACACACGGTCGCCGTCCAGGTACTCAAGCACCAGGAACTCGCCCGGCTGGCCGGCGACCTGCATTGCCTGCAGACCCACGTAGCGGCCGACCCCGTACTCCTCGTGCACCACCGGCGCGCCGGGATTGAGATCCTGCAGGTCGCGCAGGATCGCCTCCGGGTCGGCTGCACGTTTGCGCCGCCGCTCCTGCCGGGCGCGCGCGCCGAACAGCTGCGCCTCCGAGATCACGGCGATCCGCGGCGCGGTGAGCGTGAGACCCTCCAGATCGGGCGCCACCGTCAAGGCGAGCGCCACACTACCGGTCGCGAAGGCATCCCACCCCTGCACGGCTGTGATGTCGTGACCGTGAGCGCGCACCATCTCGTGCAGCACTTCGCGCCGTCCGGGCGAGTCCGCCGCGATCAACACTCGGCCGTTGAACTCCTCGAGGAAGGCATCGAGGGGTGCGAGCGGCTGCTCGGCGCGTACGTCGATGCGCAGCTCGCGAGGCGCAGTCGTCGGGAAGTTGCGCACGTTGGCTGCAGCACCTTGCAGCTCCGTGTCCGCCTTGAACGCATCGAGCGTGATCGAGGAGAAAGCGCTGAGCCTGGCATCGAGCTCCGCCGGTTCGAGGAACAGCTCCGCAGGCCGCAACACCGGGCGTTCGATGTCGTGACGGCGATCCTCATAGCGCGTCTCGACATCCTGCCAGGCCTTGATAAGCGCCCCGGGCAGGGCGGCGTCGTGCACGATGACGGCATCCGCGGGCAGGTAATCGAACAGCGTTGCGGTGCCGTCGAAGAACAGCGGCAGGTAGAACTCGATGCCGGCCGGGGCGATTCCCTCGCTCACGCCGCGGTAGATGCTCGTCTTGGTCGGATCACCCTCGAAACGGGTGCGGAACCGGCGGCGAAATTCCTTCACTGCATCCGGATCGAGGGACACCTCGCGGGCGGGCAGCAGGCGGATGTTTTGCAGCGCGTCGAGCGAGCGCTGCGTCTCCGGGTCGAAACGCCGGATCGCCTCGATCCGATCGTCGAACAGATCGATGCGCAGCGGCGCTGCCGCGCCCATCGGAAACACATCGAGCACCGAGCCGCGCACCGCGAACTCGCCGGGACTGACCACCTGGCTGACGCTCGCGTAGCCGGCCTCGACGAGTCTCTGCCGGAACGGCTCGAGAGCGATGTTCGCGCCGACGGTGAGCTCGAAGGCGCGACCCTGCACGTAGTTCTTGGGCGGCAGCCGCTGCATGAGGGTGTCCGCCGCCACAACGAGGCAGCCGTGCTGTACGCGCGGCAGCTCGAACAGAGTTCGCAGGCGCTCGGAGATGATGTCCGGATGCGGAGAGAACAGGTCATAGGGCAGCACCTCCCAGTCCGGCAGTGTCAGCAGCGGCAGCGGCTCACCGACGAAGAATCGCAACTCGGCCGTGAGCCGCTCCAGCTCGCGCGCGGCGTCGGCGATGACGACGTAGAGCCGGCGATCGAGCTGGGTGGCTTCGGCCAATGCGAGCGCGGCGGCGCTCCCATAGAGCTGGTGCCAGCGCAGGCGGCGATTCGCGGCGGTCGGGACGGGAGGATGTAGCAGTGAGGGCATCGATTCCGTGCGGGCAGGATCGCGCAAAGCGCGACAGCTTACCCGCTACGGGAGCCGAGGCGAATTCCTAGGCGGTGACCGGCGCCGTGGTCACTTGCACCCGCGTCTCGCTCGGCACGCAGTAGATGTCGATCGGGGTCGAGCGGCCGCGCAATTGCATCGGCGGCAGCGGGGTCGCCCCGATGTCGAGCCCGTGAGCATCGAGCGATTGCTTCACGGCGCGCGAGAACAGCATCTCGCCGGCGCGGGCACGCTGGCAGAGCCGGGCGGCGATGTTCACCGTATCGCCAATGATCGTGTAGCTCATGTAGGCGGACGAGCCGATATTTCCAGCCACGACGTCGCCTTCATTGATGCCTATCCCCAGGCCGGCTTCGATCTGATAGCGCTCCTTCCAGGAGCGCGCCAGCTCGGCGAAGCTCAGGAGCATCTCCCGCGCGGCCTGCACAGCCCGCTGCGGGCTGTCCGGCTGCTCGAGCGGCACGCCGAAGCCGAGCATCAGGCAATCGCCCGCCATGTGGAACACCGTGCCCTCGTGGCGGAAGGTGATCTCGGTGAGCAGCGAGAAATACTCGTTCAGGAGCGGCACGACTTCATGCGGATCGAGCCGCTCGGAGATGCTCGTGAAGCCGCGCAGATCCGCGAACAGCACGACGGCATGGGTGCGCACGTCCGCCGCGGAGAGGAGGGTGTCGCGCAATTGCGCGTCTTCGAGAATCTTGTCCGCCAGGCGCGGCGACACATAGCGTCGAAACGTCTGCCGCATGACCTCTTCGCGGCGCCGGATCTCCGCCTCGAGCTGCGCCACCGCGAGCTTGCGACGCACGGCGCCTGCACGCACGAGGGCCTCGATGCGGGTTCTGAGAGACTCGTCCTCAACCACTGTCTGCACCCCCAGGAGTTCTTTTATACAGGGGAGCCTACCATCGGTCGGCCCGCGACGCCCACTGCCGCACCTTATAGGCGCGCCTCACGGTAGCTGCGGTGCGCAGCCCCGTGGCACGGCGAGAGATCTGGACCTGAGGGTTGAGCTCAGCCGGATGGGGCGGGGGCCGGGGCCGGGGCGGGGTTCGTGGCAGCGACCGTGGTTGCGACCGCATGGATGACGCGGTCGTGCTCGAAGAACACCGAGAAGCCGGGGTAGTCCCAGCGGGTGATTGGAGGCTGCCCGACTGTGGGGTGACGCGTGACCGGCGCGCCGAACCGTGCTTCGACCTGCGCCATCGTGATGCCACGCTTCGGTCGCTCGACCGAGGACTGGCGCACCTGCACCTGGTCGTCAATCACGATGGTTTCAGCCAGCGCGCCGGCGGTGGTCGCACATCCACACAGCAGCGCCACGAGGATTCGGGTCCGCATGACGAAATCTCCTCCCAAGTGAGGCCGAATATAGCACCGAGCGGAATCTGTCAAAGCCAACCAACCGGCGGCCGCCTTCAGATCTGTGACACAGGTCTTGATCCGACATGGGCCGGCGGCAACTGTGGTTAAATCGCGACGATGTTTCACCCCCTGCCGCTCTTTGTGGGCCTGCGCTACGTGCGGGCCAGATCTCACAAGTTCTTCGTCTCGTTCATCACGTGGGCATCGCTCGTGGGCGTGTGCGTCGGTGTCGCGGCCCTGATTGTCATCCTCTCGGTCATGAACGGCTTCGAGGGTGAGCTGCGCGACCGGCTGCTGTCGTTGAGCGCCCATGCCCGTGTGGTCGCCGCTGCCGGTGATGTGCGGCTTTCGCCCACAGATTGGCGCAACGCCGAGCGCATTGTGCGCAGTGCGGGCGGCGTCGAGGGCGTCGCACGCTACGCGGAGATCCAGAGCCTGGCGGTCCGCACGCCGGAGATGCTTCCCGTGCTGCTGCGCGGCATCGAGCCGCAGGCGGAAGGCAGCGTCACGGAGGTGGCGCGTTCGATAACGCAGGGGCACCTGTCGGATCTCAAGCCCGGGTCCGATCGCATCATTGTTGGTGAAGTGATCGCGGAGCGCCTGGGCCTGGCGCCCGGCGATACCCTGACGCTCCTCATTCCGACAGTGGCCGCCGACGGCACGCCTGCGCCGAAGCTGCGCGAGTTTACGGTGGCGGGCGTATTCGAAGTGGGGCTGCAGGATCACGATGCGACGCTGGTGTTCGCGCATCTCGAGGACGTGCGAGCTCTGGCGCCCGGAGGCGAGAGCGCTCAGGGGCTGCGCGTGCGCTTCCACGATGCCCTGGCCGCGCCGGCGTTGGCCGCGAGGCTCCGTGCCCTGCTGCCGCACGGCCTCGACATCATCGACTGGACTCAGGACAACGCAAACTACTTCCGCGCGATCCGTATCGAGAAGACGATGATGTCGCTCATCCTCCTGCTGATCGTCGCGGTCGCCGCATTCAACATCGTGGCGATGCTCGTCATGGTGGTCACCGACAAGCGCACCGACATCGCCATTCTGCGCACATTCGGCGCCTCGCCGCGCAGGGTGATGGGCATTTTCATCACGCAGGGACTCGTCATCGGCTGGCTCGGAGTGGCGCTCGGCATCGCCCTCGGTCTGACGCTCGCGCTCCACGTCGATACGCTTGTGCCGCTGCTCGAGCAAACTTTCGGGTTCCAGATCATGGATGCCGATGTTTACTACATCACGAGCATTCCCTCCGACGTGCAATGGGCCAATGTCGTCACTATCGCCGCCGCGGCTCTGTTGTTGACCGCGATTGCCACCGTCTATCCGGCGATCCGGGCCGCGCGCACCGCGCCGGCAGAAGCCCTACGCTACGAGTAGCCTCGTGTCGCGCGCGCCCTACGAATGGCTCATCGCAACACGCTATCTGCGCTCGGCGCACCGGCGCGGCTTCGTGTCGTTCGTCGCGCTCATGTCGGTGCTCGGCCTGACGCTCGGAGTTGCCACACTGATCGTCGTTCTGTCGGTCATGAACGGGTTCGAGCGAGAGCTGCGCAGCCGCATTCTCAGCGTCACATCACACGCCACGTTGGCCGGTCTGGAAGGCACTCTGTCGGACTGGCAATCCATTCAGCGGCAGACGCTGCGCCAGCCCGGAGTGCAGGCGGCCGTGCCCTACATCGAACAGCAGGCCATGCTCGCCAACGGCAGCCGCCTGGCGGGCGCAACCGTGCGCGGCGTGCTGCCGGCAGAGGAGCGCAGAGCCACGGGCCTCGCGCAACACGTTACGGCGGGTCGCCTGGAGGATCTGCAGGCGGGCCGCTACAACACGATTCTCGGCAGCGCGCTTGCCCGGGAGCTCCACGTGCGCGTGG
>Ga0137362_10003902_pt1 | contig 10029 bp, 14 predicted proteins | sample MadtaG_2_FD_104801 | JGI IMG/M metagenome (GOLD analysis project Ga0137362, IMG submission 104801) | Vadose zone soil microbial communities from Angelo Coast Range Reserve, California, USA - Mad1_100_16 metaG | ecosystem: Environmental > Terrestrial > Soil > Vadose zone | place: USA: California... | reverse complement strand
GGGGGATGTTTGGCGCAGCCCGTGTTTATGGCGACTTGCTGCGCGCCTCATTCGATCTGCACCGCTTTGCCATGTACAAATCGCTGAGCTGGCCGCCTCCTTCCGCTACCACCAGTGAGGTCGCGCACGGAAAAGCGCTCACCCAATATCTGCATCGTGGCGCCGATGCTGTCCCCGATGCGCAGTTCAGGCTAACCTAAAGGCGACCCAAACTCGTTCCGTTACTGTGATCAGAACGGAATTTCGCAGTGCAGTCTGCGAAGAAGCCCGGGCCATTACAGCTCCGCCACGAGTCGTATCGCGTTTTCGATATCTGCCATACGGGACGCGGGCATTCTGCCGGCTCGCGCGGCTGCCTGGAATCTGGCGGGATCGAGCGAACGGATTTGAAAACACAAAAAGACGGTTTCCTGAGGAAGACTTGTCTCGGCGGTTGTGACGCGCACGTTAACGGGATAATCGCGAGGCACATTTTTGCCGGCCGTCCCGACCACTACCGTGACAACCAGGGGCTGCCGGTTGATCGCATCGCTTGAGACGACTAAAACGGGCCGCCGTCCTGCCTGTTCCCGGCCTTTGACCGGATTGAGTTCAATAAAATAGATATCACCTCGGTTGATCACAGCAGCCCATCGGCATCGGTTTTCCGGAATACTTTATTGATTCTTTTTGTTTCGGCTTGAATCGCCGGATCTGCAGCCATAGCCGCAATAGCGTGCTCAAACCGGGCTCGCCGGAGGCGCTGGGCATACTCCTCGAGGGCGGAGATGACGAGCCTATTCCAATTCGGCGCGGCATCATGAGGCGCTAATGCATTGATCTCTTCAACCAATCGCCGCGGCAGAGCGACACTCCGTCGAATCACTTGTGCCTTTTTGTGTTTCTTCATGACACACATCTTAGCACACTAAGGGACGTTCACTTCTTGTCGCGAACCGAAATCGTCTTGTGGACGTAATGTAAGCGCGACCGCGCCACAACGGGCGTTCTGGTCGGCAAAGGTGTGAAGGGTGAAGAAAGCCCGAAGGAAAAAGCCTAGCAGGTTGAGGCCTCGAAGCGAGCGGAGTTGGCTTTGGGTAATGCTGGCATCAAGAAGCGGCCGCCGGCGCCGCAGTTCTCCTAGAGTGTCGATGATAGGGAGTCCTACCCTCGTTTCGCGAATGGCTGAATCTTTTTGTATTCTTCTGCATTCGCTTGAAGAGTCTCCCACACATCCACAGCCTCCTGCATGCGAATCCACGTAGAAGGGTCCATGTTGAAGACGCGACCGAGACGATAAGCCATGTCAATACTAATGCTGCGCTTCTCAGTCACAATTTCATTGATGGTCTGGCGCGATACATTGAGAAGATCGGCTAACCGCTGCTGACTAATCTCAACCGCAGGCAGGATTTCCTCCCTAAGAAGCTCACCCGGATGGGTGGGTCGTCGCTGTCTCTTGTTTAAGATGTCCCTTCTCATTTGTGAGTATCCTCCAAATTCACGTCGTGGGCGTCGCCATTTTCGAATCTAAACGTAATACGGTCATTGCCACTCACATCGATAGACCACGTGCCTTTCCGGTTGCCTTTCAATTCGTGGAGACGAAAACCAGGAACGTTCACGCCACTGATGGTTTGTGCCGCGTCCAAAACGTCGAGTCGCCTTACGATTTTTTTCAACATATCCTGTGGCACTGATTTGGAATTGCCCTTTTCAAAGACTTCCTTCAGTCCCTTATGCTTGAACGTTTTGATCACACTTAATACTGTAATGTGTCGCGTTACACCTGTCAATTTGAAAAACCGAGGCGACCCTTAAGGTTTTGCCGCACGGTTTTCAGCACGACTGCCCGCAAGCGAGCAGCTTCACGCGAGCACAGTCTCGCAGAGCGTCCGGTAGTTGGTGGAACGCGCTAAACTATTTTCGTGAAGAAATCGAAATATGTTCAATGTCCTGGCTGTGGTTATCGCGGAGCGCACCCAACATCGGGCGGTGCGATCATTTGCACGAAGTGCACCAAGGTGTATAAGCCGAGATAGGGTCAGGCCGGCACCGCCCGACAAATGGCTTTACGGTACAGGGTTGGTGGCCCTAATTTGAGCCTCAGTCCTCCTGATGTGGGATGGACCTTGTTCGCGCGGGCCCGCCTTCAAAAGCACCGTCTCTTTCTTCACAATGAGCGCTCGATACTGGTGCATATTTCGGACTCATCCGGGTCTCGATCGACGCTGGGAATCCACTTCATCGGTTGGTGCATGCCTCCTATTCCACAATCGACTCACAGCCGGTAGAACGGTCGCGGATTTGAAAGATGTTCCGCATTTCTGACTCTATGATCTGCGGCATACTTTCCTGACACGCCTTGGTGAAGCGGGGGCTGATCCCTTCACGATTCAGAAGATTGCTGGTCACGCGAGCATCCTGATCTCTCAACGCTACGTAAATCCGACCCCAGAGGGCCTGGAAGATGCTTTCGCGAAACTTGAGGTCTACAACCAAGCCCAAAATCGAAGAACAGAAGCGAAAGAAACGGCGCAGACCGCAACCGTACAGTAAAGCCCGGTGGGCACAAAATTGGGCACAGCAAAAAAGGCCGGGTTTCACGTCCGGCCTTAACTGTTTTATTTTGAAGTGGACCTGAGGGGGTTCGAACCCCTGACCTCATGACTGCCAGTCATGCGCGCTCCCAACTGCGCCACAGGCCCGTTGAACAACAATCCATCGTAGCGGAAAGAGTGAAGGGCGGTCAATGTGTCCGTGGTGTCGTAGAATGGCGCGATGTGGCTTGGGCCGGTCCTGTATCTGAGCGTCAGCGTTTTCCTGTGGTGGTATGCAGGCGCCGTATTCATGCCGCTTTTGGTGACGCGGTCCGTGGTGCGGGCAGTGCCGCTGCTCGAGGACCTGCAACTGGTGGTCATCATTAATGCGGGCCTGATTTATTTCGGCGGTTATCTTGTCTTTGCGATGTTCTGGCAGTGGCTGAAGCCATATCTCCGGAATGCGTTCATCGCGGGCCTGGTTTTGTGGCTGGCGAACGTTCTGGTTGTGTATCCCGTGCTGGGGAGAGGCGTGCTCGGATACATGTTGCCGCAGGGATGGATGTCGGCAAGTTTTCCGCTGCTGGTTTCTCATTGGGTTTTCGCGAGAGGGCTGCAGTTCCAGGAGACGCGCAGATGAGACTCATCCTCGGAGTCTTTGGAATTGCGGCGGCGTTGATCGTGGTGTGGGTGTTTTTCGTGGTGCGGGCGATGAAGGACAGGACCTGATCAGACGCTTTCCTCCGAGTTGGCCAGGATCGATGAGTGGTGCAGGACCAGAAGCCATCGATCGTCTTCAAAGATGAAAATATTCGTCGCATAAGCCTGGGCGCGGCTCATCGTTTCATTGTTTGCCATCGTCATGTTTTCGAGGCATGTGACCCAGGCGACGGTTCCCTGGACTTCGACGGATACTTCCGAAACGTCGATCCGCATGTAGGTCGTGTTACGGAAAATCCGTTCCCAGCTTGCGCGGATGTTTTCCCATCCCGCCAGACGGACGGAGCCGGGGTGAACGCAGATGGCACTCGCATCGGTGGCCCATACCTCATCCATGAGATCGACGTCGAGGCTTTCGAGCGCGAAGTAGAACTTGAGATTTGCCTCCACCACTTGTTCGGGATCAGTCATGAGCAAAGTTGTTTATCACAGATTGGCATGTCACTCCACCCTCACACGTCCCGCAATATTCACGATCACGCGTCTTGATCGGCTGCGGCTGTCCGAAATGCTGATCGTGGCTGTTGGCGACGCATTCCCGCGCCGGTGGAACCGGGGCGAGGCATTTGCTGCAATCCGGATTCCGCGTGGCAGGACGATGCTTTCTTCAGTCACCCATAACGGATCCTCGCATTCGATCAGGTATGAGACTTCGGAAGTTACACGGACCCGGCAATCCCGATTTCGGCTCACTGCCAGGATGCGCGCCGATTGCATTTTGCCGGCAACCTGCCGGGCGGTTGCGTCCAACTCGTAGATCTCCCGGGATCTCACCAGCGAAGGGACGGCCACCACAGCCGCAATCGAAATAATCGCCACGGCGACACATGATTCAAGGAGTGACATGCGCGTTTATGAAGCGCGAAGGGGTTGTTGTTATTTCCAGATTTCGATCAACTCCAGAGTGAAACCCGGAAGTTCGGGATCGCTTGAGACGGATCGGGGTTGATCCAGGCGCTCAGGGTGCCGGCCGGGGCGATAAATGTGAACCTGTTGGTGCTTGGGATCGATGAGAAAGCCGAGATGGGCGCCGTTGGCAATGTACTCTTCCAACTTTGCTTGCAGGTCCGGAATTGTGTCGCTGGGGGACCAGAGCTCAATCACAAAGTCCGGGCAGATAGGCGCGAGGGTTTCCTGGTCCTCGGGCGTGAGCGCATCCCATCGTTCGCGTCGAATCCAGGATGCGTCGGGCGCCCGCCTGGCACCATTTGCGAGAGTAAAACCTGCATTCGAATCGAAGGAAACGCCGGAACGGTCGCTTACGGCCCAATTTCCAAGTTGTCGACAGATCTCGGCATTTCGAAAGCCCGTCTTGGAGTTCGTAGGAGCCATGATTTCGATCTCTTTCCGGGCCGTGAGTTCGATACGAAGGTCGGGATTGTCGCGACATAACTGATAAAATTGTTCGGCGCTAAGTCCGACCGACTCGGCGTTAAGCACGAACTTGCCTGTATTTACCTGGGGGGCGATGAGCGGAACCCGTGCCATGTCTGCTCCTTACAGCAATTATATTGCCGCCCGTCATTGTATAATACCGCTCCGATGAAACCCGTTCTCCGAGCGGTAGGGGCCAGTGGTTTCGTGGCAGTATCGATCCTCCTGCTCTCGTGGACGACGTACTTCGCGCAACTCAACTCCACCGCATACGATTTCACGCTCCGACTCGCCGGCTCGGTTACGCCGACCAGCCCGATCGTCATCGTCGCCATCGATGACGAGAGTCTCTATCGTAACGGCGCGTGGCCGTGGTCTCGCGTGAAGCTCGCGCGTTTGCTCGATGGCATCGAAGCCGGTGGGCCGCGAGTGATCGGGATGGATCTGCTGCTGGACGAGAACAAAACCGAGGAAGAGGACAATGCGCTGGCCGCAGCGATCTCGAAAGTGCCGTCAATCGTTCTGGCCACCCGGATCATTTCAGATAACGGAGTGAAGCACTGGCATCAACCGAATGAGCAATTTGTGCAAAAGCACGTGGCACTCGGCCACGTCCATGTCGATCCGGATTTTGATGGCATCAGCAGGAGAATCTTCTCAGCAAAAGTTGCCGAAGGCCGCGTCGTCCCTGCGTTCGCGGCGGTCGTGCTTGACGCTGCGGGTCTGCCCGGGAAAGGCGCCGGGGAACTGAGGGCCGGCCGTGCCAGGGTTGTTCGGCCGCAGGCTTTCAACATTCGATTCATCGGGGACAACGGAAGTTTCAAACACGTTCCGGCATGGAAGGTCCTGGATGGAGCAGTGAATCCGGATGAGTTCAAAAATGAAATTGTTTTGATCGGATTTACAGCCGAGGGATCGGATCTGGATCAGTGGTTCACGCCTTTCGCGCAAAGCGGACAGAAAATGAGCGGTGTCGAGATACACGCGAATGCGATCGAGACCCTCTACAACGGAAGCGCCATTGCCGAGGCCTCCGATATCGCCGTGCTCGCCGGGCTGTTCCTCTTGGTGATGGGCCTCTGGTGGGTGGATTCGCGATTTGAAGGCCGGCGGTTTTATGCGGCCGCGGTCATGGCCGGGCCGTCAATTCTGGCATTGTCATGGCTGCTCATAAAGTATGGGAGCTTGTGGTTACCGTTTCCGCCGTTCTGGGCGGCAATCGTCGTGGTGGTGCCGGGACTGGAAGTCGCCAAGCTGGTACTCGTGAATCGCGATCTGGACAGGAAGATAGAACGACTGACTGTAGCGGCGGTCTATGACCGCCGGATTGCCGGCGGTCATAGACCGCCGCTACAGTCGGAAGCGCGTCAGAAGATTCTCACTCATCTTCCCGCCGGGAGCGAAAGAGACACATGGGTGACCGCCCTCGACGCCTACGAGCGGGAGTCCAAAAGCCGCGACGAACATCGGGAAAACCTCTTTGGGACACAGAGGCGAAATTCGCGCTGGAAGCTCGACGCCGTGGATTTCTTCAGCGAGGAACTCGTGCGTTTCCTTGCCTTTAATAACGCCATTCTGGCCAGCATCAAGGACGTCATTATTGTGAGCGATCCTGCCGGACGGGTTGTTTATCAGAATCCGGCAGCGACCCGGCTGGAAGGCTACCGTAAGGACCCGCCGTTCGCTCCGGAGTACTTTGCCTCGCTACTCGATGGGCGATCCTTTGTGACTGAATTTGCAGGGGTTATGGCAAAGATAGAGCCGGTGGTGATGGAGTTTGTCCCGGCAAAAAACGCCAGAAGTTTCTATAATGTGGTGCTGTCGCCCATTCCCGGAGCCGGCGTGGTATTCAGCATGCATGACGCCACGGCACAACATGAATTAAACCAGGCGAAAAGCGACATGGTCTCATTAGTTTCGCACGAGTTGAGGACCCCCCTGACCTCCATCCGCGGCTACAGCGACTTATTGCTCAAGTACGACATGGTCCAGGAGAAGGGCAAAGCGTTTCTCGGCACGATCATCGATGAGAGCCAGCGGCTGAATCAGCTCATTCAGTCGTTTTTGGACATAGCGTATATCGAGTCGGGACGTCAAAAGATCACCAAATCCGATTTTGAAATGGCACCCGTTTTCCGCGACATGCTCAACGCGATCGGGCCGGTGGCCGCAGAGAAGCAGATTGCCATTGAGATGCCGGCCGCCGGCGAAATGCGCGTTCGAGCGGACAGGCTGTTGCTTTATCAGGCGCTGATGAATCTGATCACGAATGCGATCAAGTACAGCCCCGCGGGCACGACAGTGCGGATGGGTTTCTCGAACGGCAATGACCGGGTTCGATTCCAGGTGACCGACCAGGGGTTCGGCATTCCTGCGGACGAGAGATCCAGAATTTTCGAAAAGTTTTACCGCCGCGGAAACAAGGAGACCCGGGAACAAAGCGGGTTCGGCCTCGGACTGGCGTTCGTGAAGGAAGTCGCAATGCGGCATGGAGGCGACGTTGTAGTGGAAAGTGAGGTAGGTAAAGGCTCGGTGTTCACGCTGTGGATACCGAACTGAGCTGTAGCGGCGCTCTGTGAGCGCCGATCGGCGGTCATAGACCGCCGCTACAGTAAAACTTAGTATGAGTAAACCCAAAATCCTTGTGGTCGACGACGATCGTTCGATCTGCAAACTCATGGGATCGATCCTGGAGATGGAATCGTATCCCTTCCGTCTCGCGACCAGTGGTGAACAAGCGAGGCGAGCGATCGAGGAAGAGTCCTTCGATATCCTCGTCAGCGATATTTATCTCGGCGACGATTCCGGACTGAATCTGCTGGAGCGGATGAAGGCCGTCAACTCCGACGCCGAAGTTGTCATCATGACGGCGCATGGATCGATGGAAACCGCCGTCCATGCCGTCCACAACGGGGCATTCGATTACATCAGCAAGCCGTTCGTCGTCGATGAAATGCTGGGAATTCTTCACCGGATCGAGGAAAAATTCCGCATGGTGGAAGACTCGGCAACGACTCCGGAGCTCATCGAGAGCTTTCCGAATACCGAAATCATCGGGACCACGGCGAAGATGGTCGATGTCTATAAGAAGGTCGCCAAGATCGCACGCATCGAAGCTCCCGTCCTGGTGATTGGTGATAGCGGCTCGGGTAAGGAACTTATCGCGCGCGCGCTTCATGCCAACAGCGCGCGGGCGTCGGCTCCGTTCACCGTTATCAACTGCGGAGCGCTGACGGAAACGCTGCTTGAGAGCGAACTCTTCGGTCACGAACGGGGAGCATTTACCGGCGCCACCGGGGCTCGCAAAGGCCTTCTGGAGAGCGGGTCAGGAGGTACCGTCTTCCTGGATGAAATCTCGGAAACCTCGCTGACGTTTCAAGTGAAACTGTTGCGCGTCATCCAGGAGCGCGAGATCCGCCGCGTCGGATCGAATGAGACCACCCAGGTGAACATCCGGCTGATTGCCGCCACCAATCGCGATCTCCGAGAGATGGTCCGCAGTAACCAGTTCCGCGAGGACCTGTTCCATCGGTTGAACGTCTTTACCATCGCTCTGCCGGCCCTCCGGGATCGTGTGGAAGACATTCCAATGCTGGCCAGCTACTACATGAAAATCTTTTCTGAAAAGAATGGCAGGACCGTCCGGTTGGCCCCGGAAGCTCTGGACGCGATGAAGCGGTATTCCTGGCCAGGGAATGTGAGAGAGCTAAAGAACATGCTGGAACGGGCGATAACCTTTAATTCCACCGGCGTGATCCAGTTCGGCGAACTGGAGTTTGGAGAAGCGTGCCCGGGAGCCGAAAAGCCTTCGGCTTCGCCTTCCGCCGCTGTCATAGGACAAGCTCCGACAGGCTCTCTGGACGAGATGGAAAGAGAGCACATCATCCGTATCTTGAAGGAAACAGGGGGCAACAAGAAGAAGGCGGCCGAGATTCTGGGTATCGAACGGCGGACGCTTTATAACAAGGCAAAGCGCTTGGGCATTGATTTCAGAGCAATCTAGGGAGTAACATGAGCCCGGTTTTATGCGCTATATCATGAAGATAACAAGAACTTTTCTCGGCCTCATCGTTGTGTCTCTGGTTTTCGGAATGCCTCTTTTTGCCGGCAACGGAAAGCCGGAGTCTGACGCGACGCTGAAGGATGTCATCGCGGCTCTGGACAAAGAAGACGCGCAGGATGTGGAACGTTCCTTGCTACTGGCTGACCTGGTCCAGAAAGAATTCGGTACTCGAGAGGAAGAATTACGCTGGGCTGTGAAACAATCTTTAGGCTGGGGTGAGATCACCACTCTTGCGTATATTGAAGCAACCATCGGAAAAAGCTTTGCGGAAATGACCAGAGAAAATGCTCGTGATGATTTCTGGTCGTATGCCGAGAATGCCGGGATGAGTTGCGAAAAAATGACTCGCGCGCTGGAAAGTTTTATGAAGCGGGCAGAGAGGGAACGAAACACGCGCATCTTTGAAAAATTGCGCGCGTCCCGGAAAGTCCATCCGCTGCCGGATCTGGGCAGCGGCTTTGGATTGTTCCAGGAAGCTCTGGACTTCCACCGCCTTGAGTCGCCATCACCCACCAAGATTCACGAGGGTGTAGGCGGCCTTGCTAAAGGGGAGAAATGAGAAAAGTTCTACCGTTTCTATTGGCGCTGCTTCTGCCTTCAGCAGCATTGGCGCAGGGAACATTGAAGGTTACTCACGTGAGCGGTTCGGTCCAGTGGAGGTCTGCTTTCAGCGGAGCATTCAGCCCGCTCACAACGTCCGCACAGACCGTTCAGGTCGGCGACGAATTGAAAACAGGGCCGGACGGAAACGTTTACCTCGAGGTGCCGGACGGCTCCTACATGGTCGTTTCCGAAAATACAACATTGACCATCCAGGATTACTGGAGCTCGAATCTTCGCAGCCTTGTGAACCTGATGATGGGTAAAGTCCGCTTCTATATCCAACGCCTCGGCGGCAGACCGAATCCCTATCGCGTGACCACGCCTACTGCTCTGATTGCGGTCCGCGGAACGACTTTCGAAGTGAACGTCGATGAGGCGCAGTTTGCGGAAGTCCGCTGCTTCGAGGGCCGCGTCACCGTGGAAACCCTCGGCCTCTCGGATCGCGAAGTCATTCTCGATCAGGGTCGCAAGACGCTGGTTCGTCCGGGCGAATATCCCCTCCCTCCAGTCGGTATGGATGAACCGATCGCGCGGAATCGCGTCATACGCCTTGTAAAGAAGGATGGACCGAATACAGATTCCAAGGGCGCCCCTTCCGGGGTTGACGTCTTTGCACGCGATAATGACCGCTCGAACCGGGCGGCCGATCCGCTCCGCGGTCCTGCTTCGCGCACGAGCGATAGCGTCGAGCGTGGAAAGCCCACGCTGAGCTTTCCGAATAAGTAACGGGTAAAACACAAAGACACAAAG
>Ga0137362_10003901_pt1 | contig 10029 bp, 4 predicted proteins | sample MadtaG_2_FD_104801 | JGI IMG/M metagenome (GOLD analysis project Ga0137362, IMG submission 104801) | Vadose zone soil microbial communities from Angelo Coast Range Reserve, California, USA - Mad1_100_16 metaG | ecosystem: Environmental > Terrestrial > Soil > Vadose zone | place: USA: California... | reverse complement strand
TCTCGCCAAGCGCGGATTGGTTCGCGCGGCTACGGACGTCACCGGCTTCGGATTGCTCGGTCACCTCGCTTCAATGTGCCGCGCCAGCGGGGTGAGCGCCGAAATTCTTGCCGATCAAGTTCCAGCGATCGACGACGAGGTATTCGAATTGATCGCGCATGACTGCATTCCCGGCGGCAGCCGCGACAATTTGGAAACCGCGAACAAAATTGCCGATTGGAAAAGAACACCCCGATCGCGACGAGTCCTGCTCACCGACGCGCAAACCAGTGGCGGTTTGCTCCTTTCTGTTGCGCCGAGCCGTCTCAACAAAGTGCTCGCGCTGCTGAAACGCCATCGCACCGCATGCGCGGCCATCATCGGGAAAATTGTTCCCGCGCGCGAACCTCTCCTATGCATAAACAAGTGATCGTTTCGCGCCGCGCTATTCCTTCAGTCACGAAGGTGCTTGATTCGTTAGGCAAAATCGATCTTCCACGGCCGGTCGTCGTCACCATCGTCCGGCAGGAACTTTCGCGGATTCGCGCGAAAGGCGAGATTCCCGAATTCCGATCGATTGTCGATCTTGTACGCGGTTCGCTCGAGCAACTTCGCGCCAGCCGGCTGCAACCGGTCATCAACGGGACCGGGATCGTCATTCATACAAACGTTGGGCGCGCGCCGCTTGCGCCTGAGGCGGTCCAAGCGCTCAAAGAAGTCGGTTCGGCTTACTCCAATCTCGAATATGATCTCGTGACGGGCGAGCGCGGTCGCCGCGGCACTTACATCGAGAATGCGCTCGCGCTCCTTTGCGGAGCGGAAGCGGCCACGGTCGTTAACAACTGCGCGGCCGCGTTGGTGCTGATCGTTCAACATTTCACCAGGAACAAACCGGAAATCGTTATCTCCCGCGGTGAGATGATCCAGATTGGTGGCGGATTTCGCATCGGCGAAATACTCGGAGCGACCGGCGCAACATTGCGCGAAGTCGGCGCCACGAACAAAACCACGCTCGCCGACTACATGCGCGCCATCAACAGACAGACGGCAATGATCCTAAAAGTTCATCGCAGTAATTTTTTCATGAGCGGTTTCGTCGAATCGCCTTCTTCGGCGGCGGTCGCTGGGCTCGCGCGAAAAAAGCGCGTTCCCTTTGTCGAGGATTTGGGAAGCGGCGCACTGGTTGCGACGGAAGAATTTGGAATACCCGAGCACGAGCCGACGCCTGCTGAAGCGCTCAAAGATGGGGCCGATCTTGTTTGCTTCAGCGGCGATAAATTGTTCGGCGGTCCGCAAGCGGGCATTATCGCCGGAAAAAAACGTTTCGTCGCCGCGTTAAAACGCGAGCCATTATTCCGCGCATTGCGCTGCGACAAACTGATCTTCGCGGCCCTGCAATCGACGGTCGATCTTCACCTGAATGAATCGACATCCGAAATCCCGGCGCTCGCGCTCTTGCGAATTTCCAGGGATGAACTGCGCGCGCGCGCGGCGGCAATCTTTGCCCGGCTGCGAGGGTTGCCGCTGCAAATCACCATTGGCCGCGGCGCAGTTAAGGCCGGCGGCGGCACCTTGCCAAGGTCAATGATTTCGTCAATCACAATCGACATTGTCCCGGAAAACTGTTCCGTGCGCGACTTCGCCACCAGTCTCCGCACCTCAGTCCCGCCCGTTGTCGGTTACATCGCGAATGAGCGTTTCAAACTCGATCTGCGCACGATCTTCCCGCACCAGGATGACGCGGTGGTCGATGCGATTCGCTCAGCTTGCGCCGGGACTCATTAATTCTCGCACTGGTGACAGAAAAAAATTTCATCCTCGCAACTGCCGGTCACGTCGATCACGGCAAGAGCGCGCTCGTTAAGGCGCTCACCGGTACGGATACCGACCGGTTGCCGGAGGAAAAGGCGAGAAAAATCACGATTGAGCTCGGTTTCACACAATTAATTCTCGATGGGCTTAATGAGCAACGGCTCCACATCGGGATTGTCGATGTCCCGGGTCACGAGGATTTCGTCCGAAACATGATCGCCGGCGTCGGCTCGATCGATCTCGCCCTCTTCGTTGTCGCTGTTGACGACGGTTGGATGCCGCAAACGGAAGAGCATCTACAAATTCTGAATTATCTCGGCGTGGAACGAGCCGTAATCGCAGTTAGCAAAAGCGATCTTAGCGGCGTTGAGAGAACAACCACGCAAATTCGCGAGCAATTGCGCGATACCGCGTTTGCCCGATCGCTAATCGTCCCCGTATCGGCGCGCGATCAAAAGGGAATCGAAAACTTGAAGCGCGCCCTCGCCTCCGAGTTATCGGGCATGCAACCGCAACGTGACATCGGCAAGCCGCGATTGTTTATCGATCGCGCCTTCTCGCTGCGAGGGATCGGTACGGTTGTAACCGGCACGTTGACTGGCGGCGAACTTCGGCGCGGCCAGAACGTTGTTGTTCAACCACAAAATTTTGAAGCGCGCATCCGATCGATTCAAAGTCACGGCTGCGAGTTGGAGTCTGCGAAACCGGGAATGCGCACGGCAATCAATCTTCCAGATGTCGCAATCGGCACCGGCCCCGAACAAGTCAAACGCGGCCACGTTATTACTTCTGTCGATCTTGGCCGGCCCAGCTCTACACTCGATGTTCTTCTCGAAAAATCGCTGCGTTTGGATCGAAAGGATCCAGCGGCACGACCGCTTAAAAATGGATCGTCAGTTTACGTTCACCACGGCACCGCGCGATTTTCAGCCAAGATTGCTTTGCTTGAAGAGCGCGCGCTCGAACTTGGCAAAGAAGCGATCGCGCAACTGAGACTGGCCTCACCGATCTTTGCCTTCCTCGGTGACCGCTTCGTTCTTCGCGATGCATCGGAACAGCACACCATTGCTGGCGGACTCGTTCTTGATCCAGATGGCGACCGGGAAAAATTTCGGAACGCGGGGCAACGAAAATTGCTAAGAGCGCGCGCCCAGCCGGCAGACAATGTCGTTGTTTGCGTTCGCTCCGAGATTGCGCGGAGTGGTTTCATGCGAAGAGAACCCCTGCTTCGCAAATCGCGCTTCAGCGACGACCAAATTGCCGAAGCTTCACTGCGTCTGCAACGCCACAAGGAAATTGTCATTCGTGGAGATATCGCGGCAGACGTTCAAACCTGGCAGACGTTGCGCGCTCGAACGGTTGCTTTCATCGACAATGCGCACAAAAAGAATCCGGAACGCGCTGGTCTGGATTTGAAAGAGCTGCGCACCGCGCTGCGCGACCAAACGCCCGAGGTGTTTGAAGCGCTCATCTTGCATTTGTGCGCGGATGATTTTGTCCGGAAAGGACCGGTGATCGCGCGACATTCCCATCGACCCGCGTTGCCGCCTGATCTCCAGTTTTCCGCGACAAAAATTCGAGAAGCGCTCTCGAAAAAACCATTTGATCCACTGTCCCGCAAAGAGATCGCGTTAAATCCAGATGCGGGGCAGGCGCTTCGGTTTTTAATTGAACAAGGCGAGATTGTCGATGTTGGCCAGAACGTCATTCTCTTGCGCGAAAGTTTTAAGCAAATGCAAAACGCGGTCGTTGCATTCATTTCGGAACGGGGGCCCTCGACGGTCAGCGATTTGCGACAAGAGCTGCGAACTTCACGCCGCGTCATCGTTCCATTTCTCGAGCATCTCGATCGTGCCGGGATTACAAAACGCAACGGTGACGAACGAACGTTGCACGAGCGCTTCGTCAAAGATTCGTTTGAAGATGAATCTGCTAAATTGAACTGATGCCGAGGAAAAGCGCGCCGGAGAATTCGCGGACAGTCTCATTACATATCGGCGCTTCGTTCCGAGCGGCATGGGAGAACGTGCTGCTGCCGTGGTTTGAATCGGTCGCGACGAGCGCGTTCACCGAGAGCGAGCCGGTTGCCGTTATCACGCCGTTCGCGAGCGACGCAACGTTCCTGCGTTCCAAGTTGCTCGAACGCGGGATTTCGCTGCTCGGAGTAAGATTTCTCACGCCCGCGCAATTGCGAGAACTGCTGTTACGCGACAGCGGCGCCAGAATTCCGCTGCGCGAACATCTTCGCCTTTTGCTGGCCGTCGCGGCCGAACAATTTGTATCTGAGAACAACGAAGCAAAGATCGACCACAACGGCACGCCGACGGTTTCTATCGCCAAATCGGTCGAACGCGATCCCGATCATTTTTTGCGCGCGCTCGATCAACTCGGCGCGGCCGGTTGGAGTTTTGACGAGATCGGACCGGGTGCGCTACGCCAAATCGCGGCACGTTTCGAGAAAATCGTTCGTGATTGCGGATTTCAATTTGTCCACGAAGCCGATCGTGCAACGATAGCGAACGCAGAAAAATCCGCGCCGCGTTTCGGTCACTTGCTCGTCAGCGGATTTAACGGAGCGCATTGGCCGCTCTGGCCGCTCCTGCGGGCGGCGGTCGTTTCCGCGGAGAATGCGGTCGTGGTTTTGAGCGATCCGCGCGACGAAGCGCGGGATCTCGATGAAACCTGGGTCGGAACGTGGGAGGAAGTCTTTGGCGCCGCGCAGGTCATCGATGCGGTTGCGGAAAGATCGGCATCTTCTAACGAGCACATTCATTTTCTGGTTGGACGCGACACAACCCAGCAGGCCAAAGCGATCGTGGCGTTGACCGCGAAATTTCTTTGTCAGGAAAATTGCGAGCGCATCGGCGTCGTGTTCCCGCGCACCGGTGCGTTGCCCCGGCTGGTCGCCGCGTTTCTCGCGTCGGCAAAAATTGCCCACAACGACGGCGCTGCGCATTTGACGCCGAGTGTTTTCGACGACGAAGCGTGGCGGACGTGGCTGGAGTTGCAGAAAAACCCGCGATTAAAAACGCTGCTTCATTTTCTGCACGCGCTGCCGGCGAAAATATTCGAGCGGTTATCGATCTTCGAGGTCGAGGAAGTTTTGCGGCGCGCTTACGCCGACGTGCTCATCGATAACATCGACATCTTGCGAGAATATCTCGGGCGAGAAAGCGCAGATGCCGAAATCGTTCGAGGATTAAAGGCAATCGAGTTCCTGCCGGCGAGCGCGACCTTGCCGCAGTTCCTCGCGCAGACACGAAAGATTTTTGCACAACTCGGCTGGACTCAACATTGGAGCGAGCTCGAGCGGTTGAGCCGGAACTGGAGCGGCTGCGTAACCGATTCTTTTTCACGAAGGAGCTATCTGCGTTGGTTGCGCGAAATTCTCGGCGCGCCATCGCTCACACGCGATGAGTACGGCGCGCATCGGCACAGCCGCGTCCATTTGCTTCGCTATCCCGAAGCGGAGGGGCATACGTGGTCGCATCTCATTTTCGCCGGCTTGAATGAGGAAACGTGGCCCACCGTGGCGGATGAGCCCGGATTTATCGGCGAGCAGGAAATCGATGCGCTGAATCAGAAAATTTTGAACCGGCGCGCGGTGAAACGCGGCCGGCACGGCGAAGGTCAATGGAGCGTCCGCGAAAACAAAACGATCCTGCTCGGCTCGGTCGAGCGCCGCCAGATCATGCTCCGGCAATTTTTCAATTTAATCGAATCTCCCACGAGCGGAATTGGCGCGACGGCGAATCTCTATTCTGATTCCTTTCCGAGCCGGATTGCGAATCCAGGCGAGCTTTTTACGCGCCTCTACTTCAGCGCGCGCGGGCAAGGTTTGGGCCAGGAAACAATGCACGCGCTCGAAAAGGGAACGCGCGCTTGGTTGAAGAATTGGTCGCCGGTTGACGCGGAGAAGATCGATTCGATCAGCGTCGGGCGGACGCGTTTCGCGTTCGACGCACGCCGGCAGCCGCGCGCAAGCAGCGAATACGAGTTCGCGCTGCGCACGCCGTCCGATCGCGCGATCGCGTTGCGCGTGACGGATTGGGAACAAGCGCTGCGATGGCCGGCGCTGATTTGGATGAAAACTTTTCTCGGCGTCGCAGCTGGCGAAGAGAACGCGGATGCGTGGGCGATTTCGACCGGGCAATGGGTGCACCGCTGGCTTGCGGGCGCCGCGCAGGTTTCGAACGGCGATCAACTTGTCGATCTTGCCGATATCGGGAAAATTCGCGCGCGCGTCCGGGAAGATGCGCGCGCATTTCGCGATCGTGTGCAAAATCTTTGCGCGGCCTGCGCGCGACCGTTGCCGGATTGGTGGAGCTCGGGTTGGAGCAACGCGCTCTACGTGGCCGATTGTCTAGCGGAGAAATTGTCCGGCCTAACGGGTTGGCCGCGCCTGGCCACGGAATGGCCGCTCGGTTCGCCGGCGATGATCTCGCTGCCGGCGAATGAAACTTTGCGCGTGCGCGGTCGCGTCGATTTAATCCTTGCGCGCGGCGAACGCACTAATTCGCCGCTGGGCTACGCCGATCTTTGGGTGGTCGATTACAAAACTGGAAAGCAACGCGGCTTCAATCTGCGGGAGCTGCGAAGAAACCAAACACCAGAGGAAAAATTCCGGAAGCAACTCGTCGAAGGGCGCGGCGTGCAACTTGGCTTGTATGCGCTGGCTGTCCACGCGCTCGGCGCAGCGCGCGTGCAAATGACGTTGCTCTCGCCCGCTGGCGACTTCGAGCCGCAGTTTTTCCTCGAGCACGTCCTGGCGCAAAAAGATTTTTGGCACGAGCTGCATCGCATGCAGGAGACCGGCATTTTTGGAATGCTCGGGAAAATTTTCAACGAATACGGCGCCGTCCGCACTTATCCGCTGGCCACCCTGGCCATTGATCTCGATCTGCTCCGCGAAAAATGGGAGATGACGCACCCGGCGCTCGCGATCGAGAACAATCATGGAAGCGACTGATCAGGAATCACGGCAACGCTTCACGCGCGACCTGGAGCGGAATTTTTCGGTAGTCGCTTCCGCCGGCTCGGGCAAAACGCGCGCGATTACGGACCGCATTGTCGCGATCGCACAAGATCGACATGCACGGGAGTGGTTGCCGAACCTGGTTGTCGTCACCTACACAAACCGAGCGGCTGACGAAATACAGCAGCGCACGCGGCAGAAAATTCTCACGGCGGGTTTGCCACTGGAAGTGATCGAAGCGTTCAACCGCGCATTTTTCGGAACGATTCACAGCTTCTGCGTAAAACTGCTCGCGACACACGGACATCATCTTGGATTGCCTGCGAAACTCGAACTAATCACGGACGACGAGGATTTGTGGAATGATTTTGTACAGCAACAAACGGCGATTGGCCGTTCGCTGACCGCGGAAAATCGTCGTGTGCTTTTGCGCCACATTCAGGCGCGGCAACTGATGGAGCTTTCGCGAAAGTACGATGCCGATCTTGCAGCAACTCAGCCGGAGACGCCGTGCCCGGACACCGGCTTTGCCGAAGTTTACGCCGCCGTGGCAAGAGGTCAGACGCTCCGCACAATTCCCAAGGCGCAGGCGGAATTGCAGCGCTGGGAAAAGCGTTGGCGCGAAACGGATGAATTTGTGCCGTGGCCGCCCTGTGCGAGCCGCGCGAACGATTTCGTTCGCGTCTGGCGCGATGCGTTTCGGCCTTTGCGCGACTGGGTGAACGCCTGCGCGCTCTGCGTCGCGGCCGAAGTGCAACGCGATTACCGGGACTTCCGTCTGGCCCGCGGCGCGATCACTTATCCGGACCAGGTTGCGCTCGCGGGAGATTTGTTGCGTTTGTCGCAGATCGCGCGACGCATTCGGGAAAACGATTATCGCGTCGTTCTCGATGAAGCGCAGGACACAGATCCGCAGCAATTTTTTGTGCTCATCGAAATCGCGCGCCCACCGGAAGCAACTGGCGCGTGGACACAAGATGGACGATCAGCGCCGCGGCCCGGCCATTTCTGCATGGTCGGCGATTTCCAGCAATCGATTTATCGCGACCCGGCCGATCTCGCGCGTTATCGCGCGCTCCACGAATTACTGATCGAAGCGGGCGCGGCCGAAGCGCTCGAATTCTCCGTCACGTTTCGGCTCGATACCGCGCAGCTTGAGTTCATTAACGAAACCTTCGGCGAAATTCTGAACAATATCGGCGGCCAGGTGCAGTTCGTGGAACTGAATCCGCGACCAGACGTTTTGCCCGGACAAGTAGTGCGACTTGATCTCGGCAACGATATTGATCTTAATTTGCCGGAGCCGCGTCGCGCGGCGATGGAAGCGCGCGAGCTTGCGGAGTGGTTGCGCGCGACCGGGCTGGAGAAATTGCGCGCGGATTCGTGGCGGGACGTGGCGATTCTTTGCCCGCGCAAAGCGTGGCTACGCGCCCTGCGCGACGCGTTGGTCGATGTCGATCTTGCGGTCGAGATCCAATCCGAGAGCGACCGGCAGGGTGAAAACCCGGCGTATGCCTGGTTGACCGCGCTGCTCGCCGTGATGATCGACAGGAACGCGAGTTATGAAATCGTGGGAGTGTTGCGAGAAATCTTCGGCCTTTCCGATGATGAGCTGGCGCGCTTTGCGCAAGGTTACGGCGCGCGTTTTCAAATTGCGGAACGCATTCGCGAGCGTGGCACTGTGGCGGACATTTTGAATCTGCTCACGCGCACGCGCGAAGCGATTGCGCAGCAACCGTTGTTCACCGCCGTGCGGGAGATTGTTCACGCCACACAACTGCGGGAGCGACTGCGTTCGCTGCCGCCAGAGGAATATGTCCGTCTTAACGCGGAGCTCGACGCGTTGCTCACCGCAGCCGCGAATGCCGAGGCGGGAGGTCTTTCGTTGTCCGAGTTCACCCAAAACTTGCGCGCCAATTTCGGCAAGACGCGCGAATCGCGTCCCTCGTTTGCTCAAGCGATCCAGCTCATCACGGCGCACAAAGCGAAAGGCTCGGAGTGGCAGGCAGTGATCGTGCCGTTTCTTTCGAGAAAAGTTTGGGGCGCGCCCGTGCGTTATCCGCGCGCAATCAAAGCGGTCGAGGCGCAGAGCGCACAAATTATTTTCGAACGAGCAGATCTCAGCGCGGAACTGGAACAGGAAATCAAAGACGTGGAGCGCCAGGAGATGGAACGCTTGCTTTACGTCACGTTGACGCGGGCGAAGCACACGCTGGTCCTGGCGTGGGATCGTGAATATTTCCGGACGGCGAATGGACAAGTCGCGATTGAATCGCAGATGAAGTGGTTGCAAGCAGACATGTCCGACAGCAATGCCGAGATCATTGCGACCTTGCCGGCGGAAGCGGGCGAGTGTTTGGAAACAACGGCGCGGCGACGAGGCGCTCGACGCGAAGAAATTCGGGAAAATCTTGACGCGGTGCGACTCGAGACCGGTTGGATCGACATGGCGCGGCACCGCGCTTCAGCGTTCATTCGCACGTCGAATCCGAGTTTGTTTGCGCCGGAAGAAAAAACAGTGGCCACGACCGGCGCGGATGTTTGGAAGGAAGCGGAGCCGGCGCTGCGGCCGACGAGAATCGACAATCCGGCCACGCGTTACGGAGTTTGGTGGCACGAATTCGCGCAGAGCATTCCGTGGAGTGCCGGGCCGAGCGCGTGGGAAAATGTTTTTGAAACGAGCAATGCTATATCGCCCGACCGAGCGCGCTCGAAACGCGAGTGGAAGCTATTGCGCGAATATTTTTTGAGCCATCGAAATCTCTTCGATCAAGGCGCTATGGTCTTCGCGGAGATGCCGTTCATGTGGCGAATGGATGCGGCGACGTGTTTGGAGGGAATTGTCGATCTTGCGGTGTTCGATCGAGAGGCGAACAAGTGGCTCGTTCTGGATTGGAAAACCAACCGCATCGCGCCGGACAAGATCGACAATCTGCGCGCGCAGTACCGACCGCAGATCGCGGCGTATTGGCAAGCAATCACCGAAATGACCCCGAATGCTTCCGGGGTTGAGGCTGGGATTTATTCCACGTCCACAGGGCTGTTTGTTATTTACGATCGCGACGAACTCGCGCGCGAGTGGGAGCGATTACGAAAGCCGCGCTCCGATCAGTCCGCCGGTGAGATCGCTCTTAACTAACGCTCAGCAATCGCGCTCGCCGCGGATGAATTGCTCGACGCAGCGGTGCGCCTCGTCGTCCGTCATCTGGACGGGAGGATGCTTTGAGAAATAGGCGGAAGGGGAATGCAGGACGCCGCCGATG
>Ga0137362_10003898_pt1 | contig 10031 bp, 8 predicted proteins | sample MadtaG_2_FD_104801 | JGI IMG/M metagenome (GOLD analysis project Ga0137362, IMG submission 104801) | Vadose zone soil microbial communities from Angelo Coast Range Reserve, California, USA - Mad1_100_16 metaG | ecosystem: Environmental > Terrestrial > Soil > Vadose zone | place: USA: California... | reverse complement strand
GGCATCGGCTTTCTTACGGAGGATCGCAAGCGTACGGGGCTGTTCCCGGCGCTCTCCATACTCGAGAACATCCAGATCGCCTCCCTGGCGCGCTTTACGCATCACGGCTTCGTCCACGGGCGCGCGCTCAGTTCCGATTGCCGGCAGCTCTGCGAGACACTGCAGATCAAGGTGCGCGATCTGGACGATGTCGTCATGGAGCTGAGCGGGGGCAATCAGCAGAAGGTGCTGATCGCACGGTGGCTTCTTACCCATCCCCGCATCCTGATTCTGGATGAGCCGACCCGGGGCGTGGACGTGGCGGCAAAAGCGGAGATCCATCGGCTGATGTCGCAGCTCGCCTCGCGAGGTGTGGCCGTCATCCTGATCTCATCGGAGCTGCCCGAAGTTCTCGCCATGAGCGACCGAATCATGGTGATGCATCAGGGGAGGGTCAGCGGAGTACTCGAGCGCGCCGCAGCTACGCAAGAGAAGGTGCTGGAGCTCGCCGCGCTGTAGCGGCAAGGCCCTGTTGTTGGAAGTGTTGCGATGGCCTCGTCCCTGAACGGCGTTGGATCGATACGCGAGGCAGTGCGGCGCCGACGCTGGCCGGCTGAGTTCAGCATTGCCTTGATCCTGATCGGCATCGCCTTGGTGTTCGAGCTGCTCGGCTGGGTGATGCGCCAGCAGAGTTTCCTGGCAAGCCCGGAGCGCCTCATCATCATCGTCCTGCAGGTGTCGATCATCGGTCTGCTGGCGGTGGGCGTGACTCCGGTGATCATCACCGCGGGAATCGACCTCTCGTGCGGCTCGGTCGTGGCACTGTCGGCCATGGTGGCGGCGAGCCTCGCCCAGGCAGCTGGCACAAGCAGCGCAGTGTTTCCCGGTCTGCCGGACCTGCCGGCCGTCGTGCCGATCGCCGCGGCACTCGCCGTGGGCGCGACGATAGGTGTCGCGAACGGGGCGCTCGTGAGCTATGGAAGATTGCCTGCGTTCATTGCGACATTGGGAACCATGGTCACGGTGCGTGGCATGGCTCGCCTCTACACGCACGGTCGCCCGATCAGCACGCTCACGGACAGCTACACTGCAATCGGCAGCGGAGCGCGGCCGGTGTTCGTTTTCTTTGCCGTCGCGGCAGTGTTGCATATCGTGCTGCGCTACACCCGTTTTGGAAAGTACGTGTACGCGATCGGCGGCAACGTGCAGGCGGCGCGCGTCTCCGGCATCGACGTCAATCGTTACCTTCTCGCCGTCTACGCCTGCGCAGGCGTGTTGTCCGGACTTGCGGGAGTCATGACTTCGGCGCGGGCGGCAACGGGCCAAGCGGGGATGGGGATGGGATACGAGCTGGATGCCATAACCGCTGCGGTGATTGGAGGAACCAGCCTCTCCGGAGGCGTAGGAATGGTCACCGCGACCGTGATTGGCACGCTCATCCTCGGGGTGATTACCAGTGGCTTCACTTTCCTGGGCGTCGACGCGTACCTGCAGGATATCGCCAAGGGCTTGATCATCGTTGCAGCCGTCATGGCCGATCAGTATCGCCGCCGGCATCGGCGCGCAATGGGGCCGCTCAAGGCAAAGGAGCCTGGCAGATGAAGGTCAGACGCGACACTCGGGCCGCGGTGCCAAACGGTGGTTGCTTGCGGGGCGCCTCGCCCCGCGATTTCCACGCGCTGTGCGTGCTGATCACTGAGCGCAGAGTGGAGCTTCCCAAGCGGCTGCTGCAGGTGGCGGACTACGCCATCGCACGACCGCAGGACATCGCCTTTGGAACGGTCGTGGAGATCGCGAAGAGCGCGAAAGTACAGCCCTCGACGCTGGTGCGCTTCGGCCGCGCCCTGGGCTACAACGGATTCACGGATCTGCAGGAGGTCTTCAAGTCGCAGGCACGGCAGCGGTGGCCGGATTATCCCCAGCGCCTCGAAGCGCTGCGCACGGAGGAGGATCAGGATCACAGCCCGGCGCGCTTGCTGCAGGGCTTTGCGCGGGTATCCGCCGAATCGGTCGAGCGTGTCGCAAGCGGCATCAGCGCCGCCAGCCTGAAGCAGGCGGTCGAGATTCTGGCGCGTGCGCAGACGATCTATCTGCTCGCTACGCGCCGCTCCTTTGCGGTTGTGAGTTATATGGCGTATTTGCTGCGTAAGCTCGCGGTACGCTGCGAGCTTGTCGATCAGGCGGCGGGTCTTGCGCCGGAGCAGATGCAATTGAGCACTCCACGTGATGCCGTGCTGGCGGTGAGTTTCACGCCCTATGCCCCGACGACGCTCGAGTTCGCCGCCGCGGCTGCGCGGCGCAAGGTGCCTGTCGTAGCGATTACCGACAGTCCGTTTTCGCCTCTCATTGGCTCGGCAAGGGTCTGGTTCGAAGTTGTCGAGGCGGACTTCCGCGGCTTCCGCTCCCTTGCCGGGGCGATCACACTCGCCATGACACTGGCAGTGGCCATCGCCCGCCATCGGGACGAGGCGAAGAAGTGTTAGTCGTCCGGAGTGTCCGGAGGGTTTGACGTGCACAGCGCGCTCGACCTGATCACCATCGGCCGCACGAGCATTGATCTCTACGGCCAGCAGATCGGCGGACGCCTCGAAGACATGGCGACGTTCTGCAAGGCAGTGGGCGGTTGTGCAGCGAATATCGCCATCGGCGCTGCGCGGCTCGGCCTGCGCACGGCGCTCATTACTCGCGTCGGCAATGAGCCCATGGGCCGCTTTGTGCTGGAGCAGTTGCAGCGCGAAGGGGTCGTCACAACGGGCGTCAAGACCGATCCGCAGCGCTTGACGTCGATCGTGTTGCTGGGCGTGGAGGATCAGGGACGGTTTCCACTGCTTTTCTATCGCGAGAATTGCGCCGACAGCGCCTTGTCGCAAGACGATGTGGAGGAGACATTCGTCGCCTCGACACGCGCGCTGCTCGTGACCGGGACGCATTTCTCGATGGTGTCGGCAGCCGCGGCGCAACACAAAGCGATGCGGATTGCACGTGCTCGCGGCGCACGCGTCATTCTGGACATTGACTATCGGCCGAATCTGTGGGGCCTGGCCGCCCCCGGGGCCGGAGAGCAGCGCTACGTCCGCTCCGCGATGGTCACCGAGCAACTTGCGCCCGTGTTGGCGCAATGCGACCTGGTGGTCGGAACCGAGGAAGAGATCCACATCGCCGGAGGCTGCGAGGACACGCTCGAAGCGCTGCGGAACATCCGGCGGCGTTCTGCCGCGACGATCGTCTGCAAACGTGGGCCGGCAGGCTGTGTGATCTTCTCAGGCAACATCCCCGCTCGCCTCGAGGAGGGGATTACCGGCGCCGGATTCCCCGTCGAGGTGTACAACGTGCTGGGGGCCGGCGATGCATTCATGGCCGGGTTTCTGCGGGGCTATCTTCACGACGAGCCCCTCGAGCGGTGCGCTGCGTACGGGAATGCCTGTGGGGCGTTCGCCGTGTCGCGGCTACTGTGTTCGCCGGAGTTCCCAACGTGGATCGAGCTGCAGCACTTTCTGCAGCACAAGAGCGCGCATCGTGCCCTGCGCGAGGATGCGCATCTCAATCATCTACACTGGGCGACCACGCGCCGGCCCGCGCCGCAGACAGTTATGGCACTCGCCATGGATCATCGCTCGCAATTTGAGGAGATGGCGCGTGTAGCCAGCGCCTCGCTCGAGCGGGTGCGCGCCTTCAAGCTGCTGGCCGTGGAGGCCGCTGGGCAAGTCGCGGACGGTCGACCGGGCTACGGCATGTTGCTCGATTCAACCTATGGCCGCGAAGCGCTCACGCGCGCTGCGAGGCTCGGCTTGTGGCTCGCGCGGCCGGTCGAGCGCCCTGGATCGAGGCCGCTGGACTTTGACGGGATGCCGAGCCTCGCAGCCCACCTCAGCGAGTGGCCGGTTTGTCAAACCGTGAAGTGCCTGTGCCTTTACCACCCGGACGATGCTCAGGAGCTGCGCGAGCGGCAGGAGCGTGAGCTGCTGCGTCTCCACGCTGCGTGTCGCTCACTCGGCCGGGAATTGCTGCTCGAAATCGTTGCCAGCAAACACGGCCGCGTGCGCGACGACACGGTTGCGCACGTGCTCACTCGGTTGTATGAGCTTGGCATCAAGCCGGACTGGTGGAAGCTGGAGCCGCAAGCGAGTGAGCAGGGGTGGACGGCGTGCGCCAAGGCGATACAGACGCATGATCCGCATTGCCGCGGTATCCTCGTGCTGGGCCTCGATGCACCTATCGAGCAGTTGAGCAGCTCCTTGCAGCTTGCTGCGCGCTTCGAGCTCGTGCGCGGATTCGCGGTCGGGCGCAGCATCTTCGCGGATGCCGCCCATGCCTGGCTCGAGCGCCGCATCACTGATGAGGCTGCCGTGAGGGATATGGCGGATCGGTTGCGCCTCCTCGCGGATCGCTGGCGTGACCTGCGCGCCGAGAGTTTCGCATGATGCTTGAGGCAGTCGCATGGAAACCATAAGGCTGACCATGGCCCAGGCACTGGTGCGTGCCCTCGCCGCTCAATGGACCGAGCTGGGGGGCCAACGCCGCCGGCTGTTCTCGGGTGTCTGGGCGATCTTCGGCCACGGCAACGTCGCCGGCCTCGGCGAGGCCCTGTACGCGACGCGCGAGGTGCTGCCGGTGTTGCGCGCCCACAATGAACAGGCCATGGCGCATGCGGCTGTTGGGTTTGCGAAGGCGAGCCGCCGCCGGCGCATGATGGTCTGCACCACGTCGATCGGTCCCGGGGCGACCAACCTCGTCACGGCTGCGGCCGTGGCGCACGTGAATCGCCTGCCGGTGTTGTTGTTGCCGGGCGATGCGTTTGCGAGCCGCGGTCCCGATCCGGTCCTGCAGCAACTCGAGGATTTCGGCGACGGCCTCGCCACCGTGAACGATTGCCTGAGACCCGTGTCCCGCTACTTTGACCGCATCACACGCCCGGAACAATTGATCTCGGCGTTCGACCGCGGAGTCAATGTACTTACTGACCCGGCGCACTGTGGCCCGGTGACCCTCGCGCTGTGTCAGGATGTGCAGGCACAGGCATTTGAGTATCCGGCGGGGTTTTTCGAGGATCGGCTGTGGTTGCCGCGGCGTGTGCGTCCCGACGAGCGGGAGGTGTCGACATGCGCCGCGATGCTGGCCCGCGCCCGCAAACCATTTGCGATCGCCGGAGGAGGGGTCTGGTACTCCGAGGCGGAGCAGGATTTCCAGTCCTTCTGCGAGCAGCATGGTGTGCCCTTTGGCGAGACGCAGGCCGGCAAATCGGCGCTCCCCGCGAGTCATCCGCTCAACATGGGGGCCGTCGGCGTGACGGGCACGGCGGCGGCCAACGAGCTCGCCGCCGAGGCGGATGTGATTCTTGCAGTCGGGACCCGCTTGCAGGACTTCACTACGGGATCGTGGGCATTGTTCCAGGGAGAGGGCCGACGCCTGGTGGCGCTCAACGTTCAGCACCTCGATGCGAGCAAGCATCGTGCGCTGCCTCTTGTCTGCGACGCGCGTGAAGGTATCCGTGCGTTGAACGAAGCGCTAGCCGGCTGGCGCGCGGATGAGGCGTGGACTCCTCGCGCCCGCGCCGCGCAGAGATCCTGGCTCGAGGTGTCTCGCGGCTGTGTCGCGCCTGCGGCTGCCGGCATACCGTCGGACGCTCAGGTCATAGGCGCAGTGCAGGAAGCGAGCAACGGCTCAGAAGTGATCGTGTGTGCGGCGGGAGGTTTGCCAGGGGAGCTGCACAAACACTGGCGCAGCATGGCGGCCGGTGACTATCACGTCGAGTACGGCTATTCCTGCATGGGTTACGAGATCGCAGGAGGGCTCGGTGTGAAGCTGGCCGAGCCGCACCGGGAGGTGATCGTGCTGCTGGGCGATGGCTCCTACCTCATGATGAATTCCGAGATCTCCACCTCGGTGCGGCTGGGGATGAAGCTCATCGTCATCGTGCTCGACAATGGCGGCTTTGGCTGCATCGAGCGGCTGCAACGGCAGACCGGTAATGCGAGCTTCAACAATCTGCTCGAGCAGTCGAGTCCGGCGCCGGCGGTCCGGACTGACTTCGTGGCGCATGCCCGCAGCCTCGGAGCTGGCGGCGTCAAGCTCGCATCTCTCGTCGAGCTGCCGGAAGCCCTTGCGCGAGCGCGCGACAGCGACCGCACCTTCGTGATCGTGATCGAGACTGATCCACGAAAGTCGACCGAGGCAGGCGGCCATTGGTGGGACGTCGCGGTGCCTGAGGTTTCATCCCGGTCCGAGGTACTCGAGGCGCGCGAGAAATATGTCGCGGCACAGGCGCGACAGCATCTGGCCGATTGATGGGCGCGGAAATTCAGCGAGTAGCAGCGGTGACTGTTCACATTGGTGTCAATCCCATCCTCTGGTCCAATGACGACCTGCGAGAGCTCGGTGGCGAAACACCGCTCGAGAGCTGCCTGGCGCAGGCCCGGCAGGTGGGTTTCCAGGGCATCGAGCTCGGACACAAATTTCCCCGCGAAGCCGGGGTGCTGCGAGCGACGCTGGCTCCCTTCGGGCTCGCGTGCGTTTCCGGCTGGTACTCCGCCGCGCTCTTGCGGCGTGATGCGGAGGCGGAGCTCACGGCGCTACGGCCGCATCTGGATTTGCTCAAGGCGATGAAGTGCCCCGTTCTTATATTCGCTGAGACCTCAAACGCCGTACACGGTGATATGGCGATCCCCTTGTCGAGGCGTCCGGTGCTCGGACCTGAGGATTGGGCGGGGTTTGGTCGCAAGCTCACCGCCGTGGCCGAGGCTACTCTCGCGGAGGGTGTGCGCCTCGTGTACCACCACCACATGGGTACTGTCGTACAGAGCGGCCAGGATATCGCGGCGCTCATGGCGGCGACGGGGCCGGCCGTACACTTGGTGCTGGACACCGGCCACGCGGTTTTCGCGGGTGTGGATCCCACTGCACTTGCGACGCAGTACCGCGAGCGCATCAGTCACGTGCATGCGAAAGACGTAAGAAGAGAGGTGCGTCTACAGGCTCGCGAGTCAGATTGGAGCTTTCTGCGCGCCGTGCTCGAAGGGGTGTTCACTGTTCCTGGCGACGGCATGATCGATTATACGAGCGTGTTCCGCGCTTTGCGGGGTTACTCGGGTTGGATCGTGCTCGAGGCCGAGCAGGATCCCAAGAAGGCGAACCCGCTTGAGTACGCGACGGCAGGCTACCGTGCCTTGAGACGCCTTCTGACGAAGGGAGCGTTGCGATGATTTCACCTCTGCTCGTCAAGGCGAAGCGCGGCGCGCCGGATGGGGTTGTACAGCGCATCACGCCCGCCAGCGCCGGCTGGTCCTACGTGGGATTCGAGGTTGTAGAGCTGGCCGCGGGGCGGCAGCTCGAGCGCACTACCGACGATCGCGAAGTATGTGTGGTCCTGATCTCGGGACGCGCGCTCGCGGCAGCAGGCGCGAAGACGTTTGGAGCGATTGGGGATCGCTCCAGTCCGTTCGAGGGCAAACCGTGGTCGATGTATATCCCGGCGCGATCAAGCTTCAGCGTGCGGGCCGAGAGCGCCTGTGAGGTTGCGCTGGCCTCCGCGCCGGCCGTCGGCCGCCTGCCGCCTCGGCTGATCCCGCCAACCGACGTGGCGCAGGAAACCCGCGGACAGGGGACTAACACCCGCTACGTTCGCAACGTGCTGCCGGACACTCAGCCGGCCGAAAGCCTGATCGTCGTGGAGGTCATCACGCCGGGCGGGCACTGGTCGAGCTATCCACCGCACAAGCACGACAGCGCCGATGGCTCCACCGAAACCCAACTCGAGGAAACCTACTATCATCGTCTCGCGCGGCCCAGCGGTTTCGCGGTCCAGCGCGTATATACCGACGACCGTACCCTGGATGAGACGATATCGGTCGAAGACCGCGACGTCGTGCTGGTCCCGCGGGGTTACCATCCTGTAGGCGCTCCTCATGGGATCGACCTCTATTATCTCAACGTCATGGCCGGACCGGTGCGGCGGTGGATGTTCAGGGTGGCTCCGGGATACGAGTTTCAGCGGGGCTACACATGATCGGAATGGCGCTACTGGGCTGTGGGCGTATCGGGAAGATGCATGCACGCAACCTCGCGAGGCATCCGGCTGTCAAGCTGCAGTGCGTTTACGACGTGCTGACCGCCGCAGCAGAAGGCACTGCACGCGAGGTCGGCACGCGGTGCGCAAGGTCGGTTGATGAGGTAATGGCTGATCCTGCCGTTCAGGCAGTGCTGATTGCCAGCTCGACGGAAACGCACGTCGCGCTGATCACCGCAGCTGCACACGCGCACAAGGGGGTGCTGTGCGAGAAGCCCATCGATCTCGATCTGGCACGCGCCAGGCGCTGTTGGAACGAGATTGCTCCGCTGCGGCCGACCGTCATGATCGGCTTCAATCGGCGCTTCGACCCGTCGTTCCGCTCCCTGCGCGAGCGGCTGGGCGCCGGCGAGATCGGCGTCCCTGAGCTGGTCATCATCACCAGCCGCGATCCCGCGCCGCCGTCGGTGGCCTACGCGAAGACCTCCGGCGGGATGTTCCGCGACATGACCATTCATGATTTCGACATGGCGCGGTATCTGCTCGGGGACATCCTCGAGTTGCAGGCGTTCGGCGCTAATCTCGTGGATCCGGCTGTCGGCGAGATCGGCGACATCGATACTGCAATGCTCGTGCTGCGGGCAACCTCGGGTGCGCTGGTCCACATCGACAACAGCCGACGCTGCGTCTACGGATACGACCAACGCATCGAGGTGTTCGGCTCCAAGGGGATGCTGCGGGCGGGAAATCAACATGCGACCACGGTTGAGAGCTGGAATGCCGCAAGCACTCGAAGCGGCGACCTCGTAAAGCAGTTCTTTATTGAGCGCTACGCTGATGCCTATGCCGCGGAGATTGACCACTTCGCGACCTGCGTGCGTGAGGGGAGGGCTCCCGCGCCAAGCTTTGCGGACGGGATAAGCGCGCTCGAGTTGGCCGAGGCTGCTGTTCACAGTCTGCACAGCGGACAAACCGTACGGCTGTCATGAGTCGCTCGGAGTTGCTGCGCGGGCTGGCCTCGAGGTCAGTGCTGATGGTCCTGCTCCTGGCCGGTTGCGCGTATGGCAAGGCGAGGCTTGGCGTATCGATTGCTCAGTTTGACGACAATTTCCTGATGTCGGTACGCGAAGCCATGGCGCGCAGGGCTGCGGCTGCCGATGCGGCGGAGATTCAGTTCCAGGATGCGCAAGGCGATGTCGGTCGCCAGCTCAGCCAGGTGCAGAACTTCATCGCCCAGCGTGTGGATGCGATCCTGGTGATTGCGGTGGACACCGCCGCAACGCGCGCGATCACGCGGGCCGCGAGCAATGCCGCGATACCGCTGGTCTACGTGAATCGACACCCCGAAGAGCAGAATCTCCCGGCGCGCGTGGTCGTCGTGGGGTCGGATGAGCGGGTGGCCGGCCGGCTGCAGATGGCCGAGCTGGCGAGGCTCATGCATGGACGGGGCAATGTGGCAATCATGCTTGGCGATCTCTCCAACGACGCCACGCGTGGGCGGACGGCGGGCCTGAAGGAAATCGTGGCCCGTTATCCGGCCATCAAGATCGTCGAGGAACAGTCGGCCAACTTCGACCGGCTCAAGGCCATGGATCTGATGATCAACTGGATGGTGAAAGGCACCCGCATCGATGCGGTCGCCGCGAATAATGACGAGATGGCCATCGGGGCGACCCTGGCGATCCACCAGATCCCGCTCGCGGGGCGTAGGATCCTCGTTGCGGGTGTTGACGCGACGAGCGATGCAGTGGCGGAGATAGCCCGGGGCAGGTTGGCGGTGACCGTTTTCCAGAACGCCAAGGGCCAAGGCGAACGCAGTGTCGAGGATGCGTTGCGGCTGGCCCGCGGACAGCCGGTCGAGCAGTACGATTGGATTCCGTTCGAGCTGGTGACGCCACAGAACTATCGCAACTACGTGCAGCGCTAACCTGACTTTCGCCACTGGGGGCTGTGGGCGAGCGTAAGTTCTTGGTTTTCCAAGGGTCGGCCATCGAAGGTCTGTCCTACATCGCCGCTGATATTTTTGCAGCAGTGATCCGCGGTGGGGCCT
>Ga0137362_10003891_pt1 | contig 10042 bp, 7 predicted proteins | sample MadtaG_2_FD_104801 | JGI IMG/M metagenome (GOLD analysis project Ga0137362, IMG submission 104801) | Vadose zone soil microbial communities from Angelo Coast Range Reserve, California, USA - Mad1_100_16 metaG | ecosystem: Environmental > Terrestrial > Soil > Vadose zone | place: USA: California... | reverse complement strand
TCGAGCTGCGCCATGCCGGCCTCATGGATGGTCCAGCCGTTCTTGGAGTTGCGCAGCGCTTCGTACTTCGGCGACAGATGCGTGACGATGTGCATGCGGGTCGGATTGAGCCACAGGAAGAACGGCTTGTTGTCGGCCTTGGCCTTGTCGATGAACTTCAGGGCGAGGTCACGGATTTCGTCGTCCACGGTTTCCATCCGCTTGGGATAGAGCGTTCCCGCATCCTCGATCCTCTGCTTGCCGACCTTGCCCCAGCGTGGATCCACGGTGGCGTCGTCGACATCGGTTGCATACGAATGGACCATGTTGCGCGGACCGACCGTGTTCAGCAACTCCTGAGGATAGGCGGGATGCGCCGGATCTTCCATCGCATCAAGGTGATACAGGTAGCCGAAGAACTCGTCGAAGCCGTGCACGGTTGGCAGAAACTCGTTTTTGTCCCCAAGGTGGTTCTTGCCGAACTGGCCGGTGGCGTAGCCCATTCCTTTCAGCGCGGTGGCGATGGTTACGGCCTGCGCGGGTATGCCTGTGGGTGCACCGGCCTGGCCGACCGTGGTCATGCCGGTGCGGATCGGCAGCTCGCCGGTGATGAAGTTGGCGCGACCCGCCGTGCAGCTCGCCTCGGCGTAGTAATCGGTGAACAGCATGCCTTCGGCGGCGATCTTGTCGAGGTTCGGTGTCCGCCCGGCCATCATGCCGCGGTGGTAGGCGCCGAGATTCCAGATGCCGATGTCGTCACCCATGATGACGACGATGTTGGGCCGCTGCCCCGCCGCGGCGGGCGCTATTGCGGGCTGCTGCGCTTGCGCAGAGCTTGTCAGTCCGACGGCCGAGAGCGCCGAAGCGGCGACGAGAGAACTGCCGCTTAACAAGAGATCGCGACGCTTCAAACCTGCGCTGGTTGGTCCCGTGTTGGTCTCGTGCGTTTCCGGAATCTTATCTTTACTCATGAGCTGACCCTCACTCTGATGATGCACATAAAGCCGACCTTCATCACACTGCCGAATAGGCGTTTCGCCCGCTATGCGATTTCGGCAGAAATGAGGTCACGCAAATTCAGCCGGTGTGCGCCGCAGCGTGGCCGAGGGCATCTCCCCGAAGATGGTGCGGTAGCCTACGGCGAAGCGCCCAAGCTTCAGGAATTGGTAACCGCGGTCGAGAATCGGTCGCCTCGGGTTATCGGCGTTATTTCTTGAGGCGGGCTCGAAGATTCTCGACGAGGCCGTTCAATTCGCGATCGTTTGGTGCAAGGCGAGTAAGTTGCTCAGCGTAGTTGAGGGCTGCACCGATATCGCCCCCGTCACGGTTGAAAGTTACGAGGGCAAGCAATGTGTCGCGATCGTTCGGATGCCGGGCCAAACTCTCCTTCAGTACTTTCATGGCCTCATCGGTGCGGCCAGCTGTGTGTAGGGCGACCGCGTATACATAACCATACCGCAGGCGATCAGATTCCAGTTCGGTCGCAACGCGAAATTCAGAGAGTGCCTCATCGGGACGTTTGAGTCTGGTCAGCGCCAGCCCGAGCGCGTGGTGCAGTCCCGCGTCCTGAAGCGATGTCGCGATCGCCGTCCGCAGCACATTCTCTGCTTCACTATCTCGTCCAAGTTGCCGGTAAAGATCGGCTAGATTGATCGCTGCGGGTGCGAACTTCGGACTGAGCCGCAGGCCAGCTTTATATTCGGTCTCGGCATCGGGAAAGAGCCCACGACGAGTGTAAAAATTTCCGAGCGTGGAACGAGCCTCGGGTCGATCGGCATTTAGATGCTGCGCGGCGACGAACTCTGCCGCTGCGCGTTCAAAAGAGGCGCGGTCGGCGGCGGGTTGATTAGCGGCCGGAACATCTGCGAGCAGTGCCGCTGCCCTGATGCGAACGCCGCGACTTGAATCGGAAAGAAGCGGAGAAACGAAAGGCCAAATACGGTTGCCGGCGATGCCTTCGAGCATGTCGAGGGCGGCAATACGTACCATGGGATCCGGGTCAACGAGCCCTGTCCGCGCCGATTCGATGTTGGCGGGCGACACCCGTGAATGAAGCTCGGTGAGAGCGCTCGCCCGCGCAATCGCCGGGGTATCCGGATTGGCAGCGACCATTGCAAGTAGCGCTGCAGCGTCCGCACGGTCGGTCCAAGAGGCATGGAAGGCTTCGGCGTAATTCTGGAAGCCTTTTCGGTTGGTCCCATGCCATTGTTCGATAGTGGAAGCGGCCCATTCCGCCGATTTATTGGTGTGACAAGCGTTACAGGCATTGGGCGTGCCTAACTTCACGGAGAGATCCGGCCGAGGAATTCGAAGGCTATGGTCGTGCCGCTTGTCGATCACCATATAAGTGCTGACGGGCATATGGCACGACGCGCAGGTGACCGCCGGGGTTACTCCCTTGTGACGGTGATGTGTGACAACTTCGTATTTATCAGATGCATGACACTGCAGGCACACTCCGTCACCTGAGACGCGAAGCTTCGCAGCATGCGGATCATGGCAATCGCTGCAGGTGACCCCCACCGCGAACATCTTGCTCTGCTTGAACGAACCGTAATTATAGACCTCGTCGAGCATCTGACCGTCCGCATGGTAGAGCCCGCGCGCAAGGGTGGAGACGACGTGCGTGTCGGACAGCGATTGACCCGGGACCCAGTCCTCGGAAAATTCGCTGCGTCGCGCGTGGCAAAGACCGCAGGTCTCGACCTCCCGGCGCAAGACGGCGGGCGCGATACCGCGTTGTGGATTGCCGGTTTTCGGATCGGGAAGCCAGGTGACGCCGTTACGCTCGTTCAAGAACACAGCAAGACCCTTTGCCGGATCATCGCTCTTTCCGAATGGCCACCAGCTTTGCTGGTCGCGTGCCCAGCCGATGTGACGAGATCCCTTCCCATGGCAGGCCTCGCAGCCGACGCTTATTTCTGCCCAGATGGTACCAAAGCGATCATTCGCTGCATCGTAGTTTTTCTGCACGCCGGTCGAATGGCATTCGGCACACATGAAATTCCAGTTCTGGTTCAGCTTGCTCCAATGCAGGACGTCGTCATGCTTGATCTCGTCGTTCGGATAAAGATGGAACCAGCGCTGGCCGCCGGCTTCCTTCGCCCGGCTGTCCCAGGCAAGCGACAGCGCCTGCAATCGCCCATCGGGGAATTCGACGAGATATTGCTGCAGGGGATCGAGGCCGAACGTGTACTTGACCTCGAACATGCCGAGCTTGCCGTCGGGCCCGTCGGTCTCAACCAGGAATTTTCCGTCTTTGCGAAAGAAGCGCGAGTGCACGCCGTGATAGTCGAAGCTTGCCTCGTTGAAATCGCCCAGCACCGACTTCTGGGTCACGTGCTGCATGGCCCGCTCGTGTTGCGAGCCGCGCCACCGGTCCGCCTCGGCCCGATGGCAGCCGGCGCAAGTCTCGCTGCCGACGAAGGTTGCGACGGAAGCGCCGGGCGCCTTGCTGGCTGGCCCACCGCCATTCAAGAGTTGGAATCCGAAACCGACTGCAACGACGATCACTGCCGCAGCCGATGCTGTGATCCAGATCTTGCGTTTCGATAGAAGGCCGAACTCGGCGCCGCTGGACAGGACATCTGGCGGCGGCTTGGTCTGCCTAGCACCGACGACACTCTTTCGCGGTGCGCTCTTCTTGGCAGACTTGGGTCGATTGCTCGCCATGGTCCTCGTCACTTCTCGGCAATGACACTCGCCTGCGGCCGGTCAGCAGACCGATCCAAACGGCATGTCAGGGACCAATCGCTCGCTGCACCTCAGCGAGGGCCTGCTCGCAGGCGCTCTTATCGTTGGCGAGGTCCGCGTTGCGAGCACGAGCCATCGCAGCCTCGACCACCTCCACTGTGTGTGACGACACTTCACCGAGCTTGCTTTCGGCAGCGGCGATCGAGCCCGGCGTTGGCTGACGATGCATCAGGGCTTCGCCGCTCTCACGCGCGGCCGGCCCAGCTGCGGCTTTAGCTTCGAGCTTGGCGTCGACGTGCGACTGCATGAGGTCGATGTCATGCGAACAAGGGCCGGCGTAACCGGCAACGGTCGACGTGACGAGCGCGGACACGCTCAGCACCAGCAATCGTCGGATAATCATGACTTGGTCTCCTGGTACGGGCGCCCGGAACTGGAGCGGGTTCTCGGGTAAGCGAGCGGACGCCCGAAGACACGCTTCAGATCGTTATGACCGCGGCCGGAGATTCAAAACGCAAGCTGCGGCGCGGATCGGCGGATCGGACCTGTGCAGGGTGCGGTAACAGATCGCTGCTCTTCGCCTCCGGCCACCGCCCAGGCTGTCCGCTTCATTATCGATCCGGCGATTTTCCGCAGATTGCTTTGCACACGCTATGCGATTTCGGCAGAAATGTTTTGATCAGGTCGCTTTGATCAGCGAGCGCCGCAGCGTGGCCGAGGGCATTTCCCCGAAGATGGTGCGGTATTTCACTGCGAAGCGCCCCGGTTCCTGGAATTGATGGGTTCGGGCAATCTCTGCGACCCTTGTATTTGCCCGATCGCCACACCGCACCGCGGCTGTGAAACACGACGTCCCCGAACTGTAAGCCAACTCTGCCGCCGGCGGGTTCGGATTTTTTTGCAAGTCAGCGCCGTCCCGCTGGGCCAGAGGGCGCCGGTAATATTCGACCGAACCAGACCAAAATAGTGGGGAAAAATCAAATACTAAGCCCTTGTGCCAATTGTCCGTTCGCCCGAATCCACTTTTCATGTCATCGGGACCGGGCAAATGGGGGCGCATGTGGGAATGCTGGTGGGCCTGCGGGCTGTGGGTGTCCGATTTGTATTCGATCAATCTGTCCAAGAGGATCATGGCACCGCGCCAAGCAGCCTCGCGTCCGCGACCCGCATGCTCCTGCTGGGCCGAACTGCTAGTCGCAGGAGCGCCCTCCTCACGCGACTGGAACAGGCCTGCGCCGGGCTGGTTGCCCACCTGACCGCGCGACTAATGATTTTAGTGCCCATGATGGTGATTGCGCAATGTGCTCGTGCGGAGGACGCCTGTATCGACCCTTCAACGCTTGCGACAACAACGGTCAGCATCACGCGATACTTCACCGCTGACGAGAAACCCAGGCCATCGCTTGACGGATATCGCGCGACAGCTTGGTTTTACAGCAGTACGCGGTATTTGGTCTCGATAGCGCACTTCGTCGATGACGCCCCCTTACTGCCGAGAGGCGAGTGGAGGAAGGTCGATGTGCGGCAGCGGGACGTCACGGTGCAGGTGAGTGCTCGGTTACTTTCCGTTGTGAGGGCACTTCCCGAGGGGTTCGCGCTCTTTGAGTTGCGGGAACCATTTCCTAACGCGCAGACTCTCAAGCTTCGCGAGAAGCCGCTTTCAAGAAACGAGCCGGTACGCAGCATTGCTTATCTCGACGGACTCCGCTTTGCAAAGGGCAGGTTCGCTGAAATTGCGGGTAGTAGCGACATCCCTCGCGATCATCCGTTTGCCAAAGTGCGACCGGGATCGGGTCTCTTCGAGATGTGGGATATCGAGGAGCGCAATAACGACCGTTATGTGCTCGACCATGGCGCGTCAGGGGCTCCCATCGTCGACTGCGAGGGCAATGTGGCAGCCGTAGCCAGTAGCATCGTGACCCAAGGGAGCTTGTACTTCGCCGGACGGGAATTCACGCTGACCACCCCATGGGGCATGGCAAACAACACCGCAGCACTTATCCAACCGCTGTTTGATATTGCACTTCCTCAGTAACCACCTGGCGAAAAGCTGGCGCGGTTCGCGGGCGCCCCATCGTGGGGCACCCGCTCCGTAACATCACGCTCGTCTCAGACGGCTAGTCGCTCGCGTGACTGGCATTAGCCTTCCTGACGTGATCCAAGATCCCACTGAGGTTGTAGGATTCGGGAGCCTGCAGTGGCGGGAACTTCTCGTACGACAGCAGGTGCTCCATCCACAGCTGCTGGCCGATCGGCAGCATATTCCAGTCGTATTGGAACGCGGTCACCGGGCCGCCGAGCGCACCGCCCAGGCTCATGGCCGTCTTCTGGTCGATGCCGACCGCCTGCTCGAACGGATCGCGCTTGATGTTATTGACCAAGGTGAAGTGGAAGGGGATGAGCGGCAAAATCCACCCGGCCGGCCCGGGCTGCGACATGGTGTAGTACATCTTCCAGTTCTTGTAGCGCACCGCCGACGGCGTTGCCCCCGAGAAATAGAAGAAGTAGTCGCGCGCCGACTTTTCCGACGTGCCTTCGAGATAGGCGCGCTGGTCGAAGCCATCGAGCGTCGTCTTGACGATGCCGGGATACTGTCCGGCCTCGATCTGCGTCTTCAGCCCGTCGCCCTTGGGCCCGCCCGCAATGTCGACCAGCGTGGGCATCCAGTCCAGCGCTGCGAACAGCTTGTTCTTGACCGTGCCCGGCCTGATGTGGCCCGGCCAGCGGATCACCATCGGAGCGCGATAGCCGCCTTCCCAGGCCTCGCCCTTCTGGCCCTTGAACGGGGTGACGCCGCCGTCGGGGTACGAGATAGCCTCGGCGCCGTTGTCGGTGGTGAACACGACGATGGTATTGTCGAGCTGGCCGATGTCTTCGAGCTTCTTGAGCACGAGGCCGATGTTGTCGTCCATCTGCTTCATGCCGGCTTCGTTGATGCCCCAGTCCTTGCCGCCCTGCTCACCCACCATGGCCATGTACTTGGGCGACAGCACTGTGGTGACGTGCATGCGCGCCGGGTTGTACCAGGCGAAGAAAGGCTTGTTGGTCTTCTTGGGGTCGTTGCGGTCGAGGAAGTCGATGACCTTGGCGGAGATCTCCTCGTCCACCGTCTTCGAACGCTCCAGCGTCAGGGGGCCCTCGTCCTTGCACATCTGGTTCTTCTCCGTGCCGTCGGCGGACTTGCACGCGAGCACCGGGCGCGGGGGCATCAGGCAGAGCGTCGTTTTCTGGTCCACCGCGCCGGGAACCTCCGCGATGCCGGGGATCGGCGTGTTGCGGCACGGCGGGGCGACGCCCTGCACGGTCGGACTGCTGTTGATGTCCGGGAAGCTCACCTGCTGCATCGCGTCGAGGTGATAGAGGTAGCCCCAGTATTCCTGGAAGCCGTGGGCCGTCGGCAGCGATGCGGTGTGATCGCCGAGGTGGTTCTTGCCGAACTCGCCGGTGTTGTAGCCGAGATCTAACAGGAACCTGGCGAGCGCCGGGGTGCCGGGCCGCAGATAGGACGGGCTGCCGGGCAGCTGCGGAGGGATCATGCCGGTGCGCAGCGGATACATGCCGGTGAAGAAGGCGTTGCGCCCGGAGGTGCAGCTCTGCATGGCGACATAATCCATGAAGATCGCGCCGTCGTTTCCGATGCGGTCGATGTTCGGCGTTTCGCCCACCATCAAGCCGCGGTGGTAGATGCTCGGCTGCATCCATCCGATATCATCACCCATGATGAACAGGATGTTGGGCTTGCCGGCCGGTGCTTGCGCGATTGCAGGCAAGCTTAACGCCGCCAAGGCAATACCTGAAACTACCAGGCTCCCTATCTGTCGACTGATCTTCATGTTCGAGATCCTCCGTTGCTACTTTTGATCGGCTATTAGGCACTGTTTTCGGATTGCCCATGCAGAATGCGGCAACATGTCGTCGCTCTTCGCCTCCGGCCACCGCCCAGGCTGTCCGCTTCATTATCGATCCGGCGATTTTCCACAGGTTGTATTGCACACGCTATGCGATTTCGGCAGATTGATATTTTTGATCGATTTTCTTCGAAGTGTCGACGAGGGCATTTCCCCGAAGATGGTGCGGTAGGTCACAGCGAAGCGCCCCGGCTCCCGGAATTGATAGGTCCGGGCAATCTCTGCAACACTCGCGGTGGCCGGGTCGGCCCGTCGCAACGCCGAGCGCGCCAAGTTCAGTCGTCGCAGCAGAAGATAACGGGTGGGACTGATGCCCAGGAATTCGCTGCAGCACACTCGCAACGTTCGTTCCGGCACGCCGATCGCCGAGCAAAGCGCGGGCATGTTCAGCTGCCGTCCAATATGCGCGGTCAACGCTTCCTCGAACCGAACCATGACATCGGCGTGGTGCCGCCTCGTTTTCGGATTGCCGTTAGCATCATCGGCCGTCAGGCAATTGACCAGCGCGTGAAGCAATTGCTGCTCGAGTGCTCGCGCGACTTCCGGATTCGCAATTAATTTAGGTCTGGTTTCGGCGAGGCGGCAAGCCTTTGAATGAAGCCGCAGCAGGCGTGAGGCTGCTACCCGCGACGGTCGCAGTACCCGGCTGACAGGCGGCGCAATTATCTTCAGTCCAGTCAGGGCCTTGCCGCAGGCGGCGAGTTGCTCGGGCGGCTACGATATAAGACCCCATTGGCTTTCTCCATCGGTCCGCTGATGCATTCGCTCACCGCGGCTGTGAAACACGACATCGCCGAACTGCAATCCAACTCCGCCATATGTTAAGGGCGGACCGGTGCTCGCTGGAAACGAAACAAACACCTGCGCCGGCGACAACGAGAAAAAGGCAATGCGCGGCGGATTTTCGGAAGCACGAAGCACGCGGAGACGGCGCAAGTTCAACCACGTCAGGCGCGCATTGAAATCTCCGCCGCCGGTGACGATGAGATTGACCCTCGCGCCGTCAATACCGGCTTTGTAGTCGTCCGGGTCGGCAAACGTGGCCGTGCCGTTTTCCGCCATCCGCTCATCTCATTCGACACGCGGCGCCATTGCGAACCGCAATCGCTAAAACGCAGGATGGGGGACCGGCTCCGATTTCGCTATGCGACTTCGGAAGCTGACAAATTATTTAAGTTCAATACGTTACGCCGCGTTGAAGATTGAATATCTCTGATAATTTAAGGAGCCCCGTCGTCGGGGCGACCGAGCTGCGCGAAATAAGAGACCGCCCGAAGGTGGTCTCTAATCGCGGTTTGGGTCGGCGTCAGTAGCAAGGTTATCAGCGGCTCACGCTAATCCCGCGCAGCGCCCTCCATTATTCTTAAAGGAGGGATAGACTGCTCAACGTTAGGGTCTAATGCCTGCTTTGAAGCAGCACTGGCGATAGGCATCCTGTCCGACGGCGTTCTTATCGGCGGTATTAGCGCTAAAGCCCGTGGCGGCCACAGCTTCATTGGCTTGCCTAAAACATTCAGCACGTGCCGCACTGGGGGTTGGACTTCGCCGACTTCGCCGCCTCTGCTGGGATTGCAGCGCCTAGAAGTGCAACAAGAACAGCAAAGGCGAATAGAGATCTTGAACTCAACATGCTGGCCTCCTTTTTCAAGGGATAAAGGATGACCAAGCAAAGTCGTTTCCGAACTATGTCGATGCCGGTCACCCTTCCGGTATTCGGGCCGGTTCGATTGTTGCCTCTCGAACATGTCCAAAGTCTAATGCTTAGGGATCAATGCTCGCGCGAGAGCCGATCTTAGGATCAGCCTAACTTTCGTCTATGCAAAAACGGCAGATTGGTCGGTTGCGTAACTAAGCAAACCGGGATGTCGCGAGCGACGACGGGCGATTGAGAAATATTTGCATGTCGTCTGACGGTCGGTGCAATGTCGCAGAAGGTGACTCCCCGAACAGTGCTCGATAAGCGACTGCGAAACGACCTAACTCCCAGAAGCCATGATCGGTGGCGACATGCGTTACGGTTTTCGAAGGATCGGCTCGTAAAAGCGCACGTCTAACCAGATGCATTCGCCGCAAGCCCAGGTATCGGATCGGCCCCATTCCCAAATGCTCCTTGCAGGCGGCACGGAGCGTTCGCTCCGCTACGCCGATGGCAGCGCAAATTTCCGTCAGGTACAGCGGCTGGTCGGGGTGCGATTCCAGGAATTCTTCGAGCCGCGCGACGATCGCATCGTGGCGACGACCGCCGGCGGTCATTCCCGACGACACGCTGTCGATCAGGCACCTGACCATCAGGTGGATCAGTTCCTGCTCGAGGGCCCGAGCTACCTCGGGAAGCGCGAGAAGATCCGGCGTGGTTTTGGCGAGCTGGCCAACCATCTCATGAAGGTTTAGCAGCCGCGACATGAGGGCGGTATCCGGCCGAACGAGACGCTTCAGCGGTGATCCCGTAAATTCGCGACCGG
>Ga0137362_10003889_pt1 | contig 10044 bp, 7 predicted proteins | sample MadtaG_2_FD_104801 | JGI IMG/M metagenome (GOLD analysis project Ga0137362, IMG submission 104801) | Vadose zone soil microbial communities from Angelo Coast Range Reserve, California, USA - Mad1_100_16 metaG | ecosystem: Environmental > Terrestrial > Soil > Vadose zone | place: USA: California... | reverse complement strand
TGCAGGTCGCCACCGTCCGCGCCCAGGTCGCGCTTTCACTCTTCACGGACTTCGAGAACTTCAGCATTTTTAAGACCGCTTCAAGGCACGGGAACGCTGTCAACTCGATGCTCGACCAGGTCATCGCCTGGGGCGGAGCGTTGAAAACGCTTCGAGAGAAACAAGTACAAAGCGCCGAGTAAACCCGCGGCGCCAGGCGTCCACACGGATGATCAGCTTGCCGCAGTTGCATCCTTCCAGCATGCCGATGAGGCTTCGGGCGCCCTCTCGAGACCGTTAACGATGTCCTCGCGATAGCGAATGCGGCCGTCCGCGACGCCGGCTAGGACCTCGCGCAGGAATTCGGCGTAGTGCTGTTCAGCAAATTCGTAGTTGAGGAATCCCCGCACCGTCAGCGCTTTCGTTCGCGATCGCTACGATCTTTTTCTGATACGGCAGTTGGGATAACGAACCACCAGACACCATCTATATATAATAAGGATGGACCGTACAGGCGTCCGGTATCCTTCATGAGGTGCCTTTTCCCCCTACACAAGAGGTGCAGAGGACTCGAATGCGCTTTGGATCGCTCATCGCTGTTGCCCAGTGCGCGGCCGCCTTCGCGCCATTGACATTTTTGCGGTGAGCCACTCTCGCCACTTTTGGATAACTGAAGCGGGAACTTCAAAAGCTACGTTGCCGGGCACCGAGAGATCGACTTCAGTTCCCGCCGAGCGCCGGCTCCAAATCTTGATCCGTCCGCCAATCTGCTCTGCCCTTTCACGCATGCCGGTTAGTCCGAAATGTGCACCGCGTCCGGATTGGACTACTTGAGGATCGATTCCACAGCCGTTGTCGCGTACCAGGAGACGTAAATGGCGGGCCGCATATTCAAGTTCGATCTCCACGGTCGTCGCTCGAGAGTGACGGAAGGCATTAATCAATGCTTCTCGCCCAATCCGATAAACTTCATCGCGAATCGCTGGGCGTAACGGCTGGAGGCGACCCTGAACAATAATGTGACATCCAACTTCCTTTTGAGGATCGAGTTCATGCGGGATTCGCGAGAAGGCCTGCTCCAGATCCAACTCGCAAATGTCGGACGAGCGGAGACCCGATATCGTGTTTCGGCTTTCATCAATGCCTTCTCGCATGATCTGGAGAATCCGGCCCAGTAGCGGTTTCGCAGGAGAGTCCGCAGTCACGTAGTCCGCGACCACATGGAGCTGCATCGATGCGCTCAAGAAACCTTGTAAGAGAGTGTCATGCAGCTCGCGCGCGACGCGAGTTCGCTCGCCGATGCGCTCTTCCAGACGGATGTTGAATTGCCGGGCCGCCTGCCACCGCCGCAGTTGATAGAGCGCAACGAGCAATGCTACAAACGTCGCTACGCATGCCGCGCGGAACAAACCGGTCTGGAAGTACGCCGGCGCGACGGCAAAGTCCAGGAAGATGCCGGCCTGGTTCCACACGCCACTGTCATTGCAAGCGCTCAGGCGGAAACGGTAGTTGCCTGGAGGAAGATCATCATAGAATGCCTGCCGGCGATTCCCACCTTCCCGCCAATCGTCATCCCTGCCTTCCAGCTTGTATCGACAATGTGCCTTCTCCGGTGCGACCAGGCTTAGAGCCGTATAGTCGATCTCCAGATCCCGTACCAAGGGAGGTAGGCGCAAGCGTTCATTCACATCGGCAGTCGCATCGTAGGTCTTGCGATCGCGCGGATCGACAACACTGACCCCCTCCAAAGAGAATGCGAAAGCACAAGGGCAGCCGGCCAGGATGATGCTGACCAATGCGGCGCCCAATACGACGGCGCCACGTTTTGATTTTTGCGCGTGATTCATGATTCGCCAGCCACAAGTTGAGCAACTGTAGCGGCGCTCTATGAGCGCCGGTTGTTCCTGGAATCAACGAAATACCGGCGGTCATAGACCGCCGCTACAGGTCGGATTGCCTCCCTGAAACACTTTTCCGCTTCGATCTAGTCGAGGTCTCGATCGAGGAACTCCGACACATGACTGGTGAATGCGCCGGCGTGCTGAAACTCCTGTCGGAAACTTTCAAACGAGCAGCTATGTTTGGACCGTTAGATCCCTTACCTGAGGACAAACTGATCCAGGTCGATGGAGACGACCAACGGTTCGGGCGCGGACTGGCCGTCCGGTTGGCGTGGGAAAATTCTCCTCTTCGTCGGAAAGACGATGCCCGAGAACTTCCTCAGATCGGAGACGTAGTGTGCGGCGGGTGTACCGCCGCTGATCTCGACGTCGTAGTCGTGCCTCTTCAACAATCCTTGCTGATCGAAGTACAGTGTCTGCTCTGTACTGTGGGTCGCAATATCTGCGGGAAAGCGGACCTTCAAACGACGCCATGTTTCGCCTGTTTCCTGCCACGGCTCGGCTTCTTCGGATTCAACGCCGGGTCTGACAAGGAGAAACGGAGTATTCAGATACGTCCACATCGCGCATCCAACGAAGTATGCGAGCTGCAAATCACTCCAGGGGGTCTCGAAAGTGTGTCCCTGGAACGATGACCGGGGTTGACGGAGTTCTTCAAGTACCTTACCGCTCTCGTTCTCGAGCGCGACCTGCTGAGGTTCGAAGCGAGACCTTCGCTCCGGAGTGCCGAAGGGCCAGTGAGAAGCCTTCTCGTTGCGAAGGTCGACTGTGATCGTCACGTCATCGAGGACTCCGGCTTTGCCCTTGGCACCCCAGAGTAGACCACCATTGATCCCGTGGACTGACAGTGTGGTGAAACGTTTCCAGCGATCAAGGCCGCCGTGGGCGTCGATTGCAAGCTTCGCGAGTTCATTCATTGTCACGGTCTCCTTTCGATCTGTTCAGGATCAGGCGATCTGTGCCGGCGGGATCGAACGTGGACTAGTGGGCCATCGTCAGCACCATGCGGAACCGTGCCTTGCCCTGCATCATGCGAGCGTAAGCATCAGCAGCCTGTTCAAGAGGAGCCGTTTCGATCATCGGGCGAATATTCTCCAGGACGCTGAAGGCAAGAGCGTCCTCGGTATCGATCGCCGTGCCGGCCAATGAGCCGTGGATCGAGCGCCCTCCAAAGACGAGCGGGAACGCACTCAGTTGGATCTGGTCTTGCGGTACACCCACCACGATGAGCTTGCCGCGGGCTGCAAGACCGGACACAAGTGACCCCATAGCAGCACCACTGGTGCCTGTTGCGAGAATCGCTCGGGCCCCGCCCATACGCTGCAGTACGGCTGCGGCATCGTCGCCAGCAGCATCGATGTAGACGTGCGCGCCCAAATCCTTCGCAAGTTTCTCCTTATCGCGTCCACGTCCGATTGCGACAGTACGGAATCCCATCTGCCGGGCAAACTGGATCCCAAGATGCCCAAGGCCACCGATTCCCTGCACAGCGACCAGATCTCCGCCGCGCAAGCCGGCATTGCGAAGGGCGTTGTAGGTCGTGATTCCCGCGCAGAGGAGAGGAGCGGCTTCTACGGACGTGAGCTCATCAGGAATGGAAGCGATGCCGCGTGCTTCAGCGATCATCACTTCCGCATATCCTCCGTCCGCGGTTACTCCGGGTATCACGGGGTTCTGACAATTCACAATATCTCCACGTCTGCACGGTTCGCACACTCCGTCTTCGCCGCCGAAGAAGCCGACACCGACACGTTGACCGATTTTCCATTTGGACACTCCGCTGCCCAGGGCTTCAATTCGGCCAACGACTTCATGGCCAGGAACGCGTGGGAGAACGAGACCCGGATATATGCCCGTGACCGTGGCCGCATCGGTGTGACAGATTCCACATGCTTCCACCCGAATCCGAACCTGACCCGCTCGAGGCTCAGAGACTGACCGTTCCACCACGCGAAGATTGCCCGGTGCCGAGACTTCCAGTGCTTTGTATGTGCCCTTCATTCGTATATGCCTTTCATTGATGTTTTCATTCCGGCTGACGACCAATCACAAGCGATGCAACCGAGTGACCAACTGGATTTCACTGAAAACAGGGCTCGAAAAAGAAATCGGAGTGACAGAATCTTGGGAAGTGCCAGAATTCTGGGAGTTGAACGAGGGACTTTACCGGCCGGCGACGTCCACACGCGTGAGCTTCCAGCATTCTCCCGCGATGGCCCAGTCTTCCTGAGCCCGAATAACCAGGATACGCACCCGCGAATCCACGGTCGCGACATCCGCCTCAAGAGAAGGTTGCGCGTTGGCCGCTTGATCGAGTTTGAGGCCAAGAAATTCCAATTGACTGCAAGTCGCAGCCCGTACCTCAGGCGAGTTCTCTCCAACTCCCGCGGTGAACACCAGCGCATCGATTCCTCCCAGCACGGCCGCCATCGCGCCGATGCCTGCTTGTAGACGATGCACATAGATGTCGAACGCCAGCCTGGCTCGGGAATCGCCTTTGTACATCGCAGCCAGAATTTCGCGCATGTCGCCTGACAAGCCTGAGATTCCGAGCAGTCCCGACTTTTGATTCAGCACCGCATCGATTTCCTGGCCCTGAAGCCGACCTTGACGCATAAGGTAGGTCAGGATTCCGGGATCGACAGAACCCGAGCGCGTTCCCATCATCAGACCTTCGAGCGGAGTGAACCCCATCGTAGTGTCAATGCTGAGGCCCTTCGAAGTTGCGGTGAGAGAGCAACCGTTGCCCAGATGGCAGGTCACCAGCCTGAGCGACTTCAAGTCGCGGCGCAGCAATCGGGCGGCGCGCGCCGCGCAATACTGATGATTGATGCCGTGGAATCCGTAGCGGCGAATGCCGTTTTCAAACCATTCGTAGGGCCCCGGATAGATCGCTGCAGCCAGCGGTATTGTCCGATGGTATCCAGTGTCAAAAACGGCTACCTGCGGGATAGAGCCCAGCAGCTTCTCGGCGAGTTCCATCCCTTCCAGTTCGGCTTGATTGTGGAGCGGCGCGAAGGCGGAGGCAGCGGCAATCGCCGATTTCACTTCGGGTGTGATCAGCACCGGTTGTTCGAAATGTGGTCCGCCATGAACGATGCGATGTCCCACGACATCGACCCTGTGGAGCGGCAAGACGCCAGCCAGTAAACGCTCCACCGCCTGCGCACGCGACGAGACGGCCTCACCATCCCACTCAACCTTGCCCTCCCACAAACAGACTGGCGGATCCTCCGGGAGCGCCTCGCCAATCTCGTAGAGGCAGGTCTTCTGGCTGCTGGAACCCGAATTGAGCACGAGGATCTTCATCAGTATGGCCAGCTCCAGTTCTTCACTTCGGGCAAATCATCGCCATACTCGCGTATGTACTGTTTGTGCTCCGCCAGCTTGTTGCGCAGGAACTGCTTGAATTGGGCGCTCACGCGCTGCAATCCCGGGACGCGATCCACCACGTCGCCCGCGAGATGGTAGCGGTCAAGGTCATTCATCACCGTCATGTCAAATGGGGTCGTGGTGGTGCCCTCTTCCTTGTAGCCGCGGACGTGTAAATTAATATGAGCGGCTCGGCGATAAGTCAGCCGGTGAATCAGCCAGGGATAGCCGTGATAGGCGAAGATGATCGGCTTGTCCGTGCCGAACATCGAATCGAAATCGCGATCCGAGAGACCGTGAGGGTGCTCCCTGGAAGGCTGGAGTGTCATCAGGTCCACGACGTTCACGACTCGGATCTTGAGATCGGAAAAATTCTGACGCAGCAGGTCTACCGCAGCCAGGGTTTCCAGTGTGGGGACATCGCCCGCACAAGCCATCACCACATCCGGTTGGCCGACCTGGTCCGTGCTGGCCCAGGACCAGATGCCGATCCCCTGAGTGCAGTGCCGGATGGCCGCGTCCATATCAAGCCACTGCAATTCCCGCTGCTTGCCGGCCACGATCACGTTCACATAATGGCGACTGCGCAAGCAGTGGTCCGCCACCGAGAGCAAGCAGTTCGCATCGGGCGGCAGGTAGACGCGGATAATATCCGCTTTCTTGTTCATGACGTGATCAATGAAGCCGGGGTCCTGATGGCTGAAACCGTTGTGGTCCTGACGCCAGACGTGAGAGCTGAGGAGATAATTGAGCGACGAGATCGGCCGCCGCCAGGGGATGTGGCGCGTCACCTTGAGCCATTTCGCATGTTGATTGAACATCGAGTCCACGATATGAATGAAGCCTTCGTAGCAGGAGAAAAAACCGTGACGTCCGGTGAGCAGATAACCTTCCAGCCAGCCCTGGCACATGTGCTCACTCAAGACTTCCATGACACGCCCGTCTGGCGACAGGTGCTCATCCGTGGGTAGCAGCGGTTCCATCCATTCTTTAGCCGTTACCTGATACAACGCGTCGAGCCGGTTGGACGCAGTCTCGTCGGGCCCAAACACTCGGAAGTTCGCGGCTTCCAGGTTCAATTTCATTACGTCACGTAAAAAGACGCCCAGAGCCCGGGTGGATTCAGCTGTTTCTTTGCCTGGTTTAGCTATCGGTATGGCGTAGGTCCGGAAGTCGGGCATCACCAGATCCTTCAGCAGCAGGCCACCATTGGCGTGGGGATTCGCGCCCATGCGCCGATCGCCTTTGGGCGAAAGTTCCGCCAATTCCGGAATCAGTCTGCCGGTTTCGTCGAACAACTCTTCGGGCTGGTAGCTCTTCAACCAGTCTTCGAGAATTGTCAGGTGTTCCGGCTTGCGCTCGAGGTCGTCCACCGGCACCTGGTGCGCGCGCCACGTCCCTTCAACAGGTTTGCCGTCCACGAATTTCGGCCCGGTCCAACCTTTCGGGCTGCGCAGAATGATCATGGGCCAGGCGGGAAGGGTGACCGATCCTTTGGCGCGGGCCTCTTCCTGAATGAGGTGAATCTCTTTGACCACCGTATCAAGGGTCGCCGCCATTAGTTGGTGCATGGCTTCCGGTTCGTGTCCTTCGACAAAATAGGGCTTGTAACCGTATCCGGTGAAGAGGTGAGTCAATTGGTCGTCGCTGAGGCGTCCAGGGACGGTCGGATTCGCGATTTTGTAGCCGTTCAGATGAAGGACGGGAAGCACGGCCCCGTCGCGCGCAGGATTCAGAAACTTGTTCGAATGCCAACTGGCGGCGAGTGGCCCCGTTTCGCTCTCGCCGTCACCAACTACGCAGCAGGCCACCAGGTCGCGATTGTCGAAGACGGCGCCGTAGGCGTGCACCAGCGCATAGCCCAGTTCTCCCCCTTCATGGATCGAGCCCGGCGTTTCCGGGGCGGCATGACTGGGGATTCCTCCAGGAAATGAGAATTGCTTGAAGAGCCTTTTCAGGCCTTCCTGATTTTGCTGAATGTGTGGGTAGAGCTCCGTGTAGGTGCCTTCCAGATAGGTATTCGCCACCATACCCGGCCCGCCGTGCCCCGGCCCGCAGATATAGATCATATTCAGGTTGAATTTCTTGATGATCCGATTGCAATGGACATAGATGAAATTCAGTCCGGGAGTCGTTCCCCAGTGTCCCAGCAGACGGGGTTTGACGTGCTCCAGTTTCAGCGGCTCGCGCAGTAGCGGATTGGCATACAGGTAAATCTGTCCGACGGAGAGATAATTCGCCGCGCGCCAGTAACCATTCATTTTTCGGAGTTCTTCCGCGGAGAGAGGCTCCGAAGAAATGGGGAGTCTGGCGGAATCCGCGGACACTGGCGTAGTCATAGAAACTCCTTTCGTTTCGGGTAATTCGGGGACAGACGTATAAATCACCTAATTACGATTCAATGCTCGTTTCATTCGTAATTAGGTGATTTATACGTCTGTCCCCGAATTAGATTCGTCAAAGCCTGCCCAGTTGCTTCCGGGCGGCCGCGATCACATGGTCCGGTTCGAACCCGAACTCCCGCTGCAATTCTTTGAGGGGCGCCGAAGCTCCAAACGTCTTCATACCGATGATCTGACCCGAAGGACCAACGTATCGCTCCCACCCAAAGGTAGAGGCCTGCTCAACGGCAACGCGCGCTTTTACGTTCGACGGGAGAACGCTCTCGCGGTACTCCTGTGTCTGGTGGTCGAAGATTTCCCAGGATGGCATCGACACCACCCGCGAAAGAATGCCTTCGGCCAGCAGCTTCTCATGGGCCTCAACCGCCAAACCGACTTCGCTGCCCGAGGCGATGATGATGACTTCCGGATTTCCGCCGGGACTATCGGCGAGCACGTAGGCGCCGTGCGCGACGCCGGATGCCGGCGCGTACTTGCTGCGATCGAGGGTTGCCAGCGGCTGGCGCGTGAACACCAGCGCCGCAGGCTGGTGGCGTAACTGCATGACGTAACGGTAAGCCTCGACGACCTCGTTGGCATCGCCGGGTCGCAACGTGATCAGCCCGGGTATCGCACGCAAGGATGCCAGTTGTTCGACCGGTTGATGAGTAGGACCGTCTTCTCCGTCTCCCATCGCATCGTGGGTAAACACGAAAATAGCGGGCAGTTCCATGAGCGCGGCGAGCCGGATCGCAGGCCGTGCGTAGTCGCTGAAGATGAAGAATGTGGCACCGAAGGCCCGGACTTTGGACAACGAGAGTCCGTTCACAATCGCGGCCATCGCGTGCTCGCGGATTCCGAAATGCAGGTTCTTTCCACCCGGGTTGTTCACTTCGAAATCTCCCGCGCCGCTGAACGTGAGGGTGGTCTTGTTCGATGGGCCGAGATCTGCAGACCCACCGAGGAACCACGGGATGTTTCGTGCGAGCACATTCAGCACCTGGCCCGAGGCTTCCCGTCCAGCAATGCCCTTGGCATCGGCCGGGAAGACAGGAAGGTCACGATCCCAACCCGCAGCGAGTTCCCGTCTCTGCATCAGTTCGACTTGGTTTGCCAGTTCGGGAAACTGGGATCGATATGAATTGAACAATACCGTCCAGTTACGGCGCACACTTGCGCCTCGTGCGCCAACGCCGGCCGCGAAGTGATCATAGACGCCGTCCGGCACAAGAAACTTTTCGTCCTCAGGCCACCCGTAGCTGCGTTTGGTGAGCCGGACCTCTTCGTCGCCGAGCGGTTCGCCGTGAGCCGCGGCAGTGTCCTGCTTGTTCGGTGAGCCGTACCCGATGTGGGTGTCCAGGACAATGAACGTCGGACGCCCCTTCGTCTTCCGGAAGATATCCAACGCGTGCTCGATGCGATCGATGTCATTGGCATCGCCGACTCTCAGCACGTTCCATCCATATGCCATGAATCGTGCCGCGACGTCCTCAGTGAACGCGAGGCGTGTGCTCCCCTCGATCGTGATGTGGTTGTTGTCGTAAACCCAGCAGAGATTGTCGAGACCGAGGTGGGCGGCCAGTGACGCTGCTTCCGACGCTACGCCCTCCATCAGGCAGCCATCGCCACAAACGGCATAAATGTTGTAGTCGAAGATCTCGAAGCCCGGCCGGTTGTATTGGCTGGCCAGCCACTTCTCCGCCATCGCCATGCCAACGCTTGTGGCGACTCCTTGTCCCAGCGGACCGGTCGTGGTCTCGACGCCGGACACCCAGTGGTATTCCGGGTGACCGGGCGCCTTGCTGGCGAGCTGCCGGAACCGCCGGATGTCATCGAGCGTTACCGACTGCTGTCCCAGCGTTTCATACTCGGCGTTCACTGCGCGCGTACGGGTGAGATGGAGCGCCGACCAAAGCAACATCGAAGCATGGCCGTTCGACAGTACGAAGCGATCGCGATTGGGCCAGATCGGATCCTGCGGATCGAAGCGCATCGCGCGATTCCAGATTGTATAGATCAGCGGTGCGAGTGCCATTGGCGTGCCGGGGTGTCCGGACCTGGCCTGCTGCACTGCATCGATGGAGAGCGTGCGAATAGTGTTGACGCACAGTTGATCAAGTTTCGTATCGTTAGCGATTCCGACCCGCATATTCACTCCTTGTCTGCTTTCGAATCACTGTACAACCGGCTTGCGGCCGCGTGATCGGCGAGCATCAGCGCATGATCCCTGCGAACACGTCCGGCGGGAATCGAAGCATCTCCGGCGTACAAGCGACCAACCATTTCTGCCTTGTCATCACCAGTGACGAGCCACAGCACCTGGCGGGACCGGTTGAGAACCGGATAGGTCAACGTCATCCGGCGTCTTCCTTGATAGCTTGACGTGAGTGCGACGTCCGCATCAGCGACGT
>Ga0137362_10003882_pt1 | contig 10051 bp, 7 predicted proteins | sample MadtaG_2_FD_104801 | JGI IMG/M metagenome (GOLD analysis project Ga0137362, IMG submission 104801) | Vadose zone soil microbial communities from Angelo Coast Range Reserve, California, USA - Mad1_100_16 metaG | ecosystem: Environmental > Terrestrial > Soil > Vadose zone | place: USA: California... | reverse complement strand
GCGGCAGCGAGCGACGCCAGTTGGAACGGCGTCATCTGAATTCCTTCACCGAAGCTGGACATGCGCGCCACGCCGCCCTTCAGCGGAGGGACCATTGGAAACGCGCCAGGATGTTCGTCCTGCAAATTGTATCCAGCAAGTTCGCCGAGACCGAGCAGCCGGCCGTAACGCGAAACTGTATCGAAGCCCATGCGGCGCCCAAGCTCTTCGAAAAATTGATTGTTGGAGTGAGCCATGGCATCGGTCAAATTCATGTACTTGCGGCGGCCGACTTTCAGCATGGTGTCGCGGGTGATGACGTTTTCTTCGAGCGCGGCGAGAGCGATGGTGGGCTTGATGGTGGAGCAAGGAATAGCGCCGTCGGAGTAGGCAAGCTTCTGATTGACGACGGTGAGAATGCGTCCAGTGTTGGGATCGACTGCGACCACGGAACCGTTGTAGCGGCCAAGAGCCTCAATGGCGGCGGCGCGAACGATGGGATCGTCGTTAGCGGCAATATCGCCGAGCGTCGGATCGACGCCCTTTTCACGCACGTAATGATGATGTCTCGAGGAGCGCGTGGGCTTGGCCGGTTTTGCAAGAGCGGGATCGGCGTTGGAGGGTGGCGGGCAGACGCAACACGCGGCCAGGAACACTGCGAGAGTTGTTTTTCCGAGCCGGGTGGATGCTGTCATTGGCCGTTTACCTCTGAAATTCGCGTGAAAGCGGAGTTACTGCCTTAGCTACTGCTCTTATCGGCAAGTCAACCGGAAAGCGTGACTTGCAGACTGCGCGGCTTCCGCAACGTGCACAGTACGGCTACTGCACTCCGTCAGCCAAAAGAAGCTGACTCAAAACAAGAGACTTACGTTGAAAAAATGGAGAGCCGCTGTTCGGGAACGATACGGCAGCTCTCACTATGAGACGTAGTTTACGGAAAGAAGGTTTGTTAGGGCAATAGGGAAAGCGGGCTAGTACGAGTTATGTGCTTTAGATTGAACGCCTGACCGAGGGTACAGCCCCTCTTAGGCCGGACCTGTCCGAAACGCAAGAGCGGGGACCAAGAAGAGGGAAGGGCGCGGCCCGCCGCGCCCTTGCAGTTTGCGAAGACAGCGGCCGGAACTAGTTCTTGCTCGCGGACTGCGTGGACGCGGTTTTTTGCGTTGTGTCCGCAGAATGGTCAAGTTCGCGCGGGATCATGGAGACTACGACGTACTCATGCTCCTTGTCGTTTAGCTCCGGGACGCGAAGGATGAGTTTGTCTTTGCTGATGCGAAACTGGGCGGTTTCGCCGATGGGCAGCAGCATGGGATGTTTATCGTCTTTCGGGCGAATGCGATAGACCACATGCTCTGACTGGAGAATATATTCCTGGCAAAGCAATTCCTGAGTTTGCTTGTGCTGGCCATCGGTGCCGAAAATTTCGCCGGCAACGGTTTTGGATCCCTTTTCCTGCGAGCCGCAAGAAGATGAATCCATGCTGACGAGCGTGCCGCGTTGATAGTCGTGTTCCTTGGCCAAGCAAACGCCCGCGAAAAGCAGGCAGACAGCGAGTGTGCAGAGTTTCATAGATGTTTACTCCTTTCGTTCAATTTAGAACGAGCGAATGGGAGCTCGAATAGGACTAAAGTTTGGTTTTTTCAAAGAAGTAAATAGAGGCGGATACAGCGAAAATAAGACGAAAGCAGCGGCACAAAGGCCGCTGCTACTCAGGCGAGGAGCACCGGGATCTTGACCTGAGACATCATTTTGACGGAACAGAGTGAGGAGTGCGGAGATACGCGATCAGGAACAGCACGGCTAAGAAAAGGTCGGTGGCGCTGAAGACAAGGTCGGCTGGATGCATGCGCTTTTGCAGAACGAGGATGATCACGGGAATGGAGTAAACAAGTTTTTCGAGGATGGCGGGAATCATCATGGGACGGAAACGGGTGGGATCTCTGGCAATTAAGATAAAGGCTAATTGCCAAACCATGGCGACGCCGACGAAACCGTAAAAAAAACCCGGATGAGTGATAGGCGGCGGATCATTCTTGCTGATGAGCGCGAACATGAAGTAAAGCGGCGTGATGATGAGAAAACCCCAGATTGCGGCCAGCCAGAAAACGATTTTTGCGAATTTCAAGGTCCACTCCTGGAGGGAAGTCTACCGGAAGCGATTGAGGTTGGGCTGCAGAATGTTCATCTACGGTCGGTTTGCGCATCAAATGGCAATATTCGGATTTGCAGGTTCGGAGCTACAGCTGGCCGCGGTGCGATGAGATGGGGCTCAAAAGAATCGGAGTGGGGCGATTCTTGCTACACTGTCTGCTAACGAGTGGACCGAATCCCGGCATGTAGCGAGCTGACCTCGGACTACAAGGAGATAAATGATGTTGCGCATTAACGATGAGGCGCCGAATTTCACGGCGGAAACTTCGCAGGGCACAGTTAACTTTCATGAATGGATCGGCAATGGCTGGGCAATTTTGTTCTCGCATCCCAAAGACTTTACCCCGGTATGCACCACGGAACTGGGATACATGGCCGGGTTACAGCCGGAATTCCAGAAACGCAATTGCAAAATCATCGGGCTCAGCGTGGACCCGGTGAGCAGTCACAGCAAGTGGGCTGTGGACATCGAAGAGACTCAGGGCCACAAGGTGAACTATCCGATGATCGGAGACCCTGAATTGAAAATCGCCAAGCTATACGACATGCTGCCTGCCGACAGCGGGGCAACCTCCGAAGGCCGCACTGCGGCGAATAACGCAACCGTGCGCACGGTGTTTGTAGTGGGACCAGACAAGAAAATTAAATTGATGCTGAGCTATCCGATGAGCACGGGGCGGAACTTCGACGAAGTGCTGCGCGTGCTGGATTCGATACAGCTCACCACCAAGCACCAGGTGTCAACTCCGGTGAACTGGAAGCCCGGCGATGACGTCATCATTAGCGGCAGTGTTTCGAATGATGAGGCCAAGCTGAAATATCCGGGTGGCTGGAAGGCGCCGAAGCCATACCTGCGCATTGTGCCGCAGCCGAAGTAGAGCACGACGCACAAACCGAGGAGAGATTCCCTGCTTGCCCGCCACGGCGGGCAAGCGGCAGGCAGGCTCGCTTCGCTCGCAATGACGGGTTTGTAGATTTGTGTTGACGGGCGAGGGTGGCCTAGCTTGATCTTTAGACAATTTTACTTGCCGTGTCTGGCGCACGCGTCTTATTTGATTGGTGACGAAACGACTGGTACGGCGGCAGTGGTCGATCCACAGCGCGACACCGATCAATACATCGCGTTTGCAGCGGAACACCAACTTAAAATCAAACATGTATTTCTGACCCACCTGCACGCGGATTTCGTCGCGGGACATCTGGAGTTGCGAGATCGCGCAGGAGCGGCGATATACCTGGGCGCGAAAGCCAAAGCTGCGTATGCGTTTACACCGCTTGCCGATGGCTCGTTGGTGGAATTCGGCCGGGTGCGGTTAAAAACACTGGAGACGCCAGGACACACGCCAGAATCGATTTCCATCGTTGTGTATGACGTGAATGTGAGCGAGAGGAAACCTTACGCCGTACTGACCGGCGACACTTTGTTTATCGGGGACGTTGGGCGGCCGGATTTGCGCGTGGCGCTGGGCTGGTCGGCAAGCGATCTTGGCGGGATGCTGTTTGATTCGCTGCATGCCAAGCTGCTGGCGCTGCCGGATGAAAGCCTGGTGTATCCGGCACACGGAGCCGGGTCGTTGTGCGGAAAAGCGATAAGCAAAGAGACGGTGTCCACGCTCGGCGAACAGCGGCGATCAAACTACGCACTGCAGCCGATGAGCAAAGAAGCGTTCATTCAAGTGGTGACCGCGGACCAGCCGGACGCTCCAGCTTATTTTAACTACGATGCGGTGCTGAATAGCGAGGAGCGGCCAACGCTGGAGCAGGCGCTGCAGCGGGAGATGAACCCGCTGACGCTGGAAACATTGTTGAGAATGCAAGGAAGTGGGGCGCAAGTGCTCGACACGCGTGACTCCACGGAATTTGCGGCGGCGCATTTGGCGGGCAGCATCAACATAGGTCTCGGCGGGCAATATGCAACCTGGGTGGGAACGGTGCTCGATCCTGAGCATGCGATTGTAATCATTGCGGATCCCGGAAGAGAGAACGAAGCCGCGGTGCGCCTGGGGCGAATTGGATTCGATCACGTGGCGGGATATCTGAAAAACGGAATGCTGAGTTTGGAATCGCGCCCGGAGCTTACGGTGCAAACGGAGCGGGTGAGCGCTCCATTTGCCGCGGAACTGCTAGCGTCGGCGCAGCCGCCGCTGGCGGTGGATGTTCGCGCGCCGCGCGAACGCGAACAAAAGTTGATAGCAGGAAGTTTGAACGTGCCGCTAAATCATCTGGTGGAAAATATCGGGATATTGCCAAAGGACCGGGCGCTGCTACTGTACTGCGCCGGTGGTTACCGATCCTCGATTGCCGCGAGCTTATTGCAGAAGAATGGATTCGATCGGGTGAGTGAAATCGCGGGCGGACTGGCAGGTTGGGAAGCCGCGAAATTGCCGTTACAAACTGCTTAGAGAAAATCCGCCGCAGCGTAGCAGCGCGAGCGGCGGATTCTCGAGCGACAGGATCAGGGAAGCAAGCTGGTCGGAACGTTTGTTTGCGCGCTTTGTTGTTCCAATGAAAACGCGTGCTGCGTGGCCTGGGCCAGCTTTTGCTGGTCGAGGCTGGCTTGCAGAGCGGGAAGATATTCATCGCCGCGGTGATCGCCGGCTTTGGATGCAGCCAGAATCCAGGAATAGGCGGCGAATGGATCTTTCACAGTGCCGAGGCCGTGCATCAGCAAGAATCCCAGTTTAATTCGAGCGCCGGTATTACCCTGCTGAGCGGCTTTTTCGAACCAGCGAGCGGCTTCTTCGTAGCTTTGCCGGAGACCTTCTCCGCGCAGATAAAGATCGGCCAGATTATTTTGTCCGAGCGCGTTGCCGTTTTCGGCCGCAAGACGGTACCACTTAACGGCAGCGGAATAATCCTGCACGACGCCCAAGCCACCATCATATAAATAACCGAGGTTTGATTGGGCTCCCGCATCGCTGGCGTTCGCGGCGAGTTGCAAGTACTTGAAGGCTTCAGCATAGTCGCGGCGCACGCCCCAGCCGTTCATGTAGAGGATGCCAAGATTGCCGTAGGCACTGGAGTGGCCTTGTTTCGCTGCGGCATTGAGCCAATTGAGGGCGGCGCCGTAATTCTGCTGTGTACCCCAACCATTGATGTAAGTAACCGCAAGATTGACCTGGGCCGGGGCGTAGCCACGGCGAGCGGCCTTTTCGAACCAGCTACGAGCCTGGCCAATGTCGGTTCCCTGTCCGGTGACAAGCGCGGAGACAAGTCCGAGTTGATTCTGGGCGTGGACCTGGCCCTCTTTTGCGGAGACCTGCAAGGCGCGAACGTCGCACGGCGCTTCACTGAGGGTTTTGCCGTGGTCTGCCGCGAAGAAACAGGCGCTTGGGTTCACATCCGAATGGTTTGAAACGTCATTTTTCGTATCGCCCGCTGTATTGGGCTTTCCTGTATTGGGGGTGCCGTCGTGGGCTAGGGCTTGGGCGGTGATGCTACTGCCGGTTAGGAGCGTCAAGGATGCGGCGAAGATGAGTGACCAGAGGCTACTGAAGCGATTCATGGAACTCCCTTTCGGACCGTGGCGTCTTTAAAATGTGTGAGGTCCACTGCGATTGCAGGGCGAGAATGCGCGGGGCGGGAAAGTACCTCAATGGAAAGCAGGTCGTTTTACGGTAAACGGCGAGTACAACCAAGCTCATCGTGCAAGGTCCAGAAAAATCGACAGTTAGCTGACAAGAGATGAAGACGATTGCTTGCTATGAAAACAGAGAATGTTAGAATCGGCAGCGAAAGCCAACAAGCGATGACCTCAATTTATCCCCAGCGAGTGCGATTCGGTCCGTTCGAAGCGGATTTGCAGACGCATGAGCTTTGGAAAAATCGGATTAAGGTGAAGTTGGGCGGGCAGCCTTTCGAGATTCTGGCATTGCTGCTGAACCGGCCCGGGCAGATGGTCTCGCGCGAGGAATTGCAACGAGAGATTTGGGCTGCGGATACTTTTGTGGATTTCAACCACGGACTGAACGCGGCCGTGAATAAGTTGCGGGAGACGCTGTCAGATTCCGCCGAGGAGCCGAAATATATCGAGACGCTGCCGAGGAGAGGCTACCGGTTTATCGGCACGATCGAGAATGCCTGGAGCGAATTAAAGCCAGAGGGAGCCATGCCCGGCCCGAGGGAATTCGTTGCACTGCCACCTCCGGTGCCGACTGCGGTCGAGCGAGAGTGGACCTCGAAACTGGGCCAGGCTCTGGAGACTATAGAAGACGGCGGCAAGCTGACGCTTTCGCGAAAATTTCTGGTCCTTTCGGCAGCGGCAGTAGCGATATCTCTCATCCTGTGGTGGCTGGCTCTGAAACCGGCCCACAACGATACAGAATATAGCGAGTATAGGGAGAAAGCCGAGGAAGCAGCGCGGACAGGGACGCTATCGAAAATGGTGACGCTGGTGCCGGACCTGGCAAGCGACCCAGCAATTTCGCCGAATGGCAATTCGGTAGCATTTCGGCGCAACAGCTATGCACCGGGAGCAGCAGGAATTTTTGTGACTGCCGGCAACGGTAAAGCGCTGAAGCAATTGACGGAGCACCCGGGAGATTGCTGTCCAGCGTGGTCGCCGGATGGAAAGATGATCGCGTATTCTCGCATTGCGGCGGACGAGTATGGAAGTTACGTGGTGGATGCGAAGGGCGGGGCGCCGCGAAAAATTTCCCATGAAGATCCACGGAAAAAACGTGGTGAGTTGGCGTGGACTGCGGATGGAAAGTTCATTGCGTTTTCTGGAGACTCGCCGACAGGCGGCTCGCAGATTTTTCTTTTGTCGGTGGAAGATTCTTCGGTACGGCCATTGACCGAGCCGCAGGGGCAGGATCGCGATTGGGGTCCGGCATTTTCTCCGGATGGGACGCGGATGGCGTTTGTACGGGCAAATGGCGCGGGATTCCCGGAAGAAATTTTTGTGATGGCACTAAATTCCGGATCGACGCAAGTGGTTGGTTATAAGCGAGCGGACGGAGCAGTCTTTGTAACGACGGTAAATAACGGGCCGATACAACAAGTTACCACTCAGCGGGCGGCGATTATGGGACCACCAGCTTGGTCGGCAGATGGGCAGAGTATGATTTTTTCCTCGACAAAAGCCGGCGAGCCTTCGCTGTGGAAAGTACCAGCAGGGGGCGGCGAAGCGACGCCAATCGAGGGAACGGGAACGGCGACGTGGCATCCGACCGTGGCGCGAAAAGACGGCAAGCTGGTGGTGCAGAAGATTTTACGGTCGTCGAGTATTTACCGTGTGGACTTAGAAGAGAGCGGAGCACAGCATTCGAGAACCATTGTGACGTCCACGAATGGGCGCAATGAGGGGCCGCAGCTTTCGCCAGACGGCAAGAAGTTGGTGTTCATGTCGGATCGTTCAGGAAGTTTGGAGATTTGGGAAAGCAATCAAGATGGGTCGGCCGCCATGCAATTAACGAATCTGCGTGGATGTGGGACTCCACGCTGGTCGCCGGATGGAATGTGGATCGCGTTTGATTCAGTGGGAAATGGAGCACAGGGAGTGTACGTGATTTCCACGATGGGCGGCACACCTCGAGCGCTGGCGATGGGCGGATCGGAAAATTCGGTGCCGAGCTGGTCGCGCGACGGCAAATGGATATATTTTGGCTCCAATCGCTCCGGACAGGACCAAGTCTGGAAATTGCCGGCGGATGGCGGGCAGCCCATGCAAGTAACGCAACAAGGAGGTTTTGCGGCGCTGGAATCGCCAGACGGCAAGACCTTGTACTACGCGAAGACGCGATTCGAGAATCCAGAAATCTGGCGAATGCCGGCAAACGGCGGAATGGAAACAATTTTTCCTGGAGCGGTGCGGCCCAAGTCCTGGGCCTCCTGGAGCGTAAGTGAAGGCGGAATTTTCTTCTGCCCGCCGGTGGCGCCAAGCGAGCGACCGACAATTGATTTCTACGATTTCGGGACGCGGCTGACACGGCAGATCAGTCTGCTGGATAGAAGCCCATTCTGGTTGTCATCCACAGCGAATGGCAGAGAAGTGTTTTATAACCAGGCCGAGCAGGATGGGAGCAGCATTTTGCTGGTGGAATCGTATAAATGATTGAATCACATGGACAACCCGCACAGCGACGCGAGTCTCAATTCGCGGCAAGCTGGGGCCCAGTGTGCTGCGCTCTGCGGGACTAATCGATGCCGTGGATGCGGAGGCTTACCAGCTGCTCGATGGTTAGATCTTTCATTCCGCGGGATTTCAGTTGGGCGATGAATTCTGGCGAGACGCCGTGAATGCGCATGGCGACCAGCTGATCGGGTTCGGGATGCCGATAGCCGAGCGTCTGGACTTTTTCGATGAAGTCTGGGGATACGCCGTGGATGCGGAAGGCGATTAGTTTTTGCAGATCGATGTGGTCGTAGCCATCCTTTTTTAATTGCTGCATATATTCGGGGGAGACGCCGTGGATGCGCATGGCGACCAGTGTGTCTTCATCGGGATGATAGCCGGATTTCTGCAGGAAGCTGACCATCTCTGGAGTCACGCCGTGAATGCGAAAAGCGACTAGTTTGTCAGCATCGGCGGCGGGCAAGCCTGCGGCGCGGAGCTGGTCGATAAATTCGCTGCTGACATTGAAGATGCGGAAGGCGATGAGCTTGTCCGTGTCCAGGTCGTGGAGATTTTTTGATTTTATTTCTTTAGCGTAGGCGACGGAGACGTCGAGAACCGCCATGGAAAATTGTTTTTCGTCATCGATACCGGTAAAGCCGAGCGCGGACATTTGCGGGACGTATTGCGCGTCGGGCGCGAAATGGAAAACGCCGGCGCCATCGCCATCTTTCAGGTAGCCTTCGCAATCGAAGCGGCCAGCGTCGCGGGCGATGACGAATTTAACGTCCTGCTTGCCGGACTTGGAGAAATCGACGCCCTTGAAGTCGCTGGTGGGCCAATCGGATTCGTGATTCGAATTGTTGTGTTTGCTGTGATAGATGAGCGCAAAGGAGACTTTGCCAGGCTCGTCGCTGTGGGAAATGGTCCAGCTTCCGGTGCGGGTGTCGGAAGCGCGCGCGATCAGAGCGAGCAGCATGGTGCAGGCGATCAGGATGTACGCGACTAGTGCGTGACGGCGATTCATAGCGGTTGGATCCTCCATTTTCTGTACCTCTTATTGCTTGCTTCCTGGCAGTCGGGCTACTTCCAAGAGAGATTCCTTCCGACAAGGTCGGAACCTTCGGTCGCTTCGCCTGCCTGCGGCAAGCAGGCTCGGAATGACGACCAAAAAAATCGCCCGGCAGAATTCAGAGCGCACTTGTAGCGTCTTGCCGCTGGATGCGCGGCACTGGGCCCAAAAATTATTTACTCCAGTACGTTTGCGTGTTTGAGCTGAATCAACTTATCCAAATCGAGATTCTTGAAGCCGTGGCTGCGCGCCAGTTCAATAAATTGCGGCGTAATGCCTTGGACTTTCGCGCCGACGATTTCGTCGACGTCAGGCTTGAATCCTGCGGCTTGCAGTCCCTTGATGAAATCCTCGCTGACGCCCTGCACTTTCAGTGCGATCCACTCGTCTTTGTCAGGATTGAGGCCGGTGGCGCGGATGCTGCGCACGTAGTCTGCGTTAACTCCCTGCACTTTCATGCCGATCAGATCGTCGGCATCGGGATGAATGTTCAATTCGCTGAGCTGGTGGACATATTCGGGAGTGATTCCCTGTACTTTCATGCCGATGAGTTGATCGGTATCGGGCTTAAATCCGAGCTTACGCATTTCTTCTACGTACGCGGGTGTGATGCCTTGCACCTTCATGCCGATGAGTTGATCAGTGTCTGGCTGAAAACCGAGTTTGCGCATTTCTTCGACATATTGCGGCGTGATGCCTTGTACTTTCATGCCGATGAGCGAATCGACATCCGGATTGAGATTCATGGCGCGGACTTGGTGTATGTACTCTGGAGTGATGCCCTGAACTTTCAT
>Ga0137362_10003872_pt1 | contig 10058 bp, 10 predicted proteins | sample MadtaG_2_FD_104801 | JGI IMG/M metagenome (GOLD analysis project Ga0137362, IMG submission 104801) | Vadose zone soil microbial communities from Angelo Coast Range Reserve, California, USA - Mad1_100_16 metaG | ecosystem: Environmental > Terrestrial > Soil > Vadose zone | place: USA: California... | reverse complement strand
GTCCGATGCCGTGCGACTCAAGCATCGCGTCGGCGGGATCGAGCGGCGCGGCGTCCAGTGGCGCGTGACGACGGAGGAGGCCGGCGCGATCGATGCGGACGCCGTGATCGTCGCCACCGAGACCCACGCGGCGAGCCGGCTGCTCAGGTACGTGGACCCACCGCTGGCCACGATGCTCGAGATGATCCCGTACGCCTCGTCGGCGACCGTGTCACTCGGCTATCGTCGCGCCGACGTTCCGCATCCCCTCGACGGCTTCGGCTTCGTGGTGCCGCGCGCCGAGCATCGCGATCTCCTCGCCTGCACGTTCTCCAGCGTGAAATACCCCGGGCGCGCGCCGGAGCGCCACGTCCTCATCCGCTGCTTCGTCGGGGGCGCCCTGAACGCGGCGGCGCTCGAGCGCTCGGACGACGAGATCGTCGAGCGGGTGCGCCGGGAGCTCGGAGAGGCGCTCGGGATCACGGCTGCTCCGATGCTGACGCGAGTGGCGCGGCATCCGGCCTCCATGCCCCAGTACGCCGTCGGGCATCTGACGACGGTGGAGACGATCGAGCGGCGCCTGGCGGCGATTCCCGGATTGCTCCTGGCCGGCGGCGGTTATCGCGGCGTCGGCATCGCCGACTGCGTGCGCTCGGGCGAAGCCGCCGCCGACGCAGCGTTCGCGCGCCGCTGAGCTGCCGTCCGCACGCGCGCAACGAAGCGCGCCCGCACGCGACGATCGGCCAGCCGCGATTCTTCCTCGATGACGAGGCCCCGCGCGCCGCGCACGAGCTCGGCCGCGAACAGGCCGCGACCCCGGCGCCGCCGGCCATCGCGTGCGCCGACGGGCACCCCGCGCAGTCCACATGAGGGCGAGCGGCTCTTGAGGACGAAGCCATCGAGGCCGAGCCGCGCGAGCTGGCGCACGCGCGCGCGAGCGAGGCGGCGCATGGACCCCGTCAGATCGCGGCCGCTCTCCGGCTCGACGAGGCGAAGCGAGGACGGGGAGCCGACGAGGACGATCGGCGGGCGCGGCACGCCGAGCCCGAGCTCCACCTCGGGACACACGGGGACCCACTCCACGTCGGCGCCGAGCGCGCGTAGCAGCGCGCCCGCGTGCTTGTGCCCGCCGTCGTAGCGGACGCGCGCACCGAGGAGACACGCCGAGACGCCGAGCCGGATCTTTTCGCGCTCGATTTTCGCCATCGGCTCGCATAGTGTAGCAACCGTGTCGGCCCCGCTGACCGCGAGCGCCCAGAAGGTCCAGGATGCGCTGCGCGCCCTCGGCCTGTCCTCCGAGGTCGTGGAGTCCGAGCAGCCGACGCGCACGGCGGCCGACGCGGCCAAGCTCGTCGGCTGCCAGGTCGGTCAGATCGCGAAGTCGCTGGTGTTCAAGACGGCGCAGACGGAGCGCGCGGTGCTCGTCATCACGAGTGGCGCCAACACCGTGAACGAGTTCCGCGTGGGCATGCACGTCAAGGAGGCGCTCGGCAAGGCGCCGGCGGCGTTCGTGCGGCAGGTGACGGGCTTCGCGATCGGGGGCATCCCGCCGATCGCCCACGCCACACCGATCGAGACGTTCATCGATCAGGACCTCCTGAAGTACCCGGAGATCTGGGCGGCGGCGGGCACCCCCAACGCCCTCTTCCGTCTCGCGCCCGCCGATCTCGTGAAGATGACGGGCGGGCGCGTGATCCGCGTCACCTAGGAGCCCTCATGCCGACGATCCCGGTCGCCACGCTCGAGCAACTGACCCGCGACGTCTTCACCGCCCGCGACGTTCCCGCCGACGATGCGGCCTGGGTTGCCACCCTCCTGGTGCGCGCCAACTGTCGTGGCCACGATTCGCACGGCGTGATCCGCGTCCCGCACTACGTCCGGGCCATGAAGGCGGGCGAGGTGAACCCGCGCCCGAAGATCGCCGTCGAGAGCGAAACGTCGACGATCGCTCTGGTCGACGGCGACCTTGGCTTCGGCCAGGTCGTGGCGCGCCGAGGGATCGCGATCGCCATCGAGAAGGCGCGCGCCCAGGGCCTGTCCGCCGTGACGCTCAAGCGGACGAATCACGTCGGACGGCTCGCCGACTGGGCGGAGACGGCGGCGGCGCAGGGACTGATCGGGATGGTGTGGGTGAACGCGCCCATGGCTCTCAACGTGGCGCCCTGGGGCGGCGCCGCCCGGCGCCTCGGGACCAATCCTCACGCCGTCGCCATTCCGGGGCCCGGCGGCACCGTCGCGATGTCGCACGACTTCGCGACGAGCGTCGTCGCCGAGGGCAAGCTCAAGGTGAAATTCAACCGCGGCGAGAAGGCGGCGCCCGGGATCATGATCAATGCGGCCGGTCATCCGTCGACGGACCCGCGCGAGTTCTACGCCGACCCGCCCGGCGCGCTGCTGACGGCGGGAGAGCACAAGGGCTACGGGCTGTCGCTGGCCATCGAGATCCTGGGCGGCATTCTTTCCGGGACTGGCGCAGCGCGCCCGACGCCCGGGCCGGTGCAGAACGGGACGCTGATCATCTGTCTCGATCCCGCGCGCTTCCTGGCGGCTGGTGACTTCCACGCCCAGGTGGCTCAGCTCTTCGGCTTCGTGCGCTCGGCTCCGCTGGCCCCGGGTAGCAAGGAGATCCTCGTTCCCGGCGAGCCCGAAGCGCGGCTCGAGCGCGAGCGCCGCGCCGTCGGCGTGCCGCTCGACGACGAGACCTGGCGCCAGCTCCGCGAGTGCGCGAGCGAGGCGGGCGTGGCCTGATGCTCGACGTCGTCACGATGAAGGAGATCGATGCGATCTTCGCCGTCACCGACGCCCTCGGCATCCATCGCGAGAAGCTCGTGATCCCGCTGGGGCCGGCCGCGCCCGGGCGCGTGCGCAAGCTGCCCAGCGGCAAGCTCGAGATCACCGTCGAGGCGGTCCGGCCGCTCGACGCCTGGCTTCGGGAGCTGCCCGCGTTGATCGCCGCCGTCGACAAGACGTGACCGCCGGCCTCCGGCGGGAGCTCGGCCTCCTCCCGCTGGCCGCCGTCGTGTTCTTCAACGTCAGCGGCGGTCCCTACGGTATCGAGGACGTGGTGCCGTCGTTCGGGCCCGGCCTCGCGCTGCTGCTCCTCGTGGTCACGCCGCTCCTGTGGAGTCTTCCTGTCTCGCTGGCGATGGCCGAGCTCGCCTCGGCGATGCCCGACGAAGGCGGCTACGTGACGTGGACCGCGCGGGCGTTCGGCCCGTTCTGGGCCTTCCAGGTCGGCTGGTGGTCGTGGCTCGACTCGTTCGTCGACGTCGCCGTCTATCCGGCGCTCTTCGTCGAGTACGCGCGCTTCTGGGTGCCCTCGATGACGATGGGTGAGCGCTGGCTGCTCGCGGCGGCGTTCATCGTGGTGCTGACGACGCTCAATGTCCTGGGAGTGCGTCCGGTCGGTCGAGCCGCGGTCGTCCTCGCGGCTGCGGCGCTCTTGCCGGTCCTCGGTCTCGTCGTCGCCGGACTGGCCACCGCCCGGGTGGCGCCGTGGACGCCGTTCCTCGCCGAGGGACGCACGCTCGGTACGGGGCTCGGCGTCGGGCTCGCCGTGGTCATGTGGAATTACTCGGGCTGGGACACACCTGCCACGGTGCTGGGCGAGACGCGCGCGCCCGAGCGGGCGTTCAGGGGCGCCCTGTTCATGGCGCTGCCCGTGATCACGGCGGCCTACGTGCTGCCCGTGGGCGCCGCGCTCGCCACCGGCCGCGTCGACCTCGAGGCGTTCGCGACGGGCGGCTTGCCCGACATCGCCCGCGTCGTCGGCGGCGCCGGTCTCGCCTGGGCGATCGCCCTCGGAGCCGTCGTCAGCACGGCCGGCCTGTTTCTCTCCCTGACCCTCACGAACTCGCGGCTGCCCTACGTCCTGGGGCGCCAGGGCGCGCTCCCCGCCGCCTTCGCGTCCGTGCATCCGCGCTTCGGCACACCCTGGGTGGCCGTGCTCGTCTCTGCCGCCTTCTACGCGGCGTGCGCCGCCTTCACGTTCCGTGAGCTCATCGTCCTCAACATGTGGCTCTACTCGCTGAGCCTGCTCGTCGAGCTCGCCGCGTTCGTGTGGCTGCGGGCCGCCGAGCCCCAGATGCACCGGCCGTGGCGCGTTCCCGGCGGCATGCCGGGCGCGATCGCGGCGGCGGTGCTGCCGTCGTGTTTCGCCCTCGCTGCCATGGCGACGGCCGGATGGACGAATACCCTCGCGGGTGTGATCGCGGCGCTGACGGGCCCCGTGGTGTACGCCGCGTCAGCGCGGTTCCGAGCAACGGCGTTGCCGGCAGGGCCGACTCCTTCGACACGATGAGCATCGTGAACTCCGTGGCGTACGCGCACGGGCGCAAGCTGGCCGACGTGCCGATCACCGAGATCGAAGATGTCATGGTCAAGCACCCCGACAGCTTCGTCTGGATCGGACTGCACGAGCCCGACGCTCCGTCGCTCCGCCAGGTCCAGCAGGAGTTCGGGCTGCACGACCTGGCCATCGAGGACGCGCTGGTCGCCCACCAGCGGCCGAAGCTCGAGCACTACGGCGCCGGCATCTTCGTCGTGTTGCGCACCGCCCGCTGTCTGGACGGCGCCATCGACTTCGGCGAGACCGACATCTTCGTCGGCCCGCGCTATGTCGTCTCGGTGCGGCATGGCGCCTCGTCGTTGTCCTACGCCGACGTGCGGACGCGCTGCGAGGCGACGCCGGGGCTGCTCGCCAAGGGGCCGGCCTTCGTCCTCTACGCGCTGATGGACTTCATCGTGGATCAGTACTTCCCGATCGTGGCCACCCTGGAGGACGAGCTCGAGGCGCTGGAGGAAGAGGTCTTCGCTCGGAAGTTCGACCGCGAGACGACCACGCGGATTTACCGGCTCAAGCGCGGCCTCGTCGACGTCAAGCGCGCGATCTCCCCGCTGATCGATGTCTGCAACCGGCTCACGCGCTGGGATAACGACCTGATCCCCGACGACGTGCGCACGTACTTCCGCGACGTGTACGACCACGTCATCCGGATCAACGATCTCGTCGACACGCTGCGCGAGCTGCTCACCACGGCGCTCGAGGCCAACCTGTCGCTGATCGCCGTCTCCCAGAACGAGGACATGAAGCGGCTGGCCGGGTGGGCGGCCATCATCGCGGTGCCGACGATGATCGCCGGCATCTACGGCATGAACTTCCGCTTCATGCCCGAGCTCGAGTGGCGCTGGGCATATCCGGTCGTGATGGGCGTGATGCTGGGGCTGTGTGGGTTCCTGTATTACAAGTTCAAGCAGTCGGGCTGGCTGTAGGCGGCATTGTTGTAACGAAGCCGCGAGGCCGGTTCGAGCCGTGGGTGGGCTGATCGAGGTGCGAAGCGGCGGCGTTCGTCTTACCGATTTATTCCAGTCGAGTTCTCGACGCGCGGTCGCGCCGTCAGGTTCGCGGCTTCAAGTTCTCGTCGATGATCCGGGCGAGACAGTCCAGCTGAGGTAACGAGTACACGTAGGTCTTCCAGCCGATCGCCACGTGGTCGGCTCCTTCGCCCGGGTGTGGCTCGGGGTAGATCGTGACGCCGACGTTGGGGCCGTCGCTCGTGCATCCCCCGGCGCACGCCGAGCGCAGGGTGACGCGGTCCTGGACGCCGCGCGCTGCCGCGAGCGCCGTCAGGTGATGGGCCACGGCCTGGGCATCGAGCCGACGCGCCCGGCCACCTCGCTCGAGCGGCAGGACCACGACTCCCGGCTCGTTCGGACAGACGGTGATCACGAGGCAGCGCCGCCGGCTCATCGGGAATTCTTGCGTGTCGCCGGGGAATGTTTACCGGCGAGGCGCTCGGCGAGCCGGGCAGCCGCGGCGACTGGCGGGCGAGCCGGCGCCACCCAGCGCGCCCGCAACCCGGCGCGGGCCAGGGCGCGACCGACGCCCGCCCGGTACCAGTCGTCGCCGAGGACGCTGCCCGCCCACGACACCAGCACCGGGGACGAGAGGTGGAGCCGTCGTGCGATGTCCACGATGTGCGCGGCCAGCGCCGCCTGGCCCACGCTCACGATGCGCCTGGCGTCCCGATTGCCGCGACGCGCGCGTCGGATGACGCCGGGAGCAAGCGCCGCAATCCGACCGACGGGGTTCCGCGAGCGAAGGAGCGCGAGCGCGGGAAGAATGTCCTCGCCCCGGGAGATCGCCCGCAGCCATTCGCGGCCGAGCCAGAACCCCGAGCCCTCGTCGCCCAGAAGCGGTCCGAGCCCACCGGCGCGCGTCCAGCGGCCACGGTCGTCGCGACCAACGGCGATCGACCCGGTTCCAGCGAGGATCAGCACGCCGGCCTGCCCATCGAGCGCGCCGAGGAGAGCCGCTTGAGCGTCCGGCACGACCAGGACCTGGTCCGCGAGGCCGACCAGGCGCTGCGCCAGGCTTCGGCGCTCACCCTCGGTCCAGATACCCTTGGCGGCGACGACGAGCGCCGCCACGGTGCGTGCCGACCACTGCTGACGCTTCCAGAGCTTACGTAAAAGATTTCCAAGACCATCTTCGTCGGTCGTGGGCCCCTGGTATCGTCCGCACGGGCGCCCATCGGTGAGAGCGAGGACGCGGATCTGGGTTCCGCCCAGGTCCACTCCGACGCCCAAACGCCCTTCGTTGTGTCGAATCACAGACATGGCGTGACTTCCTGTCCGTATTGTGCGGCACGAGCCGGTTCGGCACGGTCTCGAAATCAGCCGCTTAGCCTCCGATTCACCGCTGGCACGGTAGATGCGTGAAAAAGCGGGCCAGAGGTCTGCACCCACACATGACCAAAGTGCTCGCAGCATGGTTCCTCGTCGCGTCCGCGGCCGCCTCGCCGGCGGTCATGCCTCGGGACGTGGTCCAGGGGGCCGTCGCGCGCGTCATCGCCACACTCGAAGAGGCCAAGCTCAACCAGCCGGGTGAGGCGTTGACGGCGGTGGGCCCGAACGCCGAGCGCGTCCGCGGCGAGATCCGTCGCATCGCCACCGATCTCTTCGACTTCGACGAGGTCGCGCGGCGTGCGCTGTCCCGGCACTGGGCGGGCCGCACCCGGGCCGAGCAGACGGAGTTCACGTCGCTCTTCACCGACCTCCTCGAGCGCTCGTACGTGGGCAAGATCGAGTCCTACTCCGGTGAGAAGATCGTCTACACGGGCGAGGTCGTGGACGGCAACTATGCGACCGTGCGCTCCCGCATCATCACCCGCCGGCGGACCGACACCGCCCTCGACTACCGGATGCACGAGGTCGACGGGCGCTGGAAGGTCTACGACGTCCTCATCGACGGGGTCAGCTTCGTCTCGACCTACCGCAGCGAGTTCAACCGCGTGATCCAGTCCTCGTCCTACGAGGAGCTGATCGAGCGGCTCCGCAAGAAGCGCCTCGACGTCCTCGCCGTCAGCGGTAAGAGCTAAGCTTCTCGACGTCCCCCGGGTATGATGGGGCGTGGCCGCCACGTCCGTGAGCGCGCTCACCTGGCCGGATTACGCCGTCCTGGCCGGGTCGCTCGGCCTGCTGCTCTACATCGGCTTTCGCCTCACCGGCGAGCAGCACGACACGGTCGACTTCTTCCTCGCCCGCCGCCGCGTGCCCTCGTGGGCCGCCTGCCTGTCGTTCCTGGCCACCGAGATCAGCGCCGTGACGATCATCTCCGTCCCCGCCACCGCCTACAGCGAGAACTGGGAGTACGCCCAGTTCTTCATCGGCTCGAGCCTGGCCAAGTGGGCCGTCGCCTTCATCTTCATCCCGGCCTTCTATCGCTACGAGGTCACGACGATCTACCAGTTCCTGCTCCATCGCTTCGGCCAGAAGAGCCAGGTGACGGCGTCGATCTTCTTCTTCATCACCCGCCTGGCCGGCTCCGGGGCGCGCCTGACGATGACGGCGCTCGCGGTCGGGTACCTGATGGGCTGGTCGCTGGTGCCGACCATCGTGATCTTCAGCGTCGTGTCGATCCTCTACATCGCGACGGGCGGCGTGAAGGCCGTCGTGTGGACCAACGTCTTCCAGGCGGTCATGTTCCTCGTCGCGGGCGCCGTCACCCTCGGCTTCCTCGTCTCGCGCATCGACGGTGGCGCCGGCGCCGTGCTCCATACGGCGTACGAGGCGGGCCGGCTGAACGTGATCAACTGGGGTCCGGCGCCGGGCGCGCCGGAATTCTGGAGCCGGATCTTCACCAATCCCAACATCGTCTGGGTGGCCGTCCTGAACGGCCTGATCGGCTCCATGGCGGCCTTCGGCACCGACCACGACCTCATGCAGCGCCTGCTCACGGTGGAGACGCGCCGGGAGAGCCAGTGGACGCTGTCCCTCACGCCGATCGGCACGCTGGTGACCCTGATCATCTACCTCGGGCTGGGCGCCGGGCTCTTCGCGTACTACACGCAGCATCCGGCCCCGGCGCTCGGGCGCGCGGACGAGATCCTTCCCCACTTCGTCAGGTCGGCGATGCCGGAAGTGCTGCGAGGGTTCATGCTGGCGGCGATCGTGCTCTCGTCGATCGACTCGCCGCTGGGCTCGCTGGCCGCCTCGTTCGTCACCGACATCTACCGGCCGCTCATCGTGCGCGGCCGCAGCGAGGCTCACTACCTCCGCGTGTCGCGGGTCGCCGTCCTGCTCTTCGGCATCGCCCTCGCCGTGCTGGCCTGGGGCTTCGCCTTCGTGCCCGGCCAGATGCTGTGGACGGTGTTCAAGATCGCCGGCGTGACGTCGGGTTCGTTGCTCGGTGTGTTCCTGCTCGGCCTGCTCTCGCACCGGCGCGTGGCCGACGGGGCCAACGTCATGGCGATGATCGCGATGGCGCTCGTGAACCTCGTCCTGCTGCTGCTGATCGAGACCAAGCGCCTGGCCCTGGGCTGGTCCTGGCTGGTGATCGTCGGCACCGCGGGAACGATCGTTCTCGCGCTGCTGTTCTCGCTGCCGGCTGGTTCCCGGAGCGCGGAATCCCTCAGGACCGCCAGCCGGTGATCGCGATCGTGCCATCCGAGGCTTTCGCCCCGACGTCACCCGAGAGATAGAAGCCGTCGCGGAACCTCGCCGAGGTCGCGGCGGGATCGTCGAGAAACTCCGTGGCCGAGAACGGGCTGGCCACGGCGATCGCGCCGCCGGCGACGACCTTCACGCGCACACCCCTCAGCGGACGACCGATCGAGCCAGGCGGGGTCCCGGCGCCGAGCTCGTCGTTCACGCTGATCGTACCGGTCACCGCCGATCCGTAGACCTGGCGCAGGCTCAGCCCGAACCGACGGTGAAAGGCCGACGCCTCGGCCTCGGACACGGGTGCGCGCGACGAGACGACGACTCTCAGAGATCGCCGATCGTTCTTCCCTCGGCCCGGCAGGTCCGCGAGCGTTGCGAACAGTGGCGACACGCCCTCGAGGACCGTGATGTCCTCGCGCTCGAGCAGCGCCAGCACCTCGCGCGGCGGCAGTATCTGCCCCGCGTAGAACGTCACGCCTGCGCAGAGCGCCGCGAACAGCGTGGCGTGGAGCCCGCTGCAGCCGAGGATGCGATCGCCCGCTTCGATGTCGAGGGCATCGCGCAGCGCCTTCCACTCGGCGAGGACGCGCGCGTGCGAGCGGGCGACGTGACCCCGGTGGCCTGCCGAGTGCGCGACGAGCTGGAGCAGGGGCGGCGAGTCGTCGCTGGAGAGCGCGCGGGCCGGCGTCGCGCGCCGCTCGATGACATCGGCTTCACCCGCGTGCAGCAGGACGAGCGCGGGAGGCTGAGACAGATCACTCGTGGCCGCGATGGCCGACGCCACCCCGTCGGCGTCGGTCACGAGCGCGGCCGGGTCGAGCTCGGCGAGCTGAGCGGTCAGCTCGGGCACCGGAGTGGCCGTGTCGAGCGGCGCCACCACGCCCGCGACCCGCGTCGCTGCGACCGCTGCGGCGGCGAAGGCGGCTTCGACCGGGAGCAAGAGAGCGACGCGCTGGCCGGAACTCACGTGCGGAGCCATGGTCAGCGAGAGCTGAGCCGACCAGCGGTGCAGATCGGCGAAGGTCAGCCGCGTCGCGCCCGAGACGACGGCGGGCACGTCGGGCGTCCGCCGGCACTGATCGTCGAAGACGTCGCCGAGGGTCTTCATGCGGTTCCCGGGAGACGTTCGCAAGAGC
>Ga0137362_10003867_pt1 | contig 10063 bp, 7 predicted proteins | sample MadtaG_2_FD_104801 | JGI IMG/M metagenome (GOLD analysis project Ga0137362, IMG submission 104801) | Vadose zone soil microbial communities from Angelo Coast Range Reserve, California, USA - Mad1_100_16 metaG | ecosystem: Environmental > Terrestrial > Soil > Vadose zone | place: USA: California... | reverse complement strand
TCGGATCCGCGACTAAAGGAATTCTGGCCGATAAAGCTATTCGTGCCGATGAAACCGGACACTCCCGGACCCGCTGAGTCGGCGTCCGTGAGGTTTTTCGATACGGTGTAAGAGACGAGGAAACTCAAGCCCTCGGCAAAGCGCTTCTCCAACCCCAGTTGCATCGCGTGGTAAGTGGAGTCGCCCGTCCGATCTGGGGTGAAGGAGTTATCTTCCTGGTTAAAGTCGCCGTACTGAGGAAATGGGCGCAGAAGCTGATTGATGTTTCCACTGAACGTCGGATAAGGCAGCTTGACGCCCGCGGCGATAGCCTTCGGGCATCCATTATTCGAAAGGCAAGTAGCGTTCATTCCCAACTCATTGCCAAGGGAGAGGAATGAGGGATTCACTTGATTGGGAATAATGTTCAAGGCCGGCAAGTGAGTGCCTTTGCTGCCGACATAGGCCACGCTTAGCACAAGGTTCGTGGTGATTTGGCGCTGTATGTCCAGATTCCAAGTCTGGATGTCGGCAGGACGTCCGCTGTTTCGCGGCACCAAGATGACGCCGCCGTTGCCGTTTTGCCCCTCCGGCGTGAAAGGTCCGGTCGGCGGAAGAAGATGTGGCACGCCACTATCAATTTGAAACGGAGCGACGTTCGCTGTGGTGAGTGTCTCTTTGTTGAAGAATCCCAGGCCATCCTGGTCGGCGAAAGATCCTTCCTTCAAAGGCTCGTAGAAGATGCCATAGCCGCCACGCGCAACAGTCTTGGAATTGATGCTGTACCTGCACGCTATACCGGAAGATCAGCGCCGGGCGATAGCGAACGTTGAAGCGCTTCTATTTGGACCCAAACGGACTCAAATTGCCAGCGCTTCGCAGACTAGTGCGTAGCTAACTTGTTGATTCAACGGGATTGAAGTGGTCGGGGCGAATGGATTTGAACCATCGACCTCCTGGTCCCGAACCAGATCCGAGCGCTTGCTGAAATCTGCTGAATTTTGCTGTTCAGAACAAATCGAATGCAAAGGCGTTGCGGGCCATGTGTTGAGGCTGTTGAGATTTGCTGCTTTAGAGTGCGACCTCAGCTACAAAATCGTCCACAGTCGAGATCGCATACCCCATATCAGGCTCACGACCTGCTCCACGAACAGTGAAAGCTTCTAGCGTCCACTTGCTCTGTTGATGGCGACGACCTCAGGTTTTGTGGCCTGAACGGTTGAGCCACTGCCGACTTGACCCCACCGGTTGTCACCCCAACAAAATACGTCTCCATCTGTCGTAATGCCACAGGCGTGGCCAGAAAACTCGTTGCCACCGACCGTGACCAATCTAAACCTGAGTTCTTTCGAAACTAATCGGGGGACGTCGACGTTCTCGGTGGAACCATTTCCGACTTGCCCATAACGGTTGTAACCCCAGCAGTACACAAAACCCTCGCGTGCGAGTCCACAAGCGAAGAAGGCTCCTGAGGCTATCTGTTTAAACTTGAGATTACCCGGAACGACGACAGGGCGATCCAAACGCTCAACGTCGGACTTGATACCAAGCTCCGGCACGGGTCCACCGCCTCAACAATGAGCTGTTCCATCCGAAATAATCCCACAGGAAGGAATGCCAACGCTGATTGAACTAAATTTCAATCTTTTGTTTGAGCACGGTCGCTGATCGATATCGATCCTCTGAATCGTGATCAAACCTCGAAGATAGGCGTGTGGATTGGGTCCGCTTGCTGCGTGAGGCAGGACTCGGATTCTGCAGGACCAGGTCTCGGATTTTGCAGGAAACGTGTGACTCGGATTCTGCGGAACCGGGATGCCCGTTTCGCCGCCCAATCGGACTACTGTTAATAAGCTCCGGGGCTCGCGCCGTAATATAGGTAGAATATAGGCCTTCCTAGAATTGCACAGCATCGGAATGCTTCCTTGGAGATGTTATAGATGCAGCTTGGGTACCACCGCACGCGGCGTTATTCCTTCCGTGCCAGTATCGAACTGACAGATCTGCAGTCGGAAACTCAGACTAAGGAACAAACCAGCGACCTAAGCCTTTTCGGATGCCATGTGGCCACGCTGAAACCCTTGCTGCCGGGGACAAAGGTCAGGATAAAGATTTGAGCACTTCGAAGCTCTAGGTAAGGTAGCTAATGCTCGACCAAACGCAGGGATGGGTATCTTCTTGACCAGAATTGAGCCGCACGACCAGTTGGTCTTAGATAAGTGGATCGCTGAACTGAGAGACCAGTGAGAGCGGCGGCGTTTCATTGCCAGCCAATAAGGGTTAGTCCACGAGGTCGGGGGAGGCTGTGCCTCGGAGGTGGCTTCCTTACGTTGCGGCGTGTTGGGTGGCAATTTCGTACGAAAGGTGCAGCAGTTCGATCACCCGATCCACGTCGGACGGCTGCCTGAGATAGATGCTGACCCAGCCGCTCTCGGGAAGATGTGGTGGGGTTCGGCGCGGCCAGCCGTCACCAACTCATTCGGACTTTCTTCGGAAAAGGAATATCCACCAAGCTGTCGCCATGCACGTGCCCGATTTCTCGCCTTTCGAAGTGATATCCCGTCCCTCCGAAGCGGTGGGGGCGCGTAGCCACGTCTCGCCAGCCTTGCACGGCGTCATCAATTCTTTTTTTCGCCCTGGTGACAGCCATACATACCTCGCCGCTAAACTGTGCCTTCTTCTTGCCGCACCTCATTGGATGTGGATGGCTAAATGGTAGTTACAAATTCCGGGAAACAAAAAAGGCCGCGGGGAATAAGCGGCCTTAAGGGTTGCATTTCGACTGCCGGCGATGAGGAACCGGATCATTGTAGCTGCACGAATGTACGTTGTTGGCCGGCTTTTTGCGCAGGAACGCACCCGGCGGTGACCGGGAGCAGGAAGGGTAAGGATTTTTTTGTGTATGGAGAGTAAGATTGCGCAGGAAGAAGCACTTGAAGCGCTGGCGGCAGCCGAGTGCTTCACAAACAGTTTCGCGTCCAGAAGAGATGACAAAGGCAGGCTCATCTTTTCCGATTCCATGCCGTGAAGCTGATCCAGAGGAAAAGCCTAGAGAATGACTGGCGTGAAAATAAAAGACGTCGCCAAGCTTGCCGGCGTTTCCACCGCGACAGTCTCGCACGTCATCAATAAGACGCGCTACGTCAGCGACGAAACGAAACGGAGAGTTCTAGGCGCGATCGAGCATGTAGGTTACACACCGAACATACACGCACGCAACCTCGCCTCCGGCCGGAGCAGGACTCTCGGGTTGATCATCTCCGATATTACCAATCCTTTCTTTCCGGACCTTGTTAAGTCGATCCAAGAAAAAGCACTCGAGCTGGGCTATGACGTCATTGTTCTTAATACCAATTATGAGCCGGAGCGTGATGCTCCGTATGTGCACCGTTTATTGGAGCTGCAAGTTCGTGGCGTTATGATCCTGACAACAGAGATGGATCTCTCGGTGATCGAGCGCCTCTCGTCGCGGCGAATTGCCGTCGTCTTTCTGGACATCGGAAAGGTGGGGCCCCATACAAGCAATATTCGGGTGAATTATGAAAAAGGAATCCACGAGGCGGTGGAACATCTGCTTGAGCTAGGCCACCGGCAAATTGCTTTTATCGGCGGACCGGTACATTTCAAATCGGCGCAATTCAGGCGTCAAGCCTTCCTCAGAACGATGAAGAAGCATGGGGCGTCTCTGCAGACAGAGCCTGTAATCTGCGAAGGAGACTTCAAGTTGGAAAGCGGACAACAAGCCGTAAGAGAGCTTCTGGTATTGAAAAACAGGCCGACGGCAATCATCGCCGCAAACGATTTGATGGCGATGGGGGCTTTGCGCGAACTGGGACGTGCAGGTTTACAAGTTCCGAGGGATATGTCAGTGATCGGATGCGATGACATCTGGCTGGCAAAACTTACCGACCCACAATTGACGACGATTATGATCCCGCGAGCTGAAATCGGAGCGGCTGCCGTTGAGGCGGTATTGCACACCAATGCGGGCGACGACGGCTCTGGCCGCGAAATCAAAATCCGCACGCAACTGCTGGTCAGGGGATCAACGGGCGCCGCTCCGCGTTTCAGGTAAATGTCCGGCTGTAAGGATACGGACCTGTACAAAGACGAACGCCGTTTGCGGACGATCTATTCGCACGGAGATTCTCGAGACCGAAGGGCCGTTTAGCATCCCTGAATCAGAACTTCAGAATTTTAGATTTGACATCCCCGGTAAATTGCTTCTAACTTCAGCGCACAAGTAGCCACTCAAATTTTCGATTGCAGCTATCGAAAAGTAGACTCAGTTTGGGGTACAGTGTGAGTCTTCTGCCGTTCGCGAAACCGAAGGAAATCAGTGTATGGGAACCCTGCACGGCCCGGGGATGATTGGCCATGTTTGTGGAAACTGGGTATTTGGATCGGCAGCCGCAAAGGGCGGGATAAGAGCAAATTGGAAAACCGATAGTGCAGAGCAAGGAAATTCATTTTGGGCTTGACAGAAGGAACAGCGATAGAAATAATGCTTGGCTAATCGGGCCACGTAAGCGGTTACGTAAAGCGCTTACGTTCTTAGGGGTGGAGTTGCAAATTCAGAATTGGGTACCTTGCTACGAAGTCCAACTGCGAGGTGAAAATCATGTTCGCAAAAGAAGTGGGATGGAAAAGTCTTAGCTTGAGCATGTTGCTCGTTTTCTGCTTGGGGTTGTGTTCGTTCGCTATTCCTGCCAGCGCGCAAATTGGTAACGCTTCGCTCGGCGGAACGGTAACGGATCCATCGGGAGGTGTGATTGCGGGCGCTGAACTTACACTAACAAGCCAGGCAACGGGCTTCGAAGCCAAGGCCGTTTCGAATGAGCGTGGCGAGTATACCTTTCGAAACCTCACGCCCGGAACCTATGACCTGAAGGTTGTCAAGACGGGATTCCAGAATTACATCCAGAAAGATGTCGTGCTGACGATCAACCAGTTTGGCCGCGCCGATGCCAGCCTAAAGATGGGTGCGACGAACGAGACGGTGACAGTTGAGGGCGAGAATACGCTCATCAACTACGACAACGGGACGTTGCAGGGAGGAGCCGACCCGGAAACGATTAAAGATTTGCCCCTGGTCGTTGAAGGCAAGCCGCGGTCTTCGGCAGCTCTGGCCGTGCTCCTGCCGGGAATTTCTACGGGCAGTTCGAATCAGGCATTCCAGGCACGCATCAACGGCGGTCAGGAATCCGGCGATGAGGCGCTTCTGGATGGCGCCACCATGCAGGAAGGCTTCATGAGCCAGAGCGGCATGGTTTCGATCCATCAGGATTTCCAGATGTCGCCTGACATGGTTCAGGAAGTCAAGGTGCTCACTTCAGACTACGCGCCAGAATATGGCTCGTCGACATCCGGCCAAATTACGATGGTGAGCAAGGGCGGTACCACGCAGTATCACGGCGCGGCATTCGAGTATGGCCGCAACAAAGCGCTAAATGCCAATACCTGGACGAATAATTTCAATGGCAACCCGCGCCCTCCCGACAACGAACATGACTTCGGGGCAAATGTCGGCGGCCCAATCAAATTTCCTTTCCTTTATCACGGGACGTCCAAGCACCATTCCTTCTTCTATTTCGACTGGGAGTCTTATCACCAGGCCGGCGGCTCAAACACGCCAACGATCTCGATTCCCTCGGTCCTGGAGCGAGGCGGGAATTTCACAGATTGGGTGGATAACACGAAACCAGGGAAACCACTGATTCCCATCTTTATGCCTGGCAACGCCAGCGCGGCTTGCCGGACGGCGGCTGGAGTGGGACCTGGACAACAATTTCCAGGAAATATCATCCCCACGGCTTGCGAGAGCGGGATCGCCAAGGCCTATATGGCGCAATTGCCGACGCCGACGAACACAAGTGCGACCAGCAACTATACAGCGCCAAGACCAGTACCGGATACGCTCACCAGCAACTCCAACGTTTTCATGACGCGTATCGATCACAACTATGGCGATAAGGATCACTTCTATTTCTTCTGGTGGCGCCAATTCACAGGATACAACACGGCGACCTTGCTCCCTGTGGCGATTGCAACCGAGTCACCTACCAGGCCTCAGAATTCGCCGATCTCGCGATTCAATTGGGAGCATATTTTCTCAACCTCGATGACGAACCACGCGACGTTCGGATACCTGAATCGCAATGAGGGTTATGGTTCCGAGAACCTGTCTTTCCTGAAGGGGACGAACGCGCTGCCTCAAGTGACCGTGAATGGGGCACCCACTCCAAATGCCTTGCCTGCGTTTACATTCAGCAACGGATTCAATCAGATCTCCAACAGCAATGGGCCACCAGCCACAAACATTACCGTTCGTCCGACGTGGGTCTTCAACGATATGGTGAACAAGGTCCGCGGGCACCACACGTTCACTTTCGGCATGGAATGGCGCTCGGTACAGGGAAATATTCACCAGTCGAACAATCAGTCAGGAACGTATGGGTTCGATGGGTCAGCAACGAGCTCGCCTAGCGGCAACAGTGGAAGTCCCGTGGCCGACTTCTTCCTGGGAGCAGTCAGCAATGGTTCGGTGGACCGACGAGTTGTCAGCGCATGGTATCCACGTCAAACGGTTTGGGCGCTGCATGCGAATGACTCCTGGAAAATCACGCCCAAGCTGACCTTCAATTTTGGGATGCGGTGGGACTACTACACGCCTTCGCGCGAAAAATATGACGACTTTTCGTTCGTCGACCTAGCGGGGACCAATCCAAATGCGGGAGGACTCCCAGGCCGACTGGCTTTCGCCGGCAGTAACTCGGCATGCCAGGCCGCAAGCGCGTGTTACGGAGCGCCCTACCCTGAAAAGCCCTGGAGGAAGGGATTCGCGCCGCGGCTCAGCGTGGCTTATTCCTATGACCAGAAGACGGTCGTCCGTGCAGGGTATGGCGTTTTCTTCGCTCAGGCATTTTATCCGGGCTGGGGCGGAGGAATGGCGCTGGACGGGTTCAACCTGCACCAGAATTTTGGCACGAGCATAGACGCCAGCACGGGCCAGACTGATCCGACCTTCTACTTGGACAATGGCGTTCCCGCTCCGGCGCAGCTTCCTCCGTTTATCTCGGCGGGTTTTGACAACGGTCATCAGCCAAGCGCTGCCAACGGTAATGGTTCGGCGTATCGCCCCGTGGATGCCAACCGCCGGCCGTACTCCCAGCAGTGGAACCTGACAATTGAGCGCCAGCTTCCCCACGCAATCTTCCTGAGCGTGGCTTATGTGGGAAACAAAGGGACGCGGCTAACGTCCATGTTGAATCCCGTGAACGTCCTGAATCCTTTTGACCCGAAGATTAAGACCCTCGAAGCCAACACAACTCCCATCGATCCGATTTGTGCGACTACGACCGATCCGAACATTCTTAAGGGTCACAACTGCGGTTATGTTCCCGAACTCAATGTCCAATTCACTTCGGATAACCAGACGCTGTTTGGCGTGAAGTCACCGTACGCCGGGTGGGTAAACGATTTAACCAAACCTGGCAGTGCCTGTTCTTCAACGGTCGCTCAGGCACTGCTTCCCTTCCCGCAGTTTTGCGGTCCGCTTCAAGGACTGAACGAGAACCACGGCAATTCGATTTATCACTCCTTCCAGTTGAAGGCCGAAAGACGCTACAGCAAGGGTTTGTACATGCTGGTGTCGTATACCAACTCGAAGCTGATCTCGGACGCATCGGATAACACGCAGGAGCTTGGAGGCACCTGGAACTCCACGCAGGGTGTGATCTCGCCGTTCGAGCAGCAGCGTGCGCGCACACTATCGTCCGATGACGTTCCGCAGATTATTTCAGCAGCCTTTGTCTACGATTTGCCCTTTGGCAAAGGACAAAAATACGCCAACCAGGGCGGTGCGTTGAACGCATTGGTAGGAGGCTGGCAGCTCAGCCCCATCCTTCATTGGTCGAAGGGCACGCCGATGTGGTTCCGCTCGGGCGCGTGCCAAGTAGTGCCGCAATTCAGGCAGAACTGTCTGGTTGGGCTAGTCAAGGGTGTGAATCCTTTCCTCCAGGACCCGAATAGCTACGATCCGAGCAAGGGACCTCTTCTCAACGCGGCGGCATTCGAGTCTCTCGGAGCATTCGAACCGGCCGGTGCATGTCCCACCTGCACGGGAGTGTATGGTTACACCGGTGTCGGCCCGCGCATTTCCGGCTTGAGAGGCCCGAACGCCAAGAACGTGGACTTTTCGATTACGAAGAACACCCGGATTGGGGAACGGGGCGCCTTCCAGCTCCGCTTTGCGTTCTTCAACGCGTTTAACCAACACTACTTCTTCAACGCTACCAACGTGAACAACCAGGGCTCAAGTTTCGCCTTTAACAAGGACATAGCTGCTGGAGGCGCCAATGGATTCGGCACGTGGGACGGCAGCGTCAGCTCGCCACGCACGATTCAGATCGGCGCGCGGCTGGAGTTTTAAACAAGGTAGACACAAACAAACACCCCACCAGCGCCCCGGCTCATGCGGCCGGGGCGCTGTTTTTTTGTCCCATGATTTGAGCCTTGCTTTGCGAAGGCTACCTCGGTGACAAGGAAGAGTTCGCGGCGGGCAGTGCTTCGCTGGCTTTCTTGAGCTCCTGGAACTGCGCGATTTCCTTCTTGGAGAGCTGGTCTTTGCCTAGCCGGTGATAAATCCGGCCCAGGAGATAATGCGGCTCCGCGAAAGACGGGTTAAGTGTGATGGCCTGGTTCAGCGATTGCACAGCTGCCTCGTAGCCGCCCTGCATCTCCAAGACGCGACCGAGTTGGTATTGCGCTTGAGAGAGACGAGAATCGCACGCGAGCGCCTCACGGAGATCCTTCTCCGCTTCCACCAATCGATTTAACGAGATGAGCGAAATGGCCCGATCCACGAGAGGCCAGGGTGAAGGCTTGGATTGCAGGCGATTCAGCTCGACAGCGTGGTCGTAGGACTTGATCGCTTCATGGAATTGGCCGAGGTAGTCGTAGCAGAGGCCGAGCGTGTCATAAGCGCGCATCATTTTCGGATCCAGCTTAAGGACTGATCGCAAGCGGATGATCGCCGCTGAGTAGTTCTGAGCGTCAAAATCAAGGCGGGCGAGCCAGTAAAGGTAGAGCGGATCTTGGGGGTGGGCAGTGGCAAGCTTATCCAGTTCCGGGCGCGCCCAGTCCCGGTGGTTGAGCTTGACGTATGCCATTGCCAGAGTGAACCGCGCGGAGTCGTCAAGTGGAGCTATCGCTTCCGCTTTTTTCCAAGCGATCACAGAATTCTGAAAGTCACTGTCAAGAAAGAAAACTTCTCCGACCATGACCAGGAGTCTTGCAGTTCGAATTGATTTTGGATCCTTTTCGGCTTCATCGACAAGAATGGACTCGGCACGTTTGTAATCCCGCCGACGGAATGCGTCTTCGAGTTCGAGTTGGCGCACGGTGCTAAGCTGCAGACCGGATAGATCCAGCGTCTCGCTTCGTGGGGCGGGCTTTTCTTGCGGCGGGGCGAGCTCTCGCGCCAATAGGGGTTGCGGCAGGCAAGCGGCAAGCGCGCAGTAGGCGAGGAGGAAGGATGTTCTCCGCATAGCGATTTCGATTGAAGAAGCAACGTTCAAGGTAATGAGGCTGCCCTGGCGGCGTCGATCTTCGTTTTTGCTGCTGCAGCAACCTGGCTCTCGGGCACAAGGTTCAGCTCGAGATTGATTTCTGTGAGGGCGTCGTCAAATTTTTTCTGTTCGAGCAAAATGAGCGCCATGGCCAGATGAAGTTCCGGCATTTTCGGGTCGGAGCGCGCCGCTTGCCTGTAGGCTGCCAGGGCTAGATCATATTTCTCCTGCGTGGCGTACTCGAGGCCGAGACTTTGCTGCAATCGTGGGGAACGGGGATTGATGGTGGAAATTTGTTGATAGGACCACGCGGAAAGCTTGGTCCAGGCGGTGCCGAGCTGGTAGGAATACTCGGGATCCTGGGGAGCCAGCTCGACGACTTTTTGGAATTGCTGAACGGCGGCCACCCAATTCATTGTGGCCTCGTAGGCTTTCGCCAGTTGCAGGTGGGCTTGCTGCTGCTTGGGCATCAGGCTGACGGCGCGTTCGAGTTCAAGCACGGCCTCGGAATTTCT
>Ga0137362_10003866_pt1 | contig 10064 bp, 12 predicted proteins | sample MadtaG_2_FD_104801 | JGI IMG/M metagenome (GOLD analysis project Ga0137362, IMG submission 104801) | Vadose zone soil microbial communities from Angelo Coast Range Reserve, California, USA - Mad1_100_16 metaG | ecosystem: Environmental > Terrestrial > Soil > Vadose zone | place: USA: California... | reverse complement strand
CCTGTTTATGATTCCTATGACAAAAGCTCTCGGGATTATGGTGATTCATCTCGTCGTAGTTCTGGGACAGCAGAACGCTCCCGGTACCCCGAATCCTTTAGCGGGCGCACCAACTCCGTCGTTTTGCGGGATCCTCACACCCAGAATCAGGGTCCAGGTAGATCATCGACTCTAAGTACGTTGTCTGCATCATGCCGTCCCATGCCCAACACGCCGCACGCCTTTGCCCCCTCCCGAGGTGGAGGACCTATTTTCATTTCCGGAGAAGCTTTGGGAGTTGAGCAGTACCCGGATCTACGCCTCGACCGACTCGCAGGTGTTCTTGTGGCCTTCTCCCTTTTCGTTTCCATGCTGTATGCCATGTCCCGTTCTCAACAACTGTTTCCCCCGCATGTTTCATCTTATAGGACGCAATTCCCCTTCTCCCCGCCCGCTGTCACGATCACCCCCCTATAATCGTCGTGACGATCGACGACATAGTCCACCGCGCTATCAGGAGTATCTTTCTGATGCATCACGACATTCATACCGCGATCGGGCCGAAAGCCCACCTCGGAGGTTTCGCAGTCCCAATAGACTGGATCGACGCGATACACCACCCGACTTACCCCAGCGTCGTCCTCGAGGCCTTTCCGATGTACATGATCCGGACTACGCTCCCAAACGTCGAAGGATGGACGACGATGACGGCAACCTCCTTCCTGTCCGCCGGGGCCCTGCTGGCGCAGACACGTATATCCCACTGGAAACGTCCACAGCCTCGACGTCACCACGGTCCACGGGAGCGCTTGATGACCATAGTCGTATGTCAAGCCTGTCCAATAAACCTTTCGTTTTCACCCTCGTCTCATTCGTGCGCATCCGGAATTTCCAGGACAGCGCCGAAGAGAACCCTTGCCTCCGCAAGGTCATCGTTACAAAGAAGCATCTCATTTGATTTCCCGGCCACCTCTTTCTGGCTCAAACAGGATAATGCCCCAGCCCCCACTCAGGTATGTCGGTATCATATAATCGCAGTCCAATCTTCCCATCGACATTATCCCCCTAGTTCGAAGGACAATGAAGTTTTGCCATCTCGCCACTCAGACACAGATCTGTCGCGACTGGATCGTTCACGTAACTCTGGTCACGACCCAGGATATGTTTACGTGGACAAGTTCAGTCGAGATGACCATATGAAAGTTGACTCATCTTACACGTCCAGGGACCCATACGAGGAGCCTGTCCGTCCTCAAGACTTGGTCAATCGCACGTCTTCGCATAATGACGCAATGAGCCGTGGGCCTATTCCTCCGGCCCCCCATCTCAGGTCTCGAGAAAGTATGAATGCGGTCCCAGCTACGCCTATAGTACCTGCCTCCACGACTGTGGAGGAAACTCATCGGCGCTCGCGCGATCGATCGCCGCGACATCATCACGAGTCCCGACAAATGAGTAAGCAGCCCTCATTAGCGTTATTATCATTATCTACGACGCAGTCCGGACCGCCACAAGATATGCAGGTAGTTGAGGGTCACCGAAATCGTGGGCGTCGCATTAACCGTGACAGAGAGGTATGTACCATCATTTCTGGTAAAACCAGTTGGTTTGATACTCTGTTCTACTCTTTCAGGACCACTCTCCCACTCTGCCGAGACACCCGCCTAACCCAGTGGCTATAAGATCTCGGTCGACGGGGAGATATGACGTACCCGATGAAGGTACGAAACCTGTGTACTTCGAATGTTGATTGTATTTCACTGACTTGACGATTTTGGTCCTTTAGGTCCACGCCCCCTCGTATGCTATGGCATCTGTTAGTGTGGCATCTCACTCAATTTTTTTGTTACCTTGTCAGAGATCCCCCGAGCTATGTGCTGCTCCATCTATTCAGGAGCAACCACGACATTATACGTCTGGTGGATCCAACTCGCGTAGAGAACGTCAAGCTCCTGTGAGTTTCTGTCATACCTAAAATTAGCGTTGTTCAAGTTTGCGGTCGTTTTAGCCTGTTACTGAAACGAATGAGGTACCACCGACCCGGGGAGGTGGCGACTCTATCTCTATTCATGGTCCATCACAAGAACGAGCGGTCCGTGAATTTAGTCGATAGTCTTCGCCATGAATCGTGTCTAACTCCAGGTCAGAGCCGTTCTGGTCCCCCACTTGAAACAGACTTTGGTCCTCCATCACCACCACCACCGCCACCTCCACCACCTCTCGCACGTGAATGGATTCCGAGGCAGCTTGAGTTTATGTCAAACCTCCCACCGCCGAGTACTCGGCTGCCTGGTGCACCACCTCCACCAGTCCTCCCAACTCACCCCTATACTGCACCACGGGATTCTATTCTCCTCCCTCGCGTGCCGTCTTCCCACGATGAGAATACCTCGGGAAAACTCAAGAGCGAACCTGGCCGGGAGGCTCCTCAGGAAAAATACAAACATAATTCTTCATCACCAGTACGGCAAACGAAAGACATTCAACCCCCGCCCTCTTATCAGACACAAGGGCGCCACGAGCAGATGCCACACAAATCCACTGATAGGACCTCACACGCGCTAGCAAGTGATGGTCTTAAAGAAAATTCAGAAGAGGAGTGCCACATAGTTACCCCATTCGAAGATAGTCGACCAAAAGCTATATCAGAGACAATACCGGCGTCCTGGGACCGTCCTCGTGATATAGCACCACCGGCACGGAAACTGCTCACATTACCTGCAAGTTTACCCCCCAAACCTGTTGCAGCACTTGGAGATCTTAACCTACAGTCGTCCTCATCTTTACGTGCTGGACACCCATCTCGCGGTCGGCGTGGTCAGCAGCAGACCGACGAAAGTAATAGTCATAGCGCAAGATGGGGTCGGGGTGACGGAGGTAGAGATAAGGATAGAGAAGGGAACAGATGGGCCCCGACTTCTGGATATCAGGGGCCATCACTTCTGGCCCGCATGTCGTCAAATGACTTACCTGGAAGAGACGTGATGGAGAGAGGGAGAGAGGGCGGAGAGATTCAGAGTAGGAAAAGGACGCGGAGGAGGTATCAGGGTACTAGCTGAGATAAGATATTACTAATCGTGCAGCTGTGGCTGTGCTGCAAGTCTAATGGAAATGGAAAGGTGGTTTCCTTGTTTGGTCTCCTTGTTTGTTACTTTCCTCCGTATTGCATGCCCTCTCGACCACGCAAGCGGAAGGGCCGTTCTCCACTGCCTCCCCCACGGGACACCACGCGCGAGATGCCTAGACCGTTTGATCTCTCCTCTCCCGGCATTTCTACTTCACTCGATGGCGTGCAAATCACCCCGCGCACGCCTCGTCCCGTGCGTCCCAAGTATGCAGACGAAGATGACATGTTGGTCGGTGGAGACGTGGAGGAGGTCGAGATGAGCCTCCTCTCTAAGGATGAGCGCAGGAGTGCTGATCCCGGGCTGGCGGACGGGAATGGGTATCTAGAGGACATGCAGAAGGCTCCCATCTCGCTGGAGGACAAGAGAGCGATGGTATTGTTATGTGTTCTTTGTGCGTGACCTTTTACTCTTCCTCCGTGAAATATAAGACCAAACAGCTGTGCCTCGCGCGGTTTTTTTCTAGATTTGATACAAGGTGTTCCCGTGCGTCGTTATTTTATGTGGAGATGACGAATTGCCGTCCTGACCCCGTGACTCGGACACGTCACTTAGCTTGGCTTGGCATTAGGTATGGTACCTTTGATTCTTCAGAGGATTTTTCTTGCGTTAAGGACAACCACGATTTTAGGCTCTATTCCCTTTATACTGCGGGAGCATCTTTCGTACTCCCAGCTTGCTACCTTTGCACTCTCTAGTTATCCTTACTCCCTCAAGCTGTTTTGGTCACCCATCGTCGACGCAGTCTATTTCCCCTCTATCGGTCGCAGAAAGTCATGGATTATCCCGATGCAAGTCGTCATCGGTTTCATGATGCTTTGGATGTCGTTTACGGTCCAAGAATTAATGGACGATGTCTGTGCACCCTCTTCCCACCGGCTCTTCGTCACCATTAGGACTGATTGCGCCGAGCACAGGCAGCAGAACATGTAATCAAGCTTACATTCGTTTTCACCTCACTAGTCCTTATTTCTGCTACACAAGGCGAGTAGTCAGCTCGGAGCGTCTGGGCATGTGACTTAACAATCCGTACTATTTTTAGATATTGCCGTCGATGGTACGTCTCAAGACCTGACTTCGCTTTTTTATATTTACATATCGAACAGGTTGGGCGTTGACGCTTCTCTCTGATGAAAACCTCTCTTATGCTTCCACTTGCCAAACAATCGGCCTCAATACCGGCTTTTTTGCCTCATTTACGGTGTTCCTGGCGCTTAACAGCGAAGCCTTTAGGTGCGTCTTGGTAATGACAGTTCCAATGCAGAATTATTTTTTTTAATTGATCGGCTGGCAGTAAGAAATGGGGCATACCGCTGCTATCTCTGAGCGCATACCTTCGTTTCTGGAGTGTCATCTGCTTTTCCGTCACTATCTGGCTCACATTCTTCCAAAAAGAGGTAGGAATTTGCCTCATCCATCTCCATGCAATTGACCTACCAAATATCTCAGCGAAAGGAAGTCCTCAGGCGTGAGGACACGAGTATTGCAGGCGTTTACAGGACGATTTGGAGCATTGTGAAGCTCAAGCGTAGGGCATTCTGGTATTCCTCAGCCTTACTCTATTCTAACCGATTTCAGATGTCCAATCCTCATTATTTATACACCTGTTCGCTAAAATCGGCTGGGCGGCGCATGATGCGGCCACCAATCTCAAAATGGTCGAGAAGGGTCTTGGCAAGGAGGACCTTGCTGTTGCAGTGCTCATCGATTTTCCATTTCAAATCCTTGGCGGATACTTGGCTGCGCGCTGGTCACGCGGAGCCCACCCGCTGCGTCCCTGGATGTGGGCGTTTTGGCCCCGTCTCGGGTTCGTGCTCGTCGGGGCCATCATTATCTGGCGGTTCCCAAAGCCGCCAATTTCAACTGGATTTTTCGTATTTCTGGTACTCCAGACGGTCCTTGGATCGTTTTCTGGGTAAGTAGCGTAGAATGTATCTGTCATGGGCGTTGATTTGGACTCTTGCCTAGGACAATACAGTTCGTTGGAATGTCTGCCTTCCACACTAGAGTGTCGGATCCGGTAATCGGAGGAACTTATATGACAGTATGTCGTTCTCCAATATCACCACAGCTTGTCTTACCATTCTCAGCTATTAAATACCTTCACAAATCTCGGAGGAACTTGGCCAAAATACTTTGTGCTTAATGGTAGATCATCGTCTATCTCATCTTCAATGTTTCCTGATGGTTGGTGCCATAGCCGTTGACTATTTTAGCATTGCAACATGCGAAGTCAGTAAAGCTGGTTCCTCTCTGACTGTAAAAGGTAGGTGTTCCAGATCTCTCCTCGATAAAGAGGGCTGACACCGTTTCCCAAGCTGCGGAATGTGTTTCGGAGCAAGGAAAGGCGATGTGCTCTGACATAGGCGGCACCTGTATAACTGAGCGCGACGGGTACTTCATTACTACTGGGCTGTGTCTGGCTCTAGGGGTTATTAGCCTTGTCACTTTCATAATACCCACCGCACGGAGGCTGCAGAGTGAGTACCTCTGGGTCAATGTTTTCTTATGACAAAAACTGACGTTTTTCTTCTGTGCAGATTTGCCGGTCGCAAAGTGGCGCATCTATATACATGAGACAACGGTATAGGATCATTTATTTTTATTTATCACCAATATGTAACTTGTGATAGGTGCAGTAAATCATTGTGGTCTCCCGCAGATCGCCCAAAGCATTGTACTCTGTGTACAGTACAGCTTGAGGTGGTTGCCGGGCTGTATGCTGATACGGAGTGGAGCACGTGCCTGAACATAAATGAATTATTTATATATATATAAAATCTCTTATTGAAATGGACATGAGGCTCTAAGTCGACTTGATGACATTGGCACCTCAATACAAAGATGCAATGTGAAGGCACCCTTTGCTAAGACGAGGCGAAGATTTAAATGAGCTGCCAGAGTAACAGGAAGCCGCGCTCCTGAGTTGTATGCAGCGGCCGTGCGGGCTTGCGCTATCGTCGCAGTGCCCGAACTCGTATGAGCGCGCTCCGAGTCTCAAGTGCGCCTATTCAGCACCTTCCACTCCGCAGGAGCCGGGAAAGAAATTAGACGAATCCGACATCCTCCGTTTCGGATCCTACAGTAGCACAGGAAGTAAAGGGACCTGGGCCCGGCCGTGAACCTCGCCTCACAGTTTGGCCGGGTGTCCACGCAAGGGCAAGGCGAGCGACTTGGCAGCCAATATTGTACTGTAGCGGGTGTATGAAAGGGCAACCCTGGAAAGTTGTACGGAGTATCTGTCTGTCGTCTCATACAACCCGAAGAGACGTACTACTGTATATACGTGTGAAATTCAAGTGGTAATTTAGCTGAGTTTTTATCGCCAGCTTAATTACTTCGTTTCTCGACAACGGGATTAGGGTGATTGCAAACGAATAGCGATGGGGATTGCGACGGGGATTGTGGGCATTTACCAGTACAGTACTGTCATCGTGATGGGTGATGGGAAAGCGGGATGTGCTGCCAGCCTGAGTGCGCGCCTGGTGTGCTTGTTGTAACGTAACGCCTAACCAGCATCCATTGTAACGCCACCATCCCACCAATTACCTCCCCGTATCTCTTTTCTTTCACTTCCTCGAGCCCCCACTGGAGGACCTACGTATCACGCAACTTGCAAGCAGGTACAGCCATGTAGATGGACATGTGCCCGGCTCGGCGGAGGAAGTCGAGATGGGCCTCCTCGCGGGTGACGAACACGCGTCTCGGTTCCGTGAAGATCTCGGGGACGGGGGTGAGGATGAGGGCGAGGGTAAGGACGATGACGACGACGAGTCGCAGTCAGAGGCGTCTCAGGCTCTGCTCGCCGATGCGGAGATGAAGGCGCCACTCACGAGGGAGGACAAGAAGGCGATGGCGCTGTTGATTGTCCTTTGTGCGTTTTCCGTCCTTACTGGCATTTACCAATGCTAAACCCCGTCACTTTTCGCTAATTTTCCGCGATGGACGCGTTGTTTGTGCGTCGCCACCTCCACCTTGTTAGATATAATCCAAGGTGTCCCTGTGAGTCTTTCTGCACCGTGCTCACACGAGGAAAAGCGCACTCAAAGGCATGATAACGTTTTTGATATAGCTCGGTCTAGCATTAGGTGTGTTGCGGTCTGCCACCCACGTGCAGAGTAACTGAGCTTCTATCCTATCTTTAGAAACGCTACCATTTCTGCTGCGAGAACGCATCTCATATTCCAAGATTGCTATATTTTCGTTATGTAGCTATCCATACTCACTCAAACTCCTTTGGTCGCCAATCGTCGATGCTTGGTTCCTCCCCTCCATTGGCCGCCGTCGGTCATGGATCATCCCTATGCAAACCATCTTAGGCTCGCTGATGCTGTGGATGTCCTTTAATGTGCAAACGTACTTAGACAACGTTCGTATATTTGCACTTATCTGTATTGTATCATAGCTCGAGGTTTCGTTGCTTACCGCTGACATTTCTCTGTGGAGGCGCTTACAGGCCGTGGACCATATCTACGTATTGACCTTTATTTTCACGTTGCTTGTTGTTATTGCGGCCACGCAAGGTAATGTAGCTCACAGAAGCATTCTGAATGCGCGTCAGTCGGATTTACTCTACACTTCTTAGACATTGCGGTAGATGGTAAGCCATCGTCTGGCCCTTCCATCTGTTCGGTGCTCAAGTAAACAGGATGGTCGCTCACCCTATTATCTCGAGAAAACCTATCTTACGCTTCGACATGCCAAACGGTCGGCATTACCATAGGGTGGTTGATGTCGTTCACCGTCTTCATCGCCCTTAATAGCGAGGCTTTCAGGTACACCGGTCGCCCCGTGATTTGAATATATCGATGCTTATGCCGTGCGACCCAGTGCGAGATGGGGTACACCGATCCTGTCCCTGGGCGGATACCTCAGATTTTGGAGTATCGCGTGCTTTGGTATCACGTCATGGTTAGCCCTTATCCAAAAAGAGGTGCGGTGTATTATATCTTTGTGGCGCAGATCTGGCTAAAACTCTCTCAGCGCAAGGAAGCTCTTTCGGAAGATGAAACTAGCATTATAGGCGTCTACAAGAGTATTTGGAGCGTCTCGCGGCTAAAAAGTTTCCATCTTCAGCAGGTCACACTTAACATGCGTGCTGACCCCCAAGACTAGGTGTCCGATCCTTTTTTATGGTCCATCTCGTCGCCAAAGTTGGCTTCGCCGCTCACGACGCGGCCACATCGCTGAAAATGGTCGAAAAGGGGCTTGCAAAAGAAGATTTTGCGGCGGCAGCTATACTGGACTTTCCCATCCAGGTGGTATTTGGTTACCTTGTTGCGCGTTGGTCGCGTGGAGAACGCCCACTGCGTCCGTGGATATGGGCTTATTGGCCGCGTTTCGTGTTTGCGTTCCTTGCGGCTATTATCCTGTGGAAATTCCCTTCACCCCCGATAACAACAGGTTTCTTTGCATTCGTGATTTTATTCCGAAGTCTTGGAGAGATGGCGAGGTCAGTTCGTTCACAGGCTGGCGCATGTGATAATTACACCCAAGTCTTATTGCAGCACAACACATTTCGTCTCTATCTGTGCATTTCATGCTAAGATCTCGGACCCTGTGATTGGTGGGACGTATATTACGGTTCGTGTTCTTTGTATCCATTGATTCCGGTCTCTTGTTGAATTCTGACAGCTGCTCAATACCGCTTCGAACCTTGGCAGTACTTGGCCTACATTCCTTGTGCTTCGAGGTACATCAGCATGCGATAATCGTTACAACCATCTGATGTCCCATCGTACGGTACAGCCATAGACTTTTTCAGCATCGCTTCTTGCGAGGTAGACGGAGACAGCGTCTCCTCGATTGCTAAAGGCCCGTCTTCCCCGGATATAACCTCTTCTCGCTGACGCATATTTCGTGCAGGGGCTGAGTGCGTCTCCGAGGAGGGAAAGGCCATGTGTTCTGCTGCTGCAGGGACATGTGTCATGGAACGCGATGGCTATTATATCACAACAAGCATATGCCTTGTTGTTGGTCTGTTATTCTTCGTGGCGTACATCATGCCCACCGCAAAACGGTTACAAGGTTTGTTTGTGCTGGTAATCATCATTGACGACAGGTTTACTGATCTGGTGCCTTCGTCGTATAGCCCTACCTTTGACCAAGTGGCGGGTTGCTATTTGACTGTGAATCTAGTTTGCCTACGGTAGACATGACCTTATTCTTACTTAATTATTTTGGCAACATACTGTAGATGAGAAAAGATAGAGTTCACTTGTACAGATGCCCAGCACATGGATAACTAATATGCCATTGCCATCACTCAAAACCCTGAGTTCATGACCACACCAAACACATTGATGCATGTGATGTGTGCCTTCATTTTCTTTGGGATGCATGGAGGATATTCTTAGACCTTTTTGGTGAACCAACTCCCAGATTTGATTAGAAGTAAAGTAGCAGGTCTCAGGTAAATGTCAGCACTAACTTTGAAGTTACTCTGGGCAGGAAACCACCCATTATGGGAATGGTCATGGCAGTGAATTATTTATACAGTCCTGGTTTGGTTTCAGTGCAGGTGTTGCTGAGTTCTCACTTCTCAGGACACCTCACTTAGTTATTGTGTGTACATATTTACAAATGAGTGTTTGAACCGTACTATATTACATCATCTTAGACGCGGATGTGAGCGCCCAGTGTAACTTCAACCGACCTAGATGTCATCTTTCCACCGCGACAGTTTGCTTGAGAAGCTCGAGGTATACGTGGAAAAGATTGCCTGGAAAAGGGCATAGTTCACCGCGTGTCTTGTGCCCCTCGCTAGGTTCTCGCAACATTCCTCACCGGGCAATACATTGGTCGCCTCGTCGCTCGTTTCTGAAGGTTATTCTAAGGCCCAAGGCTCAAGACAAATAGGCCTCACATCCGACGTGCGTACTGTGAAAGGGGGTAAAAATGGGTGAGTCCATGAATGCAAAAAAAAAAAAGAGAGAATGGAACGACAGGATGAGGATGCGG
>Ga0137362_10003862_pt1 | contig 10068 bp, 6 predicted proteins | sample MadtaG_2_FD_104801 | JGI IMG/M metagenome (GOLD analysis project Ga0137362, IMG submission 104801) | Vadose zone soil microbial communities from Angelo Coast Range Reserve, California, USA - Mad1_100_16 metaG | ecosystem: Environmental > Terrestrial > Soil > Vadose zone | place: USA: California... | reverse complement strand
TGCGCCGCGGACTTTGACATGTATCTTGCGCCACCGGGCGGTTTCGGCGGGCTGCGCGTAGTAGCTCAGCATGTAATACTGCGAGCTATAGTCCATGGCTTTCCGGAAACAGAGATCGGGATCCTTCCGCAATAAGCAATAATCGCCGCCCGTCCGCTGCGTGATGTCCATAAAGCTCTGGACACGCTGTATCGAGCCCGTGGAAGGTAACAAGCCAGCTCTTGCTGGAGAATTTCGGTTCTGTGGGCTTACGAAGCTCGGGTTATCGGTCTCCAGAACAGAGTCGATCGGATAGACGACAATGCCAGCAGCGCTGAGCAGCTTCAAGGTGTGAGCGTACTCGTCAACGAGCCGCTGGTCTCTTGAATTCATATTGTAAGTCAGTATGAACCCACCAGTCGCCCAGACCAGGGTCTTCATGCCGCGCACGGCCGAGAGCGCGTGCGAGAGCTGCTGAAGCTCAAGAAAGGTGGCTTCCAAGCGGTCCCGCCTACTTTGCTGTACGTACGCGTCGCGGCCGGTGGAGCCTGCCAGGAATTCTTTCTCAATCGCATCGTATTCCTGCTTAATGTCAATCTGCTGGCCGACGGAAGGGTTGAATTCCGTCTCTACCTGCTTGTCCAGCGCGGGATCGTGCTCGATATTGCCCCTCAAGAGCCGCACCAGCTTTGCGAGGAGCTGCGGGTCGTTGGTGAAGTCGTGGAGAATCCGGAGTCCGTTGGGGTGAAGAACCGCCAGCATAGTGGGCTGGTCCCCACGAAAGTCGCGCTGCAAGTATTCCAGCAGTTTTTTCTTGACGGCATCCTGGTAAAAATACGGCGTGTGGATCAGGTCCAGAAGGATCACGGTCATGGAGACGGGGCCGTCGGAGACGATCTCGTTGGTGAATACGCCCGGCGGCGGCGTGGCGCGCTTGATGGGGGAATTCGAGCCGCTGATTTCCTCAAACGTTGCAATCGGTTTCGGCTGACCGTCTTCTTCGATCTCGAAGTCATCCTTGGTGAGACCGGTCACATGCTCATCGAGCCAGCCCCGAATTTGCAGTTGCCGGAATGGGCTACCCTGGCGCAAAACGACGACGGGCACAGTCACCAACTCCGTCCGGGCAGTGAACTTGGGAGCGGATTGAGGTGGTGGGGCCTGCTGCGCCATCATCGGCGTTGAAAGCACGGTGAGCAGACACGCCAATGCGGGCTTTGCGACGTTCCGCATGCCGACCAGCATAGACCTCATCGCCCATGTACGAGTGCCCATAAGCATAGAGACCTAGTCGACGGTTCCCGCTCGACTTCGGCAACCGTGAGCGTTATATAGTGGCGGCTGGCCCACGATCAGACCGAAGGCATTGTCAAGAACCTATCGCTTTGACGTGGGATGCGCACTGCACGTTTCCCGAAGACTCGTTCCGCCATGAGGCAACCCGCCGCTACGACGAGGACGACAGCGAGGAGCGCGGATCAATGCGTGTTGAAGCAGCGGGGCACAGACTGAAGTCTGTGCTACACAAGGCGAAGGTGGCGACGTTCCCGGCCGGGACGGTGACGCGCCGGGAGAAGCGACCGGCGTGCAAGAGACGCACAAGAAACGCAAGAGACGCGGGACAAGGGAGGGGAGAGTATTGGCAGGGACCATTCGCCGCTGTACGATGAAAAGCGATTCAAGGGGAGGTTACGATGGCTAGAAAGAACAGACTGACTCGAGTGGCGGTGAGAATCGGGGCGGCGATGGGCAAGGCGGATCGCACGGCTCACAAGGTTGCAAAGGCGGGAGTGCTGGCCAAGAAAGAGCTGGAGGACATATCGAAGCAAGTGGACGCTCTGAAGCGTCAATTGGTGAAGACCACGAAGCGCCTTAAACGCGCGCTGGTTTAAGCTGGGCTGGCGGGCCAGGCTAGAGAGGGCAGCCGGGACCAGCGCCGAGGAGCCAGGCGAGGCAACGCCAGGTGTTCACGGGGCGAGGCGCGAACGCGTCGCGGTCCAGGTGAAACGTCAGGCTGACGCCGCGGCTCCCGATCGAGCGCAGCCGTGGGGCGCCCATGTGACCGAAACGGCTGGGGCACAAAGGACCGAACAAGTCGTTCTCGAAGTTGCGCGTGTTGGCGAAGGCGCCTAGTTGCAGCCGCCCGTTCCAGAGATCGAAGACCGGCACGCGCGTCTGCCGAATGAACGGGGTCTTGACAACTTCGGCCTGGAACAGTCGCTCGAGTTTGTGGTCGCGGTTATGGATGGCGTCAAGCAGGAACACAAAACGGGAAGGCTGTTGATCGAGCAAAAGGGCCGGCACAAAGGGTTCCGGGGGCAAGCTGGCTGGGGCGACAGAGAGCACGGTGGCCGAACGGGCGTGTTCCGGCGTCAGGTTCAACCGTGTTGGTCCCGACTGCGCGTGCGCCGAGAGACAACTGCTCAGGAAAACCCCAAAGGCCAAGACGAGGCGATTCTTCACCGGGGTATTGGGAGCAACTTGCCTTCCACCCCGTCGTGGGCCCGGGGACGCGGCCGAGCCGAGGCGCAAGCCGCTGAGACGACACGAGTTGCGGGAAACCAGTTCTCGCGGCGGGCATAGAACAACCAAGGCGATGCCGGGTCCTATCCGAACCCTTTTGCATGCTCATGGCACTTTCGGGGCCATTAAGGCTTGCAGGCGGGAAGCGTAGCGAGGGCTCTCCCGGCGCACGACGTGTGGTAGAAAAGCACGGTCCAAGGTGATCAGATGAAATGGTCAAACACCTAAAACGCTAATTTTCCTTCTTCGCATCATGCGGCAAATCATTTCTAACTTTTTGCGTCATTGTTCATCGAATCTGCAGGGAAAGACGACTCGAAGGAGAACGAAACAATGGGAAAGAAAGACACAATTCGACTAGAGGTACACGAAAAAGAGAGATCCGAAACGACAAGCGATCTCAGCCGCGGAGGTGTTGCGGAAATTTCAGACGCTCTGCGTCCGTTGCTTGCTGACGTTTTCGCGCTTTATGTAAAGACGAAGAATTTCCACTGGCACATGAGCGGGCGGCACTTTCGCGATTACCACCTGCTCCTGGACGAGCATGCCGAGCAGATCTTCGCCATGACGGACGATATCGCGGAGCGCGCGCGCAAGATCGGCGGAACGACGCTGCACTCCATCGGGGATATCTCGCGACATCAACGGCTGAAAGACAACAATGAGGAGTCCGTCAGCCCGAAAGAGATGCTGGCAGAGCTTCGCGCCGACAACCAGCAACTGACGAGATCCTTGCGCGGCACACATGAGGTTTGCGAGAAGCACAACGACGTCGCTACCGCCAGCTTGATTGAGAACTGGATTGACGAGACCGAGCGCCGGACGTGGTTTTTGTCAGAAGTAGCCAGCGACCTTTGAAGGGCCCAGAAGCATCCAGCGCTTCAGACATTGAAGCGATACCCATCAGAATCAACGGGCAAAAAGGAGAATCGCAATGCCATACATTACTGTCGATAAAGAGAATTCAGGCAACATCGATCTTTACTACGAGGACCACGGCGCAGGCAAACCGGTCATCCTGGTGCACGGCTGGCCGCTGAGCGGTGCGTCCTGGGAAAAGCAGGTACCTGTCCTGCTGGAAGCGGGCTACAGGGTCATTACCTACGACCGCAGGGGATTCGGCAGCTCCGGCAAACCGACGTCGGGCTACGACTACGACACCTTCGCCAAAGATCTGCACAAGATCGTGACGGCGCTCGACCTTCGAGATGCGGCCCTGGTCGGTTTTTCGATGGGCGGCGGCGAGGTGGCTCGCTATATCGGCGCCTACGGGACCGAGCGCATCAGGAAGGCGGTGTTCATCTCCGCGATTCCCCCATTCCTGCTGAAGACGCCCGCCAACCCTGAGGGCGTGGATGGCAGCGTATTCGAAGGGATCAAGAAGGGCATTGCCGCAGACCGTCCGGCATTCCTTTCCCAGTTTCTCCGCGACTTCTACAACGTAGATGTCCTGGGCAGCAAACTGATCAGCGACCAGGTTGTGCAGCTCAGTTGGAACATCGGAGCCGGCGCCTCACCGAAGGGTACCCTGGATTGTGTTTCGGCGTGGCTGACGGACTTCCGAAGCGATCTCGCGCGCATTGACGTGCCCACACTGGTCATCCACGGCGATGCCGACCGGATTCTCCCCATCGCCGTCACGGGAAAGCGCACGCATGAGGCAGTCAAGGGAAGCCAACTGGCGGTGGTGGATGGCGGGCCACACGGCTTGACCTGGACGCACGCGGAGAGAGTCAACCGTGCGTTGCTGGATTTTCTCGGGCAGAGAACTTCAGCGACCAAGAAGTCAGCGGGGATCGCGTAGTCGAACAGTTTTACGAGCAAAAATTTGCGGCGGGCGCCGCACCAAACCAGCACCCGCAGGCTAGTGTACGCAGGTTAGTGAGAAGCGGGCTTGAGGACAGCGGTGTTGCGTTCGTCTCCGGCGATGAGGCGGTAGAGCTTTTTTAGGTCGTCGACCTTGTTGAGAGGCACGCTGGTCTGCTTCACCTCGAAGGTGCGTGTGTAACGGAGCATGTTGCCAGTGGCCTCGGTCTTGCTGTGGTAGCTGGCAAACGCATAGTCGACATTGATGGCGGGAGGCAAGTCGTCCACTTCATAGCCCGGAGGAATGGCAATCTCGAAAGTGTCGATGTCGCGAGAAGGGCCATCGAATTCGACGGGAAACTTGCGCGGCTCTTTGGTTTCCAGAAGGTCGCTGGTCTTAACTCCAAGGATGCGCGGGCGCACGAGGAGCAAGTTCCCGGCGGTCTTGGCGTAATTCTCCGCGACCAGCGAGTAATTATATTCGAAAGGCTGGTCTGTCTGGGCGAGGTTGGTTACGGAGGCCTTGGTCAGGCGGAACGTTGCCAGCGAATTGGCGAGCAGCGTCTCGACGGGCTTAATTCTGTCGATATCTTTTGTGGCGGAGCGGAGCGCATAGCGCTGATTGGAGGCGCGGTCGCCCACGCGAACTTCTTTCACGTCGCCGGTCAACGTGCCGCTTGAGCTTAAGCTAAACTTCGCCGTCCGCTGAATCCCGTTCATGACGGAGGGCAAGAGCGGGAGTTCGACCAATTCGCCGCCATCCGGCGCCACCAGCAGCCCGTAATTCGCCTGGAGAGCCCCGCTGAGCTGGCCGAAGGGCGTCAGCTCATCAGTGGGATCAAAAAACAGGATCTTCCCAAGCCTCGGATGCAGCAGGGTGGCGGCCAGAGAATCGTCCTGGGCTTCCTTGGGCAACTTGACGGCGATGATCGCGTGGTCAAAGCCGCCCACGTGCGGCGGCACCTCCGGTGTGACGGAGCCGCGTTCCGAATTGATCACGACGTAGTAGGAATCGATTCCGATTTCCTGCAGCATCGAGCCCATGAGCGTGGCCTTGTCCTTGCAGTCCCCGTAGCGGTGGGTGAAAACTTCCGGAGCGGGATGCGGCTGCAAGCCACCTATACCGAGCTCGATGGCAACGTAGCGGATATCTTTCTGGGCGAATTCCGCCAGGGCCTTCATCTTCGCGAGCGGCGTGGCCGCATTAGATGTGAGCGAAACGACTTTTTGTTTTAGTTCCGGAGAAGCATCCCGGCGCCCGCTGGTCAGGCCCTGATACCACGCACCCATCTGCTTCCAGTCCTGAAAGCCCTTGTTCTGCGCGGAACCACCGGGCGGGAAAAACGAAACGATCATCTGCCCGGCAACTCCCCGCCAGGGCGGCATGTTGTCTTCCTTCTTGATGCCCTTCACATCGCTTACAATCCATTGCCACTGATTTCCTACCTGGGCGGGCTTGGCCTCCGAATAGTTCAGCCAAGTGGCTTTGTATTCCCAGCCGGGCGGAAGCTGGAGTGTGTAATGCGCCTCGCGGGCCGGGCTCGATTCCTGGAAGTACCAGATGTCTTGAAGGACATACGGGAGCTCTTCCTCTTCGTACTCGTAGCCGACAATGTTCCCGGGGTCTGCAGCGGGGATTCGCAGGAGCTTGTCCTTGACGTCGGAGACGAGTTCGCTGCCGTCTATTTTCGGGAGAGAAATCTCCACCGCTTCCTTGTCCTTCACTTCGTAATCTTTACCCTGGGCGGGAATGCACCAACCGCGCATGGCGGTGATTTTCCTGTGCGAATTGAAGGAGACAACCAGGGTTCCGTATTCGCGCCCGCTCGGGCGCAAGATTTTGTAAGCTTCGCGGACAGTCGTCTTGATCTTCTCCGCGGATTGGACGGCGACGGTTCTTTCTGAATAAAGCAGCACGGCGTCAGTTTTATCGTCGTGGGCGGGCAGCGGAACATTGACGAGGGCGTGCATCCAGGATGGCGCGTCTCCAGCTCTGGCGCGTGCCGCGAGGATTAGCGCACAAAAAGCAAGGGCCAGCAGCAGGCGTGCAGTTTTTCGCATGTTAGTTGTGCGCGGCGGCGGCGCCGGGTTGCAACACAATTTGTTGTTCATCGCCGGTCCTCACAATTTGAAAGAAATTTCTGAGTGTGGAGTAGTATTTCGAATCCACCAAAACAAGATTGAGGTTGAGCATCCGGGTCAGGTGAAGAGTCCCCTTGTCGTTATCGACTTTGAGAGTGTAGACGGCCGGGCCGGCGTCCTGGTTCTGGGCTGGGGGCAGGCCGGTTACTTGCCATACCAGCGGCAATTCGACGGTCACTCTGTCGATTCTCGTCGAAGGGAAGGAAAAATAGATGGGGTGCACGCGGTTGGAATGCTCGAAGACGTGTTTTTCCGGGGCGCTGAAGAGTCCCACCGGCAGAAGCGCACGGCGGCCCGCCCCCGAGACCCAGCCGGGGACTTTCAGGTCGTACTCGGCCACCAAGGACTGCGAGGAGCTTCCCCAATCCGGCTTATTCGTCAGCTCGACGTCAATCCCGGCGGGGACGTACTCCTTTACCTGGTCTTCAAGGAATTTTTTGCGGTTGGTCTCATCTTCGTTGCGAACCTCGATCCTTCTCCAGAGCGCTTCGAGGCCGAAGAAGGTTACCGTCAGTTTTCCCTCCAGCGCGCCAGTTTCGGTAATCTTTAGATCCGCTTTCCTCTCGATCCGGGAAACGGAACTCTCCGGCATGCTGGTGCTAACCCAGCTTCCGCCGTCTTTGTCCAACCGCAGGCCTTTTACGCCGGTTTCCGGCCAGGGAACGAGTCCAAGCGGGGCAAATGCCGTGGCCGGGTCACAATAGACGTCTTTGCCGTTCAACTTCACAAGGACCACGTCGCCATCCAACTGGGAGGGGTTCATGAGCTCTGGTTTGAAAAAGTATTCGCTGCGCGCAGAAATATACACGGAGTAGGCCTCGAACCCCGCAGCCCGGGCGAGCGCCAGAAAAAGCCAGTTGATCTGCCGTCCGTTGCCATAACCCCGCTTCCAGAGGTCCTCGACGTTGCCGATGTCCTTGAGCTTTTCGCGTTTCTGTTCCTGCTCGGTTTTCTCCGCATCCCAAGAAGTATTGCGAAACTTCTGGACGCGAGCGTAAATCTTCTCGAGCTTGGCATCGGGCGAATCCGCTAGCGCAACGATTTCCGTCAAGGCCTGCTCCATGGCCTTACGTTTTGACGTGAACTGTTCCACTCTGTCGTTCAGTTTTCTCCCTTCTTTTTTCCAGAATTTGCCTGGTTCTTTCTCATAATCACCCTCGCTATATACGAAATCCACGCGAAATTTCATTTCGTTCGCCGGGGGCATGAAGTCTTCGATTTGGAAGGCGGGCACGTTTTGGGTTTCGAGGCGGATCGTGCCATGGTCGTCTTTCGGAGGCGAAGTCCCGGGCGGCAAACCAACGGGCCAGCTCCAGCGTAGGGCGAAGTCCTTGTTGGGTTTAAGAGAGAATTTAGCGGTCTTGGTAAAAAGCTCCTCACTCAGAATCCAGTGCGAGTCGAAGACGTAATTCTCGTCGAGGTTAAAGGTATAGTGATATTCGATGATGCTTCCGACCAGCACGTTCGGGAGCGTGAAGGTTTTCGCCAGGTACTTCAGGCCTTTGGCCTTGACGATGGTTTTTTCAAAAACCTTGCCGTCAAAGTTGGAGATGGTGCCGTCGGGACGGATCGTCCGCGCTTTGATGCCGCCGATTTTGCCCTGGCTCTTGAAGAAGGGGATCTCGACGTCGGCATACTTCCGCCCCTCTTCAGTGAGAATCTTGATGCGTTCGTAGTTGTATTGGTGACCATCGCGGCCGTCGTCGCGGTCCACCTGGCGGTAAAGATAAACCGCAGGCGCACCCGGAGCTTCGGGGACGCTGGTCATCTTCAACTCTTCAGGCGAGATAGGCAGCCATTCGTCGCCGGCGCTGGCAGGGTGTACAAAGCGCACGACAGCAGACAATACAAGGACAGCCAGAAAAATGCGGCGAAGGTACATGTGTCACCTCCCAAGGCAGAAATTACATCCGGCCAGAACTCGACGCCTTCCCCGCAGAACCGCGAAAGCGAGCAGCAAGAAGAAGCTTGGGAGAAAAGCGCAACGATCGGCGTGGGCGGTCACGGGCCCCTCCCAAGAAAAAGTTGCCCGGTAACGATGGCTTCCCATGATATTCCGGTCCTACCCATCTGCGGAGCTTATAGGTTGCCCTGAGCAAAAAGAGGGTTACTGCGGCTTATACGGAGATAACCCATAGGGGTAAATAGGGTATATTCCCCAATTATCAATGGGGAATGTACCGCAGATTGGCCCAAGCCGAGCCAGCCTGGCAAGGGAGGCTCGCCCTCATTCTTCCACGCTTCGAATACGTCGGTGGTGATACCTGTACTGGAGCCTCTTCCCCGGGCGGGCCGGGTGGGGCATAATCCCCCCGCACAGGGGCAGCATCCGCAACTAATTCCACGAATGGGGAGGGTTCGGTGAGCGAACGTCCATGGAGTTCCACGGCGCCCCCGGGTGAATTCCGAACGTATGTTTCGGCGGAAGAGAACCTAAAGGAATTCACGATCCGCGCAGTAATCCTGGGCGCACTGTTCGGGTTGCTGTTCGGCGCGGTGACGGTTTACGTGGGACTGCGCGCGGGACTGACCGTGTCTGCGTCGATCCCCATTTCGGTGCTGTCCATCAGCATCTTGCGCGCTTTCGGTCGCTCGACGATTCTGGAAAACAACATCGTGCAAACGACGGGCTCCGCGGGCGAATCGCTGGCCGCGGGCGTGATGTTCACGATTCCAGCGCTGATCTTTCTCGGGTTCGGCTCGGAGTTTACGTTCTGGCGGATTTTTCCCCTGGCGCTGCTCGGGGGATGGCTCGGAGTGTTGTTCATGGTGCCGCTGCGGCGGCAGCTCATCGTGAAAGAGCATGGGAACCTGAGCTTTCCGGAAGGCACGGCTTGCGCGGACGTTTTGGTGGCGGGAGAGCGAGGGGGATCGTTTGCTGGCCGCGTGTTCTGGGGACTGGGCCTAGGCGGCGTGTACACGTTCCTAATGAACACCGTGCAGGCTTGGACTTCGCAGCCGGAGGCGAGGCCGAGCTGGTTTCCCGGCGCATCGTTTCGCGCGGCCATCACCTCGGAATATCTCGGAGTCGGCTACATTATTGGTCCCCGAGTTTCCGGCATTCTCTTCGCGGGCGGCATCATCTCTTGGCTGGTGATGATGCCGGCGATCAAGTTTTACGGCCAGCTTGCCGGGAATACGGCGATCTATCCCTCGACCATTCCGATACCACTCATGTCTCCGGATGATATTTGGCGGAGCTACATCCGGCCGATGGGAGCAGGGGCCGTTGCGGCTGCCGGATTGATTACACTGCTGCGAACGCTGCCGACGATTATTTCCGCGCTGCGCGCAGGTCTAAAGGATGTGCGCGCGGAAGGCGCGGGGCAATCAACGGCGGCGAGCCGAATCGACCGCGACATCCCGATGCGGACTGTGATACTCGGGTCCAGCGTAATCGTCGTCATGATGTGGGTACTGCTCACCTTCCACCCCATGCAAGGCGCGCGAACCGAGTGGTGGCAGAACGCGTTCGCCGGTATGTTCGTCGTTGTGTTCGGATTCCTGTTCGTTACAGTGGCCGGACGCATCAGCGGATTACTTGGCAATTCGTCAAATCCCATCAGCGGGATGAGCATCGCCACGCTAATGGCTACGTGTGCGATTTTCTTCGTGGCG
>Ga0137362_10003859_pt1 | contig 10072 bp, 9 predicted proteins | sample MadtaG_2_FD_104801 | JGI IMG/M metagenome (GOLD analysis project Ga0137362, IMG submission 104801) | Vadose zone soil microbial communities from Angelo Coast Range Reserve, California, USA - Mad1_100_16 metaG | ecosystem: Environmental > Terrestrial > Soil > Vadose zone | place: USA: California... | reverse complement strand
CAATCACCACCTATTCTTTGCCGACCTGGCCCTCCGCAACAGCATGTACGGCAGCGTGCTGCCCGATTATTCTGCAGTGATCCTGGACGAAGCCCACCTGATCGAGGATGTAGCCTCGGAATACTTCGGTTCGCAAGTTTCAAACTATCAAATCGACGATCTCATTCGCGATGTTGGCAATGTCCCTTATGAAGAAGCGGAAGCTGATCGCGAGATTACCAAGACTTCCGCGCGCGTGATGCGCTTTGCCGACAACTTCTGGATGGGCTTTCGCGATGGCCGCGGCGACGAAGGGCGTTATCCGATTATTCCCGGAAGCTTTGCCAGACGCGATGAAGACGGCGACATGCAACCAACGCCGCTGGGCGATCTTTACGTTTCGCTTGAGGGCTCGCTGGCGCGGTTGGAAACGACGCTTGATGCGCTGAAAGATAAACCGGCGGAAGTGGAGAATCTTGTCCGGCGCATTCGGCAAACCAGGTTTGATTTGCAGTTCATCGTTACTGGCGCTGACAAAAAATTTGTTTACTGGATTGAGCGGCGCGGCCGTGGAATTTTCCTGCGCGCTTCGCCCATAGATGTTTCTGGCATACTCGAAGACAAACTGTTCGACAAGATTGATACCGTGGTGTTGACGTCGGCCACGCTTTCCAGCGCCGGCAACTTTTCTTTTATCAAAGAGCGGCTCGGCCTTGATGCGGCCGATGATTTGATCGCCGAATCATCTTTTGATTATCAGAGCCAGGCGCTTCTATATCTGCCGCCGAAGATGCCCGACCCGCGTTCGCACGAGTGGGCCGGCGCTGCCGCCGAAGAAGTCATCAAGATTGTGAATGCGACAAAAGGCCGCGCCTTTGTGTTGTCGACTAGTTTGGCGGGCATGCAATCGCTTTACGATTTGGCGATGCCTGAACTCGACTATCCCTGCCTGTTGCAGGGCAGCGCCTCAAAAGGACGTTTGCTGGAAAGGTTTCGCCAGACTCCAAACGCGGTGCTGTTTGCGACGTCGAGTTTTTGGCAGGGCGTGGACGTGCGCGGTGAACAGTTGTCCTGCGTGATCATTGATAAACTGCCGTTCGCGGTCCCAACGGATCCGATAGTCGCTGCGCGCCAGCGTTACATTGAAGACGAAGGCGGGTCGAGTTTTTTTGAATACAGCGTGCCGCAGGCAATTATCAGTTTGAAGCAGGGACTGGGGCGGCTGATTCGCAGCACTACGGACCGCGGTGTGCTGGCCGTTCTCGACCCGCGTCTGAAGACAAAGAGCTACGGTCGATTGTTTTTAAAGAGCTTGCCGCAGTGTCGCGTGACCAGCAACATTGCTGACATCGCTAGCGTTTTTGAAAGGCATTCGAATGTCCAATGTCCAATGTCCAATGTCGCTGGTCTTTGATAATGCTTTTGGACTTTGGACATTGGACTTTGGACATTGGACTTTGGACGTTAGACTTGGGTCATGCCGGGACTATTTGAAGTAATGATCGAGCGCAACTTCTCAAGCGCGCATCAACTGCGCGGCTATAAGGGGAAGTGTGAAAACCTGCACGGCCACAATTACAAGATTGAGATATACGCGCGCGGGCGCGAGCTGGACAATATCGGTTTGCTGGTTGATTTTGTGGAACTAAAAGCGGCTGCCGACGAAGTGGTCCAATATCTGGACCATCGAAACATCAACGAGCTCGATCCGTTTGTCGAGGTGCAACCCTCGGCAGAAAATCTCGCCAAATATGTTTTAGAGCGAGTAGCGTCTAAAGTCGGCGACGAGCGCGTGCAGATTTATAAAGTGAGATGCTTTGAGACACCGACCAGCGTGGCGACTTACGAAATTCAGTAGGCAGAAGGCAGAAGGCAGTAGGCAGAAGGCAGAAGGCAGTAGGCAGAAGGCAGAAGGCAGTAGGCAGAAGGCAGTAGGCAGAAAGCAGAAGGCAGTAGGCAGAAGGCAGCGAGCAACTTTGCTTTTCTTTCTGCCTACTGCCTTCTGCCTACTGCCTTCTGCTTTTCACGCCTCATCAGCCATGGCAGGCATGCTTTGCACGAAAACCGGCGTTGATTCTTCTTCTCGATACTTTGGTATTCGTTGTCCTTCCATGCTGTCTGCCTTCCTGCCAGCTTTTCTCATGTAAGGCTTCTCGCAGAATCTAAAGAACAACCAGGCAAAGCCAATCGTCGCGGGCACCACAATCGCAAGCGCATTCGCCATCAGCGGCAGCTCTTTGATGCTAAACGACCACGATTGCATGATCACCAGTTCATGGGTGAGATAAAGAGAATAGGAAAAGACGCCAACGCTCGCCGCGGCGGTAACGCCTTTTGCAAAAAATTTACTGACAGCTCCTGGCTCGCTGAGTTGTCTGAGCCATGCATATTCAGCAGTAACCGCGCGATTCACGAGTACAAAGAAACCAAATCCCCACAGCGGATGCATCAGCAACCAACCCAGGTCGTGTGGCAGCGTATCCTTCTGTGTATTTGGCAGCAGCGATGAAATCGCTGAAGCCAAAATAATGGCCAGGCCGCCAAGCCATAAGCTTCGGCACCAGCGCGGCAGTTTTACTAAGCCAAATGCCGACTCCACCGCGATGGCTCCCAGCGCCCAGGTGAACCAATGGACCGCGGCAGCTTCGGGCACCGGCACACCAACTCCCGTTGAAACCCAGACGGCGTGACTGAAGAAAAACCAGCCGATGCGCGCCGTTGCGCAAATCGCCAAAGTCATTCCCCAGCCCCAACGCTTGCGCAGAAACAGCAATAGAAAGTATGCGAGGTAAAGTTGCTCTTCGATTGCGAGCGTCCAAAAGACACCGTTGATGCTATAGCAAGTATGCGGATCCAGATTGTGAAGCATCAACAGATGCATCACGACGTCGTAAACAAAAAAATGCGCGACATTGATGCCGGTCGTCAGCGCGGCCATCAACATGAACAATGCAAATGCGATCAGGTAGGGCGGATAGAGCCGGCGAATTCGGCGCCTCCAGAACGAGCCAAACTGAATTGACCTTTCCCGTCCTTCCGCTTTCGACTTGGCCCACTGCAGGTGAATACAGAAACCGGAGATGACGAAGAAAAGGAAGACGCCGATGTAACCGAACGAACTCAAAAACTGGATCAGTTTCACCGGCCACTGAAATAAGTTATGCGGCACGGCCTTTTGAGTCTGTGAGACCGCGTGATATAGCACGACGCCCAGCGCTGCCACGCCGCGAAGGGCGTCGATGCTTTGGAGACGACCTCCATTTAAGGATGAAGTGTTAGTTAAGTTCATTAAGGCGAGTTGTCATATGCCTCAGGTCAACCAACTCAAGCCCAAATCTTATACAAGAATTGGCTGTAAGGGTCATCTCTCACGGCGACCAGGGTATAAATGAAGCTCTCTCGTTCAAGCCCCATTATTTCGGCCGCGGTTGTGACAGTTCCGTCAGCCGCAGCCTTGGCTTTTGGCTTGCCGGAATCCATATCTTCAAACAGGGTGCAAACCTCCTGGGCGCCGCGCAAGGAGAAAGGGTATAACTCCTTAACCCGATCCTCAAAATAAACCCAGAGTAGGGCCTGGCTGATCGAATCAACCACAAAATTGAATTCCCGATTTGTTCTGATGGTTAGATCGATCGGATCTGTCCACGCCAACTCTGCGATGGTGCTGATGCCTTCGTTAAGGTAGCGCTCCGCGTTGGTCCGTCCGACGCACTGTAGTTTCTCAAGCTCCAGCGGCCCGCCTTTCTCGGCCTCCCCAATTTCCAGGCGTTGACTGACCAGGCGGCGCATCAGTTTGAGAAGCGTTGTCGTCGGGAAAGCGGCGAGCAGAAACGCCGTCCCAATTTGAACTTTTTCAGTCATAAGCGACGCCAAACTAATGCCAAGCGGAATTGCAATCAGGAACCTGTAGATCGCAGCGTAGACGTCGTGTGCGGTGAAGTCGCCGTTACGGAACCTCTCGAATTGATCGTAGAGCACCCAGGCGTACGCCCCGAGAAAGGCGCTGATTGCTATTTTGGGATAGGCTTTGGCGCCCGGCTCCCAGCCCAGCCATACATGAATCGAGTCGGAGGTTGCAATCATTCCGATTCCTGTCAGCAAGGCCAGCAGCGACAGTGGCAGCAGGTAATGGCGCCGGCCGTAGAGGCGGCCAAAGTCGTGCCTGAATCGAACCTCAATTTCTTGCGACGCGGCTTTTTTTGCGGCCCGTTTGCCCAGTCTCTTTTTTACCGTAGTGGGAAAGAACTGTTCGTAGTAAAGCTCAATTGCCTCTTTACCCAAACCGGCAAACAGAAAGTTGCGCCGGTTTGGCCAGGCAGTTCCCAGGTAAACAAGCGCGGGCAGCAGCAATATTACCCAGGCCAGGAAGCATGTTAGTTCAATGATGTCAACGTAACTCGCCAGCATGTTTGGTAAGGTCATTGGTGTGAGTTCCTTTTCCTAATAGCTTGCGCATCCTCAGGCCATCGCTTCCCGGAGCGTAATAGTTCGGCAAGACTTCTTCGACTTCGTACCCAAACCGCTCGTAGAGTGATCTGGCCGAACGATTTGTCCTTCTGACTTCGAGGGTTATCGAATGGCATTTGTCTTCGCGGGCCTTGGCTTCAAAGTACTTGAGTAGTGATGAGCCAATACCTTTATGTCGCAGCCCTGGTTTTACGGCCATCGAATAAATCTTTGCCGTTCGAAACCGCAGACCGTGATAGACGATGCCGGCAATGTAACCAACCAGCTCGTCCGGATCCTCAACCACGGCAAAGATTGATGAGGGGTTGTCATAATGGTATTGGAATTCGCGCGCAGTGAAACGGTGCGCTCTAAAGGATCGGTTTTCAATGGCGAGGAGTTTATCGAAATCCGACAACCGCGGGCGTCGAATTCGAAAATTTCTATGGGCAGCAGTTGCCACTTGCTATACAGATTTCGGTTGCGACCTCACGCCGACACTAATGACGCGACGTCGATATTATACTTCCTAATCTTACTGTAAAGCCGCGGGCGATAAATGCCCAGCAGGTTAGCCGCCGCCTGCTTGTTGCCGCCGGTGCGTTGCAATGTTTTCTCGATCACGAGGCGCTCAATGTCTTCGAGCGTCATGTTAGGCGGCACATCCCAGCCGGCGCCGGCCGGAGATCCTTCTGGCAGCGAGCCATTATCAAACGGCAGATCAACCGGCTCAATCTGATTTGCTTTCGCAAGTAACACCGCGCGCTCGATCACATTTTGCAACTCGCGCACGTTGCCTGGCCATGTGTGCGAGAAGAGTCTTTGATATGCAGCCTGGGAAACACCACTGATCGCGCGGTCGTATTTCTGCGCATACATATGCAGGAAGTGTTCGGTGAGCAACTGTATGTCATCGCTTCTTTCGCGCAGCGGCGGCACGTGAATGGTGATAGTTGAGATGCGATAGAACAGATCGTCGCGTAATAGTCCATCACGAATAGCGTCGGCAGGCGGACGATTGGTGGAGGAAATCAGACGAAAGTCAACGGCATAAGTTTTTTCTGAGCCAATCTTGCGGTAACTGCGCTCCTGCAAAACGCGTAAGAGTTTTGGCTGAAGTTCAACCGGCATTTCTGCGATTTCATCCAGCATCAGCGAGCCGCCGGCCGCATGTTGCACCAAACCTTCCTTGTCCGCGTGCGCGCCGGTAAACGCGCCTTTGGTATGGCCAAACAGTTCAGATTCAATAAGCTCTTTCGGCAGCGCTGCGCAGTTGACTTTGATAAACGGCTTGCGCGCGCGCAACGAATTGTAATGAATGGCGTTGGCGATTAGCTCTTTACCGGTACCCGATTCACCAACGATCAAAACGTTCGCGTCCGATTTCGCTACCGATTCGATCGTCTCGTAGATCGTTTGCATCGATTTCGCGGCGCCGATAATGTTGAAATATTCCGAACGGGTCGAAAGCTGGCGCCGCATGTTTGCGTTCTCTGCCAACAACTCGCGCCGCTTCAATGCGTTTTCGACTCGCAGATGAAGTTCTTCAAAATCGAAGGGCTTGTCTACGAAATCAAAGGCACCTGCCTTGGTCGCCTCGACGGCTTTGGCTACCGAGCCATGTCCAGTGACCACGATTACTTCAGTTGTCGGTCGCGCATCTTTGATGTGACGCATGACTTCCAGGCCGTCGATATCCGGCAGTTGCAGATCGCAAATCGCCAGGTGATGACCGCCTTGATCAAACAATTCGATAGCTTCGGCGCCAGTGCCCGCCGTGTCCACTGAATAGCCTTCTTCCATTAAATTCTGCTTCAACGAGTCCGTCATCGTTGGCTCGTCGTCAACTATTAAGATTCGGACTTCCTTATTGTCCACGAAAAATCCTCCCCTGAACCGAAACCCTTTTGCTTACCCATTTGAAAAAACTAATTGACGAGTGGCAATCGCACACGCAAGTAGCCGTTGCGTCGCTCGGCTGAACCACCGTGCGCCTCGATCACCCTGGCCGCAAGCGACATGCGAATTTCATCAGTCCCGACAAACGAATGAAACGGATCGTGATCGATCGAATCCGAGACATGCCAGTCGATTATGCCGTCATGGCGTTGTCCTGTCTGCTCGCTGCTCAACCGGACCTTTAGCGCACCTTGCTTCTTTCCACCCTTAAACAATTTCACCGCGCCTATCGAGATCGACATTAACGCTTCGGCCAGCAACGCCGTGTCGACTTCGCCGAAGAGCGGCGCAGGCCCAGTATCAATCACGATCGGTGCTGCCTCGGTGGATGCATTTCCGCTCAACTTCGCAACTACTCCGCGCAGCATCTGCTGTAGATCGGTCGCGCCTTCCTTCTTGAGTGTAAGTGGCCGTCCGTACTCTGAAAGCAGCGAAAGATCCTCCGCTGTACGATCGATGCCGGCGATCAGCTTTTTGATCGTCTCTAACTCATCGGCAGGCCGCTCAGCCTTCTCAATCCGCTTGCGAAGAAACGTGGCATAGAGTTTGAGACCATTTAATTGATTTTTGAGATCGTGAACGATTTGAACCGAAGCCCGTCCCAGTGACTGCAAAGAGTCGTTGTCTTCAGATTCTGACAATAATGGCTTCATTTGAATCAGGCGAAGGCGCCGGGTTCCTTCAGATCGTCCTGGGGGAGGTCGTGCTGGGGCCAGCGATGTGTACTAATTGGACTCGGACACACTCAACTGAATATGTCGTATTTCGGTGCGCAATCTTAGCAAAAAAGAGCGGCGTATTCTAGTGATACAGATGTCACTCGGGTAGAGGCAACCAAACTGTTAACATGACTGCGGAATTCATCGATGAAAAAGGGCACACACCGGTGCGCAGCAATGAGGACGAAGCAACGGTTCTGTTGGTCGAAGACACTGAAGATAATCGGCAAATGATGGGGCGACTGTTGGAGATGAGTGGCTTCAGGGTTGTCGAAGCCACCAACGGCCGGGAAGCCGTAGAAGCCGCAGCTCGGGAAAATCCCAAAATAATTTTGATGGATCTAAGCCTGCCCTTTATCGACGGGCTGGCAGCCACCCGCCGGATTCGCGATCTGCCCGGGCTAAAGAATATCCCGATAGTTGCCGTTTCCGCGCACGACACCGCCGACTTCCACCATGAAGCACTTGCGGCCGGCTGCAATGCCTACATCACTAAGCCAATCGATTTTTCGGAGCTTGAAGAGGTCATGCGCCGGATGATCGCAAAAGTCCAGTAACAGAGAACCTTCCAGAAACCCCTGGCCTTCGGCCAAACAATGGAAACAGATTTTAGGTTGAGGTTGTCTAATGGGGTCTTGGGACCGGTAACCCGGCATTGCAAAATCCGATCGCCAGCAACTAGAATTCACCATCCATGGCGACATCTGAGCGACAGATTTCAGGACCGGACGACGACTCTCGTCGCAAGTTGATTATTATCGTTGCGGTAATCGCTGCCATAGTCATTGCTGTCGTCTTCTATTTCCTGATGCGCGCCAGCGGCGGCGGCTCAGGTGAGCCCACGTTGTCCAACGCGATTCGCGCGGGGTCGCCACAGTTCACTGAATTTCAATCAAAGATAGCTGTAGACGATGTCGAAGCGGATGAGGCTAAGCGGGCCCTGGGCGATATCGTGATGAGTTTGCACGGGACGGTTCGAAACTTTACCGGTCGAAGCCTGAACGGGTTGGAAATTACCGCCGCAGTCATAAATCATCAGGGACAACCGGTGAAGCAACGCACGGTCGTGGTCATTCCCGCGAGGCAGGCGGAACTCGAGCCGAACAAGACGATGCCGGTTCAGATTATGCTGGAAGGGATGACCGACGCTGATGATCGAGCGAACATTCGCATGGAAGTAACTGGTTTCAGATTCAAATAACCGCCGCGACAACTCGCAGCAACTCCGCTGCTAATTTCTGTCAACAAAAAGTTCTTCAAGCGACTGTCGCACGGGTTGCACGGTCAAAAGTTTCCCACCACATTTACGCAAGGCCACGAGCACGCTATCGACATCGCTCTCTTCTTTAAGTTCGACTCGCACACCGCCCGGAATGGCAGTCATTTGAAAATCGATGCCGGCCGCTAAATGAGTTTTCAATCCAGCTTCGTCAGTGCCGCTCACAACAACTTCTACGAGATTCTGTCCCGCGACCTGTTGCCGCAGCTCGTTAAGATAGCCGAGATTTGCGAGACGACCCCGTTTGAGAATTGCGACGCGGTCGCAAAGCACTTCAATGTCGGAAAGAATGTGTGAGCACATGAAAACCGTCTTGCCTTCTGCTCGCAATTCAGCGATCAGGTCGCGCACTTCGCGCCTGCCTATAGGATCCAAACCGCTCATCGGCTCGTCGAGAAAAACAATTTCGGGGTTGTTGACCAACGCCTGGGCCAAACCAACCCGCTGCAACATTCCTTTGGAAAACTTTCGCAACTGGGTGTTCCACTTGCTCTCGTCGAGCTTCACGCGTGAAAGCAGCGCTTTTGCTTGAGTGCTTCGCTCCGCTTTTGGAAGACCAAAAATCTCGCCGCAGAATTTTAGAAATTCAAGCGCGCTGAGGTAATCGTAGAAGTAAGGATTTTCAGGCAAGTATCCTATGCGACTGTGCATGGAGACTTCGCTGATGTCATGGCCGAGAATCTTGGCACTGCCTTCAGTAGGAAAGATTAATCTCATCAGCAGCTTTAGCGTGGTCGTTTTCCCGGCGCCGTTAGCGCCCAGGAATCCAAATATCTCGCCCTGATTAACTGTCAGGGACAGCCCGTCCAGCGCGCGCACCTTCTTCTTGCGCCAAAACCCGACTTCGTAATCCTTTTGCAAATTGTTTATTTCAACGACGCTCGTCATAGGTTTATTAGGTAACGGTTTGTCTCTTAAGCCAAGAGTCTTTACTTGCCTGGCACTTCCGATTTTGGATCAAGCTCGACTTCGCACTTTGTGTTGTCCAAGACGTAAGGAGTGCCTGACGGATCGAGTGGTGCTCCCGAGGCATCTACACGCAATCGCAAAGCGCGGAATACCGGCTCAACCTCTCTCCACGATGAAGGACAACGGCCGGACCGTAATTGATAAGCCGCCAGGATCTTTCGCAACCCATCTCTCTCAGCAAGTGAATCCAAACGCATGAGATGGCGGCGCGCCATTTCTTTGACCTGTTCGTCACCGGCCTCTTGATACATGTGCAGGTAAATTTCTCGAGCGGTGGCCGGGCTGCCGCCCTCAGCTAGCATCTTTGCTTTCATCGCTTCCATCCAGGGCGGCGAGCCGGGAATGGTTGCGCCTCGGCTATAAGCTTCCGCCGCGGCTCTGAAATCTTTTTGCTGCCAGTAGATATAGCCAAGGTGTTGATAGAGCCGCCACGCGGAAGGGTTGGCAGCAATCCCTTTGTTGATGATACGAATAGCATTTTCAACATTGACGCCGGGAAGAACCACCGCCGCGTATTCGTAAGGCTCCATGAATTCGGGATCCAAAGTGGTTGCAGCGTCCAGCAAGGGCGCCAGCAATTTGAGATTCAACGGTGACATGTTATCCAGCCGGATATTCTCGTGAGTATTCAGGAGTTTGCCGCCTACATACTGAAGCGAACGCATCCAGTACCAATCTGCGGCCAGGCCATTGAACCCAAGACTCATACGCCGGACTGTTG
>Ga0137362_10003856_pt1 | contig 10073 bp, 8 predicted proteins | sample MadtaG_2_FD_104801 | JGI IMG/M metagenome (GOLD analysis project Ga0137362, IMG submission 104801) | Vadose zone soil microbial communities from Angelo Coast Range Reserve, California, USA - Mad1_100_16 metaG | ecosystem: Environmental > Terrestrial > Soil > Vadose zone | place: USA: California... | reverse complement strand
GCGTTGTGATATTCCGACTTGCGTTTTTACATTACTAGACTTGCTAAAGTTACTCTTATGCCTATGAAGGGATTATATTCATCGGTGTAACTCGTCGACCAAGCTAATACCACGTGCATGCGAAGTTTTTATGTCTGGTCATTGGACCACCTTCACATTACCCTACAAAGGCGAAAGCTCCAACACCCCCGGAGAAGGACAACCGCCTCACGCGGACCAACCAAGTTGCTCGGTTAGGTGAAATTGTCCGAGTTACAAGACATTAACGATTAGTAGCGGCAAATGCTTGGTCGGGCACTGTCAGAACAGGCAACATGAAGGGAGACAATTTGCGATAGGCTGCTCACACGTACGTTACATTACGATTCAGCGCACGCACGCCGCCATCGCACCAACGTGCGCAAGTGTATTGCATCATAAGCGCCGCGTCTTCTTCGCCCTCGTCCCTCCGATTTTGATAGGTGTATTGTCCGTGACGCGAGTGACGAAAGGACGCACGTCGTCACCCTCGCTCGTCATAAGCGCCTTGTACACCGCCTCCCGACCCTGTCCAAACCCCTTAAACAGCACCTCGAAGCGCGCCCCACCTCCGCCCATCTCCGCCGACTCCCTCGCGAGCTGCTTGATGCGCGCAAAAGCACGCACGGCACATTGATAGCCCGCTTCGTAGCCCGAGCGATTCACGCCTTTGAAGCCGCACGAGCCGCCCGTCCAGCTGCCGGATTTGATCGGGTGGCCCTGCGAATCGCTCATGGTTATGTGTGTGTTGTTGGGTGTGCATGAGACGTGTATACGGTGGTTGTGGATTGCGGCGTGTTGAGAGAGGTTGAGACGCAGCAGTGGGTTGCTGGTCGTCGTCGTGGTAGGTTTGGTATAGGTGACGCTGGTTGGTGGTCCGTCGCCGTAAGCAGCGGTATCTCCGATGTCATTGGAAAGGTAGCGCGGTGATGATGTAGAAAGAGGATGGTGAGTGAGTCGTGTAAGGTTTGAAGAGGAGGCTCGGAGGACTCGTAGAGCCATCGTCTTCCCTCCGAGTCGGATGATTTTGAGGTTCAAAGACGAGTTGCCACGTTCGGACTTGGACCTCACCCGCGCTAAACCTCGTCACGTCCACTAACTAACCTAACCCACACTCTCCCGACCACTTCGCTTCCCTCTATCAACTCGTTCATCCCGTCCATGGCGGTAACACACCATCTCTTCTTCTTATCAGGTAACTTACGACTTACCAACACAACCATTAACAGCTCTCTACCGCCTTTTACAACACATTCGTCAAGCGAAACAGTGGGCCCAAATTCGATTCCCTCTTCCCTCTTCCTCATTCTACCCTCACCTCATAGGTGTCTACGTGACCTCCATCTTTGTTGGAGCCTTCGCTTTCGGTATTGGCTTTGATGTTGGCGTGTCCAAGCTTTGGGACAATTGGAACCGCGGGGTATGTCCAAGCTTACTATATCTGACGGCTCGATGACTGTTTGCCCACACTGTGCAGAAACAATGGAAGGATATTCGACATAAATATATTCAGGAGGGAGACTCGGAGTGAAAATCCAATCTTGGTATTAGACTGCCGTAGTTTGCTCACTCACGAACTAAAATATACGCTTTCGTGAAACACCTCGCATTCGACTCTCAAATGAAGCTGTTCAACTTGAGATCTTCATAGTGTGAGGGGAAAAAAAACAAATCCGATATTCGATATTCGAACGTTTAATACAGGACTAGGCAATCTACGGAGTAAAGACGCTTGAACCAGTGAACAGAACCGCCCGCAGACATGTACGATACTTGTTGATGTCGTAATATATACATGCGGTGTCGTTATTAACCATGGCGGAACTCATCGAAGAGACGTGACTGTGGTATGTGCGAGACAGACATGAAGGGATATAGTTGTGTGCAACAGGGAGAACTGAACATGAAATAAGAGCAAGTGGCTCAAATAGATGCAGTATTTAAGAAAAGCCAATAAAATAAAGGCAACGATAGACAAATGATAAAAAGAAAAGGCGCAAAAAAGCAGATACCAGTCAGGTAGAAAGATACCCCCAATCGTCGGAATTCCCCAGCTTCATGATCTCTTGGAAGACACGCTTCGAATCGGTCGATAGCGATGGTAGCAAGTTCCTCGCTGTATTGAGGTCATCGCGTGACTTGATTTGCCTCAGTCTCTCGTCGTTGTAGATCTTCTCGAGCGATTCTGCGAGGTTCTTCAGACCGAACAAGAAGCCGCGGTCAGGTTCATCGGGGTTGTGGGGCGGAAAGCGTGCATAGATTAACCCTGTCTCAGAGTCAACGTCTGCTGAATAACCCTTTCCGCCATCGGCCTCTGGCGTAACGCGATGGTCATAACCCTCTGGGTATGCCTGCCAGTCGTGGCCAGTCGTCATATGTGCAAAATCGACAATGCGGATGTTCACTTCGCCACGACGGCGCTTGCGCGAACATCGATGATCAATTGGTCCGCCAAGTACGTCATCGCTATACGAGCGTCGAAGGGAAGTGGACGGGAGATCCGCAGACGGCTTCTCTGCAGTCTGATATCGCCTCCGATGACGCTCTAGCGATTCGCCACGACGGCTGCGTGAGGTGGGGTGGTCGGAGTAACTGTCACCTAATGCCTCTTGGACTTCGTGATCGCCGTCGTAGATAAATAGGAGGCTGCAACCATAGAAGCGGAATCCATTTAAGCGGTTGATGATACGAGCGAGTGCATAGATCTTGCCAAGAATACCAGGGATTTGGTGTGCGAGTAGACGTTCCCCGTCGTACAAAAACGACGCGAGGGCAGCAGGAAATTCGTCTTTCTTAATTTCCCGACCTTGGTACTTATCCTGCGTTACATAGGACTGCGTTGCGTGATTCCAAACCTGATACGGTGTCAGTAAAGGTTGATAAAACGGACAAGGGCAGGCACTAGCACACGATGGGGAGAATGCAACTTGGGAATACCCTGCGGAATTTTTTTTTATAAAAGCGCATCAACTCACCTGCATTCCACAGATCCTTACCCCCAGGGACCTGCTTGTCGTTCTGTCGCACTTTTTGCGCTGACTCTTCTTCTTGGGCGCTGTAGCATCCACCCCATACTGTCGCGTACCCATCTTGAGATCCAGCACGCAAGGACGCTTCAGGCGGCCAGTGAGGTCCTCCATGAGAATGAAGTGATTCTGTCGGGTAACGTCGTCATCTGATTCCCTGCGGCGAACAGGGAAATGCGGTCCCTCCAGTGGTGAAGGATGTCTCACTCGACCGAGCCGCGGTGAGTCCATGGTCGCTACACGGGAGCAACTGCGCCGCCGGATGGCCACGCCATTACCGTCAAGCCGAGCCTCATGCTCCTCATCAAAGTCAAAGAGATCTTGCGCTCCATTGGTGCTCGATACTACTTCATGAAAAGCCCTCATCTTTGCTGCGCTTGCCATTTCCTGTTCACTCTGAACGCGCCGTAGGGAATCAACTTGCGCAAGTACCTCCTCGGCCTTAAGTCGGTCAACACGACCCGGTTTCTTCCGCCGTCGTGCCATAGAACCAACCCTGGAGACAGCACCATCGCTTTCCCCTTCGGCGTCGGCGATTTCGCCCTCATCTTCCGTGCGTACGCCACCGCTCCATCGGCTGCCTTGGCGTCGCTTGAACCTCCGCATGATCGTGCTAAATACGTGGTCTTTCAACCTAGTGTTGACCGTTGTTGACCCGAGTCCGTCAAACCATCCGCCTCCAGGCATGGGTTGCCCGATATGAGGCGATATCGGCTGTGTGTGACCCGGATCAGAACGAATTGAGGGCATTTGAGGGCGCATGTGATCATCTTCCGCATCAGCGTTCTCCACCCCGACGAAGAACTTCCCGCGTACCGGAGTGGGAAGCCGGCCCTGTAGCACCTTTATAGATACATTAGGAGAGTTTGCAGGGGTAGCAGGGATATCAGCGCCATCCCCGTGCAATGTCAAACCTCGACGCGTCAAGGGACTTGGACTGGATGAGGCAGACCCCGCCTTGCTCTGACATCCAGGCGAGCCAAGGTCTGGGGTCGACGATATGATAGCAAGGAAGGGACGTCGTGAGTGTTGGGCATGGAGAACACCGATTGGTTGGGCAGCTCCATGTGAATGAGCACGGCTACGGGTTCTGCGAAGCATCCATTCGGGAACAATATGGCGGTTACGATCAAGGATAACTTCCGGGAGTTCGGTCTCGTCATCATCATCTATGGCTTCCTCGTGCACTTCTGATGATAATAACTCGTCGCGTCGCTTAACGGGAAAAGTTGCAGAGTCTGTAATGGAGTTGTGAAGAGGAAGCCGAGCAGGTCCATGGATCTTAGGCTTCACCGAAGACTCCTTACTCTTAGGTACCTTGCGGTAACTAACGAGCATAACACCCAAGTAACGGGGGATGAAGTCAAGTAGTGGGGGTGCTTCACGCTCAACAGTCTCGTAAAACAAATTCTCTCTTGAAACGAGCGGCTTCGCGTTTTATGTGAGCATGGACATGAGAGATGTATGATAATAAAATGGTACTCACCTTGCACACTGCCCGCTTAGTGAATTTGTATATCGAGTTGTGTCCACCAACCTGGTTTCGAAACGGACGTAACGGTATGTGCGGCAAGACATCCTCTGACGGGTCGAATTGATACTCATCAACACCAACATCATGGTCGATGGGCGTATGTCTAGACATGCCATGAAAGTCATCATCCATCGACCACGTCATGCCAGGATTAGAGTCTATAGGTTCTGGTGGAGAAGGTGGGGATGATGTCGATGTGGTGCTGGTGACGGAAGCTGATTCCCAAGCAGACTCGTCCTCAGTAGTCCACGGGGAGGGTGTGGTCACAGGATCGCGGTATCGTGGGCGGTTGGGCAATGGTGGCGCAGTACGAACGGGGGTTGGGGAACGTGAGTGGGTGATTTCCGAAGTACGAGCATGATTGGAAACTGACGGCGGGGAGAGAATGCCAGGCACCACAAAGTCCGAAGACGGCCGACGTTGTGAGGTAGGGGTAGGTACGCGCTCGCTTGGTGAGCGAGGAAGTGATAGGTATGGACGAGGAGATGTCAAGATGGGTGTAAGACAGAAATCACGATGAAGTGGGGTGTGAGGGTCGGCGGGAGTGGCCTGGGATAGAACCGCGCTAGGCTTCTCAAGTCGTTGGCGATCACGGGGTCGACCGCGAGCGTCCTGTTGCTTGGGTAAATCTTTTGTGAACTGTGTCCGATCAACGAGACCTCCGTCCTTGGGCCGTTCCTTCCAACGCGACTCACTACCATTGTGTTCTCGGTGGGCGCCGACTGTACTATAACGGGTGCGAGGCCACTCAAGCGTAAGGGTACTCCGGTCTCTACGGAGTGCGGCAGCTTCACGCTCGGGCCAATCTGCACGCTTGACAAACTCAAAGTGTCCTATGACGTCGTCATCGTCATCAGCAACCGAACGAGTGCTTATCCGACGTCGTGAGGGAGAACAAGCCCTCGAGAATGCAAGGGGGTTGATGACCTCCGTCGCGGGCAACGATACCGACTCTTTGAATAGCTGAAGGGAGTCGGCAACCTTACGGCCGATACCGGTTGCGTTGCTCTGAGGTGTGCGGGAGCGAGAAGGGGAAGGGGAAGAATCGGGAGAAGATAACGGACTAGGAGGAGTGGAGGGGCGTCTTGATAAAGGTTTGGACGGACGACGGGGGGAAGTTGGGAATGAAAGACCCAGTCGGGCGGGATAAATGACAGGAATGGGCTGTGATCGCGGAGCAGACTCGCGGGGGCTGACACGAGGTCGAGAAGATGAAGCGAAAGGATTGGCGTCCGAGGACGTTGAGTCCGGGAAGGTACGATCGACATCGGATTTGTGATGATGTGTGTTTGGAGAAAGAGATGGGAGAGGAAGTGGATCAGAAGCGGAGAGATCAGATAGAGGGCGCCCGGGGCGAAGGGGCTTTGAGAGAGACGATGAGGGAGGTGGCGGAGAAATGTCTGTAGAATCAGGGGGAGCGTAGACGGTGTTGACGTTGCTAGTGCATTGATGGATGGACGTCATGGATCAAGGCAGAGGGTTGGCCGCCTTGCTTCACGTTTGTCACCGGCAGATGAAATGCGATCTTGGAACTGTAGTGGAGAGAAAGAAAGGAAAAGAATAAAATATACAGCGGGAAAAAAAAAAGAAAAGGGGAAGTGAGGCGAGGCGAAAGGCGAGGCCGGGCGTCTAGGCTCGGCCTCATCGCAGATGACACACACACCCCACCCACTATCTCAGATCCACCCTCTAAAGCCTGTTTCTCTCCCATCCTTTCAATTCCTTCATCACCCTCATTCTCAACCGCCAGCAATCGGCTGGTGCTGCGCCCCACGCCAACATATTTCACCTTTCTTCGCAAAATGTCCCGCCAAATTCGATGCCAGCCCGTTCACAGGCGCACGTGTGCCATTTCGTCATTACACACATCGCATTGACGCCGCAAAACACTGCTTGCATTTCCCTCATCCACCCACGGGTCAACAGCGAATCGCAGCATGCACGTCCTCCACCCAATGAGTGAGAGGGACTATTCCTGTCAGCCGTTATCGCTCCACATAAATTCCTCTGCGCTAACAGGTATCTATAATATTTCTAACAACTTACCTCTCGGTTCCTCCCGGAGTACCCGCTGTCGTCTCCGCGGCCTCCTCTTGTCCATGTTCACCTCGACCCGCGTACTGGTCAATGTCTACGCCCTCACATTCATCCCTTGCACGCGCCTCATTATTCTGGGAAATGAACTTCTCATCGGTTCAAGCACGTCTTTTCCGACTCCTTATTTCGTCATCTTTCGTCGTCAATTGCGTTCTCGATCTGCGCGCATCTGACAAACGTGCGTCTTACCCGCCCATGATTGGCCATCTCAAGCCTGCTTACCCCCCTCATTACGGCTTCTCGGAGCGCCCCCACTTTTGGCTGGGAAAGTCCATTACTCTGGCGCACGAGGCATTCCTTTCACGGTCTTACTTCCTCACCCAGGCTGCATGTCGTTGGCTGCGATCACTACAGAGGACTACGCCGTGACGCCATGCACACGTTTATACCCGTTCGAGACTCATGCACTCATTTGTTCTGGAGCCTGGCATTCATGATCTTGGTATCCGGAAGCTTATACTCTCCCGCTCTTTCCGTCCTCGGCTAGTCCCGCAATGCTTTTCGCGGGTGATTGCGCGAAACGTGTCCCCTTTCGAGAAGTCCGTTATCCACCTGTACATCTCCGAAACTGCGGTCATACAGTACTGTGCTGGAACGTGTGCCGGAACGAGCGTCAAGTTTCAACAACACGGGTATCGGATTTGCCGAAGGAATTTACGTCGCTATTCTTCTCCAAATTTTTCGGATTACAAATCTCTTTCTGCTTCTTGGACATGATTTCCAATCCCGGAATGTACAGTAACGCTGTGTTGTCCGTTACTGGTGCCCGATAACGGATGATGCCCGAATCACCCCAATGCACCAACAACGCATTTAGCAGTGACAAGGTTCGACTATTTGAATAAGTGTTACCCGAAAGGATCAATACGTGGCACCCATCTGTACATATCTATGGTATGGTCCGTATCGTCTTGGGCATTTGGCTCTCATGGAGCGCTTGTAATGTGTAATTATTGACGTAATAAAAGGTACCAGAAGTAAAGTAATTGCTCTTATCTGTTATCTGAAAAGCTTGGGCACTATCGTTACGTTATATTTCGCAAATCAGGTTGGATCATAGCCTGCGCGTCCCTTTCTTCCATGAGCCACCCATGCAAAGTTAGTGAGACTGAGCGAATCCACCTTACATTTGCCCATGTGGTCCTTAGACCCAAATTCTTGTCAGTCTCAGTTTCAATTTCAATTCTATATAATTTAGCCATTCTCTTTTCCGAAAGATAGACAATTTGCCGTAGTTGCACGTTTCAATTTCTGGCCCACGTTACACTTGTGCACCCTTCATGAAGTTTCGAGATCCATCTGCTGTCCTGGTTACTATATCCCATTGAGCTTGCAGATCACTTGTCGGTGCTTGCCGATGGTTCACAATCCCACTGCACTGGTAAGGGACAAAGATAACATTTTCTAGTCTCAGCGATGGTATAGCTAATTTACCCGTTTAGCGTGCACTAATGAGTTTCCAAGGTGACTGCCTCGTCTGACACTTCTACTTCTTCTTAGGTGGCTTGGAAGTGTAACCATGGGCGATGTGCTACCACTTACCATACGTACCTCCTGGCCCGACGCAGAACTCGTTGCTCATGCGGCAGGTCTAATACCTAATTGACTGTCGGCGGTTTCCTTCTTTCTCTTTTCTGGTGTCGCAGGATTGATGCTACCGCTCGCCAGAAATCGCTTTCCTTCAGCGGAAGGGTCTTGAACCTTGATCTGCTATCGTGGCTCGTCATTTTATCCATTGGACGTTTAAAAACCGGAGAAGTCGAGACGATGGGGAAGGAACCCGGTCACAATACCGCCAAGTTTCACTATCCCCGAGGCATAGTTGCTGGCGCTGATTGTACAGCATCAGTAACTCGTTAATGCGATCCCCGTATGTCATATTGTGTATTGGGGGCCATTCAAAGTCTCAGGTATGGCAGTTGCCACGCTCGAGCGCAGGATCATCGGGATCACTTATGAGAGATGTGGCTGCGGTAATTATTGAAGACTGATGATTGATGGGCCGCGTCTTCTTCGACAGCGCACGTGGGTGCGTGCCGCGCTGAGATTGACCCGGGCTTGGTTGGGCCACTCATGGGCGAGCTAGAAGGTTTTAGATTCGCTTGGGTGCAGGGCGACGTTAATTGTCGCAGTTCTTTCCATCCGCGCGTCGATGCGATTCATGTCTGCCTCTGCGATGTCCCTTGCGGCGTCCCGGGTTAACATGGTTTCGATTCATGACAACGCTTGCCGATGCTTCCTATACGGCACTGGATGGAATTAAATGGCGCACGTTTCTTTCGCGAAGGGCTATACACACGTTCAATGTTTGCTCTCCCTGCGGCTTTCTCCTTCCCCCGCCTTTGCGTGCCTTATCTGTCCATGCCACGTGAACTGGAGACACGTCCGAGTCCGTCGCACCATATCCTCATGTGACCTCGGAGGGCGTCTCTACATTCTCGCACGGCAAACCCAGGCACGGCGGATATGTTTGCCATGCTCCGGCGCTTGAGCGTGACAAGGTCTCATGATGCATACATTAGTAGCGAGCGCTACACCGTAGCCAATTCAGAGGATAAGTTTACGGCCTCCAGCTGGTTGGTTCTCTTACCATCGCTGGATATCCCGAGGTTGAGGTGCCGTAAACCTGACAGCTGAGGAGGGATGTGAGTCGAGCTTCTTTGCCGTCATGCGGAGGGCGCACAACTCTTGGCGAAACGCATGTTAAGACATGATAGGAGGCGATAGAGTTTCTCTGTGCGCTGCTCGTTGCGCCCAATCGTGTGCACAAGGTGAAGTTGCAAAAGGTATTCATCCAGTCGACCCTCCCGAAGGCAATTGTTGCTGCGGTGGTGAAAGGTCCAGGCTAGTTTAAGTAGGCAACCATGTCCCAACGAACGCGAGCATCTAGCCCTCAGGCCAGGCGGTGGCGCTGGGTATCATCTCCGTGGGTCGGGGCCTAGTGGGTACGGGGTTGGGGGGATTTGGGGGTAGCATGAACATGCGCCATTTGCATTTTGACGGGCAAAGGTAGAGAGACTCCGGTCGTGGCAAGGTCTCCACAGACCCACCGATGACGTCCCGGCAGGACTTGCAGCTCAGGACAACTTCCAGTAGTATCTTCGACTCACTTCCGGCCTCCCAGCAGCCTAGCGGGGTGTGCAAGGAGGCTGTGAGCGTCGGCAAGAGCGGCGAGAGTCGGCTGTGTAATGGTAATGACGTTTGACGTTGTGAACTGGCACCTCATGGTGTGTACTATCCCTCCGTTCAGTTTAGTTATCCACTAGGCAACCCTTCAACGCACTTTTTCTCCGCAAATATTGCATCTTTCGACTCCAAAAGAGAGACACATTGCTCTGAGAAAGGTGTAGCAATGGTGGTTGCCTCCAATCCGGATGACTAATCTGAAAGGTTGCCCG
>Ga0137362_10003851_pt1 | contig 10082 bp, 9 predicted proteins | sample MadtaG_2_FD_104801 | JGI IMG/M metagenome (GOLD analysis project Ga0137362, IMG submission 104801) | Vadose zone soil microbial communities from Angelo Coast Range Reserve, California, USA - Mad1_100_16 metaG | ecosystem: Environmental > Terrestrial > Soil > Vadose zone | place: USA: California... | reverse complement strand
CCGGATAGCCGTCTGCCGAGTCGCCGACCAGGGCGAGATAGTCCGGGATCAAGTTCGGCACCACTCCGAACTTCTCGCGAACTCCGTCGGCATCGCGGATCTTGTTCGCTCTGCGATCAACCTGCACGATCCTGTCGCCGCGGACGCATTGCGCCAAATCCTTATCCGGCGTCCAGATGCAGACCTTCTGCACCTGCTCATCTGCCGAGGCGATTCTCGCTGCGGAGGCCAGCGCATCGTCGGCCTCGAGCTCGACCATGGGCCACACCGCCACTCCCATAGCGGCGAGTGCTTCCTCGAGCGGCTGAAACTGCGCGAACAGCGTCGGGTCGATGCCGGCGCCGGTCTTATAACCGGACCACAGGCGATTGCGGAACGACTCGATGACGTGATCAGTCGCTACTCCGAGGTGTGTGGCTCCCTCCTCGATCATCTGCAGGACGGTTTGCAGCACGCCAACGACGGCGCCGAAGGGCCGATCCTGGCCTTTGTTGAAGCGGCGCAGGCCGTAGAAATGGCGGAACAGCTCGTACGTGCCGTCAATGAGATGAACGATCACGGCTGCGCGGAAATCAGCTTAAGGCTGTAGGCGGCCGGGCGCTTCGCGAGCGGCCGCGCATCAGCGACAGTGCGAGGATTGCCGAGGCCAACATCAGGAACAGGCTCACGGCGTTCAGCACCGGGCTCGCTCCCTCGCGCATGCGTCCGTACATCATCACGGTGAGCGGTGGATCCGCGCCGACCAGCATCAGGGTCGTATTGAAGTTTTCGAACGACATGAGAAAGGAGATCGCCGCCGAGCCGATCAGGGCCGGACGCAGGTACGGGAAGGTGATCGTACGTAGAACCGCGACGTGCGAGGCTCCCAGATTGAGTGCTGCCTCCTCGAGGGTGCGATCGAATCGCTTCAGCCGGGCGCTGATCATGAGGGTGGCGATGGTTGCAATGTAAGAGAACTGGCCGAGCACGACGAGTGGCAATCCGGGCCGCAGGGAATCGATCTCGAGCCCGAACAGATCGTCGGCGAGCTCGGCAATGCGGCTCGACAGCGACAGGATCGAGATGCCCAGGATGACGCCCGGAATCACCAGCGGGGTGAGCATGAGCACCGACAGCGCCTGCTTGCCCGGGAACCGGTAGCGCTCCATGAGGAACGCATTGGCAGCACCGACGGCGACCGACAGGGCCGTCACCCAGCTGGCCACGATGATGCTTGTCCAGATACTGCCCAGCAGCTCCGTGTCGTGGAACAGACCCAGCCGGCCCGAGGACTCATTTCCGAGGAACCAGTCGAGCGTGAAGCCACGCCAGGGAGGCGCGGGGTACGGCGCGTTGTTGAAGGCGAACGCTGCCACGATGACCAGCGGCAGGAACAGGAAGACCAGGAACGCTGCGACGTACAATATGGTCGCGGTGCGCAGCCAAACGGGACGCGCAAGTGAAGCGATCATGACCGGCGCATCACATCAACAAAGCGCTGGCCGCTCAGGCGAAGTCCCAGGGCGACGATGGCAGTCGATAGCGCAAGCAGCAGGAAGCCGAACGCCGCGCCCTGTTCCCAATTGAAGCGGACTATGAATTGCGTGTAAATGAGCTCAGTGAACCACTGCGAGTTCTTTCCACCCAACAGGTTGGGCGTCAGGTAGTTGCCCAATGTCAGCATGAACACGACGATGCAGCCGGCGGTGATGCCGGGCGCGGCGTGCGGAATGACGATATGCCTGAGGATCGCTGCGCCGCTTGCTCCGAGATCGTAGGCGGCCTCGACCAAAGCGTTGTCGAGGCTCTCGAGGCTGCTGACGAGCGGCACGACCATGAACAGGAGCGACGTGTACACGAGCCCGGTCAATATTGTCGCGTCGTGGTACAGAAGTTCTACGGGTACGGCGCTGATCCCGAGCTTGACCAGCAGTGCCGGCAGCACGCCGGATTCGCGCAGCAGGATCAACCAGCCGAGCGCGCGCACGGTCTCGCTGACCCAGAACGGGATCAGGCAGACAACGAACAGCAGCGAGCTCGCTGTGCCGCGCGCCACCTTGGTGATCACCCACGCGATCGGGAAGGCGACGACGAGCGTCAATGCCGTAGATACCACCGACATGGTCGCGGTGCGGACAAACACCTGCCAGTACAAAGGTTCGGTGAAGAACGTCCGGTATTGGTCCAAGCTCGCCCGGTACTCGTGCGGAGCGATTCGCTCGCGAAACGACAGCAGCGCGAGCTCGACCTGCGGCAGAACGATCAGCGCGAACAGCCATAACAGCGCTGGTGCGAGCAGCAGCGTCAACATCAGCCGTCGCTGCCAAGCGCCGTGCATTGGCGCCTCAACCATGGGAGCTCGCCGCGGGCGCCGCGCTGGCGAAGCAGATCGCGCGCTGGGCGTCGAAACTGAAGAACACCCGTTCGCCGACCTTGAGGTCCGCCAGTCGCCCGGTCTGAGGCAGAGCCACTCGAAACTCGAAGCGGGTGTGCTCCTCGGTGAGCAACACGGCGGAATTGGCCCCATCGAACAGCAGGCTCGCGACCCGGCCGGCGTAGTGCGCCGGCCCCTGCGGGAGCAGGACGGCGTCGCGCTCGAGACTGGCGACCTCCGGGCGCACGAATACCTCGACCTGCTCGCCGACTGTCATGGCACCGCCCTTGCGGGCGTGCACCCGCCAGCCCTCGGCGGTCGTGAGCTCGGCGATTTCGCCATCATTGCCGGTCAGCCGTCCGCCGATGCGGTTGTTGGCGCCCACGAAACCGGCGACGAATGCAGTCGCCGGCTCGTAGTAGAGCGCCTGTGGCGTGCCGAGCTGCTCGAAGCGGCCGCGGTTCATCACCGCCACGTGGTCGGAGAGCACAAGCGCCTCGGATTGGTCGTGCGTGATGTAGACGAAGGTGGTGCCGAAGGCGGCCTGCAACTGCTTGAGCTCGATTTTCATGTGTTCGCGCAGCTTCAGATCGAGCGCGCCGAGCGGTTCATCCAGCAGCAGCAGAGTAGGTTCCATCACCAGGCATCTGGCGATCGCGACGCGCTGCCGCTGACCGCCTGACAGCTCGTCCACGCGCTTGTGCGAGGCGCCGGCGAGACCGACGCGTTCCAGCATGGCCTGTGAACGGCGCCTGCGCTCCGCCTTGTCGATGCCGCGGCGCGCGAGACCGAACGCGACGTTCTCACCCACCGTCATCATCGGAAACAGGGCAAGCTGCTGGAAGATCATGTTGACCGGGCGACGATTCGGCGCCACGCCCTGCATGCTGCGTCCGCCGATCAGGATGTCGCCCCCGTCTGGCACGGCGAAGCCGGCAATCATCCTGAGCAGCGTTGTTTTGCCGCATCCCGAAGGTCCGAGAATGGAAAAGAAGCTGCCGCGCTCGACGGTGAACGACAGGTCGTCGACCGCGCGATGCTCGGCGAAAGCCTTGATGAGGTGGTCGACGGCGAGGTCTGGAGTGCTCAATTGGCGGCCTTGATGCGATCGAGGATGCGACCCTCCATCTGCTCGAGGCCCGGGGGGATCGCCGGGTACCATTTGATGCCCTTGAAGGCCCCCTCCGGGAAGCTCGCGTGGTACTGCGCCCGCATTTTCTGATCCACCAGCTGCTCGGTGCCTTTAGCGGCCGTCCAGTTGCCTACGTTGCGGGTGATTCTGGCGGCGATGTCGGGACGCATCGTGAAGTTGATCCATGCGTACGCCCCCGCCTCGTTGCGGCCTCTGGCAGGCAGGGCGAAGGTGTCGAGCCAGCCGAGCGCTCCGGACCTCGGGACGACGAACTGAATTTCGGGATTCTCACGGTTGAGCATCCAGCCGCCGGTATCCCACATCATCGCCGCGACGATTTCGCCGGAACGTATGCCATTCAACAGCTGGTCCTTGTTGTCGAAGAAGAAGCGCACGTTGGTCTTGCAGGCGGCGAGCGTGCTGCCGACGCTCTCCATGAGCGCAGTATAGGCTTTGGGATCGCCGTAAAGCGCAAACGGATCCTTGCCGGCGGCGAAGGCGAAGGCCATCAGCGTCGGGCGGCGCAGCCGCATGGATGTCTTGCCCTTCAGGTCCGGGCGGCACAGATCGGGGTAGTCGGCGATCTTGGCGCGCTTGCTGTTGACCACGAGGCCTTCGGCTCCCCACAGATAGGGGAGGCCGTAGAGTTTCCCGTCCAGGGTGGTGATCTTGCGGGTGATCTCGAGGATTTCCGGTCGGAACTGCTCGACCTTGACGCGCGTCAGATCGATCGATCTGTAGATGCCGAATTCGCGCTGCACGCCGGTGATGCGATCCTGTGAAGGCTGCGCGAGGTCGTAGCCGGCGCCGCCGGTGGCGCGCAGTTTCGAAATCATCTCCTCGTTGTTCGACAGCGTCACTTCGACCTGAATGCCGGTCTCCTTCTTGAACAGGGTCACGACGTCGGCGGGCACGTAATCGGCCCAGCTGATGATGCGCAGTTTCTTGGCATCGTCGGCCGCGGCGGTTCGTGCTAGCACGACACCGAGGATGAGCAGGCCCGTGAGGAGGTGTTTCATTGGTGGAGAACCGGTGCTGGGGACGCGTTCACGGATGCAGGCCTTATGCTGGCCCATAAAGGTTGTGGCCGCCGCAGATTCTATACTCGGCATGATGGCAGGGCAGGCGCGCGGCGCGCGAGTCAAATTGATCGCGAGCTCGCATCGAAACAATCTGAAGTAAAACTAATATCTAATTGAAATATAACAAGATATAGTCTCTGACTATGCGAAGCTCACAGGCTCGATCTCCCCTGCGCCGGCAGCTGACGACGGTGACGCTGCTGTTCGGGGGTTACGCGGCTTGCTACTTCTGCCGGGCTGACCTGTCGGTGGCGACGCCGCTTCTGATCGAAGAGCTCGGCACGCACGGTGTCAGCCACAGCGAGGCGATCGTCCGCATCGGCACGATGAGCTCGTTTGGCGTCCTGGCCTACGCACTCGGCAAGTTGTTCCTGGGCGGGCTCGGGGACTTCTGGGGCGGCCGACCCAACTTCCTGATCGCGCTGGCCGGCGCGACCGCCTTCACGCTGCTGTTCGCAACGGGAGCCGCGCTGCCGCTGTTCACGATGGCGTGGATCGGAAACCGGCTGACCCAGTCGCTCGGGTGGGCGGGGCTCATCAAGGTTTCCTCGAAGTGGTTCGACTACTCCGTCTACGGCACGATCATCGGTATCTTGAGTACCAGCTATCTGATCGGAGATGCGGCCGCGCGGCAGTTCATGGGCATGCTGATCCAGCACGGCTGCGGTTGGCGCGCGCTGTTCTACTTCGCGGCGGCCGTGGCAGGCGCGCTCTTGATCGCCAACATCCTGTTCCTGCGCGAGTCGCGTGTCGAGGCAGGTCACCGCGAGGCGCAGGCCAAGCCTCTCAACTTGTTTGGCGAGGCAGAGGCGCGGCCGCCGACCCTGGCCGCCCTGCTGCTGCCGCTGCTTCGAAGCCGCACGTTTGCACTCGTCTGCCTCCTGTCGCTTGGTTGCACCGTGGTCCGGGAGACCTTCAATATCTGGACTCCTGTGTATCTGCAGGACTATGCCGGTTACGGCGCGAGCGGGGCGGCCAGCATGAGCGCGATCTTCCCGGGCGTCGGCGCCGTGTCCGTACTGGTTTCAGGCTGGCTCAGCGACCGCCTCGGGGCGAATGGGCGCTCGCTGCTTTTGTTCCTGGGCCTGGCGGCGACCGCCGTGGCCCTCGTGGTTCTGATGTCCGTGCACGCCAGCTCGTCGGGGTCTGCGTTCCCGGTGGTGGCCATCGGTGTGATTGCCTTCTGCCTGCTGGGGCCCTATTCGTACCTGGGCGGCGCCTTCGCGCTCGACTTGGGCGGCAAGCAGGCGGGTGCCGTGTCATCGGGTATCATCGACTCCGTTGGCTACCTGGGGGGCATCCTCGCGGGTGACAGCGTCGCAAGAATCTCCGTCGCCTTCGGCTGGCAAGGCGTGTTCGTGGTGTTGGCCTCCGTCAGCGCCTTGTCAGCGCTCGGCGCAGGCTATCTCCTTGCGCTGAGCGCAGCGGCCCGGACAACAGGGCGCCATGTCCCATGAGTAAACGACTGTCGATGAAGAGCGTATCGGTGACGCCTGCGGCGCTGCGAGTCGAATGGACGAACGGCGAGGTGAGCGAGTTCGCGGGCCTGTGGCTGCGCGACAATCGCCCCGAGGACCGCGACCCGCACAGCGGCCAACGACTCATCGACGTTACCGACCTGCCAGAGGATCCGAGGATTCGCTCGGCCGAAGCCCGTGACGGGATAGTGGTCATCGAATGGGAGAGCGAATCCCAGCGGACGTCGTTTGATCTCGGATGGCTGTCGGAGCAGGCGGCGGATCGTGGTCATCAGAGGCCTGAGCTTAGGACCCGGCTGTGGCTTGAGGGCGCAGCGCTCGATGCGTCGCGGGACTTCGCATGGACCGCGCTCTCGGCAGCGCACAGTAATCCCGCCGCGCGCCTCGACTGGCTGACGCGCCTGCTGCAGGATGGCATCGCCTTCCTGAGCGGCGTACCGTGCAACGAGGCGGCCATCCTCGAAGCCATGGCGCTGATCGGCAGAATCTGCGAGACCAACTACGGACTGGTGTTCGACGTCCGCTCGGTTCCGCAACCCGAAAATCTGGCGTACTCCGACTTCGGCCTCGGCCTGCACACTGACAACCCGTATCGCGAGCCGGTGCCCGGCTTTCAAGCGCTGCATGTCCTGGTCGCGTCCCGCGCAGGCGGCGAAAGCCTGTTCGCGGACGGCTTCGCGATCGCCGAGCGGCTGCGCGCCAGCGAGCCGGACGCATTCAGCCGGTTGACGCAGACTCCCGTGCCGTTTCTTTACCGGTCGAAGGATGCGGAACTGTACGCGGAGAGACCTCTGATCCAGTTGTCCGCCCGCGGCGACGTCACGGCCGTGCATTACAACAGCCGCTCGATAGCGCCGCTGCGCCTCTCAAACAGCGACACGCGATCCTACTACGCAGCTTACCGCCGGTTCGGTGCGCTGCTGCGCGATGCCCGCTTCCAGTTGGAACTCAGACTTGATGACGGGAATCTGGTTGTCTTTGACAATCAACGGATCCTGCATGGCCGCAAGGGCTACTCGTCCGCCGGGTATCCCCGCCATCTGCGCGGCTGCTATCTCACCCGCGACAGCGTCTACTGCGAGACCGCGCTGCTGCGGCGCCGGCTCGAGCGCGAGGCGCAGCCATGAACGTCGCCGACGAGATTTTCGCAATCTTCACGGGGCGCGGTTCGAGTGCGTACTTTGGGGAACGCGTCTCCATGGCGGAGCACGGCTTGCAAACCGCTTACTTCGCGCAGCAGGAGGGCGCGCCTGCGCAACTGGTGCTCGCGGCGCTGCTGCATGACATCGGACACCTCGTGCAGGACGCACCGGCTGACATCGTGGACTGGACAGTGGACGCACGGCACGAAGAGATCGGCAGCCGGTGGCTCGCGCAGCGATTCGGACCTGAGATCGCTGACCCGGTGCGCCTGCATGTCCCGGCCAAGCGCTATTTGTGCGCCACGGACCCGACGTACTTTGCGAAGCTCAGCGATGCGTCGGTGCAGACTCTCAAGCTGCAAGGTGGACCAATGTCGCAGGCCGAAGTGGCGGCATTTGGGGCGGAACGCTTCTTCCGGGACGCCGTGCGCGTGCGGCAGTGGGATGACAGAGGCAAAGTCGCCGGCTTGGCGACGCCGAGCCTCACGGAGTACCGGGGGCTCATCGAGGACCAGAGTCGCCATCGAATCGCGCAGCTCGCGCCATGAGGAGTGCCGCCGGTCACCTCACGATCCTTGAACGTGTAGGCAGCCCCAGGCGCGCCGAAATCGCCAGCGTTCGAGTCCCCGCTGCAAGCGGAAGGCCAGCCGCGCGACCACTTAAATCGCGGATTACCGCTTGGCGATTGCGTCGAGCCGATCCGCCAACGCTGTATGGCCCTTCGATCGAGCGAGGGCGGCCGGCTGCTGTCCGTCCTCGGTCGCCACTCCCGCATCAGCTCCGAACAGCAGCAGCATCGCAACCGCTCCGAAGCTTCCCGACGCGGCGGCCTCGTGCAGCGGGCGAACACCCTTCTCTTGCGGTAAGTTGGGGTCAGCGCCGCGCAGCAACAGCAACTCCAAGGTCGGCACGTCATTGCGCGCCACGGCTGCATGTATTGCCGCGACCCGTTGCGGATTGCTAGCGCGCGCATTGACGTCGGCGCCTGCGTCGAGAAGCAGCCGCGCTACGGCGGGCTGACCGAGGAACACGGCGAGCCCTAACGCCGTGAATCCGTCGGGGGCAGGTGCGTTCACGTCTTGGCCGCGCTCAAGCGCGGCACTGACTGCGCGGTCGTCGCCGACGATGCAGGCCTCGTAGAAATCAGGGGTTCCACGCTTCGCCAGAAGCGTCGCGACCATCGCCGGCTGCTGCAGGTAAGCGGACCAGCTCAGGGGCGATATTCCCTGGGCGTTTCTCTTCGATAGCAGCGACGCGTCGGCGTCGATGAGCCGCTTGACGGTATCCAGATCTCGGGAACGGATCGCGTTGAACAGTTCATCTAACACCGCGGCACTCCTGGGTCCGGTGAGTGGGCGCACCACCTCAGAGGTCAGGTAACAAGACTATACCAAAGTTCAATAGATCCGCGGTCACTACTGTGATGCAATCTGCGCGCGATGGCATAGTGGCTCGCCTGCCTCGCTCGCAATGGCAACAGCTCGCGTTCCCGCATGCCGCAATGGCGAACCAGCAGTCGGCACCTATCCGCCCTACAACTGAAAGACATCCCCATGAACACGATCAAGGTCGGTCAAGAGAACTCGACTTCCATCGAGCTTTACTACGACGACCACGGGTCAGGCTCGCCGGTCGTGCTGATCCACGGTTGGCCCCTCAGTGGCGCCTCCTGGGAAAAACAGACCGCAGCGCTCCTGGCTGCCGGGCACCGCGTGATCACCTACGATCGCCGCGGCTTCGGTCGGTCGAGCAAGCCGGCGGTCGGATACAACTACGACACATTCGCAGCCGATCTCAACACGGTGCTGACGACTTTGAATCTCACCGATGTATCGCTGGTGGGATTTTCCATGGGCAGCGGTGAGGTGACTCGCTATATCGGTAAGTACGGCACCAAGCGCGTACGCAAGGCGGTCCTCATCGGCACGCTCGGGCCCTACCTCGTGAAGGCGCCCGACAATCCCGAAGGAGTCGATCCGAGCGTATTCGAGGGGCTCCGCGCCAGTATCAGGAAGGACCGGCCGACTACCATGCGCGACTTCCTGCACAACTTCTACAACTATGACGTTCTCGGCGGCAAGCTTGTGAGCGAACGTGTCGTCGAAGACAACTGGAACGTCGCCGTCGGCGCCTCTGCCATCGGGACGCTCAAGTGTGTCGATGCGTGGATCGAGGATTTCCGCAAGGACCTGCCGCACAACGAGGTCCCAACCCTGATTCTGCACGGCGATGCGGATCGCATCCTGCCGCCCGATGCCACCTCCAGGCGGCAGGCGAAGATGATCAAGGAGTGCAAATTCATCGAGCTTAAAGACGGTCCACACGGCGTGCTCTGGACTCATGCCGAGCAAGTGAACCGCGAGCTCGTTCGCTTCCTCGCCTAGCGCGGGCGCCGCTGTTCCTTGGCGATGGACTGCGGCTGTTCGACTGAGTCAGCCGCACCGTCGCCTATCTCGCCTCGGGCACGTCCTGCCAACCGCCACCGAGCACTTGGTAGAGGCGCACCAGGGCGGTCAGACTATTGGCGTAAGCGTCGCTCAGAGTGAGCTCTGCCCCAAAGAGGTCGCGGTCGGCGTTGATGACATCGAAGTAGGACGCATAACCGATCCGGTAACGGGCGAGCGCAATCGCTTCGGCGCGCCGCAGCGCCTCGACTTCCGTAACCTGCTCGCGCTCGAACTCGCCGAACTTGCCGTACGCGAGCAGGGCGTCGGCGACTTCCTGGAAGGCGGTTTGAACAGTTTTTTCGTACTGAAACAGCGCTTCGCGTTTGCGTGCATCCGCAAGCTCGACCTGGTAGATGCTTCGTTGAGAGTCGAGGAGCGGTTGCACCGCACTCGCCGCGGCGCTCCACTCTGCGGTCGACGCCTTGAACAGATTACCGAGCGGCGCGCT
>Ga0137362_10003847_pt1 | contig 10086 bp, 8 predicted proteins | sample MadtaG_2_FD_104801 | JGI IMG/M metagenome (GOLD analysis project Ga0137362, IMG submission 104801) | Vadose zone soil microbial communities from Angelo Coast Range Reserve, California, USA - Mad1_100_16 metaG | ecosystem: Environmental > Terrestrial > Soil > Vadose zone | place: USA: California... | reverse complement strand
GACGTCGCCAAAAGATGACCAATCGACATCAGTAATGAACTCCCCGCCTGCGCCCGTCAGGATCACGATCTTGTTGGCTCGATCTTGCGCAATGCTGTAGAAGGCATCGACGAATTCCGTGTGAGCTGGCGCGCTCATAATGAACGGCCCGCCGTTGCTGTGGAATTCAGCAACCAGCACACCGTTAGCGTCGCGCGTCACCTTTAGATTGTGATAGGCACTGAAGTAATCAGCTCGCAGTGTTTGCATCGTTCTCCTCCTTGATTTGCCTGGTCAGAATGATCCGCTACTCTAGACTGAGCTTTCGGTCGTGGCTGCGTCAGAAACGGCCTCCCTACTTACAACAGCAAACCCGCTGCCAGGACATAAGCTCCCACGGAGGCTTGCATTCAAAGGTCTTATCAGATGGCGATCCCGGTCGTGCCCAGTTACGCGTCGAATCTCTGACGTCAAGGCGGAAAGCGCGAACGCAATTCCATCACGCATTCAACTGAGAGGTTGAGACAAACCAGGAAGACTCTCTGAAAGTACCTGGGGGATGCTGAACCAAGCGGCGACAGGACTTTCCCTTCTGTGTGCGATGAGGTAGGGAATCTGTGCACTGCCTTCGCGCAGAAGGCTGACGGTTCTCATTTCGCGCTCACCGTGCCCTTCCAAGGAGGTAGCATCGGGTTGAGCCGTCGCCGGCCGCTCCGCACCAAGAGCAACGTTTCAATTCACGCTACCCCAACGGAGGACGGTGTACGCATGACTCAGTGGATGACGTCATGGTGTTCATTATTTATCATTGATGATGCTCGTATGCGTGCATCGATGCAGCGTCTGCTGAAGTCGATTCGCGGACCTGTGCATTTCCTTTCGAGGTACTCCCGCAGATGGCGTCGAGCGTGGAAGGTACGCGCTTTGACTGCGGTCACTGTCAAGCCGAGCCGTCGAGCGGTTTCGGCGTTCGACAGCCCTTGGAGTTCGCGAAGCAGAGCAACGGTACGCAAGTTTTTCCGAAGCCGGGAGATGGCGTGGGCGACGACGGCGCGACTTTCTTTTTCGGCGAAGGCTTGTTCCGGGGTTGGGCGGTCGTCGGGCAGATCGATCGGCGAAGTTGGGTTGACATCGTTGTTGTTGGTTTCAAAAAGCGGAGTGGTCACGCGCCTCCGCCGCAGCATCATCAGCGCTTCATTGATTGCTATGCGCGTCATCCAAGTTGCGAATGCGGAATCCCCGCGAAATCGATGTAGGTTCACAAATGCACGCTGAAAGGACTGCTGAACGGCATCTTCCGCATCTTGTTCATTGCGAAGTATGCGGAAGACGGAACGGTAGATCTTCAATTGATGACGCTCGTAGAGTTCTCCGAAAGCGCTTGAGTGTCCGGACTTCGCTTGTACAACGAGCTTCTGTTCATCAGCCAATGCGCCATTTCCATTACGAATCAGGCCACTTTCCCTTGAGGTCTCGTGAGTATTCATGGCGGCTCCTTCCGTTAGTTTTTTGCAATCCCTGAGCACGCGTGAACGTGCTTCACCCGCACGCCAGCCACAGGCCAAAGCGCAATTAGTCGAATAGTCCAAATCCCTTGCGATAACGCCAGGTTAATGGCAAGAGGCAGAAGACGCGCCAGATCGAGAGGCTGCTCCCAGTCCCGCTGAAGAATGCGGTCGAGAGGCTCACCGCCCGGGTCGGCAAGAACAAGGATTGTCCGTCCTCCGTAACGCGTGAGCGCCAGACGCTTGGCCGCCCACGCGGGCTCAACTTCGGCTGCGAGGGAGTATTCGTGCTCAAGGCGTCGCAGACTCTGGGGCAACGGTTGTTCCGCGGTAGGAGCCACTACCAAGATGGGCGATGGGTTGCCGTGCTCTCGGGCGCGGTAAAGCGTGAATTCCGCACCTTCACGAATGGCGTCCAAAAGGAACTCGGGAGGTTCTGTCTTGGAGGGTACCGCCATCAAGTTTTCTCGACGGCCAAAGCCGTTAGCTCCGCTTCTTCTTCGAGATTCTGTATAGCTAGGCGTGTCTCCCGCATCATTATCGTGCAGCCGGACGCAAGCCCGACGACGCCGATCGTGCCGGAAAGGAGCCCGAGGAATGCCATGAAATTGAACGCGACGTGGAAGCCGGAAGCCGCAGACACGGACCCAAAGAGCGAGATCAGCGCGGCCGCGGCGAATGATCCCAGTGACATGTAAAAGAATTTCAGCGCCCTGAGAACAAGGGTCCAGCGCACTCTGAGAGCCTCCAGTTGGCCCTGCCAAACCAAACTACTCTCTGCGTTTGGCGCAACATGGGCGAGTTTCGCTGATACGACGCGTGTTCTGTCCACGACTCTAGCGAGCCGATTGGCCGTTCCCGAGCAAAGTATGGACGACGCGTTCGTCAGAATTGCGGGCGCGACGACGATTGTTAATGCGGCAAACGGATTCTCGCTAAACTGTGTCGTGTAGATTTCCCCCTCATCCGCGCCGCGCCAATGCTGGAAGCGCTTCTTGCAAGCAGGACGAATACATGACGAACCGGACGTCAACCTCGTGCGCCCTCATCGACGGCGGCGATGCCTGCGCGCACGAAGGCGTGAGCGTTAGTTTCAGCCCCTTCATAACAGCTTCTCGATCGTGATCGGCAAGTCCCGCACGCGCTTACCGGTTGCGTGATAGACAGCATTCGCAATGGCCGGTGCGACCGATACCGAAGTGAGCTCTCCCAGACCTTTTCCGCCGATTGGACTGGCGTCCTCATCGAAGTCGCCCACGAACAGAACGTCGAGTTCTGGGATATCCGCACAAGTCGGTACCAGGTAGCCGGAGTAATTGCGATTGATGAAGCGGCCCATGGCCGGATCGGTTTCCGATTGTTCCATCAGGGCCTGGCCGACACCCCAGATAATTCCGCCGATCGCCTGGCTGCGCGCGGTCTTAGGATTGATCACTCGGCCACAGTCGTACGCGCCTACAAAACGGTTCAGACGCACGAGCCCAAGGTCGGGATCAACACGAACTTCGGCGAAGACGGCGGAGAAGCTGAAAGTCGCTTTCGCTCCCTCGGGGTTGGGGTCGTACTTTCCCTCACCGGTCAGCGAGGAGACATCATTGCGAGTGAGCAGATCCTCGTAGGCCACAATCTGCCCCGAAACGGCCAGACTTCCTGCGCTGGCGAAGACTTCATCGCCGTTCGCGTCGGCGAAGGGCGCAAACTGGCCAGTTCGAGCTAACGCGATTGCTTTGTCGCGAGCGTCCTTCGCGGCCAACATTACCGAAGCGCCGGCGTTCGCCAGCGTAGCGGAGCCGATCGACGCGTGCGACGTAGGCAACCTTGTGTCGCCAATTCGGACGCTTATTCTCTCGAGAGGCAGCCCTAGTGTCTCGGCAGCGATCTGTTGAAGCACGGTATACGTACCTGTTCCCAGGTCATGCGTCCCGGCCTCGACTAGCGCTGAACCGTCGCGCATCAGGGTAACCCGCGCCTGTGCCGGCCATCGCCAATGTGTGTAGATCGCGCCCGCCATACCCTGCCCGATCAGGTATCGGCCATCGCGCATCGAGCGAGGGTTCGGGGTTCTTTTCTCCCAGCCGAACCGCGCCGCGCCCTCTATCAAGCACTTGCGCATGGCGCGCGTGGAAAAGGGACGGCCACTCTCCGGATCGATGTCCGTATCGTTGAGCAGGCGAATGGTTACTGGATCGACTCCCGTGGCGTAAGCAAGCTCATCCAAAGCGCTCTCAAGCGCAAAATGGCCGAGCGCCTCATGCGGTGCTCGAAGCGCGGTCGGGGTGTTGCGATTCACATGCGCGATTTTGTGATTGGTCGCGATTCCGCCGCCTGCACCCCAAAGAGACCTGGGACAGAGCGCCGCGTACTCGATGTAGTTGTCGAACATCGACGTCGGCGTAACACTGTCGTGGCGAATGCCGTTCAGCTTACCATTTCGCTCCGCACCGAGCTTGATTGCCTGCAGGCTCGCCGCCTGATGGCCGACCATGGAATACATCTGTGCGCGCGTAAGCTGAACGTGCACCGGCTGGTTCAACACCCTCGCTGCGAGTGCTGCGATCAGAGTATGAGGCCAAACATACGCCTTGCCGCCAAAACCACCGCCGAGAAAATGACAAACGACGTTGATCTTTTCTTGGGGAATGCCGAGAACCATGGAGACGAGCTCCCTGGTCCCGAAAATGTGCTGCGTGGTTTCATACAGCGTAAGCGTTCCATTGTCGTCCCAGAAAGCGGTCGTTGCGTGTGGCTCCATCTGGTTGTGATGCCGATCTGCCGTGGCGTAAGTCTGCTCAATCTGGACTGGGCTGCTCGAGATCGCGTTATCGGCGTTGCCGACCGATGATGAAACTGGCCAGAGAAACTGGGGAGGTTGAATGGCATTCTTCGCCGTTTGAGGGTCGAACACCGCTGCGGGCTGCGTTTCGTACTCCGCCCTGATCAGCGTTGCGGCAAAAGCGGCCTGATCATGGGTATTGGCGATTACCAGAGCGATAGGCTGGTCAGCGTAGAGAATCTTGTCGTCTTGCAGAGGAAGATAGGATTGCCCGTGCGGATGCAAGTGACTCCAAGGCCTTGGCGTCGGGTTCATGCGTGGCATGTTGCGGTGCGTGAACACCTTGAGCACGCCGGGAGCCTGTTCAGCTGCAGTCGAGTCGATCGAGACCGTCCGGCCGTTTGCAATCGTACTTTGGACGATTACGCTATAGACGACATTTGCTATGGGAATATCTGCCGTGTAGCGCGCGCCTCCGGTCGTTTTGAGGCGCCCGTCGATTCTCGAAATTGGCTGCCCAATAGCGTTCATATACGTGCTCCTGCAGTTTCGAGCGCCCGAAGAACGACTCGCTGCGCAAGCTCGATCTTGAAAGCGTTGTGCGCCAATGGGTGGGCCTCGGCGAACGAAGCCGCGATCGCAGCTTTCAGTGCGCCGGTATCGTCTAGTGGCGCCCCACGTAATGCGGATTCGGTGGCCGTGAGGCGCCAGGGCTTGTGTGCCACGCCGCCCATCGCGATCTGCACCACACCAATCCGTCTTCGGTCGGCCGCTACAGCCACTGCCGCAGAAACAAGCGCAAACTCATACGACTGGCGATCACGAAGCTTGAAGTAATGCGAGGCGCGGCCTTCGCTACGGGCGGGCACCTCTATCGCCAGGATGAGATCGCCCCGTTTGAGCACGTTGTCACGCTCCGCCGTGTTGCCGGGCAGAAGATGGAACTCAGTGAACGGGATCGATCGTTGTCCGCCGGGCCCGCGCACGAGGACATTCGCGTCCAAGGCGGAAAGCGCCACCGCCAGATCGGAGGGATGCGTTGCGACACATTCATCGGACCACCCGAAAATGGCGTGATTTCGGTTGAGCCCATAACGCGCCGAACAGCCGGAGCCCGGTCGTCGTTTGTTGCAGGGGAGGTCATCCTCATCGCGGAAATATGCGCAGCGGGTGCGCTGCATGATGTTCCCGCCTATAGTCGCCATATTTCGGAGCTGCCCTGATGCGGCGAACAGGAGACTTTCGGCGATGACTGGGAAACGAGATCGCACGTCCGGGTTCGCTGCCACGTCGCTCATTCGCGCCAGCGCACCTATTCGCAGCCCACCATCGGATAGCGCTTCGATCTGTGCCATATCGGGCAATCTGTTGATGTCCAACAGATGGTCCGGGAGTGTCACCCGGTCCTTCATTAAACCGATCAGGTCGGTGCCGCCCGCTATGAAGGCGAGCTGGGCGTTCTGGGCATGCGCCACGATCGCCGCTGAAATGTCGGTTGGCCTCGAAAGCGTAAATGCATGCATGGTTTAGCGCCTCCCTGCCACTTGCGCGACGGCTGCAACGATGTTTGGGTAGCACGAGCAGCGACACAGATTCCCACTCATGCGCTCACGAATCTCGGCTTTCGACACATCGTTCATCGTGAATGGCTTCGTGACATCTGTCGTTGCGGCACTCGGCCAGCCCGCCTTCGCCTCTTCGATCATCGCGACAGCAGACATGATTTGGCCCGAAGTACAGAATCCGCACTGAAACCCATCATGCTCAATGAACATCTCCTGGAGCGGGTGCAGGCTGCCGTCGCTCTCCAACCCTTCAATGGTGGTGATTCGCTGCCCATCGTGCATCGCCGCGAGAGTCATGCAGGACAGGATCCGCCGACCTTCGATATGGACGGTGCAGGCTCCGCATTCTCCGCGATCGCACGATTTCTTCGGCCCAGTCAGGGCCAGTTCATCACGCAAGGCATCGAGGAGCGTGGTCCGCGGCTCGACTCTAAGCGTTCGTAACGAGCCGTTAACTGTCACTCTCACGTCCATGCGCACGTCACTTTGCGTTTGCTCTACGTAAGTCGTGATATATCTCCTCATAAAAATATTGGTGAACTGTTCGCTGCGTATCAGAGAACGTCCACGCTCTTTACTGGAGCATGGCGAGTGCCAGGAAGCCGAGTCGGAGGATCGCCTGAATTCAAAAGGGTTGTGAAATGGCGAATCTCGCCGGTACTCGTTGCGCGTCGAATCTCTGACGTCAAGGCAGAATACAGATCGACTCGGCGCGGGCACGGCCGCAGCACGGAGAGACGAAAAGATTGAGGTCAGCTACAAAGGCTTTTAGGGGTGCGAAACCAGGCAGCGAATGCTGTAGTGCTATTCCACTATGAGGGCGCAATCCAGGTATGTTTAATATCTGACGAGCGTATCTACATCCCCACTGATGACTCAGCGTGATGGAGCGCTTCTGCAGGCGACTTGATTCTGCGTCCCTGCACAGGTCGGACAATTCCAAGCTTCTTCATTTTGTAGATTAACGTGGTGCGTTTCAGTCCCAATTTGACTGCTGCGCCCTCTGGCCCACCGATCATCCAACCTGCCGCTTCTAACGCCTGCAAAATCAATGCTCGGCCAACTTCTTTCAGAGTGGTCGAGGTTGAAACCACAGTTACCGTCTCTTGATGGTTTGACGGTAGCGGATTAGGAAGCACCCCATCACACGAAAGGATCACAGCACGTTCGATCAAGTTCTGTAGCTCCCGCACATTGCCCGGCCATGGGTAGGAGAGCAGTGCCGCCATAGTTTCTTCAGCAATATGTTCGATACGCCTGCCGATCTGACGACCATAGAAGCTGACGAAATGAGTGACCAGCTTGGGTATGTCTTCCTGGCGCGCTCGCAAAGGCGGCAGCAACACAGGGAACACATTAAGGCGGTAGTAAAGATCGCTACGAAACTCGTTCCCCTTCACCATTTGCTCCAGGTCTCGATGTGTGGCGGCCACTACCCGGACGTCTACGCGGTGCGTCCGACCGCTTCCGAGTCGCTCGAACTCCTGTTCTTGTAGAACTCGCAGCAACTTGGGTTGCAATGGCAACGGAATATCACCAACTTCATCCAAGAAGAGTGTTCCCTTGTCGGCAAGTTCGAAGCGCCCGATTTTCTGGGCGATGGCTCCGGTAAAAGCTCCTCTCTCGTGACCAAAGAGATCACTCTCCAGTAAATCTAACGGAATAGCTGCGCAATTGACCTTCACAAATGGACGATCGTAGCGAGGACTGATGTTGTGGATCGCTTTCGCGATTAGCTCTTTGCCGGTACCCGTTTCTCCCTGAATCAACACAGTGGAGGTGGTGGGCGCGACTCGTTCAACTTTCTCTAGAACGGCTTCAAGAGGCCTACTGTTGCCAACGATTTGATCAAATTGGCGATTTCTGTCGTCTCGGTCACCGAACCCAGGTCTTTTGAAGCATTCCACGAAGTGCCCCTATCAAAACCTTGCTCAATCTCGGTCTTAGATCCCGCTATCCAAAGCCACGCGAACGGCTTCGAGTAGAATTGCGCCATCGAACGGCTTTGCCAGGAATTTAACTGCACCGCCTCTCATTGCCTGCAGCCGCATTTTCTCTTCCCCGTGCGCTGTAATGAAAATGGTCGGAATCGGGCACTGCTCAGCGTTCAATCTAGCCTGCAGATCCAGCCCTGACATCCCAGGCATACGGATATCGGCAATGAGGCAACCAGTCTCGCGCTGTTGGCCCGAGTTCAGGAAATCCTCTGCGGACGCGAACGCCAGCACGGAGTGTCCCGCCGATTTCAGCAAACGTTGCAGCGCGGCACGGTATGATTCGTCGTCTTCGACAACCGCGACCATTTTTGGCCTTCTTTCGTTAGCCATGAAGAGACAAGTCTAAAACCCGCTAGACGGAACACAATTATGGTTTTCGATAAGGCTTGTAACATGTATGCATAACTCGCTGAGGTGGAAGCAGCGCTTTCTCGTTGGTTAAAGGCCGTTGGTTAGGTCACTGCCGGAATCTTAAGCTTTTCTGCGATTCTTCCGAGTTCAGCGGGGGAGTTAGCCTGCATTTTCCGCATTAAGTGGCCGCGATGGACCTGCGCGGTGATTTCGCTGGTTCCGAGTCTCGATGCGATCTGCTTTGTGAGCATTCCGGAAACCAGCAGCACCATCACCTCACGTTCGCGCGCGGTCAACGTCTCGTAACGGTCCTTCAACTTCTGAATCTCGTGCTGTTGTTGGCGGGTTTCGTTTTCGCGCTCAAGTGCTTGCTGAATTGCATCGAGCAGATCCTGATCTCGAAACGGTTTCGTCAGAAACTCAACCGCCCCGGACTTCATCGCTTTGACCGTCATGGCAATATCCCCGTGGCCGCTGATGAAAATGATGGGGATGTGAATGCCGGAGTCGAGCAACCTACGTTGAACATCCAACCCGCTCATTCCAGGAAGACGTACGTCCAAAACCAGGCAACTCGGACCGTCTGGGGGATTGCGCCGCAGAAAATCTTGCGGTGTGGCAAACGACTCAGCGCGCAACCCTACCGACTTCAACAGACGCTCCATCGCTCCACGCATGCGGGCGTCATCATCGATAACGAATACCGTGGCTTCAGCTGCGGAGTTCATGCATGCATCGCCCTCCGTTGGGGCAGCGTAAAGCGAAACGTCGTCCCTGGTCCGGAGTTCGCCGTGGCCCAGATGCAGCCACCATGCGATTCCACAATAGAACGAGTGATCGCAAGTCCCAGCCCGGTTCCGTGCGGCTTGGTGGTAAAGAACGCGTTAAAGATCTGGTCAGTCTTTTCGGTGGGCAGTCCAACGCCGGCATCGGTGACGGAAATTAGCAGTTGACCGTCTTCAGCCAACTGCGACTTGATATGGAGCTCGCCGCCCGTGTCCCCCATCGCCTCAATGCCATTGAGCACCAGATTCATCAACGCCTGTTGCAATTGCACACGATCTGCCATAACCGCTGGGAGACCTTCGGAAAGATCGGCGCGGATGACAACGGAATGCCGCTTCGCCTCATTGTGCAGCACTGTGACCATCTCTTTTACGAGTTCATTTATGTCAACTATCTCCAGTCGCGGAGAGCCCTTCTGGTAGAGCAAGCGGACGCGATCGATAATATCGGCTGCACGCCTGGCGTCTTTGACCATTTCCAACGCAGCTTCCCGCGCCTCTGGCAGATCAGGCTGTTTGCGGTCGAGTAGTCGCACACACGCTTCCGCGTTGGTCACGGCCGCCCCAATTGGCTGCTTGATTTCGTGCGCCAGCGAGGCCGTCAACTCGCCCATGGTGCTCACGCGGTTGATGTGTGCGAGATCAGCTCCAAGCTGGCGCAGGCTATCGCGCGCCTCTTCGGCATGTTTACGCTCCGTGATATCAACCACCGTACCAACCACTTCAATGAGCTCTTCATTGGGACCCAATACTGGATGGGCCAGCCCGTGAATGTGTTTGACTGTCCCGTCGGGTAGTACGATTCTGTATTCGATGTCGGCATCTACCTTCTGGACGAACATCCTATTGCTGGCCTGCCGCTTGACCTTATCACGATCTTCTGGGTGTATTCGCTGCAGCCATTGGTCCCGCATTGGAAGGCCCTGCTGCGGATCGAAGCCGAAGACTCGGAACATTTCCTCGGACCAGTACAGGGCTTCGTGGGTTGTGGCATGGCTGGCCCAGCTGCCCGTGTGGGTCAGACGCTGTGATTCCGCCAGATAGGCCTCGCTCCGGCGTAGGGCTTCCTCCGCACGCTTGCGCTCGGTGATGTCCGTGGAGGTACCCACGAATTGCACCAAATCCCCGGAT
>Ga0137362_10003841_pt1 | contig 10093 bp, 7 predicted proteins | sample MadtaG_2_FD_104801 | JGI IMG/M metagenome (GOLD analysis project Ga0137362, IMG submission 104801) | Vadose zone soil microbial communities from Angelo Coast Range Reserve, California, USA - Mad1_100_16 metaG | ecosystem: Environmental > Terrestrial > Soil > Vadose zone | place: USA: California... | reverse complement strand
TAGCGAAAGATCCACTCGAAGCCCTTGCTCTCGAACGCCGTACATTCGCGGCCCAACAGAGCGAGATCGGCGAACCCGGTATACAGCCCCGCCATGCCCACATCGCTGCCCGTCATTCGGCTGTCGACGGCCAGGCCCGGATGGGATTTCCGCAACCCGAGCGCCCAGCGCTGCACGAGCGCTTGCAGCTGGCCGGTACCCCACACGCGAATCACGCCAGCCCGCGTCACCGCAGTTTCTGCAGTTGCCCGCGGATTGCATCCGCGCCGAGCGGCAGGTAATCGCTCTGCGCCAGCAATGCTCGCTGCCCCGCGCGGCTCAGGATATAGCGCAGAAACTCCCGCAGCTTCGGCTCAAGCGGCCCACCGGGGGCGCGATCGAAGAACGCCGGGATGATCCGCGTCAGCGGATAACTCTGGGCAATCAGATTGGCGCGGGTCGCCCGGTAATACGGGCCGCCCTCGCGGCTCGCCAGAGCGAGCGGCTTCACCTGCGAGTTTGCGTAGCGCACGTTGGAAATGCCGATGCCGCAGCGGTCTTGCGCCAGCGCATCGAGGATTTGCGCGCCGTGCTCGTAGACAGATCCGTCCGGCCGGGTGATGTGGGCGAACTCCTTCACATCCACGTTCCAGCGGTGGCTGCCCCCAAGCACCGCCTCGCGGAAGAACAGACCGAAGTCCTCGTCCGTCTTCCAGCTGTAGGGCTGGATGCGCCGGCCGTGCCACTGTCCAGCCAACCCGAGTTGATCCCAGGTGCGGACGTTGCGCCGACTACGTTTGTGCTCGGTGCCGAATATGGCTTCGAGCTCAGTCACCGTGAGCCGCGCGATCGGATTGTCCGCGTGCACGAATATCATGTGAGCGTAGTCGAAGAAGCTCGCAGCGAGGCTGCCCGTGGCAATCTGCACGCCCGTGGGTGGATAGCCCTTTGCGCGTTGGAACGCGGCGGCGGCGGCCGGATTGATCTCCTCGCCAAGGATGGCGAGATTGCCCGCGCCCGTGAAAAGCGCCCCGATGGCAGAGGCACTGCCGTACATCCTGTTCTCGAACTGCACTTCGGGCTGCAGGCGTCTGAATCCATCGGTCCACGCCTGCACGAGCTTGCCCAGAAAGTCATGCTTGAAGCTGCCGTGCCCCCACATGCTGATCGTTCCCGAGGCCTTCTGCTCCGGCACGTAGAGCGGCAGCGAATCGACGAAGTGCACGGCGGTCTCACGGCCGGATGACGCCTCCCTTGCCGACGACGTCGCAACACCCGCGGCTGCCAAACCCAGTGCGCCGAGGAACACTCGGCGCTCCGGGGAAACACATTGCTCCTCGATCCCCTCCAACTTCACTGCGACGTCTTCGCCATCGAAGCGGCTCCGTCGAGCTTGCGCAGCTGCTCCCGAGCCACTGCGGCCGTCAGCGGCAGATACTTTCCGTCGCGCTGTACCGCCTCCTGTCCCTCCCGGCTGACGATGAAGCGCAGGAATTCCTTCACCTTCGGGGCTAGCGAGCGGTCCTTCGCCTGATCGACATACATGTAGATTTCGTCGAACAGCGGATAGGTCCGGTCGTGCACCGTTTCCATGGTGTAGGGGACATAAGGGCCGGCGGGCGTGTACGCGAGCGCGACGATCTTCAGCTCGGGCGGCAGGTTCCTGGTCGGAGCTGCGATATAGGCGATCCCAAAGCGATCCTTGGCGAGGTCGGCGGTGAGCGAGCGGCCGAGCTTGCCGTCGGGGGTGACGAAGTTGGCGTAGATGCGCAGCTGCTCGTTCCATTTGTCGCTCGCCTTCAGCAGGCGATCGGAGATCTCCGTCGCCTGGTGATAGCGCAGGTTCAGTCCATAGACGTTGATCGGCTTGTCCGCCCATTCACCCTTGGCGCCGAGCTGCCCCCATGTGCGGAGGTTACCTTCCGCACCACGGGCGTATTCCGGATGCCAGCTGGTGCCCTCCCAGCCTCCCAGCCGCTGCGAACCGAAGATCCCATCGAGCTGCTGCATGGTGAGCTGCGTGAGGGGATTGTCCTTGTTGACGACGATGCCATAACCCGGCTGCCAACCTGTTACATCGTAGGAGCCGGTGGCGGCCGTGATCTCGAGCGGATCGCGGTCGTTGTAGCGCTGATACAGCAACAGCTCCGCAAAGGTGATCTTGCGCCCGACACCGACGTCACCGACGCCGAAGACGAGCGAGGGCACGGCGGCGACCGTCGTTTTCATGTGATAGTCGAACTTGACCCCGGGATGGAATTTGCGGAAGCCTTCCTCCCAGTATTTGCCGACATTGCCGTCCACGATGTAGTTGCTGCCCCACATGCGGATCGTGCCGCTCACCTGCCGTTTCGGCTCGTAGCCCGGCAGGTCGCTCAAGTCCCAGCGCTTCGTATAGAAGACCTTCGTGCCTTTGGCCTCGACGAACTGCGTGCGCGCGTGCTGCAGGTCGAGCCCTGCGGCGGGTTTGTCCGCCTGCGCCAAGACCCCTGCCGGCGCGAGCAGGGAAAGAGCGCCCGTCGGCAACAGGGCAAACATCGAAAGCAGCGTGGCTGGGGCACGTGCAGCATGCTCGCGCGAGGCGGCAGTGTGACTGTCGTAAGTGTGGGATGAGTTCATGGCCGGTTTACCTTTGCTCGTCAATCGAGTTTCTTCAGTTGCTCGCGCACGACTTCTGCCGTGAGCGGCAGGTATTTGCCATCGCGCTGCACGGCGTCCTGGCCTTCGCGGCTCAGGATGTAGCGCAGGTACTCCCTCACCTTGGGCTCCATGGGCTTACCCGGCGCGCGATCGACATAGAAATAGACCTCGTCATAGAGCGGATAGGCCCGGCTGCGCAGGTTCTGCAGATTCAGCTCGACGTATCGGCTGCCGCCGCGCGGCGCGACGGCCACTGCCTTGATTTGTGGCGTAACAAAGCCAATGCCCGAGAAGCCGATGCCGAACTTGTCGCGACCCACGGCGTCCGCCACCTGTTTGCCTTCGAGCTCCGTCGTGCCGTCCGGATTCTTGTAGTTGGTGAACTCCTGCAGCTTCTCGTTCCACTTGGCTCCCCCTTGCATCACGCGGTCGGCGAACGTCGTGGGAATGTGATACTTGAGGTTGTAGCCATATACGTCGATCGGCTGATCGGCCCATTCCCCCTTGAGCCCGAGCTGGCCCCAGGTTCGGAGGTTCCTCTGCGGACCGCGGGCCGCGTCCGTTCGCCACTCGGTGCCGTGGAAGGCTCCGGAGCGCTCCGCCCCGAAGATCCCGTCGAGTTGCTCCGCCGTGAGCTTGCCGAGCGGATTGTCCTTGTTGACATAAACGGCAATGGCGTAACTCCAACCAGGCACGTTGAGACTTCCGGTCACGACGCTGATCTCGGTCGGCAGATAGCTGCGGTATCGTTGGAACAGCAGCGTCTCATCGGACGTGATATGGCGGGAGGGCGCGAGGTCTGCAAGGTAGAAGGTGAGCGACGGAATGGCGGCCAGCGTCGTCCGCAAGTCCGTATCGAAGCTGACGCCGGGATGGAATTTGCGGAAGCCGTCCTCCCAGGTCGTCTCGAGCGGACTGTCGGTGAAATAGTTGCTGCCGCGCAGCTTGATGTTGCCGGTGAGGCGCCGCGGCGGCTCGTAGGCCGGCAGCTCGCTCAGGTCCCAGCGCTCGGAGTAATAAGCGACCGAGCCGCGTTTCTTCAGCTTGACGTCCCGCCCTTTCTGGACCTCGAGCGGATCCCGGATCTGCGCGGCCGCGATAGCAAGCGTGCAGGCCGTGACAGCCAGCGCCAGCATGCGGAGTCTGTTGCATTTCATGACCTGAGCCCCTTCACGACCTAGTTCCCGAGCTTCTGCAATTCTTGGTTCGCGAACGGCGCGAGCATCGGCAGGTAGCCGCGCCCTTGGCGAATCACCGCCTGCTGCCCTTGGCGACTCAACACATAGCGGAGGAATTCCTGCAGTCTCGGCTCCGCAGGTTGTCGCGGCGCGCGATTGAGGAACATCGTAATCATCCGCGTGAGCGGATAACTGTGGTTCAGCACGCTTAGCCTAGTCGGCTCGACAAACGGTGCGCCGTCCTGTGCGGCGAGCGCCAGCGGCCTCACGTCCGGATTGTGATAGAGCAGACCTGCATAACCGATGCCGTAGCGGTCCTTTGCCAGGGCGTTCAACATCATTTGACCGCCGTCGTTCGTGCCGCCCTTCGATCCCGGCTTATCGGCAAACTCGCGCAACGCCGCCCGCCACTTGTGGCCGCCGAGAAACACGGCTTGCTCGAAGTACTCGGCGAATCCACGCGCGATGGGCAACCCATAAAGGTTGATCCGTTTGTCACGCCATTCACCGCCGAGCCCCAGGTCGCCCCAGGTGCGTATGAGCGGGCCGCCGCGGCGGCGCTCGATGCCGTAGATGGAATCGAGCTGAGCAAGCGTGAGCCCGGTGAGCGGATTGTCCTTGTGTACGAAGATCACGAGTGCGTAACCGCGATTGCGCACATTGAAGCTGCCGGTGATCACGTTCACGCCGGTCGGCGGATAGCCGAAGACTTCCTGGAACGCGGCGATCTCGGGAGGCCAGATCTCGCGGCCCATCAGGGCGAGATCGCCGGCGCCGGTGTAGAGCGCGCCGATAGCCGCGGCCGTACCATTCAGATGGTTCTCAAACGAGACCTGCGGCTGAAGTTTCCGGAATCCCTGCTCCCATGCGAGCACCAGTGTCTCGATGAAATCCTGGGATTTGTCGTATGCGCCGTGGCCCCAGATCCGGATCGCGCCCGAGACCGCCTGCTGCGGCTCGTATGGGGCCGGCAGCTGCAGCTCGCCCGCGTGCGAGCCGCTTGCAAACGCGGGCAGCAAGACGAACAGACAGGTGAGCAGACGGGCTTTCATGTCGGTGATGCGCGCAGTCGCGTGGAACCGGTGAGTTGCAAGCGTGCCGGCACGCGGGACCGGTTGCGACTCGTGTGGCATTCAATCCAGCCGCTGCAGTTGCCGCTGAGCACTGTGCGCGCTCAGAGGAATGTAGGCCCCATCGCTGGCGACGGCTGCCTGACCCTCGCGGCTGAGGACGTAGCGCACAAACTCCTTGATCGCGGGTTCGATCGGCTTGCCGGGCTCCCGAGCCAACGCGAGGGTGATCACTCGAGTGAGCGGATAGGTTCTGGCAGCAACGGTCTGCGCGCTAAGCGCATAGAAAGGACCGTCGTCATTGGCGGCCAGCGCGAGCGACTTTGCGCCCTCGTGGCCGGGCAGCACGGCCGCGTACGCGATTCCGGCGGGATCGCGCGCCAGCGAGGCAAGCACCTCGCTCCAGCCGGTCGCGACCTCCCGGTAGCGGGGGTTCCATTTGCGGCTATCCTGCAGCACGGCTCTGCGAATGAAGAGCGCCGCAACGCTGTCCAGCGCCGGCCCGTAGACGTGGATCGGCCGATCCTTCCAGCCATCTCCCTCGAATAGATCACCCCACCTGCGGATGTTGTTCCCGCCGCCCAGATGCTCCGCGCCCAGAATCCCATCGAGCTGCTTGAGCGTGAGGCGTGTGAGCGGATTGCTTCTGTGAACGAACACGGCCAGGTTCACTCCCAACCGTTCCGTACCGAGCCCCGCATTGGCGATCTCGACCTCAAAAGTCTTGTAGTGGTGCACCCACTCGAAGGCCATGCTCTCCATCGGTACGCGCATCTCCCGTGCCATGAAGGCGACATCGGCCATGCCAGTGTAGACACCGGCGAACGTGGACTCGGGACCATGAAACGCTTCGGAAAGCGTGACGCCGGGCTGAGCCTTGCGGAATCCCGCCCCGAGATGCTCGACGAGCCAGCCGTCGGCGGGACTGGCCCAGACCCGGATCGTGCCACTCACGGGGCGCTCGGCCCGATACGCCGCCAACTCATCGGCCGCGCACCAGCGCGAGCAGCCCAGCGTCGCCACGGCGTAAGCCAATGCGCAGGTCAGCACGTGCGAGTTGCGGCCCGATGCCATGCGCTTCAGTCCGATCCAGGGTTGTCCCGCGCCCTCAAGCCCAGCTTTTTTCAATCAAGCTTCTTCAGCTGCTCGCGCAGGTAGTCGGCCGGCAGCGGGTAGTAGTAGCCCATGCGGGCGATGATCTCCTGACCTTCCCGACTCAGGACGAAGCGCATGAACTCGCGAGCCCTGGGATCGAGGGGACGGCCGGGCTCTTTGTTCACGTAGAAGTACGCATCGCGGATCAGGGGGTACGTACGGTTAGCGACATTCGCGGGAGTGAGCGCGACCGCAGGCTCGCCCCGGTGTCGCGAGATCGCGAGCACTTTGAGGTCCGGGTGGTCCTTCACGTGCATCAGCGCTGCGAGCCCGATTGCGTACCTGTCCTTGCCGATTGTCTCGAGCGCGTGGTCGCTGGAGACCGCGGCACCCGCCGCATCCCGCGTCGCCTGCTTCTCCTCCACGTATTCCTGGAAGTTGGGGTTCCATTTCTTCGACCAGTGGAACCAGTTGCGCTCTACGTAGATCGCGAAACCCGGTGCGCTGTAGCCGAACGTCTTGATTTCCTTGTCGGCGAACTTGCCTTGCAGGCCTAGCTGGCCCCATTTACGGATGTTCGCCTGCGGGCCGCGCGCGTAGCTGGAGGTGAACAGATAGTCATTGTTGGCGAGCTGCCAACCTCCCGAGCGCTCCGCCCCGAATATCCGCTCGAGCTCATCGACCGAAATCTCGTTGAGCGGATTATCCTTGCTGACAACAACCGCAAAGGCCCACAGCGAGCCGCGCTTCTCGTAACCGCCGGTGGCGACGGAGATCTCCGTGGGCATGTAGCCGAACGCGTCATGGAACGGCATCATGTCCGTGATCTTGGCGTCGTCGCCCATCGGAGCGACATCCGACAGATGATAGTAGAGGCCCGCGATGCCGCCTTCGCTGCTCGGAATGTTGCTGGTAGACACTTTGGCGTCCGGCTGGAACTTCTGGAATCCCAACGCCAGCTGCTCGACCGCATTCTTCAGCTCGCTCCCCAGGATGCGCAGCCCGCCCACGACCTGGTATTCAGGCACGTAGTGCGGCAGATCCGGCAGCTGCGGCGCGGGCAGCTCGATGTACGCCGCGACCGTCTTCGTGAGCCCTTGGCGGACGCTCTCCTGCGTCTCGTCCCATTTCTTCCAGGCCGGATCGGTCGCGAGGAGCTTGGTGACGAGCGCGTCCCTTACAGCATCGCGACGGCTGAAAGCCACCGAATCGCGGTATTCCATGACCAGCACGGCTTCGGCCTCGTTGGACGGGCCGCGCTCCAGATACAGCGTGTGCCGCATAAGCAGGTGGGCGGCCTTCTGGTCGAGCAGGTTCGGCAGAATGTAGCCCTGCACGAACTCGTGGTAGCGCTCGGGCGGAACCAGCAACTTGTAGGTGTTGACGAGGAACACGGACTTGTTGGAGTCGCGCGGGTATACCTCGGCGTGTGTCAGCACATCGGCGCGCTTTACCAGCAGCGGTGCGCTGAGCTTCGGGGCCTCGTCCCGGTTCCACTGCTCATAAAACCCTTCGCTCGGGAACTCGAGCAGCGCCAGCGAGCCGAATCCCGGATCTTTCTTCTGATCCTGATCGAGCAGCAGCGCGCTCGAGACCTCGCCCGACTGGCGCCAGGTCGCGAGCTGCTGCGCGAATCCCGCGGGCGCCGTTGCTCCGGGTGGCACGACGATCAGCACGTGGGCGGATTTCGCGCACGCCGGCGCAGCGTGCAGGCATGAAATGAGCGCAATGCATGCGAACAACAGGCGGACGGCTCGAGGCGCAAGGGCTTTGGATATATTGATCATGGATGGCATTTCGTTGCGGTGAAAGGTAAGAGAATTCGGTCGTCAGATTGCCGCTCGCTGCGGGCGTCGCGCTGCGAATCGCAGCGCTACTCGAGCCTGGCGAGCTGCTCGCGCGCGGCTTGCCGGGTGAGCGGCAGGTAGCCTCCATTGCGCACCACGGCCTCCTGGCCGTCGCGGCTCAATGCATAGCGCAGGAACTCCTTGAGTCTCGGATCCAGAGGCCGGCCAGGTGCGCGGTTGACGTAGATATAGATGTTGCGCACGAGCGGATAGCTTCGATCCTGAAAGCTCGCCGTGCTCGCGGCGACGTAGCGACCGCCATCACGGGCAGCCAGGGCGATCGGCTTGATGCCCGATACGCCTTGCGCTTGCGGCATCACCGTCCAGGCTATTCCGTAACGGTCATGGGCCAGCTCATCCCTGAGCATGTGCTGCAAGCCCATGCGCTGCTCGGCGCGGTCCTCGTCCGCGATCATCTTGCTCCCGCTCTCGACGTACTCGCGGTAATTCGGGTTCCACTTGTCGCCGTTCTTCATGACTTTCCACTGGAAGAAGCGCGTCGTGCCCGACGGTGCATGCCCGTACGTCTGGATCGGCTTGTCCGCCCACTCGCCCTTCAGACCAAGCTGCCCCCATGTCCGAATGTTTTCCTGCGCACCTCGGCCGTCAGAAGGCGTCCACTTGAATCCGCGCATGCCGGCGCTGCGCTCGGCTCCGAATATCCCGTCCAGCTGCTGCAGCGTGAGCCCGGTTAGCGGATTTGCCGCGTTGACGAACACGACGATCCCGTTGGATCGTCCCTGCACGTCGAACGCGCCCGTCGCGACCGTGATGTCGGTGGGGTGATAGCCATAGGTTTCGAAGAACGAGAGGGTCTCGGTGAGTGTCGCTTCACCGCCGTCCGGCGCGAGGTCGGCGACTCCGGTCACGAGAGCCGGAATCGCGGCATCGCTGGTGGGCAGATGATCCGTGAAGCGAACGTCCGGATGCAGCTTGCGGAAACCCTCCTCCCACAAGGCCAACACCCCGCCGAGGCCGAATCCAAAGTTCCTGATGGTTCCGGACACCGGCTGCTCGGACTGGTAGCGCGGCAGCCCGTCGAGGCGGAAGTCCCCTTGGGCCTGCGCCTGAGACGATGGGACGACCACGAGCGCCGCGACGAACGCCAGCGCGCGCGGGCCCGGACCTGTTGAGGTGCGAATCACTGTGCCTCGCTTGTGCACGGGTCGACGTTGCGATCAGAAGAAGACTCGCCTGAGCTCGAGCGCGATATTGCGTGGTGCACCGGGCAGGATCTGCACCAGCGGGGTGGATCCCGCGCTCTCGTAGTACGCCTTGTCGAACAGGTTGCCGACCTTCAGATTGACCGTGTACTCATTGAACAGGTAATACACGGCGAGGTCCGTGACCGTGTAGGAAGGCAGCCGCAAGGTGCCCGGATTCGCCGAGGTCGGCAGCATCCCGGAGCGCTCGCCTGTATAGATCAGGCCAACACCGATCCCGAGGCCACGCAATGCACCCGACGTGACGTCGTAGCGCGACCAGAGGTTGGCGCTGTTGCGCGCGACGTTGGGCAGCCGCGCGCCCACCTGGATGGGATCGAGAGACGACGTGACGGCCGCATCGAGCAGGGAGTAACCGAAGTTGAGCTGCCAGCCTGCCAGCGGCCGCGCATTCATCTCCAGCTCGAGGCCCTTGGACCGCTCGTTGCCGACCTGCTGCGAGCAAGTTCCGAGCGAGCAGGCGAAGGTGTTCAACACGTCCTTGCGAATGATGCGGAAGAGCGACAGCGTGCCCGTCAGGCGGCCATCGAGCAGGCCTTCGGTCTTGGCGCCGACCTCGACCTGCTGCCCGGTCGTGGGCTTGAAGGGATTCAGGCCGTTGATGTCGATGGAGCTGGCCGGAGCCGGCACGTACGACTCGGCGTAGCTCGTGTACAGTGTCCAGGAGGTGCTCGGCTGGTAGAGGAGCCCGAGCATCGGCAGGAATCCCTTATCGGCTGTCTTCGTCTGGGTAAGAACATTGGGCAGCCGCAGCTCCTGGATTTCCTGCTTCTCGTGAGCCGCGCGTACGCCGGCAGTGGCCTTCCAGTGCTCACTCAGTGTCACGAGATCCGAAACGTACGCGCCGAGGGAATCGGACGTGAACAGCTGGTGTGTCAGGTTCCGCGGTGTCGTGGGATTGACCGCCGGCAGGCTGTCGAACGCAGGCACCCTGCCGTCGAGCGGATCGTAGATGTTGATATCGAGGCACTGCGGCCCGGGGCACGTTCCGCCGTTGAAGAACTGGCGACGGTCCTCGTCGTCGGTGTCACGCCCGCCGTTAACGCCCACGAGAACCCGGT
>Ga0137362_10003838_pt1 | contig 10101 bp, 10 predicted proteins | sample MadtaG_2_FD_104801 | JGI IMG/M metagenome (GOLD analysis project Ga0137362, IMG submission 104801) | Vadose zone soil microbial communities from Angelo Coast Range Reserve, California, USA - Mad1_100_16 metaG | ecosystem: Environmental > Terrestrial > Soil > Vadose zone | place: USA: California... | reverse complement strand
GTGGCTCGTTCTTCGCTCAAGGTCCCGACTGCTTGGTCGCTGAATGCGAGGATCGACGGTTCCACGCGGAGGTCGCCGCGCGCAGTTCCGACTCCAGTGAGAACAAGTTGTGCGGGAAGAAAACCCGCGTCCGACCCAACAATCAGTCTTGCACTGCGGTTCCCCTCCTGGTGCGGCGCAAAGAAGAGTCCGACAACGCAGCCCCTGCCAGGGCGTACCGCTACATGATCGCACTCATTCGCAGAGACACTGAAATCGTCGGCCGCTTCCCCTGTAATGCGGACATTCTGGATAGAAAGAGCTCCCAAACCTGAATTCCGTATGGCTACAAAATGCTCGCCGCTTCGACTTCCAATCACGCGTTCCCCGAACTCCGGCGAAGGCCCAAAACGAAGCGCCGGCGATGGCCCTGCCAAAATGCCCACTGTGAGTACCGACCCCACGAAACACCAATACTTGCGGCGCGAGGAAGTACGAACGCGGTCCTGCCTCGTCTCAGCAACCACCACCCATCTCGCGCGAAACTCAGCTATCCTCGGCATTTGCTGGTGACTACCGTCTACTTCTTTCCCGTTGGCTCCTCAAGCACGAGTTTGCCCGACACTTCCACTGGCTGCGCACCTTCGCCGCGCGTGCTTCCCCCCGGCGCGCCTACCATCTTAAGAAAGGCAGACATTTGCTCCGCACCTCCCACAAGAACTACGGCGAGCAATAGGTGATCCAGCCAAAGTGGAAGGTGGCTGAGGTCGGCGCGGTTTCCAAGACCTAGCGCGTCCAGAAATCGGAAATCTCCGACGTAAAAAAGCACCAGAACCACTAAAAAGCCAGAGACTACAAAATGAAATAGAGTATATTTTTTCTTTGCGTGCACTCGTTTCACACCTTCCTCGGATCCGTCAGGGTCGGCAAGCACACCAACTATTTCGAGAAGAAAGAGAATCCCTGCAGACACTCTATCAACTGCAAAAGCAGCAATAAGAAGCATCGTCAATAGGTTGATCCCGTCAGTAGCCATCAGCGCCCTCCTTACCGAAAATGTAAAGTCAACCCGCTAGCGCGTGCCCTCGTACACCTCAAATTCCTGATTCGGCCCGACCCCTCGCTCGTTAGTCCTGCGCTCATCTTCTTTCGGACTCTGGCCGCCCTTGCTGAATCTTGCCAGGGATGTTCCATGAATTTCACCAACACCCGTCTCGGGAGCGTCGTCGGTCGATCTGTTGCTGCCGTATTAGTAGACATAATCTCTTGGAGACCAGAAATTGTCTTAGCCGGTGGACTTGAAGGAGCTTAGTAACCTTGCGCGTACTTATATTCTACGTTACCGAAATACGCAAGGCACAAATCGGCAGGTCGATACTAAAAACTCGACTTTGCTCTTTCCTGCCTCCGGCGTCGCGCAGGAAGCGAGCTCATGCGCATCCGCAGAGCAAGCCGCAACATTTCGTCGGCTATCTCTTTCGCTCTAGTAATTCGAGCAAAGCAGTCCTAGCAGGATGCTGAAAAACTCAGGAATTCTGTAACGCGGTATTGCACAGTGCGTCTCATTGGACATGCGAGGACACGATCAGCAGCAGGGATATGTTTTTAGCTACATTTCACCGGAGCAGCGGGTGCGCAAAGATCATCCGCTGCGGCCGATCCGCACGATGGTTGACAAGGTACTGAAGGAACTCTCACCTGAATTCAGCAAGATGTATTCGAAAGTGGGGCGTCCGTCGATACCGCCGGAGCAGTTGTTGCGCGCTCTGCTGTTGCAGATGCTGTACTCGGTGCGCAGCGAGCGGCTGCTGGTGGAGGAGATTGACTACAACATATTGTTTCGCTGGTTTGTGGGGCTGAATCTGGACGATGAAGTGTGGGACGCCACGGTGTTCACCAAGAACCGGGACCGTTTGCTGGAAGCCGAAGTGGCCAAAGACTTTCTGAGGCTGGTGGTGGAACAAGCGCGGGAGCAGGGCTGGGCCTCGGAGGAGCACTTTACGGTAGATGGGAGTTTGCTGGAAGCCTGGGCCAGCGTGAAGAGTTTTCAGCCGAAGAACAAGAAGAGTTCACGACCGCCGGATGATCCCGGGAATCCCGCGGTGGATTATCACGGGGAGAAGCGCTCGAACGAAACGCACGAATCGAAAAGCGATCCGGAAGCGCAACTGGCACGCAAAGGAGCGGGCAAGGAGGCCAAGTTGAGTTACAGCGGGAATCTGCTGGTAGAGAATCGCAACGGTTTGATTATGGATAGCCGGGTATGGGAAGCCACGGGCTTCGCGGAACGCTACGCAGCGCTGGAGATGCTGGAGAAGCTTCCGGGAAGTGGGCGAGTTACGGTCGGGGGCGACAAGGGTTTTGATACCGCGGATTTCGTACGTGAATGCCGGACCATTTGGGTGACGCCGCACGTGGCGCAAAACCTTGGACGCCGAGGGGGCAGCGCCATTGATAGCCGCACGACGCGGTACCGGGGCTATGCTCTGAGCCAGAAGAAGAGGAAGCGCATCGAAGAATGTTTTGGTTGGCTAAAGACCATTGCGTTGTTGCGCAAATTGCGGCATCGGGGGACGCTGAAGGTGGATTGGATCTTCACCTTCGCATGCGCGGCCTACAATCTGGTGCGCATGCGGAACTTGATGCGCGGCGCGATTCCGACGTAGTTGGGCCAGGGGTGTAGTGTCGCTGAACAGCGCTGTAGCGCCCCTTTCGGGCGCTGGGGAACACAAAAAGTCAGGTCGGTAACTCGCTGAGACTCCCGAATAACTCAGGTCAGACCGGAAATTGTTGATCCGTCACGATTTTTCCGCACCCTGCTAGATGCTCGCGAATTCGATTTCCGATGGGGGAAATATCCCGGCGGCTCGCGAGTTTCAAGTACAAGATTCCACACAGGTCGGTCGGAATTTTTGCGCCTTCTTCCCGAATGATGAGAGATTTCCTGCGTCCCTTAGCTCCGGCGAAATACCCGGCCTCGTAGATCGCATTGTCCCCGGGGAGCAAATTCCGCTTTGTTTCCTACTCCGAGTTTATCATCAGCCATGAATGGAAAGATCCCGCAGTCCGTAAGACGCTCAGCACGCTCAATCGATTCCCATATCAAATCGCCAGGTCGAAAGTCATGCCAATCGAAAACGCGAAGGCCCATATTCTTACCAATAAACTGTCGAATTGTTTCTCCGGTCTTGGTAGCTTGTGATGAATATCCAAGAAAGACGTGTCGAGAGCAGTCCACTTCCGCCAACCACCTGTTGAACTCGGAACTGAACTCATAACTGTCGAGCCACTCAATCGCCAGTTGACGTGGCAACTTGACTACGCGAGGTAGATAACCGCCACGTAGCACGCCGCGCTCGGCAACTACCTTTTCGCGAAACACGAGAAGTGGCCGTTTCGTTGCAACGGCCATAGTTGCCAATATGTGGTTAAACTCGGTTGGTACTACGATTGTCTTATTTTGCTGACGATGCGCGCGCTCCGCAGTCCATTGGCTGAAGGCCAAAACGACCATGCCATGACAGCGGCCGACGTTTACAAGTTCAGTGTCCGCATCGTCAGCTGAATAGTGCACAACGCGCAGACCTTCACGCTCGATGCGTTGAATGAGGGCAAGCAGGAATTGGCATTGAGGCCGTGACAGATTTTGCTCCTTCGGAGCGCTGATGCTGACCGTTAATCGCGCATCGATTGTCATTCCATCCTCCAGAACCTGACCTACGTGCAAAGCGAAGACGTACGGAGGCACCCGGCCGGTGTCGTGTTTGACCTTCGTCTGCAGGCCGCGCGAGGTCCGGTTTGTCTAACAACTTTGCCTCCAGTCGTATTCTTGATTCAGAACTCATTTCAGAAGAGTGAGTTTGGCAGCATCTTATATTTGAGTGTCACTGATCCGGTTTACGAATACGCGTATTGGGGCTAGCCAAAGTCTGGCAGAGTTTTGAACAGAAGAGGGTGTGGGGTGGGTATTTTTTCTAGTGCTCGCGTCCTTGTTCAATCCACGTTGAAGATTCCGATTGCTAATGACCCGGAGCACCTTACGATGCTTGTTCTTCTACGCTCGTGTCACTGTACGAGAACCAAGGGCGTAGTTTTACAACCCCGTCGGGAAGGGTGCGGCACGTTGAGCCATCGCACTTCAAGACCCGGCGTCCGGCGCTTCTTACCGACCGTATCCTTAAAATGGTGAGCGATTGCTTACCGCCTGGGTAGAATCTGTGAAGGCCCCTATCGCACAAATTGCAGAATTTCGTTCATCTGTTCCATGGTTCGGATGGCGTCTGTCCAAATCGCGCGATTGCTTGGCACTGTGAAATGCGGGTTCACGCATAGCGTACGCACACCGGTGCTTCGCGCCCACGAATCGTTCATCGAGTTGCCGACGAATAAAACGCTGGGTGGGGGGAATCCGCTTTCGTCGCACAACCGTTTCAGAAAATGGGCCTTGCCTTCGAAATCGAAAGGCGTACCTTCGATCTTGCTGAGCATCCCCTGTTCGTCCAGCACCATGTTGTTTGCTCGCACTTCCTCAAAGCAGTCGTAGACTTTGCCAAGCACGATTCGAATGATTTGCTTGACGGAACCCGACAGGATGTAAAGCTTAATGCCCCGCTTTTGTAGCTCAAGTATGGTCTCTCTGGTGCCTTTGAGGAGTGATATCGATTTAGCGATTCTTTTTAGATGTTCTTCCGAAAACTCTTTTTCTCTAAATTTCTGACATGTTAGATCACACCAGTGCTGGTGTTTAAATTCCTTATTCATAAATCTACTGTGAAGGGTTGCGCATTCATTGACTGAATAACCTACCGACGTCCACATCTTTTCCCAAATATTCAAGTCGTCTTTACGTCTCGTCAGCGTGCCATCGAAGTCGAAAACGACCGCCTTCGTGGGATAGGTAAGTTCGATCTGGCCATCTTTCTGAGGTGAGCTCCCTATCTTGCGATCGACTGCGTAGAACTCAATGTATCTGGATGCAAAGTCATCGAACTTCCCGGACAATGCAGCACTGCTTCAAGCTTTTCGAGCAGTTGTCGAGTGCATTTCGCGAACGGGTCGGCGTGTAGCAGACTCACTCTCCTGTTCATGTTCTCCAGATTACGCAGTACCTTTTTATCTAAGCCGCATGCGACGCTCAATTGCAGGAAAGATATGCCCGACATTTTGTGAAAGTAAAACAGTTTGTACCCGTTGATCCGGACTCGTTCGTCTGCGTCGCCGGAAATCTTTTTGGATAGAGCCTTCTCTCGGCGAGGATTGCTGTCGGTCGTTGTTGCGATTGCGTTGTCCGTGTAAATCGGGCCCTCATTTACCTTAGAAATCAACACATCGGTCGCCGATTCCTTCGCCAAATGTTGTTTATGGTCGATTCCTTCTACGTACTCGGCAAGGCAGGCCAAGAAGTCATCAACGCGTTCATGTTGTCTCTCCGCGTAGAAAAGGGGCCTGATCGTGGCAACATCCAACTCGTGCAGCCGCTGTGTTGACCGTTCACCCTCGGACAACAAGGCGAAGTGCTTCAAACGTGTGTACTTTTTGGCGATGCGTCCAATGACTTGCATAGTCCTGTCGAATTTTAGACTGCAACCGACAAACAGCATGGGCATTGATTGAAATGCTTGGCTGATGACGCCTGGAAGGGGTAGTGTCAAGTCCACTTGGGACGAGTCGTGACTCCCGTACTCCCGCACGTACTGAGTCATTGTAAGTACCATCGACTCCGAATCCTCAAAGTCGCCGTGCAGCTTCAAAAGGCATCGCTTTCGAACCTGAATGGCATATTGTGCTTCTTTGATTCGCGATCCGGGATACACATGTTCAAAACGCGCGCCCGCGTTTTCGAACGCGCGTTCTAGAAGTTTGTCAAAATTGGTGGTCAAAACAGGGCCGTTTGAAACCGTGGCTAGAGCAGTCAGAACCCCACTTACTGGTCTAGACAACTCCTCATGTTCGCTAAAAATATCCTTAATCACATCGTCGAAAACACTTGGCAGTGAAGCGGAAATGTGCTCGGCCGCTTCTTCGAACTGATTATTCGCAAGCAAACTTTTCACCGTTTCTAGAGAATCTGTAGCGCGTCCAAGCCTCACCATCAAATCGTGCCACGAAGGATATCCGAATTTCATGGAGATACCTGCGCCCACAAACGGCGCTAGTTGTTGATTGCATTCCTCGAGGAGACGCAAATTTAAGTTGTTGCGGTCGCCGCATCCGAGGATTCTTTGACCTTCAGGAACAAACGTCATGGAAGGTGGCCAGCTGGGTAGCTTTAGGATGAACGATAACAGAAAAACCCATAAATGCAATTTGAAACTGCCGCCTTGTCAGTCGCCAAGCTCCCGTCGCTGAGCCAGCGAAACGCGAGCAATCGGGATCACTTCCCATAAGCTGACTTCTGGCCCGGTAATTTCCGATCAAGTCCGGGAATCGAGCCGACGGTGTGTGAGTCCCGATCTCCACGGCATTCCGGGGTGATCCCAAACAGGATTCCAAAATGAAGGCGAACACCGGTTCCGCGATGAAATGGAACGATAAAGCCTGTGGTCTTTCTCAACCGCCAATCGTGAAGACATTTTTCGCAGCGAACATGAGAAGCAGAACGAATCCCGCAAGCATGGCAATCAATGATGCAATACCCGTGGACTTTGTCCACCGCAGCAAGCCTTCTTCCTCCTTAATTTTCCCCTTGAGGCGTGCTGCTTCGTTCTCAACAAGCTTGTTTGCTAACGGTCCCGGGACGGCCTGGGAAAACTTTATAATTGCTGAGAACGCTTGATAAACTGCGTTGTAGACCTCGGTGGCGCTCAGCCTGTCGTGCTCGACCCAATTGCGTGCTAGAGCAAACAGCATTGAAAATACGAAACTAATCCACGATAGAATTAGCAGCTCGCGCCAGTGCATGGGGACATGAGCGTCCTTCGATGCCCAAAAACCTAACAATGTCACGCTCAAAGTAATCGTGCCACCGTCGAGAAGTACAACCCTATCAAAGAACTCCAACCGCATTTTTGCTACCGTATCCGTTACCTGTGTCAGCCGGTCGAAGCTCTTCGTTACTTCATCTTCAACCACTTTAAGGGCGTCAGCGATTTGTTCTGGGTCGGGTTGTTTTGGGTCGGGCACATCCGGAGTTTAGCGTGGCGCGGTCAAGGATTCAACGGGAGCTAGTAGGGATTACTGCCGAAAAATCGCCATTACACTCATTGACCTAGACGAGTTGTCCTGAGGACGGAAGCGGTCCACAAACGGGGTTCGAAGAGATTACACAGCAAGCAGAGGGGGCGGGCCAATGCTGCCACTCTCCCCTGCCCCTCACACCTATCTTGTTCTTTTCTTCACGTTACCGGCAAAGCGCTGCCCAGCCTAACTTCAATAGTTTCAATTACCGCAAATGTTTGAAACAGATTTTCGCTATAAACCCCCTTTCGCAGACACCAAACCAGACACCATAGCGCCCAGTTTCGCTTGGAACTTCGTTTGCGGCCAACTTCCGACTAACGTTAGCGCTTTATCGGAGGCGCGCTTTCAGGGAAAAAGTGTGCACGAGCGCGGCGCTCTGGCGCGCGTTCGATAAAGCCGTTAGAAGGAAGCCGCCCGTGGTTGCGGCGGACGCGGGCCCTATGCAAATTCAATTGTGGGAAGGTGCGGTGACCAGATTCGCCTAGACTGTGCGAGAGAGCACGGCAGCCGGCATTGAGGGAGAAAAGGGTGAAGTAGATGCAGCATTCTTGCGAAGTGATAGCTCGAGAAAGTGGAAAGAGGCGATTTATAGATGGGCGAGGCACAGAGAGACTGCGCGTGCTGACATACGCAAGAGTTTTGTGTTGTAGAGAGTCGCTTCATGCGGCAGCAGTGACCAGGGCAGGTGGAGAACGGAGTTGGATGTCGACAGCAGTAAGCCTCTCGATGACCTGCATCGGTCCACCACATTTTGGGCAGAGCCAAAGGCCGCTTGAGTCTTTGCTGCCTGAGATGTCTTGCTCTGTCTGCGGCGCTGAGCCGAGCAGATGACAGCAAAGTGGCAGGAGCGTGGTGCGTCGCCGGTTGGCGAGGAACCCGAAATTGCGAATGCGCACGAAGCCTTTCGGAAGCACATGCAACAGGAAGCGGCGTAGGAACTCATCGAGAGTAAGAGTCATCAACTTCTGTTCGTTGTTGTGAGCAGAATCGCGCCAGCAAAAGGCGACCTTCCCTTCGACAAACGAAATCAAGCGATGATTGGATATGGCCACGCGATGGGTGTAGCGACCCAAATACTGGAGCACATATTCGGGTCCACCGAAAGGTGGTTTCGAGTAGACCACCCAGTCCTTTCGAAACAGTGGCCGTAGCCAGGCGGCGAAGGTCCTGGGCTGAGCGAGGAGTGTCAGGCTTCCATGAAAGACGAGTTGGTGATCACCGAAGGCTTGTCGGAGGGCAGCAACAAACTTGCCACGGAAAACGCGACGGAGTACGTGAATGGGAAGAAAGAACCGATCGCGTGATTTTACCCAGTGCGCGTGATCGAGTGACAGGCCACCGGCGGGAATGACGCAATGGACATGGGGATGGAGCCCGAGCTTCTGATTCCAGGTATGCAGCACGGTGAAGAAGCCGATTTCCGCGCCGAGGTATTTCGGATCGCGAGCGATTTCGAGAAGTGTTTCTGCACTGGCGCGGAACAGCAGATCGTAGATGACTTTCTTGTTCTGCAAAGCCAGTGGAGCGAGCTGCGGAGGAAGTGTGAAGACCACATGGACGTAGCGCGTCGGGAGAAGTTCTCTTTGACGTGCCGCGATCCAGCGTTCCCGGGCCGCGGTCTGACACTTCGGGCAGTGTCGATTGCGGCAGCTGTTGTAGGAGATGGTGGCACGATGCCCGCAGCGGGTGCACTGATCGAGATGACCGCCGAGTGCGGCGGTACGACACCGCGCAATGGCCAGCAGTACTTTGATGTGCTTCCAGCTGAGCCACTGGCGATTTCGTTCGATGAAGGCAGCTCCTGCGCTGCGGATGAGATCGGCCACCTCGAGGGGTGGCCGGCTCATCTACTCCTCCTGCGTTGACCAGTCTTTCAGCTTCAGCGAGTCCAGAGGACTCGCGGTCGCGTGGAGATGACGTTGCGAAAGATGCAGGTAGATGGTGGTCTCTTTGAGATCGCGATGGCCTAACAGGATCTGAATGGTGCGCAGATCCGCGCCCGCCTCGAGAAGATGCGTGGCGAAGCAGTGACGCAAGGTGTGGGGATGGACTTGTTTCTTGATGCCTGCGCGCTTGGTGGCTTCCTTGCACGCGTTCCGGGGTGTTTTCGTATCGATGGGCTGCTCACTGTTGTGCCAACGGTTGCCTGGAAACAGCCATTCGCTGGACTTTCTCGGCAAGCGGCGCCAGTGCTCGCGTAGTTCCTCGAGCAGTTTTGGGCTGAGCATCACATCGCGGTCTCTACGTCCCTTGCCGCCTTGAATGTGAATCACCATCCGCCGGCTGTCGATGTCGCTGACTTTCAAGTGTGTCAACTCGGCGTTCCGCACTCCGGTGGCGTAAAGCGTCATCAGCAGAATGCGATGGTAAGGAGTGAGCGCCGAATCGATGAGTTGCGTGACTTCTTCCTGGCTCAGGATCGAAGGAAGGTGCACTGCTCTTTTTGAATAGGGAGTCTCAGCAATGCTCCAGGCCTTTTTTAGCGTCTTGATGTAGAAAAACCGCAGCGCCGCGAGGCGGTTATTCACGGCACCCGACGACAACTTTTGCTTTTGAAACAACTCAGCTTGGTATTCACGAATGTGTCGCAGGCCCAAACGGTCAGGCGGACGGTTGAATCGTCGAGCGAAATCTTCGACTGTGCGGATGTAATGGCGTGTGGTATGTTGCGAGTAATTACGACGCTGGAGTTCCTCCAGCATCATTTTGCGTAAACGGGTCACAGGGATGGCCTCCTTGTGACCCAAACTTATCTCAGCCGCTAAGCAACCACCGCTCCCCCACCTCACGCGTAGCGTCCGCCGCCGGGCGGCTTCGTTCTGACGGGCAAACCGGAACTTATCGGCTGAGATTCTCAGTTTCTCTATTTTGCTGAGTCACCTATAGCTTGGATCAATCGTGAGCCCAACCCACGAATAGCTAGTTTGTGGGAAGCGATTGAAT
>Ga0137362_10003829_pt1 | contig 10119 bp, 8 predicted proteins | sample MadtaG_2_FD_104801 | JGI IMG/M metagenome (GOLD analysis project Ga0137362, IMG submission 104801) | Vadose zone soil microbial communities from Angelo Coast Range Reserve, California, USA - Mad1_100_16 metaG | ecosystem: Environmental > Terrestrial > Soil > Vadose zone | place: USA: California... | reverse complement strand
TGGGATCGCCGTCGCGTCTCAGCCAGCCGACGAAAACGCCCTCTTCCATGTTCCAGCCAAGGCGCGGAATGGTAATTGGAATGGCCATAGCGTTACTCGGCGATTAAGTCCTTGATAGCCTGCGTGATCATCTCGACGCTGGGCACGACGGCGGCCTCTAGCGGCGGACTGTAGGGAGTCGGCGTGTGACCGCCGGTCAGACGCCGGATCGGTGCGTTCAGATCGTCAAATCCTTGGTCAATGAGCTGGGCGGCGACCTCAGCCCCCAGACCGAATGGTCCAAAGGCTTCTTCCACGATCAAGAGTCTGCCCGTTTTGGCTACGGACTGCGCGATGGTTGTCACATCCAACGGCGCCACGGTTCGCGGATCAATGACCTCCACCGAAATACCTTCACGCTCCAACACTTCACAAGACTTAAGTGTCCGATGGAGCATCAATGAAAGGCTGACGACCGTCGCGTGCTTCCCTTGGCGCAAGAGGTTGGCTTGGCCAAAAGGTATTTCGAACTCAATGTCCGGCACTTCGCCCTTGATGCCGAGGATTTCTCGATGCTCCAAAAATATGACCGGGTCGTCGCACCGGAGCGCGTGCTTGAGCAGGCCCTTGGCGTCACGAGGATTCGATGGAATCACCACACGCAATCCAGGAAAGTGGGCAAAGACAGAATAATAACTACCGGAGTGATGGGTCGCCGCCGAGTGACCGATGCCGATGCAGCCGCGGAGCAAGATCGGCATTTTCAAACGGCCGCTGCTCATGTATTGCATCTTCGCGATCTGATTGGCGATCTCGCCCAGGGCATCGAGCATAAAGTCGGCGAACATAAAGTCGATGACGGGCCGCGTGCCGGTCATGGCCGCGCCGCAGCCCAAGCCGACGAAACCGCGCTCGCAGATCGGAGTGTCACACAGGCGCTCGGGACCATAAAGATCATAAAGGCCCGCCGTCGTTCGAAAGTTGCCGCCGCGCTTGCCGATTCCTTCTCCGAGCACGAAGATGGCCGGATTCGCCGCCATTTCTTCCGACAATGCTTCCAGCGTGGCCTGGGAGAAAGTGATTTCTCGGCTCTTGGCACTCGTGGGAGCGATAGAATTCTCGGCGATGCGAACGGTCGGATGCCCATATACATGATCGGCGGCACTCGCGGCGTCCGGCCAGAGACTGCTCTCCGCAAATTGCTGAGCGTCGCCCACAATCCCCTGAATCTCTTTCTCGATGCCCTCCAGCTCCCCGGAATTTGCATCAGTCTCGTGAAGTAACCGTTCCTTCAATCGCAAAATCGGACATCGCGTTTTCCATTCCTCAACCTCGTCTCGAGTGCGATAGGAATAATCGCCCATCCCTTCGGCATGAGGTCGGGTGCGGTAAGTGCGACATTCAATCAAGGTCGCTCCGCCGCCATTCCGTGCCCGCTCGATGGCTTGCTCGGCGGCTTGATACACGGCGATCACGTCATTGCCGTCAACCGCGATACTGGGCAATCCATAGAGGGCTCCTCGCTCGGCCACGTTTGGATTGGCGGCCGAATACTCGAATGACACTTCGGTGGCAAATTGATTATTCTCGCAGACGAAGACGGTAGGCAGTTTCCAAATTCCGGCCATGTTCAAGCCTTCGTGAAAGGCGCCGTTGTTGACCGCGCCGTCGCCGAAAAATGCAACAGACACCCGGCCGTTCTTCAGCAGCTTGGCGCTGTAACCGGCGCCGGCGGCCTGGAGGATACTCGGCCCCACGATGCCGCTCGTGCCCATCAGTCCGATTTCCGGCGCGAACAGGTGCATGCTGCCGCCACGACCGCGAGAGCAACCGGTTTCTCGGCCAAATAGCTCGGCAAAGAGTTGACGAGGTGATACCCCCTTGGCAAGGGCATGACCGTGCCCACGATGCGTGCTGAAAATGACGTCTTCGGTCTTGAGATGAGCGCAGGCTCCGACCGCGATGGCCTCCTGGCCGACGTAGGTGTGACACGCCCCATGAATCAATCCGCGCTGATGCGACCGGGCCAACTGCTCCTCACTGCGGCGAATCAGCAGCATCTGGCGATAAAATGACAGGAGTTTGCTTTTGTCCAATCCGGCGAGGCCGTGCATGGTCTCTTAGTTTACCGCGAGGACCTGCCACAGGCACGCTTTGCTCAACTGGAATTAGGAAAGTATCGGACACTGTTGCAGAACATGGCCAATTCCGGCTTGAGCCTAGAACGTTTCGGAGTAGACGCCGTTCGTTCCTGCAGCCGTGTTTCTTGAGGCCATTTTCACTCTTTGGCGACGTGCTGAAGGTATTTGAGCTGCGGGCAAAAAAACCGCGGATTGAACACGGGGGCAACATGATTCGTTTGCACGTGTCCAATCCGCAACTCCACCTTAAAGATTGAGCAGGACCTTATGATTGAGCAGCCTGACTATTGACAGCACTTTGCGCGATGTCGGTTAATTCTTTGTCGGCCTCCGCTTCCTCATCCAAGGTTCGCTGAAGAAGGGAGACGGCTTCCTCGAGACCCAAGTGATTGGCAAAGGTCCGAGCACAACCGTAGCCGGCGATCTCATAGTGCTCCACTCGTTGGGCAGCCGCGATCAGTGCCGCATCCAAGATCGGTGACTCGTCTCCTTCGCTCATGACTTCCTTGCCCTCCTCCAGGAGTCCTTGCATGGCTTTGCATTTCTTTCCCGTGGGAGTCAAACCGAGAACTTCGCAGAGTTTCTCCAATCGTTGCACATGCTCCTTTGTCTGCTCGAGGTGCTCATCGAACGCTTCCTTAAGTTCCGAAGAAGAAGCTGCCTTGGACATCTTGGGTAAGGCTTTGACAATTTGAGTTTCCGCGCTGTATAGATCCTTGATTTGGTCCAAAAACAAGTCTTCCATCGATTCAAGTCTCATCGATCGTCCTCCGTCGAATTGGAACCCTTGAGTATGCGATCCAAACGCCATGTCTGGATTTGCAAAATTTTAACGCAAGTCCTATGCCGTGTGTCTGTTCTGAAGAGGCGGCTGAACCCGCCTCCTGAAGGAAAATGTATCTCGAAATTAATGCTGAGTTATTGGGTTTCGAGCGATGGGAATATAGGCGTGCTCAATGAGAAAGGGAATGCTTGCCCCGCAACGGGAACTCAAGCTGGTCCAGAAGTCAAACGGAAGCCGGGTTTTGAGAGCTCTTGTTGACTTAGTAACCAATCGGCGCGTGCTCGGCAAAGAGGAAAGAGCCGATGGAGGGATTTGAACCCTCAACCCCCGCTTTACGAAAGCGGTGCTCTGCCATTGAGCTACATCGGCGGCAAAACTGGTTGGATTCTAGTTGGCGCTCTTCGCAGTGTCAATTCGGGAAGAAGCGTCAACCCAAGTTGAAAAAAGAAATCCTTGAACCGCGAAAAAACTGATGACGCGATCAAAATGATCAAATTGATTCCGAGAATCGAAGCTCCACCCATTGCTTGCCTTGAAACGAGAACGTAAACTGAACGGGCAATTCGATTCGTCAAGGGATGGTTATGTCCTCACATGCTCGGATCATAGGCCGGAAGCCTTGGGACATGATTGCGGGGGCCTCGCTGCTTGCCTTGGCCGGCGCTCTCTTACTCTTCGCGAAATGGCTGCCCGTTTCCTATCAGCTGGGACTGTGGGGACTTTGGATTGTCTTCCTGGCCTTTGTGTTCCGGCAGGGGTGGATTCGGCTTTTCGGGCCGGTGTTGTTTTATGACTTGGTTCGGACCGGACGCCGCACGCGCAACATTCTTTTGCGCTGTATCTATGCTTTGGCGCTCCTTTTTATTTTGTACACGGTGTATTTGGAGTATGCCGCTGGCATCCAACAACTCCTGCAAAGAGCAGGTTATTTCATTGATTTCGGTGAACGGAACCAAATGTTAGCCAAAGAAATGGCCAAATTCGCTGAGTCGTTTTTCATCATGTTCATGGAAGTCCAATTCGTGGGGATTTTTTTGCTGACTCCGGCGTTTGCCGCCGGCGCTATCGCCGAGGAAAAAGATCGGCGGACTTTGGAGTACTTGCTGGCCACCGACTTGGACGATCGAGAAATCGTCTTGGGCAAACTGACATCTCGGCTGCTCGGCTTGGTGCTGTTGGTCCTGACAGGCTTGCCTATCTTGAGCTTGATTCAGTTTTTCGGCGGCGTGGACCCGGACTTGGTTCTGAGCGGTTTCGCCGCGACCGGATTGACCATGCTCAGTCTCGCCGGCCTGAGCATCCTGGTTTCTGTCTACACGAAGAAGTCGCGCGACGCCATCGTACTCACCTATCTCATCGTGGTGGCCTACTTGGGAATCTCCAGCATGAGTCGATGGCTTATCACCACTCCTGGCACCGGAGGGGCCCCGATTATTCCAGAGTCGTGGAACGATCTGCTGGAATGGTTCAGTTCCGGCAATCTCTTTGTAGTGATCCATAAGCTCCGCGCGGCTCAAAGCAAAGGAATCTTACTAGACCAAGTTCTTCCGGGTTTAATAGGCAATTATGCGCTCATTCACGGGCTAGCCGCTTTAGCTGCCACGACTTGGGCCGTGGCTCGGATGCGATCGGTGGCCATGACCGAGACCATTGTCCGAAAAAGCCCTGCCGGCCGACGACGATGGCTGCCCCGACCCGGCATGCGAGGCAAGCCCATGATGTGGAAGGAAGTTATTTTGGAGGCCGGCCTTGGTTTCAACCGATTAGGCCGCATTGTCGCCGCTCTCATCATCCTGGCCAGTTTCTTGCCGGCGATTTGGATCGTTTACCCCTACGTGGTGGGCAATGTCCCTTCCAATCAGCCTTGGATTCGTGTGGAGGAAGCGGTCAATCAATGGGTCCGATCGGTGGGCACCATCGTCGCCTCATTAGTTCTCTTGGGCATCGGAATTCGAGCGGCCGGCGCGGTCAGCGGCGAACGAGAAAAACAAACTCTCGACAATCTGCTGACCACCCCACTGGCGACCAAGGAGATTCTTTTCGCCAAGTGGTTGGGGAGCATGCTAAGCGTTCGCTGGGCCTTTCTTTGGCTTTGCGTGATCTGGAGCTTGGGGGCCCTGACAGGCGGGCTGGACGCATCTTGCTTGCCATGGTTAGTAGTAACCTGGTTTGTCCACGCCGCCTTCATGGCTTCACTGGGATTATGCCTTTCCACGGCTTACTCCAGCACTCAAAGGGCGAGCATTTGGGTGTTGACGATGTCGGGCATGCTTTACGGCGTCCCGCTGCTTTTTTCCTATTTTTTTCGCAGCCTCATGCACACCGGACTCGAAGTGGCGGCGATCGCGCCGCCCGTGGCGATGAGTTGGCTTGCTTTTCGCGCCTACGATTTGGACATGAGTACTATTCGCGCTGAAAGCCCTATGGGAGTACTGGTGAGCATTGTGATCGGATTGATGATCTGGGCAGGAACATCCTGGTGGCTGTGGAAGTTGACGGTGAAGCGATTCAACATTCTGGCCGGCCGGCGAAAGATCCAAATTGTGGATAAGACTTTCGCCGCTCATTATCCCAAGTTTCGGCCGGCGCTTAGCTCGGAAAAAAACTTCTTGACAGGATGTTAGACAATTGGACCTAATCTGGGCATCGGTCTTGGCATCTCCCATGCGATCTTGAGGCCAACAATGAAATTGGAAGTCTTGTGTCCGGCCTGCAAAAAGCAGTTCCGCTTCTCCGATCGGAGCGACTTGGAGACGGTGGCCTGCCCTCATTGCGGCGATGAAGTGAATAAGGAGCTGGCGACCATCGTATCGGACGAAGCAGCTCAGGCAACCAAAGTCAAATCTCGCTCGACGGCCCAAGAAGAGACGCAGCGTTGTCCTCACTGCGGCAAGCCGATTCCCATCAAAGCGCGAAAGTGCAAATTCTGCCGAGCTTGGCTCGACGAGGATGATGACGAAGAGGAGGCCATAAGCGAGTATGTCCCTTGTCCTCGGTGCGGCGCCCGGCGTTCCGAACGAGTCGTTTTCACCTTTTGGGGCAGCTTTTATGGTCCGGCTCTATTCACTCATGTGCAATGCCCCAAGTGCTATTACAAGTACAACGGCAAGACAGGCAAATCGAATCTGATTCCGGCGATTATCTTCATCCTCGTGCCCGTGGTTTTGATCTTAGCGGTGATCGGCGGTCTGGTTCTTCTGGTGATCAATCTCGGGCGAGGGCCGTAGCCACATCAGCCCAAGTTTTAAGAGCCACCATGCAACGTATATCGCGAGAACAAAGCCGGAAGTATGCCTTTGATTGGGAAGACGAGCCTCTCTTGCGCGTCCAGTGCGGCGAAAGTTTTGAAATCGAGACGCATGACGCCAGCACCGGATACTTTCAATCTGAAAAAGACAAGGCCATCCCGGCGCTACGGCCCGGGTTTAACCGGTCGCCGCCTCTGGCCAATCCCATCGGCGGTCCGGTCTGGCTCGAAGGCGCGGAGCTGGGCGATACACTTGTCATCACTATTGAAGATATCCTGGTAGGTGACTTCTCTTGGATAGCCGTAGGACCCAAGCGTGGCCCACTGGGGGAATCGACCCGCTGGCCGGAATTATCGGCCGATTACACGACCAAGATCTTTCGTCATTCGCCCGGGCCAAGCGGCACTTTGCGAGATGGCGTCCTCCGTTTCAATGATCGCATCTCCTGGCCCATTACGCCGTTCGTCGGAACGATCGGCGTAGCGCCGGAGCGCGAAGTGACCACGAGCATCGACGGGCAAGGTGAGTGGGGCGGGAATCTCGACATTCGGGACGTGACCGTGGGCAATCGTATCCAGCTGCCCATCTTTCATCCGGGCGCGCTTTTCTACTTAGGCGATGTCCATGCCAGCCAGGGCGACACCGAGTTTACCGGCACCGCGGCGGAGACCCAAGCCACGGTTCGCGTTCGTCTCGACTTGATCAAGAAGAAGCGAATTCCCTGGATGCGCATTGAAAAGCCGCAGTCGATTGTCGCCATTCATGCCAACCGCCCGTTAGAAGTGGCCGTAGAGACGGCTACGTTTCACTTGATGGATTGGCTCGTTAACGACTTCCGATTCACCCCCACCGACGCTTATTGTCTGGTGAGCACTTGCCCCGATTTTCGCATCAACGTTTATCAGATGTGCAAGCTCGGAAAATTGAGTTTCGTCGCCGGCGCGGAAATTCCGAAGCGCTATTTGCAATGAGAATTCATCACAAAAGGCACGAAGAACACCAAGAAGCATTGGAACACGAAAACACGAAAGAAAGAAAATCCGAAAAAGCGCTGCTGAGATTTCTTTACCGCTTTTCTTTTTCGAATTTTCTTTGTTTCGTGTTTTCGTGTTTCTTCTTTGTGCTCTTCGGGTTCTTATGGTAATAATTTCTATTTTGGAGTTCGCATGAAGTATCCCATCCTCACGCCTGACGCGGTGCGGAAATGCGTGGCACGTTTGCCGCGGGTGGATCTGGCACACCTGCCCACTCCATTTGAGGAAGTGCCGCGATTCTCGGAGAAGCTTGGCGGTGTGCGCATCTTTATCAAGCGCGACGACTGTACCGGGCTGCTCTTCGGCGGCAACAAGACCCGGCACAATGAGTTTCTTTTGGCCGACGCCTTACGCCAAGGCGCGGATGTCATTGTTTGGGGCGCGGGAGTGCAATCGAACAATTGCCGGCAAACGGCTGCCGCCTGCGCCAAGCTGGGTCTGGAATGTCGTCTCTATCTGACGCGGGCCAATCACGACCCCGATGTCCAAGGCAACTTACTCCTGGACTACCTGGCCGGGGCCAAAGTCGAGATTGTCGACCTGCCCATGGGACCGGAGATGAACGCCTTGCTGAAAACGAAGGCCGACGAGCTTCGCGCGGCCGGGAGACGACCCTATTATTGGGAACCGACTACCGGCCGGCCCATCGCCGCCGTCGGCTATGTCTTGTGCCTGGCCGAAATTGCCGATGACATTCGTGAGCACGGCTTGCATCCGTCGGCGATTTACATTTCCTCGGCGGGCGGGACGGGCGCGGGAATGGCGTTGGGGCAAGTCGTCCTAGGTCTTTCCTGTCCGGTCCGATCCATTTGTCCGATCCGCTGGCCGTGGAAAGTACGTGAGGATCTTGCCGAAGTCGCCAACCAGACCGCGGCCCTTATGAATTTGCCTCACCGTTTGACCGCCGAGGACATCCACACGACAGAAGAATACATCGGCGCGAGCTATGGCGCTGTCACTCCGGAAGGATGGGAGGCCATGGACTTGCTTGCCCGAACCGAAGGGATCATGCTCGACCCCGTCTACACCGCCAAGGCGATGGCTGCTCTCATCGACGACGTCCGCCGACAGCGCATTAAAGCGGGCGAAACGGTCATCTTCGTTCATACCGGCGGCACCCCGGCCGTCTTCGCCTATCGCGATGAGCTGATGGAGCGGCACGGTCATCGGTGATGTTCGACATACCAGCGAATTTGTCGAGCCAGGCCGAGCAGCACGTCGATCTCCATTTCCGACGGTTTGGCTCGACCGATAAGGTGCCGCAAAGCATGCATGAGTGCATCGGTCTTGGGTCCGTATAGAAAGTGAATCTGTTCCAAGGCAGCCTTCAAATCCGCGAACATTCGCTCTTGAGCCTCGAACGTGCTGTAGCCGAAGTCGTGAGACTTCAGCTCCGAAGTCTCACGACTTCGGCTACATCGTTTGAGCCGGGCGCGACGTAATTCATACAGACAGATCGCAACCGCTTGTGCCAGGTTAAGGGCAGGGTAACCGGGGTCCGTGGGAATGTGAATGAGATAATGACAGGAGGCGATCTCGGCATTCGTGAGCCCGGTGGCTTCCGGTCCGAAAACCAAGGCAACAGGCGTGTGGTCTAATTGCTCGACGAGATGAGGAATAATCTCGTCGGGAGGTCCCATGGACTGTCGTCGAAATAATCCACCCGTGCGCGCGGAGGTGGCGGCGACCAGGGTGCAGTCTCTCACCGCGTCGCTCAAACTGGACGCCACTCGCGCTTGTCTCAAGATTTCTTCGCCGTGAGTGGAAAGCTTGCGAGCCTCGGGATCAGCCGGATCTGCCTCGGGTTGGACCAGGACAAAGTCGTCCAGGCCCATGTTTCGCATGACTCGGGCGACGGCGCCCAGGTTGGCGGCGATTCGCGGCCGCACTAGAACCACTCGGCAGTTTTCGAGCTTAGCTTTTTCCAATTTTCTCCAGGGCCATCTCTTTGACGCGCTTGAGGTCCAATTTCCCGCTGCCTAGAACCGGTATTTCCGGAATGAGAAAGAAATCCCGCTCGCCCGGCAGTCCCAAATTGGGCAACCCTCGGCGAGATAGGTTCTGGCAGAGTTGGCGTATATCCATGCCATTGAGCGGAAGATGCAGCACGATGACGCGCTCGCCCTTCTTGTCATCCGGCACGGAAGTCACGGCGCACATGCGGTCGACGACTCCCAGGATCGCGTTCAATTCTTCTTCAATTCGCTCCAAAGGAACCATCTCGCCGCCGATCTTGGCGAATCGAGCCTGTCGCCCGGTAAGGGTAATGAAGCCGTCTTCGTCGAATTTGCCCATGTCGCCCGTGACATACCAGCCGTCCCGGATGGCGCGCTGGGTATCTTCAGGCTTGCCCAAATATCCCATCATCACGTTGCCGCCGTAGATAAGCAGCAGGCCCTCTTTCTCGGCGGGGAGCGCTTCGAACGTATCCGGATCGACGATGCGAGCGGCTACGCCGGGGATGGGTCGGCCGATGGTTCCAGGTTTATTGCCTAGTTGCCGGGCGCCGGTGCCGGACCAATCCGGCACATTGGTGGCGGCTACCGGCGAAAGCTCGGTGCAGCCATAACCCTCCAGGGGCATGACGCCGAATTTCTCATGGAATTCTTGCGCCAAGGTTTGAGGAAGCTTTTCCGCCCCGCATATCAAAAACCGAACACTGGAAAAATCCCCCGGCTCGCACCGCCTCAGGCAGAAACGCAAAAAAGTCGCCGTGCTCATAAACAAAGTACAGCGATAGGTTCGGCACAACTGGCCGATCTCCACTGCCTGCCGGGGATCGGGATAAAAAACCACCGAGGCCCCGACCAGGAGGGGGACCCAGATCGTGACGGTGTACCCGAAGCTATGAAAGAGCGGCAAGATGCCCAGCAGGCGATCTTTGGGTCCTACGTCGATGGCCTGAATCACCGATTCCACGTTGGCCGCGAGGT
>Ga0137362_10003826_pt1 | contig 10126 bp, 11 predicted proteins | sample MadtaG_2_FD_104801 | JGI IMG/M metagenome (GOLD analysis project Ga0137362, IMG submission 104801) | Vadose zone soil microbial communities from Angelo Coast Range Reserve, California, USA - Mad1_100_16 metaG | ecosystem: Environmental > Terrestrial > Soil > Vadose zone | place: USA: California... | reverse complement strand
GAGAAGTGTGCAATGTAACTACAGAGACATCGTCATCGTGTAGAAAGGGAAAAAGTTAAAAAAAAGGTTGCTTCGTGGGATGACGAAGGATGATATATAGTAGCCGGGTCTGGGGAACGCACCTTGAGCGGTCGGCGGTCAGTAAGGAAGCCGGCTTCCTTGAACGCACCATGAACGAGCTCTAAAAAGAAAATCCGATCCGATCAGAGTTACTTTTATTCCGACACGCCTTTCTCGGGGTGTGTAGGGACTTAGCGGGGGGGAGGGGGGGGAAAGAAGATCGTGTCCCCCGAAAAAGGAGTAAGTATAGCACGTACCGCAGACCGCGCCCAGACGTCGGCCATCAGGAGAGCGCAGATCAGGTTCAACGTAGAGGACATGTGCGCGTTCAGGGTCTTGCTGCATAGTCGCCAATCTGCCCAGCGGCACGCGCAGCGGGCTCCGCGCCAGCAGAGCGTGTATGCGCGGGGCAAGGCTGGCGAGGAGTGCCGCGGCACTTGTCAGATCGTGCTGCTGCTCTTGCCCTTGTTGACTTTGCTCACAGTTGGGATCGGGGCGCGAGGTGGTGGTGGTGAGGGCCATCACGCCGAGAGTGAGGTGTAAGCGTCGCGGATGGACGATTATGGACCGATCGAGGCCTTCTATCGGTGGTTCATGTGCGAGCCAGGACGACGTCAGCGCCGACATTGCGTTGCGGAGTTCGGGATGATGGCCGATTGGGAGGGCTAGGAAATGCGTCGGTCTGCTGTTAGACTTGCCACTCGCAGACCGGTGCTGTTGCTGCTGCCGTTGCCCCTTCGGAGGGCGACGACTCGGAGCATGTCGTCGTCGTTGTCGGCTGTCATTACCATTGCTGGATGATGGAAGACCGGAATCGTGCCTTGCTGAATGAGGTCGTTTTGAGCTCATGCCGGTGCGGTGCGGTGGAACGGATCGTGTGAGTTTGTTATGGCTGAGAGTGAGGAACAGCCGCCGGGTTGCCATGTAATACTGTACAGCAGGTGGGCGACGCAACAGTTTTACCGGACAGGGTCGACAACGACAAGTCTAAAGGCCTAAAGGGCCTAACGAGTCTAAAATCGACGCCTAATTAGATACCGGAACTACGTTCCTTGCTCTCCACCGATCTGGCAAACATTTCATCACGCGCAAGATCAATAGATGCGTCCACCGGTTCAATTTTATATATACTAGCGAAGTTACGGACATTACTGGGGTTATAGAGGCCGGGAAAAGCGAGGGCGGGGAACTAGGGGGTATGGTTGATGCTGTGACTCGTAGATATGCGTGTAAAACAATGTGCCCGCCTAAAACGTCTCCTCTTCGTCGCCCGCCGCCGCTCCACCCTCTGGCACCTCAAAGCCCTCCTGATATATCGCACAGCGTGAACGAAATCAAACGGTGACAGGAAGGAGTTTGGCTAGCGGCGTACCTCGGTGGAGTACAGAATTTTCTGGATCTCGGACAGCGTTGCATCCTCGCGCCCTTCCTTCGCGAGATCTTCGGCTTGCTGCTGCACCAAGATCTCAATATCGCGTAGCTATGAAACGGGAGAAGTGTAAGTATGAGCAAAACCCCCCTGATCACGATAATCACCTTGGCAAAGTAAAAGTCGCGTTCCTTCTCTAGGCCCTCGAGGTGCGCGGACATCTCCTTCAGTTGGACCTGTAGTCCGAGCACCTGTTCATGGTTCATAGCCGATGCGCTCCCCGTACGATGTCCACCGACTGGCGTTTTCCCCCCAGAGCGTGAAGCAGGCGCGCCGGGAGTGTTAACCGAGCGGGCAGATCCGATAGGGGCAAGGGTCGCCGGCGTATCGGTCGACTGGCCACGCCGCCGCGCGACGGGATCGTATGGATGTCCGGGGTAATTAGTGTCCCAGAATCGCTTCATCCATTGCATGAACTCGAGGTTATCCCTTTGTCGTCAAGGCACGTGCGGAGAAAAAAAAAGAGCTTCTTTAGACGCGCCTGGCGATACCCAAAAAGAAGACAAAGCGAGGGGAAAAACGCTACGCACTGCATTTTGCATTTGACTAGTTTCTCTACGGGGATAGGCTGTAAGGGGCGTCAGGTAAGGGGGACATTGTTTATCGATGCAGAATGGTAGGCGAAAAACGCACCTTCTCTATCCGCTTCGACTTGAACACATTTTGCATCACTTTGAAATTTGCGATGAATTCGTATTCGTGTTTTGCGTTCATTTTGACACGCGTCATTGGTATATCCACTGCGAACGCACAAATACATCAGTGACGGAACGAGGGATCAAGGCGAGAAAAGGGCTGTTAAAAGGGGACGTACGATAGATAGAATCGAGGATTTGGCAATAGGCGGCGCCGGTTCCGCACTGCTCGATCTTGGTATAGTTAATCTGGAGGAGCTCATTGAGCCATGCAAGGAGTTCTGAACGCGACTCGCCCATGACTGTGTAAATAGATGATGTGTGGCGGTCTGTTTGTTGTGACTGATGGATCCCGCGATGCCGATGAAAATGCCAAATTGGTACAAACCCTAACCCTAACCAGCATGTGTTTCTCATGCCCGTCTCGCCCACGCGCCTAGTCGCTGTATGTGTCGTCGACGGAGTGTGAGTCAAATGCTACTGTAAATGTAAAGTACTTTTGCCCATCATCTCACGCCTGCCGGCACCGCAAGGTCCGATGCCTCGGCTTTTTGTGCCACGTGAGTGTACTGTGCTGTGCATCATGTGCGTGGCACCACTGGCACGTCCAACGCATTCGCCCGTATTCGGCGAAGACGTTGTTGGAAAAATGTTAAAAAATCTCCACGGAGCTAACGCTTTGGCGTTATCTTGTGGTGGTGCTCTCAACTCCCAGGGGGGTTGGGTAATTGTATCCAATATCTCCCGAGTACCGCTTTTATTTTTATTTTTTTCTTCCCAGACAGTAAGTAGTACATTTCAGTCAATCACCGTAGCCACATGATTTCAACGATAATCCTTCACAGCTCGGGTTTGCTTCACGCGTTCCGAAAACACGTCAAACGCCGTCCGCCACCTCGAGCGCAATGATTATTTTCAGGCGACCATCCCTGTTTGGTCCTATATTGACCGTCTCGATACGAGTTCCCGGATCGCAGACGTAACGTGTGGTGAGGGTCCTGAGGCTTTCTGATGGCGCGGGCGCCTCACTGGCATCATCACTACCGGGTGCAAAAGTTTGTACACTGCTCCCCTCCGCATTGTGAGCGCTAGGCCCACCAAAAGCGGGTCCGTAATCGACCACGCCCCCAGGTTGGGCACCCTATTCGCCGTGTTAGACAGAAAAAGGGAAAGTAGGATTGGGAGGAAGGATGGAGCTGATGAAAATGAAAATTTAACCGAAAACGCACAGCAGCGAGATGGCCGGGGATCCTATTGTCCTGATGGTAGGTCATGGGCCCATTCGCAGAGTTGGCTGTGTCTTGGTTCTGGTTCGTGTATGGGATCATGGCATTCTGTATCAAAAATTCAGACCTTTGGTAGCGCTCAAAGGAGAAGGCTATGCTCGCCGTCGCCGTCGCCGCCGCAGGAGCGAACGGAGCGTTCTGCTGCGCGTCGGTCCAAACGCCGTAGTCGCGAGCCATACCATTGACATATGGCCCCGGCATTCCATAGCGCTGGTCCTGAACCTGAACGCTCGAGTGCAGCGTGGGCGCATTTAATTGATAGCAGGAAAAGTGCACGGGGGGTGCGGCCTCAAGGAGAGTATCGTCATGTTCAAGATAAATAAAATACACAGAAATATGCTCACCGCTGGCACCCAGTGCGGGGGCTGGTTGACGCGCTCTTGCTCGGGTGAATATGGCTGCGAAGGCGCTTCAGATGGGGGGAGCGGGTTTCCATCCGAATATGTGTCCTCAGTGTCCCGGCGTGAGGTAGAATAAGCCATTAGACGTCGAGAGTCTTTCAAAGTGTCCGCAGGGGGCGAGTCTGGGGAATAAATGTGAGGGGATTGAGAGGATTTATAGCCTTCTGAGACACCCCTCAGTGCTGAGACAGAAACCAGGGCAATTCACCCATAGGATCAGGTATGCCATCTGCGCCGGCATCTTTGGGCGCGTATTGACGGCAGTAATCACAGTAGGGCAAGAAACGCGGAAAGGTCCAGTGTTCAAGAAGTGTCCAGACTCGCAATTCAGTGAGCAGGAGCTTGAGGAACATACTGCAGGTCATGAGTTACGACAACAGGCGCCCTCGGATCTTACCGAAACAGCGTTTTCCGTAAATGGTAATCGATCCCGCGGGTAATACAATTATCACCGCCGGAGATTTGCGAAAACAAGCGTGTGGAGCGTCAGGCAATTGCACTAAACGTTCAAGTTATTAAACCGTCTTCCGCGGGGAAGGTTCCGAGCCTGCGCCTAGCTCTCGCTCGAGTAGGGTTTCTACTTAGGACCCTCAAACTTGGCGAATCAGATCACTTGACGAATGCATTACTCTTGGTAGCCTACCTGATTGCCAAAATCCTGTTTTAGGACCACGCGAAGGCATAGAGAGGACTTCATACGACATTGAATGATTTTATCCTGACAACAACATCATGTTCCAAGGCACCTGTGATATTGATGAGGACGGAGAAAGCCGAGCCGGTCGGGTACGGCCTCTAATTTTTAGGCGCCGGTTGAAGTAGGCGCTTAGTGTTGTGGGTTTGGGATCGATGGCGAATACAGCACCGTGACCTAGATTGGCGACTACTGAGCAAGGGAACGGATCTTAAAAAAACCACATGTCGGCGTGTTTGGAAGCGGTGTGTAGTACCACCGCATCCTCGTGTGCGGTGCAACACGGATACAGGTCGCTTGCTTATGCAACCCCGTAAGCTTGACGCGCGAGGAATTTCCGATCGGACTTCACACACGATCATGATCCCGCAGTACCTTTCGGACCAACTTCCGGACCTACAAGACGCCCTTCTGCATGATAACAGCAGAGACGAAAGAAAACACTCGATATGGACAGCAACACGTTTCTGGTTCCTGAGATAGCGCACGAGAATAGTGGCAGATATCGGTGTCATTCGGCTTCCGAGTCCCTGTATGCTGCGGGCGGCTACTGCCCCACTGTTGCACTTGTCCACCGTGTCCAGAAAACTGAATTGCACTTTCTCCCGGAGACATGATGAAACAAGGTGGTGAACGCCTTTTTTCCAAAAAAGGGCTCTCTACCCCCGGCCGGCTTTCACAAATAAAATTCGTGATAAAAGGGGAAAAAGTAGTAAGTACTGCATGATCGAGAAGGCATAGGGTCTTATACCGCAACTGTTGCGTGTGTGACGGAGCAACCGCGTGAGGTCACTCAGATGTCCATTGGAGCCCGAACTTGTCCGACTAGATTCCACGCTGGCAGTCGTCCATTGTCAAAGGCCTCCAGACTTTCAAATGCACAGAGTCATTCCCTCATCGCACGCTTGTCCCATCAGCAAAAAGGTCGAGACCAATGAGGGGACTGAGGTGAAAGTAGTGACCTCAGTGGTGCTCATTGTTCGGCAGATTCCAGCAGTTCGACTATCGGCTTCTGAGTCCATCATATTTATGGCATCGAGGACAAATTCTCCGCGCAGTGTGTTTGCCATGACGAGCAACAGGACTTCGGATACATCATGATGGGTCGTTAGCTCGGCTACCTCTCCAAAACTGGATATACCATAGCGCACCCCTTTTATAGTATCGCGTCAGGCACTGAGAACGATCAATCGCCGCCGCGCGAGGAAATGAGGTACGCCCTACAGATCATTGGCCATGATGCATGATATGCCATGATATGCACAAGACTCCCACGAGACCATGTAATGATGTGCTGCCCCTTTGAGTGGGTGGCTACCAAGGTCCCACATGATTGCCTCTGAAGCGCCTGGTTCAGCGGCCCATCCGTTAGGAGAGGATAGTTTTCACATTGGTACGGATGAGCGTTATAAACTGTAGCTTTCATCGTGTTGATAGACATCCATAATAGAACGGCATTGCTCACAATAGTGCCTGCAGGCCTAAAGTCTTCCCCGATATACAGGGAGGATTACAGTGCGGTGCAGCACCCCACAGAAAATGTCAGATCTCTGTGCGACTAAACAGGTCAGGGACAGCGGCTACGAGCCGAGGTCGCAAGGTCGTTTAATTTTTGAATGGGTGGAGAGAAGCACTGTAAGCGCCGCGGTCTGGCCTGGCCGATCCAATGGATAAGAATAAACCCAGCGACACGGGATATCCCGGGCATCAAAATGGGGGAGATAGATACACACGGCGGCCCGTAGGCGCGACAATATGTTATTCGCTCCCTCTAAGAGGCAGAGACGCTCTCGCCAGGTTTCAAAGCCAATGTATTCTCTGCTCTTTTGCAAGGTACAACGAACAATTTTCGGGCAACTTGGCTTTCTTGACAAGCTCGAAATGACATTGGGACTTGTGATGAGCACGTCGCGAGAAGACCCGCTATGCTAACTTTTGGTTGTTTTCTTTTCCAGGGCTGCACATGGCTCATAATTTGCGCGGTTGACGGCAGCTGAAGCCTAAGGCATGAGGCTGTTTTGCGCAGTTACGCTCACGATCATGGAAGATGCTTCAGAACATTCGACGGCGTGCCAGTGAGCGCCTCATATCCATGCCACACAGCTCCACAAGTCCAATATCACCTTTTTCAGGAACAACAGAAAAATCTCAAATATGACTGTCTCTTGTAGGGTCGTTCCGCCCACATGTACATGCTCCAGCGCTTCCCATCCTTAACTAGCGCTCTGACATCTGAGCTAAATAATCCGAGAGCTAGGGAAAAGCCGAGTCGTCAGTCATTCGGGGACACCCGCGCCACACGAAGAAAACAGTGACAAACCTTTAGGGCCCCAGAACGAATGTTCTCCCCCAGATTCTGCACGTCCGGGTTAGCCATAATACGCGAGACAGCATCCCGGGCAGCGTTCTCGAGTCCTGCGAGACTGCCGTCACCTAGCAAGCCGCCATCAGATGCTTGCGGAAGCGCCTCTTCTTCCTCACGCCCGAAATACTGATTTGAGGATATGGACGTAGCGCCCTGGAACTGCACGAGCCGTGCACGACCCTCGGAAACACTAGTGGGATCGTATGCGCCCCGCTCGAAAAACATGTCACTCGAGATCGCCTTTTGGGTCCCAAAGCGATCACGGGCTGTCGTGGGCGCGTCGTCCGCCACAGGTGCGGGGGTAGACCTACCATAATCGTAAGGCATGACGTCAGTCAGAGTCGGCAATATCCGCCATGTCAGCACGCACGCTTTCGACGGTGCCGCTGGTTGCGCGCGGGGCAGGGCACCGAAACCGAGTTTCTTCACACCGTTCCCAAGCTTGTCAACATCGGCGGAGCTGACACCTGCAGAAATCGAATTAACACCATTCGTACTCGCAACGGTGCTTTTATTCTTCAACCCGAGAGCCGCGGCCTCGCATGTGGCCTGCGCTTCCGCCTCCTCGCGTTCGCGGTCATACCCCAGTTGACGAATCCGCTCCGCTTCAGCAGCGGCGCGGCGCTCTGCCTCTGCAAAGTCCACAGGTGCAGCCTTCTTCGCACCAAGGCCCTTCTTTGCAGGACGCGCAGCGCTTGAGCCGGTGGCGGTGGATGATGTGCTGCTCGAAGTGAGGGTGCGTGCGCCGCCGCCGGCCGAGGCGGAGCTCGTACGCAGAGAGGACGACATGACTGTGCGCGGCACCGCGGCGGCGGGAGCGGAAAAGGACCCGCCCGTAGCAGGGGCCGAGTTGGGACGCCCGATTAATGGTGGTCCAGCTGGTTGCGGGGAGGCTGTGGCCGTGGGTTTTGGTGAGGTGGGTTTGTCCCAGGACGAGAAGAAATCGTCCTCATCGGCTGTGGTTTTGGACTGCGCGGAGGCTTTGGAGGTATTGACCCCGTCCACGGATATGCCGCCTGGGAACCTACGTGGTGGGGTTAGGAGTATAAGCGAAAAGCTAGCTGGGTAGAGGTGACGAGGCGCAACTGGGCTACATCTTCCTTGACGCGGCGGGCAAGCTCTTCTTTGTATAGTTCCGCAACACGACTCGTGTACTTCTTTTTCACATCAGAGTCGTTTAGTAACGACGCGCCGCCGTGCCGGGTAAAAAAGTCGGTAGCAGAAGCATTACCACCAGCTTTCATGGTGCGCAGCTGTGCAAGTTGCCAACTGTCGAGGTTGGTCGACCTTGGGGATAAATGCTCAGATGCAGCAGAGTGCATTTTCTGAAGAGCAGTAGAGGCGTACCGAACAAACGAGATATGCACACCCATGTTACGGTGCACGCTGGAACAATCGAGACAAATGTATAAGCCAAACGTGACGCTAGCCCACGTCGGACTGCGAGCCTGGCAGTCAAAGCACATCTAGAAGTGTGGTTAGCCATTTTCCATGAGTACTGGGCCGCATGGATACGCACCTTGTTTCCCTTACCAGCTTTAAGGACCTTAAATACCTGATCCGTCTCTGCCTTCGTGGGTTCTGCCATGGTATAGAGGAGGTGAGTTACGCTAGTAGATCTAGAGGTTCCTAACGGGCGGTGCTGCAACGAGATGGCTGTGGCTCGCCCGAGCTCATCGCCAAGACTTGTTTCGGACACGTGTGATAATCATGCAGAGACAAACAAACAATAACTTCTAAAATAGTCACGAATTGTGAAGCCCGCTTAGCTCAGTGGTAGAGCGCGTCACTCGTAATGATGAGGTCGGTTGTTCAATCCAGCCAGCGGGCAGTCCTTATTTACATTTTTTTCATGCCGACCGATTATACACTACAACACAACACCAAACAGGTGCTCTGCTCTGCTCTTTTTCTTTGGATCAATCACACCGCAGCGTTGTCTGCTGGTCCAATAGAATCTCGACCCTTAGTATGAAGCAGAAGCCCGAAGCAGTGCACATCATGCTTAATTGATGCTCCTATCAAAAAGCCACACTAGTAATTTTGATGAGTTCCGAAGAACGCCCGCGGCTTTGTACGATCATTATATGGTGATGGACAAGCCTGTCCGCGGCACGATTTTCTTGGCTATGTGACAACGACACTCGCTTTGTGCGCATTGCTTTCTACGCCGTCCGTGACTGAGATTAGGTGCCATACAGTGCGATGCAACTGTGATCCGTGACAACGGTCGAGGAGGATTCCGCGGGCTCCTAAGCCTATTCAATCCTGCATCGTCGATCCTCGCTACAAACCGTGACACCACGGCTCCAGATTCCGTTCGTCCGCTGTCATTGTACTGCATCATCAGGTTCACCACAGTTGTGAGCTCATCAAAGGGTTTATGACTTTTGTGATGTGTCCTTTGATGAGCTCATAGCTGTTGTGAACTACCAGACCTGTTCAGCAGCATCCAGTATCAGTATAAAAGATGGCTAGTTCGCACCCTCTCTCCATCTTCGTCTTATAGTTTCACTTACCGACTGGTGGTGCTGGTTGGTGAATATTCTCTTTCCCAATCTCCCAAGTCATGATTGCTCACCGAATACAGCCACTTGCTTATTATTTTCACGACCCAGCTTTCACCACTCTTTGAATCCTTACGGATAACTCCCACTCTTCTTATCAAGACAACGATAATGCGTATTATCATCTCCGCCTACGTTTTTCTGGCCTTTGCCAGCTGGTCCGCGTTGGCAGCACCCTTCTCCGGGTTCGAGCGTGATGACAAGAATGGTAATAGTCACACAAATATCTTCCGATCCTTCGTTGTTCGACCCACACTTTGCCGCAGTTGCCGCAGCGCAGAAACCTCCGTCGTCTTCCTCAATGCTTATGGGTAGACAAACATTTCCTATGGGCCCGGGACCAGCGGTCGACGTTCTCCCGCCTGGCTCGGTCGGTTCAAAAAAAAATCCCTCCGACTCCAATCCGAGTCATAGTTCGACTTCGACTTCAGATTGCCAGCCCCAGTCCAAGGGCGACCACAAGGGCGACTCCCAACCGCAGACTTCATCACTTAGTTCCACGGAAATATTTGGGACGCCCGCCGGGTCCCAGTCCAAGGGCGACCACAAGGCCAGCAACCAACAAAGTTCGTCGCCTACTTACATGGATTTAGTTGGGACGCCCGCCGGGCCTCCCCCGGCAATCGCAAGACGAGGCCCCCGCCCCACATGGGGCAGCGAGGGTTCACCAGACATCTTTGATCGGGACG